>OGOO01001111.1_pt1 | contig 25771 bp, 19 predicted proteins | sample 1552651 | NCBI WGS metagenome assembly OGOO01 (sample SAMEA2580118, study PRJEB22360) | human gut metagenome | biome: human gut; feature: human-associated habitat; material: faeces | place: Denmark | collected 2008/2010 | reverse complement strand
GAAGGGAATCGAGGGGGAGCGAGTTAAGGGCCTCGTACACCCCGCCGCTGCCGGCGGGAGGCAAATCCCTCAAGATACTCTTTATCGGCAACAGTTTTACGGTCGATGCCACGGAGCATCTGCCGGGCATGTTGAAAAGCGCCGGAATCACCCATGTCCGGATGGTGCGGGCCTATCACGGCGGCTATAAGCTGCCCGAATTTTTCGAGAACTATGCCGCACCGGACATCTGCACCTATTATTACTGCGAGCCGGGAGCGACGAAGTGGGAGAACGAAGGGACGCTGAACCGTTCGCTCAAGAGCATCGTCGAGTCGGATACGTGGGACATCGTGACGTTGCAGGAGCACACCGGTTCGTACTATGCGTGGGAGTGGGACGGGACCGAGCGGGGCGCGATTTCCGGACTTTGCGACTACATCCAGCAGGCGCAGCCCCTCGACCGGCCCACGATCGGCTACATCATGGCCCAGGCCTACGGAGCCTACCACTCCCATTATCCGAAGTATTTCGCCAACCAGCAGGCGATGTTCGAGGCGATCGTGGCCCAGGTGCGGAAGATCACCGCCCAGACCTGCATCGACATCGTGATCCCCTCGGGAACGTCGCTCCAGAACCTGCGGACCTCGTCGCTGAACAGGGACAACGGGATGGACCTTACGCGCGACTCCTACCACATGGACTACGGAATCAGCCGTTACGCGGCCGCCGCGACGGTGTTCCGGACGCTCGTCACGCCCTGCACGGGCGTCAGCGTCGAGGGAAACGGCTACCGCTATTCGACCTCCAGCACCTCGACGACGGGTTATTCGACGCCGGTTACCGACGCCAACGCCCCGGTGGCGATCCGGGCGGCGCTGGAGGCCTGCCGGACGCCCTATGCGGTTACGGACATGAGCAAATACTGACGGGCATGCAGAATCGTTTACGGGATTCGGAGCTTGTCGTGATGATGCGCGGCGGCGACAAGGCAGCCTTCGGAGTGCTTTTCGACCGCTACTACGACCTGCTGCACACCTTCGCCAGGCATATCATCAAGGACTCTTCCGTGGCGGAGGACATCATCCAGAACGTCTTCGTCAAAATGTGGATGCGCAAGGAGCAGGTCAATCCCGAACTGTCGGTGCGCAACTACCTGCTGGTCGCCACGCGCAACGAACTTTTCGACTACATGCGGCTGCGGTACAACATGCTGCGCAGCGACATCAACGATGCGATGCTCAACGTCGCCGACGGCGATACGGACATTTACGACTACGTGGACGTGCGCGAACGGGTCGGGTTCATCGACTCGGTGATGCGTTCGATGCCCGACAAGCGGCGCGAGATATTCGCCATGCGCTACGACCGCAACATGACCAATGCCGAGATCGCCCGGGCGCTGAACCTCTCGATCCGCACGGTCGAAAAGCACGTCGACCTGGCGATCAAGCAGATCCGCAAGACGATCTCCGTCGTGACGCTCTTTTTTGTGCTGTTCTTCTGAAAACAAGACGAAACCTATGGATACCAAGAAAAATATGTCGCGTGAACAGCTGCTTGCCTACATGCGGGACAACTGCACGGAAGCCGAGGCGCAGCAGGTGCGCATGTGGCTGCGGGAGCGGCTGAAGGACCCGGGGCTGGACCAGCTGTTCAGCGACCTGCTGGACGCTACCGAGACCGAGTACGATCCCGAGGGCAAGGAGCGCGTGCGGCGTAAGCTGGACTCGATCCTCGCGGCATGCCCCGCCCCGAATTCCCCCCCCGCAGCGGTAACCTCCGGCGGTGGCGGTGGTCCCTCCGTATAATCGAATACGCCGCCGCCGTTGCCGCCGTCGTTCTGGCGCTCCATTACAGGCATCAGGCCAACACCCCGCGCGAGTGGGTGGAGGTCTATGCCGGCATGGGCGAGCGCCGCGAGATCGTGCTGCCCGACAGCACGCACGTGTGGCTCAACGCCGGTACGAAACTCATCTATCCCAAGCAGTTCAACCGCTCGATGAGGCAGGTCTACCTGTCGGGCGAGATGTTCGCCGACGTCCGCCGCGACGAGGACCGCCCGTTCATCGTCTCCGCCGACCGGCTGGAGGTGAAGGTGCTCGGCACGCAGTTCAACCTCAAATCCTATCAGGAGGACGCCAAGTCGGAGGTGAGTCTGGTGCGCGGCAAGGTGTCGGTAGGCATCAAGGCGTCGAAGATGAACGGGAAACTCACCCTCGAGCCCGGAGACATCCTCCGTTTCAACAAGACCAACAATCACATCGACTTCCTCAATTTCGATCCCGATTCCTATGCGAACTGGATCGACAACAACAACTTCTTCTTCGTGGAGCAGACCCTGGGCGACATCGTCGCCGACCTGCGCCGCCACTTCGCCGTCGAGATCGTCGTCACGGACAAATCGCTGTGCGACGAGACCTACTACGCCTCGTTCGTCAACGAGGAGTCGCTCGACGAAATCCTCGATGCGCTCAACAAGGATCGCCTTTTCTCGGTGCGCAGGGAAGCCGAGGTATATTACATATCGCCACCCCTAAAATAACCATATCATGTAGTACACAGAACGAACGGAATCTTTAATGACCTATTTCTCAAAACTTCAAATCTTAACGTAATGAATAAACTTTTACCTTCCGTCAAAAGTTTGATCACGCTTGCCGCACTTCTGTGCTTCCTGTTCCAGGCCTCCGCGGCCTCGGCCCAGAAGGTGAGCCTGTCGGTCCGCAATGCGACCGTCAAGGCGGCGATCGAACGCCTGCAAAAGGATTACGGCTACTCGTTCGTCATCAAGACGAAGGATGCCGATGTGAACAAGAAGATCACCCTCGATGTCAAAAACGAGGAGATCGGCGCGGTCGTCGGGAAGATGTTCGCCGGACAGAACGTCGTGAGCAGCGTCGAGGGCAAGATGATCGCCATCATGTCCGCCCCCGCGAAGCGGGACGCCGCGGCCCGCGCTTCGGCCAATGCCGTCGTGAAGGGCGTCGTGAAAGACAGCGCCGGGAATCCGATCACCGGCGCCACGGTGATCGTCGACGGCACGACGATCGGCGCCACCACCGACCTCGACGGCTCGTTCTCCGTACGGATCGGGGCGCGCACGGATGTCCGCCTGATCGTCTCCTACCTCGGCCTGAAGACCAGGGAGGTTGCGGTGGACGATCCGGCACGGTTCTATGAGGTCCGGCTCGAAAACGACAACATGGCCCTCGACGAGGTGGTCGTGGTCGGTTACGGCACGCAGCGCCGCAGCCTGGTGACCAACGCCATCAGCCAGTTCAAGCCCACCGAGGAGAACATGCGCAGCGTGATGTCGCCCTCGGAACTCCTTCAGGGCCGCATCGCCGGCGTGTCGATCTCGACCAGTTCGGGTAACCTCGGCTCGGCCGAGAAGATGAGCATCCGCGGTTCGTCGTCGCTCAGCGCCAGCAACGAGCCGCTTTACGTGATCGACGGCATTCCGCTGTCGAACAACTCGGCGTCGCTCTATTCGTTCGGCGAGAACATGAGTTCGCTGGCGACGCTCAACCTCACGGACATCGAGTCGATCGAGGTGCTGAAGGACGCCGCTTCGGCCGCGATCTACGGCTCGCGCGCCACCAACGGCGTCGTGCTGATCACCACCAAGCAGGGCCGCGAGGGCAAATCGGAGGTCAAGGTCAACTACGGCTTCAGCATCACGCAGTTTCCCAACACCGGGCGCCGCGAATACGTCGGTTCGAAGCAGTACGTCGAGGTCTTCAACGAGGGCGTCGACAACTACAACCGCCAGAACGGCTTCACGGTCAACAGCTCGGGATATGTCAAGCCCATCCGCAATCCCTACGGAGACATGCCCGACACCGACTGGCTCGACCTGATCACCCGGCTCGGGCAGTCGCACTACCTCGACCTGTCGTTTTCGGGCGGCAACGCCAAGACCAAATACTACCTTTCGGGCAGCTACAACTACCAGGAGGGCGTCATCAAGACGAACGACATCTCGAAGGTCAACCTCAAGTCGAACATCAACCACGAAATGTTCAAATGGCTGAAGGTGGGCGCCAACATCAGCGGCAACTACCTGCACAACAACCGTATCCCGGGAGCCGACCTCGGATCGACGATCATCGGACGCGCCGTGCAGCAGCGCCCCTTCGACCGTCCCTACAAACCCAACGGCGGCTATTACACGGGCGGAACCGACGAACTGCTGCTGCACAATGCCGTGCAGATTCTCTCCGAGGAGACCTCCTATACGGACAACTACCGCTTCATCGGTTCGTTCTGGGCCGAGGCGCAGATCATCAAGGGCCTGACGGTCAGGGCGTCGTACAACAACGACTCGGCCTACACCTATGACTACATCTATTACAATCAGAACCACCCCTATGCCGCCGACAAGGGCCGCATCCTGGACCGGAACCGGTTCGTGATGACCAACACGATCGACCTCTACGCCAACTATAACCGCAAGATCGGCGAAGATTTCGAACTCGGGGCCATGGTGGGTCACTCGTTCCTCAAGACCAGGAGCCGCACGTCGTACATTGATGCGCAGAACTATCCCTCGCCGGCGTTCGACGTGGCGAGCGTGGCCGCCAACATCGTCGATGCCAGCGCCGGACTGTCGGAATATGCCATCGAATCCTATTTCGCCCGTTTGAGCCTCGCCTACAAGGACCGTTACGTGGTCAATGCCACGATCCGTACCGACGGTTCGTCGCGCTTCGCGCCCGACTGCCGCTGGGGCTGGTTCCCCTCGGTGTCGGTCGGCTGGAACGTCTCGAACGAGTCGTTCTGGAACGCCGAGAAGACCGACCTGAAGATCCGCGCCAGCTACGGCCGCACGGGTAACCAGGACGGAATCAGCAACTACGGCTGGCAGGCCCTGATCAGCGGCGGCGTCAACTACGGCGGCCAGAGCGGCATCGCCATTTCGTCGAGCGGCAACGACCGTCTGACGTGGGAGACCGCCGACCAGTACAACGCCGGATTCGACCTGAGCTTCCTGGGCGGCAAGATCAACATGATCGCCGACGTTTACCTGAAGAACACGAACAACCTGCTCTACTCGAAGCCCGTGCACGCCACGACGGGCGAGACCTCGATCTTGAGCAACATCGGGTCGATGCGCAACAAGGGTGTCGAGTTCACGATCAACACCCACCTCAATCTGGGCAAGGTGCTGTGGAGTTCGTCGTTCAACATCGCCCGCAATGTCAACAAGCTGACGTCGCTGCTCGAAGACGACCTGCTGTCGATCGGCGCCAACCGCGCGCTGAAACTCGGCCGGACGGTGGGTTCGTGGTACATCTTCCGCACGGACGGCATCTACCAGTACGACGGTGAGGTGCCGCAGGCGCTCTACGACAAGGGCGTGCGCGCCGGCGACGTCAAGTACTGGGACCGCAACGGCGACGGGAACATCACGGACGACGACCGTATCGTCACGGGCAACCCCAACCCCAAATTCTCGGGCGGCTGGAACAACACCTTCAAGTACAAAGGGCTGGAATTGAGCCTCTTCTTTACGTACAGCTACGGAAACGACGTGTATGCGTCGTGGATGATCCCCGGCTCCAAGCCCGGCCATACCCGCTCGCTGCTGAAAGCCTATGCCGACAACCGCTGGACGGGACCCGGCACGTCGGACAAATACCCGCGCGCGATCTACTCGTACAGCGGCTGGAACGGCAAGAACTCGACGATGTACCTGACCGACGGTTCGTTCATCCGCCTGCGCTCGGTGACGCTGGGATACACCTTCCCGCAGCGGCTGGTTTCGAAAATCCACCTCAAGGGACTCCGGGTCTATGCCCAGGGCGACAACGTCTTCCTCTGCTCGCGCTATCCCGGCTGGGACCCCGAGACGAGCGTCAATCTCGATCCGCGCTTCTACGGCGAGGATAACGACGGCGTTCCCCAGCCGCGCATCTTCAAGTTAGGCGTAAACATCACTTTCTAAATCCGACAATCATGAAATCGTTGCATAAAATCATCTTGTTTGCCCTGCTGCCCCTGATGGGTGCTTGCAGCGGCATGCTCGACATCGAGCCGCATTCGGCGGTCTCCCCGACGGTGGTCGGCTCCGACGACATCGAGGCGCTGCGCATCGGAATGTACAATAAGGTTCAGGAGGGACCTACCTACTACTCCTACATCGCGTTCGACCTCTTCGGCGGTGAGCTGATGACTAGCACGGGCCGCCCGATCGACCTGATCAACTCGCTTTCCAATGCGCTGCATACGTTTGTCAGCAGCCAGTGGAACGGCTACTACAAGGCGCTTTTGCAGGTGAACAACGTCATGTCGATCGCCGAGGGGCTGGCCGACAGCCCCACGCGGAACCGGGTGCTGGGCGAGTGCCGCTATTTCCGGGCGTATATTTACCTCTGTCTGGTGACCCGCTTCGGCGACGTGCCCGTCCTGCGGCAGAACACCCAGGCCAAGGTTTCGCGCGACCCGGCCTCGATGGCCTGGGAGCTGGTCGAGGAGGACCTCGACGCGGCTTCGGGCTTCCTGAACGGGTTGAGCGCCGACAGTTTCTACTACGTGTCGCCCGCCGCCGTGACGGCCCTGAAAGCGCGCGTGAAACTCTATCTGGGCAAGAAGGGAGAGGCCAAGGAGCTGGCCGAGAGCCTGATCGCCAATCCGAACTACGCACTCGACGACTTCGACAAGATTTTCCGCTCGAAGGCCAACAAGGAGGTGATCTTCGCCTTCTCGTGCCTGACCGAGGACGGTTCGTCGATCAAGATTTCCAACCAGTTCTACTCCTACAACCACCCCAACAAGGGCAGTTACAACTACCGTCCCGCGGGCGACGTGATGACGATGTACGCCGACAACGACCTGCGCAAGGAGGTGTCGATCACCACGCTCGACAACCTGAACTTCGTCAACAAATACCCCAGCGGGCAGACCGGGTCGGACCCCGTGGTGATTTCGCGTCTGGCCGAAATGTACCTGATCAGCGCCGAGGCGCAGGGGTTGAACGGAGGTCTGGATCGTCTCAACGAACTGCGGGAAAAGCGCGGCCTCGACAGGGTGAGTCCGGGGAACGAAGCCGATTTTCTCGACGCGGTGCTTCAGGAGCGCCGTCTGGAGTTCCTCGCCGAGGGTTTCCGCTGGTACGACCTCGTGCGGACCGGAAAGGCTACGCAGACGCTCGGCACGAAGGACTACCAGTGCCTGATGCCGCTTCCGAGCCGGGAGTTGCTTTACAATCCGAACCTCAAACCGAATAATCCGGGTTATTAGCGGGATTGTCCAATATGCATAAAACGATAAAACGATGAAAACATACAGATATATGATCGGAATGCTGTTGAGCGTGTGGCTGCTTGCTGCGTGCGACAATTCGAATGCTTTCGACGAATACGCCAAGTTCGACACGACCGCCCAGACGGCCTGGGGACAGAGCATCGTCGACGGATCGAACGGGTATGTGGCTCACGTGAAGAGCGACAGGACCTACAACCTGGCCGACGGCGTGGACGTGCTGGAGATGGCATTTCTGGCCGACGACGGACTGGCCATGCAGCTGTTCCTGTTCAAGATCGCCCTGAGCGACAAAATCACCCTGCGCACGACGCTCGCCGACGACAAGAACCAGGTGGGCACCGGCCAGACGATTATGAAGCAGCTCGAGGCGATGCAGAAGAACGGGAAGAAGGTCTTGGGCGGCACGAACGCCGACTTCTTCAATACGACCTACATCCCCTACGGCGTATGTTACCGCGACGGCGTGGCGGTGAAGACTTCGTTCAGCCGTACGGACTGCAACGTCTTCGTGATCACGAAGGACAACGAGGCCTGCTGCTTCACGGAGGAGGAGTACGCTCTTCACAAGGACATCGTCCGCGAAGCAGTCTGCGGCCTCGGCACGCTGCTGCTCAAGAACGGCGAGCAGCTGGACCAGAGCGGCAACACGATGCCGGTGGCGAAGATGGAACCGCGTACGGCGATCGGCGTGTCGCAGGACGGCAAGGAGGTCTACCTGATGGTGGTCGACGGCCGTAACTTCTACTATTCGAACGGCGCCGACCTGCTGGACCTGATGAACCTGATGTCGGCCTGCGGAGCCAGCGACGCGCTCAACCTCGACGGCGGCGGCTCGTCGACCTTCATCGCTCGCGACGGCGCGGAGGGCGAACTCAAACTGCTGAACTGGCCGACCGACCAGGGCGGGGTCATGCGCAAGGTGGCGACCGGATTGGCGATTGTTGAACAATAAAAGACGGAACCGATGAAAACGATATTTCAATACCTGCTCCTGACGGCCGCATGCGCGGCGCTGGGAGCCTGCCAGGATTTTAGCGACGATACGGCCTTTACTCCCGAGACGCCCGAACTGTCGTTCGTGGAGACGAGCATCACCGCGGAGAAGGCCACCAAGGACTACGAACTTTCGATCAAATCGAACCTTCCGTGGCGCATCGAATGCGACAAGGACTGGGTGTCGTTCGATCCGTCGTACGGACAGGGCGACGCCACGATCACGGTGACCGTGGCCGCAAACCGTACGCTCGACGAACGCACGGCGACGATCTCGGCCTATGTCATCAAGGGCGAGAACGTCACGCTGCCCGTGACGCAGGCCGCTGCGAGCGCTTCGGACCTGGCGACGCACTACTATGTCAAGACCGACGGCTCGGCCGACAAGGACGGCCTGACATGGGAGACGGCGACCACGCTGGCCAACGCGATCGACCAGGCGATGAACGGCGACGTGATCCATGTGGCTGCGGGTTCCTACGTGCCTTCGGTTCCGCTGACGGGCATGAAGACCGCGCTGGACAACACGTTCGAAATCCACAGCAACTTCTCGATGATCGGCGGCTATCCGGCCGATGCGGCCGAGGGCGCCGTGGCCGATCCCGTGGCGAACGAGACGATTCTGGACGGCGACCACGCCGTATGCCACGTGGTTGCGGTGACGGCGGCCAAGATGAACGGCATGAAGGCTTCGCTCGACGGATTCACGATCAAGAACGGTTCGTCGCAGTTCGGATCGGTAGGCAGCACGACGATAGGCGGCGTGAAGTTCTACCAGAGTTACGGCGCGGGCATTTTCATCGGCAACGCGACGGTGGACATCCTCAACTGCAAGATCGTCGAGAATACGGACATCCGCATGGGCGCCATCCGTGTCGACGCCGGAGCCGAGGCGTTGTTCGACAACTGCGTGGTTGCCGACAATGCGACCAAGTCGACGACGACGTACAACTGCGGCGGCCTGTGGGCCGACGGAGCCAAACTGCTGCGGATCAACAACTGTACGTTCAGCAACAACAAGGCGTCGGGCGTAGCTCCCTGTATCTACGTCTTCGGCGACACGGGCGGCAAGACCAATGTGCTGATCAGCAACACCACGATTTCGGGCAACAGCGTCAATCCCGAGCATGCGACCCTAAACGGCGGCGGTATCTACGTCCGCGAAAACGGCAACCTGGTGATCGTCAATTCGACGGTCTACGGCAACCATTCCGGAAAGGGCGGCGGTATCGCGGTCTACGGCACGGCGGCCAAGCCGAGCAAGGCGGTGATCGTCAGCTGTACGATTGCCGGCAACACGACGGTGACGGCCGGAAACGGCGCGGGATTGCAGCAGGCTGCCGTCGGAGGGGCCATCGAGGTCTACAATACGCTGATCTCGGGCAATACGACGGACGGCGCGGCCGACGATGTCGCCTGGTTCAAGGACGCCAGCTACAAGGTCGCCAACTCCATTATCGGAGGCACGGTCTACAATGCCGACGGTATGGCTGTCGCAGGCGCGGCGTTCGATCCTGCCTCGATGCTCAGCCCGCTGGGCGACAATGGCGGTGCGACGAAGACCTGCGTGCTGCTCGGCGACGCGAATCCGGCGCGCCAGTACGGCATGTCCGCTTCGGAGCTGAAGATCCTGGGCGAGACGCTCGATCCGGCTTTCGGCGAGGCGGTCAGCGCCATCGACCAGACCGGCGCTTCGCGCACGGGCAAGACGGTGATCGGAGCCGTCGTGAAATAAATCTGTTCACAGGGGGCGTGCTTTCATCGGTGCGCCCCTTTTTTTGTATCTTTGGGGTCGTAACGCCCCTTTTATCTGTCGCGGCGTCCGGCCGCCCCCCCCCGCAAGGAGGTGCGGTTTTGCATCGGCCCGACTTTTTTATGATCTTTACAGTTATGAAACTTTACAGAACCGGACTGCTGCTGCTTGCAGTCCTATGCACAATCCCGGTGTTTGCCGGGCAGCCGCCGCGGCTGAAGGTGGGTTCCTCGTCCGGGATTTTCGGCCCGGTGACGAACTGGACCTACGAAACCTTCGCCGAGGCGAAGAGGGCAGGCATCGACGCCATCGAGATCAGCGCGTCGACGCTGTTCCTGAACAAGGAGATGACCGACGATCGGCAGATCGAGGCGCGCTGCCGTCAGCTGAAGCGCGACCTCAAGCGCGCCGGAATCGAAATCTGGTCGGTGCACATGCCTTTCGGCCGCGAGATCGACCTCTCGCAGACGGACGAGGCCGTGCGGCAGCGGAGTGTCGAACTGCACCGCCGCGTGCTGCGCTTCTGCAAGATCCTGTCGCCGCGGATCGTGCTGTTCCACCCGAGCTGGTATCTCGGGCACGGGGAGCGTGACGCGCGGATCGCGCAGCTGGTGCGCTCGGTCGGGGAGCTGCTTCCCGATGCGAAGAAGATCGGCGCCCGGGTGGTGATCGAGAACATGCTGGGCTACGAACTGGTCAAGGACGGGAACTACGAACGCCCGCTGGGCCGTACGGTCGAAGAGGTGCTGCACATCATGTCGCTCGTGCCCCGGGAGGTGGACGCTGCGGTCGACACCAACCACATCGACAATCCCGAACTGCTGATCAGTGCGCTCGGACGCCGGGTGAGGACGATTCACGTCAGTGACGGCGACGGCCGCAGCGAGTGTCACGAACTGCCGGGCCAGGGCCGGGGCGACAACGACTGGACGGCGATCCTGAAGACCCTGTACGAGGATGCGCACTACCGGGGCGTCTTCATGTACGAGGTGAAGAAGGCGGAGTTCCCGCAGTTGAAGGCTTGTTACGACCGGTTGTACGAACAGTACGTGCAGTCGAAGCAATAAGGACGGTCGGGTTAAATGAGAACGCGGTTTGATGCAACTTCATCAAACCGCGTTCTTTGATTCAGGGCCGCTGGCCGGTCACCTGCGGACCACGATGCAGTTGGGGACCCCGCGCTCGCCCTCGTGGTCGAAGCGGCGGTTGTCGTAGGGATGGTTGAGGACGCCTTCCTGCGCCGTCCAGAGCGTCGAGGAGCCGCCGCCGTCGAGGTTCAGCGCCTCGGTAAGACCTAACTGGCGTGCGATGTAGGCTGTTTCGGCGATGGTCGCGCCGTCGCCCTGGCCTTTGAAACGCCCGTCGATCACGGCCATCACCACCGTGCCGTCGGCCCGTTTGCCGATCAGCGTCCGGGGATGGCGGCGCGTGTAGAAACTGCTTCCGGAGGTGTATTCGACCACCTTGCCGCCGTCGATCAGCACCGGGCCTGCGGCCAGCGCCGAGCGGTAGCGGCGCGCCACGTCGGCATACTGCGTCGTGTCGCACGGGAAGATCTCCATCCGGCGGCCCTTGCGGTCCTTGAAGGCGATGACGCCGTTGGTGCGGAATGCCTCCTCGGGGGTGGTGCGTCCCACGATCTTCCTGTCGAGCAGGACGAAGGTGACCGGTTCGAAGGTTTTGACGTTGAAGTAGCTGCCGTTGACGGCGATCTCCGCGCCGGCGGCCTTCCCCAGATCGCTCGTGGACTCGGCCCTGCGGTCGAGGTGGACGATCGAGGTGGTGAACCTGCGTCCGGGGTAGGTGGCGACGGAGATGCTCTGCCGCGACCCGAACATGTCGATCTGGGCGTAGCGGCATTCGGCGCCGCCGCCGAGATCGGCCGTGCGCCATTGGGCGGTGGCGAATGCAATCGAGTCGCGGGGAGTCTGCGCCGCGGCGCTGGAGGAAAAGAGGAGCAGCAAGGCTCCCGTCAGAATTTTGTTCATGGTTCGGATAAACGGGTTAGTAGCCACAAATTTACGCATTTAGCACGGATTTAGCAAGCGTCGGAGCCGCTATTTTCGGGGAAAAACGGACGCCGGACCCTCCCGGAAACGAAAGCGCCCCCGGAAGTCCGGAGGCGCTGGTTTTTCGGGGCGGAAAAGCTGTTTACTGCCTGGCCTTGGTGTAGACCGTGCCCGTGCCCTCGATTGTGAGGGTGTAGTTTCCGTCGGCCGTTTTGGCGATCACGCCCGTCTGGGTGAAGTCGATGGTCTGGCCGTTGCCGAGGCTCTGGCCCTTGAGCAGGATTTTGTCCGCCTCGCCCTGAAGCTCCCACGAGGTGTAGACCAGCGTCGCCATGTTGATCGACCTGGCTGCGCCTTCGACCATGATCTCGACGCCCATGACGCCTTCGGGAGCAATCGGGTCGGGCATCGTCCATTTGCCGACGGCTTCGGCGTAGGTGGGATCGGTCGCAATCTTCGTGGCGGCGGCGCCGTCCTTCAGCTTGCCCGTGTAGTCTACGGTGACGGGGGCGCCGAGCAGCAGGCCGTTGGCGTCGCTCTTGTCGGCGGCCGTGGTCGCGAAGGTGCAGGTGCTCTCGTCGGTCAGTGCACGGACGGTGACGGTGTTCATCGAGGCGTCGGTGATGAATCCCGAGAAGGTTTTGGGGGTGTTGTCGGCGCAGGCCGTCAGGCCGGCGAAAGCCAGTGCGGCGATCAGGGTTTTCGAGCTTCTCATTGGTATCGAGTCTTTAAAGGTTTTTACGCTGTGAAATTACGCATTTTCCCCGGGAATTGTAGGGATTAACGCGATTTTATGTATTCGTCGATGGCTTTGGCCGCGGTGCGTCCCGCGCCCATGGCCAGGATGACCGTCGCGGCGCCCGTCACGGCGTCGCCGCCTGCGAAGACGCCCGGACGGGTCGTCGCGCCGCGCTCGTCGGCCGTGATGCAGCCGCGGCGGGTGGTTTCCAGACCGGCGGTCGTGGCGGCCAGCAGCGGATTGGGCGAGGTTCCCAGCGCCATGATCACCACGTCGCATTCGATTTCGAACTCCGAGCCCTCCTTCACCACCGGCGAGCGGCGGCCGCTTTCGTCGGGTTCGCCCAGCTCCATCTCCACGCACCGCAGGCCCGTCACCCAGCCTTTTTCGTCGCCGAGGACCTCGGTGGGGTTGGTCAGCATGCGGAAGCGGATGCCCTCCTCCTTGGCGTGGTGAACCTCCTCGACGCGCGCCGGAAGCTCTTTTTCCGAACGGCGGTAGACGATCGTGGCCTCTGCACCCAGCCGTTTGGCCGTGCGCACGGCGTCCATCGCCACGTTGCCGCCGCCCACGACTACGACGCGCTGTCCGACGTAGATCGGGGTGTCGTACGCCTTGTCGTAGGCATGCATCAGGTTGGCCCGCGTGAGGAACTCGTTGGCCGAAACCACGCCGTTGAGGTTCTCGCCCGGGATGCCCATGAAGCGGGGCAGCCCGGCGCCCGAGCCGATGAATACGGCGTCATAGCCTTCGTCGTCCAGCAGCGAGTCGATCGTCACGGTGCGGCCCACGATCACGTCGGTCTCGATCCCGACGCCCAGCCGTTCGACCTGGGCGATCTCGCGCGCCACGATCCGCTCCTTCGGGAGGCGGAATTCGGGAATGCCGTAAACCAGCACGCCGCCCACCTTGTGCAGCGCCTCGAAAATCTTCACTTCGTAGCCCATGCGGGCCAGGTCGCTGGCGCAGGCCAGCCCGGCCGGGCCGCTGCCGATGACGGCGACCTTGCGGCCGTTGCGCACGGCGGCAGGCTGCACGGGGGCGCCGTGTTCGAGTTTCCAGTCGCCGACGAAGCGTTCGAGCTTGCCCACGGCGACCGGTTCGCTCTTGATACCCAGGATGCACGAGCCTTCGCACTGGCTCTCCTGCGGGCAGACGCGGCCGCAGATCGACGGCAGCGAACTGTCCTCGGAGATGATGTCGGCTGCCTCCTGCAACCGCCCTTCGTGCAGGGCGGCGATGAAGTCGGGGATGCGGATGCCTACGGGGCAGGCCGCCACGCAGCGGGGATTCTTGCAGCGCAGGCAGCGCGAAGCTTCGAGTGTGGCCTCTTCGAGGTCGTAGCCGTAGCAGACCTCCTCGAAATTGGTCGCACGGATCGCCGGGTCCTGTTCGCGCACCGGCACGCGGGGTATTTTGTTTGCCATGTGATAGCAGGTTAAAGGTTAAAAGTGAAAGGTTAAAGGTTAAAAGTGAAAAGTTAAAAGAGGGAAGTTCTATGCGGGAGATAATTATATATTCTGCATGGTCTCCGTCGCTAAAATACCTTTCACCTTCCTACTTGTCCAATCCGATCTTACATACGTGTCCGGCCTCGCGCTCGGCCTCGATCGCCGCGGCGCGCTGCTCCTGGGTGCGGTACATGCCCTGCCGGCGCATCGCCTCGTCGAAATCGACCTCGTGGGCGTCGAACTCCGGGCCGTCGACGCACGTGAAGCGCGTCCGGCCGCCGACCGTCACGCGGCAGGCGCCGCACATGCCCGTGCCGTCGACCATCAGCGCATTGAGCGACACGGTGGTTTTCAGCGCGTACTTCTTCGTGGTGAGGGCCACGAACTTCATCATAATCATCGGGCCGATGGCCACGCATTCGTCGTAGTGTCTGCCCTCTTTTTCGATCAGTTCCCCGATCAGCGCCGTCACGAGTCCCTTGAAACCCTCCGAACCGTCGTCGGTGGCGATATGGAGGTTTTCGGCTACGGCGCGCATGGCGTCGGTGTAGATCAGCATGTCGCGTGTCTTGGCGCCGATGATGACGTCGGCCTTCACGCCGTGTTCCCGGAGCCATTTGACCTGCGGGTAGACCGGGGCCGTGCCCACGCCGCCCGCCACGAAGAGGTAGCGGCGTGGGCGCAGCTCTTCGACGGGCATTTTGACGAATTCCGAAGGGTGGCCCAGCGGACCTGCGAAGTCGGCGAGGGCATCGCCCTCGTTCAGTGCGCAGATTTTGCGCGTCGAGGCGCCGATGGCCTGCGTGACGATGGTCACGCTGCCCTCCGCAGCGTCGAAATCGGAGATCGTGAGCGGAATGCGCTCGCCGTGTTCGTCGACGCGCACGATGACGAATTGTCCGGGCTGCGCCGAGCGGGCCACGCGCGGTGCGAGGACCTTCATCAGCCAGATGCCCTCTGCGAGGAGTCTTTTTTCAAGAATGGGGTACATTATATCCGTTGTGTGTTTGTGTGTCACTCTTCGATGATTGCCGTCACCCGGATGCGCCGCATGGGCCGCACGGGGTCGTTGGTCACCACCACGAGGTGTTCGGTCACGATGCCGTAGTCCTGCGTCCGGGGATCGAGCAGAATTTCGCAGCGCTGCGAATCTCCGGGGGCGATTTTCTGCCCCGGGGCGAGTGTCGTGGCCACGTGTCCCTCGCCTTCGACGGCCCGCACGATCAGCTCCGCGCCGCCCGCGTTCGAAAGCGTAAAGTGCTTTTTCCGGACTGGTCCCGCATGTTTGACCGGTCCAAATTTAAGGATATTTTCCGAAAAATCGGCTTTCGGGGCGTTTTGTGTTGCATCCGCGGGCTGCGGATCGACGCCGATGCCGTGGGTGACGAGCGTCGTGCCGTTGCTCCGTCCGTCGATCAGGACCTCCAGCGCGTCGCGCACGGTCCCGTAGCGGGGTTTGTCGGCGGGGATGAGGTAGGTGAAGTTGATTTCGCCCCGTTCGCCCGGCGCGATCTGTTTCGGATAGTCGGTCCGAAGCGCTCCGCTCGTGGTTTCGGGCCGCAGTTCGAGGCGGACCGGGCGTTTCGAGGTGTTCGCGTAGCCGATCGCCGCCTGCACCTGCCGCCCCGGATAAATATAGGAGAAGGCGTTGAGCGTCGAGGCCAGCCGCAGCCCTCCGCCGGCATCGACGGGGTATAGCTCCTCGACGGTTTTCTGCCGCGGGATGACGCTTCCCTGCACGGTGAGCGTGGCGATCTTCCGCTTCTCCGAAGAGTAGACCCACAGCTCCTTGGTGAATGAGCCGGGGCGGTTGGCGGGGTCGTAGGTGACGGTGATCTGCGTCTTTTCGCCCGGAAGGATCGGTTTCTTCGAGAAATCGGGGACCGTGCAGCCGCAGGTGGTCACCACGTCGAGGATCACCAGAGGGCTGTCGCCGCGGTTGACACCCGTGAACGTGTGGCTGACGCGGCCGTCGGTTTCGCGGATCGTGCCGAAGTCCCACGTATCGGGCCGAAAAGACAGATGTTCCTGCGCCGAGGCCGTTAAGGCGCATAGCGTCAAGAGAATAAGGAAAATAACGCGATTCGGGATCATTTCTTTATGATTTGTGCGACATGCAAAGATACTTTTTTTGCGAAAAAATCGTGCAATAATTTTGCGGGAATGAAAAATTGCTATATATTTGCACTCCGAAACGACGGGATAACCCGTTTCGAAATGCCTGAATAGCTCAGTTGGTTAGAGCACATGACTGTTAATCATGGGGTCCTAGGTTCAAGTCCTTGTTCAGGCGCAGATGCGCGAGGGTTGCGTAAAGGTTCTTTCAAAAAACGCCTGCAAGGGGTCGTCCGTAAAAGGGTGGTCCGGAGGGTGATCGGAAGATTGCCTTTGCAGTCCCAAGCCATTTTTAGGGGAGCTTAGCTCAGCTGGTTCAGAGCGTCTGCCTTACAAGCAGAGGGTCGGGGGTTCGAATCCCTCAGCTCCCACAATTGAAAATCAACGACTTACAGCAATGTAGGTCGTTTTTATTTTGTGTGCCTCCGTGGTCGGTTTACACGTTTTTTGCCCGTTTGTGTTAACCAATGTGTCAACCGAAATGACGCATGAAAGCAAACATTGAGGTCATTTGTTACAAGTACAAACCTCTCAAAAACGGAACGCTTCCTTTAATGCTCCGAGTTACGAAAGACCGCAAACGCAAATACGTTTCGCTCGGCCTTTCCCTGCACGAAAAATTTTGGGATTTCGAGAAAAGCAAGCCCAAACGGAATTGTCCCAACAAGGAGCAAATTGAACGGCTGATAGCCGCAAAAACGGCGGAATACAACGATTTGATTGTCGAAATGACCTCCCAGCAACGTGAATACACGGTGGAAACGCTCGTGTCCCATTTTCATAACCAAGTCCGTTGCGCTACGGTGGTCGAATTGTACGATAAACTGATTGACGACATGAAACGCGGCGGTAAACTCGGCAATGCAGGCGTTTACAAATACTCCCGTACATCGTTGCTGAAATTCACGGGGCAGCGGTTGCAAATCCCGTTCAGCGACATTGACGCCGTGTGGTTGCGTCGTTACGAGAATTGGTTACGGACGAGCGGTTGCGGTGATACGACCATCAGCCAACTCTTTCGGACGTTGCGTAGCGTGTTCAACAAGGCGGTAGAATTGCAGTTGGTGAAACGGGATTATTACCCGTTCGATGCCTATAAAGTCAGCAAATTCGATACGCGGACGAAGAAACGGGCCATTGCGAAAGAGGACGTGCGCAAGGTTATTGCACTCGATTTGTCGCAAGGCTATCCCTCCGAACGATTAGCACGGGATATTTTCGTGTTCAGCTATTTCGGAGCAGGGATTAACTTTGCAGACATCGCCCTGCTGAAATACGGGAATGTACGGGACGGTCGGGTGCAATACGTTCGCAAGAAAACGGGCAAACCTATCAATTTTCTGCTGACGGAAGAAATGCGGAATATCATTGTCAAATACCAGCGACAAGGACAGACTTGGACGAGGGGGCTATTTTAATACCCTGCGACCAAGTTTGTCCTTTGATTTACCGAAAGAGGAGACATCTTTCGGCTTATTCTTTATAATTCAATCTGCAACAGTTCCGAGAAATCGAAAAGATGTTTTGCTTTTTAGTTTGTCTTGTCTATCTTTGTGGGACATACGACAAACACGGAAAGTGTAAGTTTATTCCTTTAGAGTGAACGTAGGAAATTCAATCTGAAGAAGGAGTAGGCCGACATCTTCTCGCGTCATATCCATTCGTGGATATAGGCGTGGGGCTGTTGCTTATTTTAATAAATCAGTTGATAAATATATCAATCTGACAAACAGACTTTTAAGAAGATTTTACAGGGGTTTTAGTAACGATTTGGAGAATGTGCGAAATTCGCTACTTTGCGTAATCATCTTGTCAAATAACCCTTGTCAAAAACAAAGGTAGGAATTTTCTTTGAACTTGCAAAAATATTCGATTTAAGTGCTAAATACAAAACGAAGGCACGAGGTTATGAGCCTCGTACCTTCTTCCCTTTTATTTCTTGTTACCGTGTTAGATGGCTTTGATGACGAATGGGCAATAAGATTAAAATGGTTTTCTGCAAATTACGAAAAATAATTGATATATAGCCTATTTTCCGGTAATAAAAATGTAGCGACGGTGTTTCACAACTCTGTCGCTACCGCTACAACTAAAACAAGTTTTTAACCTTAATTTTTATCTTCATTACAAATGAATACAAAATAGTTGATATTTGCAAATCATCTGTCCGTTTCCGGTACGAGCCATTCGGGGGCATGAAAAAATGGTATGCCGCATGATAGTGGTCGGAAATGCGCCGGAGCCCGATTCGGATGTGTCGGATGGAAAAAAGGACTCCGTCGTTATACGACGGAGTCCCGGTTTATGAGTGAAACGGATCGGCGGGGTTAGAAATTGCCTTTGTCCTTGCGGTCCCACCACAGACGGGTGCCACCGGTGTCGCCGTCGCCTTTCACTTCGGAAGATTCAGCCTTCAGCAGCTGGATGGCATTGTTCACCTCGACGGTGTTGGAGCTCAGTTCCGTTTCGTTGTACAGCAGGCGGCGCGGGCCGAGCTGCGTGTTGATGATCGAGGGGGCCAGATTTTGCTTCGGACGGAAGAGTTTGGGGTAGCCCGTGCGGCGGTAATCGGCCCACGCTTCGGTCGAGAGCGGGAAGTTGGCGATCCATTTCTGGGTGATGATGCGTTCGAGCTTTTCTTCATTCGAAGCGCCTTCGTCCCACTTCACCGTGATACTGGTGGTCGGATCGGAGTTGTATTCCGGCTTCCACGGGTCCGTATAACCCTCAGGTGAGGAGGTATCGTCGTTGATGTAGCTGCTGATAGCCGCATCGTCGATAGCCGCCCAGTCGGGGGCCGTCAGTTTCTTCTCGGTCCATGCTGCCGCGGCGTCGGACTGTCGGTAGCTCTTCTGGTTGCGGATGGAAACCTCGATACCCTTTTCATAGAGTTCCTTTACGCTCTGCTGCCCGGCGTCGGTCCAGCGAAGTTTGGCTTCGGCGCGCAGGAACCAGCCTTCGGCGGCGAACATGATGGGCTGCGGCGTCGCATATCCGCCGGCCAGAAACGAGTAGTAGACGCGCTGGTTGTCGTTGCCGCCGTTCTTATTGCCCAATTCGCAGCCTACGGGAACTCCGATGTATTGCGCTCCCTTGCGGATCAGGATGTCGCTTTCGTTGTATATGTCCTCGTTGTTCTGGTCTTTCTCGCCTGTCGGTTCGGCGGTCTTCTTGACCAGATGGCGGACGTTGGTGGTGAAATAGAGCGGGCGGCGCGGGTCGTTGTAGCCGTTCATGAACGCTACGATCGACGAACCGATGCCCGAATCCAGCCAGTCCATCATGCGGCGCAGTTCGTTCGAGTAGGACTTGTTGATAAGGATGTCCTTGTCTTCGAGGACTCCGGCCTGAATGGCTTCCTTGGCGTATTTTTCAGCATCGACGGGGTTTACCTTGACGATGCGCAGCGCCATGCGCAGCTTGAGCTGGTTGGCGATCTTCTTCCAGAGCGTGCGGTCGCCGTTGCACCAGCAGTCGAACGATGCGAGACCTGCGGTCTCCGTATCCAGTCCTTCGAGCGCTTTGTCCAGCTGTGCGAATATCGCCTTGTAGATATCTTCCTGTTTGTCGTAGGCGTAGCTGCTGGGGCGTTCGGCCAGTTCGTCCGCTGCGAGGACCGACGAATAGGGAACCGGGCCGTAGGTGTCGGTATACTGGAGCAGGTTATACGCTTCGACGATGCGGGCTACGGCTGCGAAGTCATGCTGTCCGGCGGCGTCGCACTGTTTGATCAGCCGGCGGGTGTTGTTGAATATTTTCTGCATGAAGTTCTCGTGCATGCCGCCGCAGAACCCGCGGGCGAGGTCGTAACGCGCCATCGTCCAGTTGCTGTGCGGCACCTCGAAATAACCGCCGTAGTTGTCGATCGACAACGAGGTCCAGTACTGGAACAGGTTCTGGTGGGTGGGGTAACTGAACGAGAGGGGAGTGGAGAACTGCGCTTCGAACGGCAGTTCTTCGGGGTCGATCTCGTAGGGATTGGTGTTCAGCTCTTCGAAATCTCCCGTACAACTTCCCAACAGTGCGAGGGGAAGCGCCATTGCGGTAACGTTTCTAAGAATATTCTTGAGTTTCATAATGTGTAAACGCTTTTGATTAGAAATTCAGTTTCACGTTCAGACCGAAGCTGCGCGTGGTCGGCAGGTTGAAGACATCGAAGCCTTGCAGGCCGTTGCCCGTACCCATCGACACGTCGGGATCCATCGGGGCGTCTTTGTAGAAGAAGAAAAGGTTGCGGGCGATGAACGCAAGGGTCAGGTTCTTCGACTGGCCGAACAGGTTACGGAAAGTGTAGCCCAGCGAAATCTCGCGCATACGGACGTTGGTCGCGTCGTATACGTAATCCTCGACGTTGTAGACCGAGTTGAAGCTTGTCGCGCCCACCACGTCGTAGTAAGCCTTGACGTTCGAGAATTTGATGCCCTCGCGCATCACGTAGCCGCGGTCGCGCGCCCGGCCCGTGCGTTCCGATACGCCGTATCCGTCGAGTGTGGCCTCGGTCATCGAAACGACCTTGCCGCCGATGCGGAAGTCGATGAGCATGCTCAGTGTCAGGTCCTTGTAGCGGAACGTGTTGTTCCAGCCCATGTTCCACTTCGAGTTCATGTTGCCCATGTATTTCAGGTCGGAATTCTGCTCGCCGCCGTTTACGGGGATCTGGTAGTCGGCGCCTTCGGGGGTTTCCGTCACCAGTTTGCCGCTCTCGTCGCGTTTGAGCGTGCGGACGTAGAGGTCGCCATACTGGCCGCCTTCATAGAGGATCACTTTGGCGCCGCCCAAGTTGGAGACCGTTACGCCGTCTTGGATACCGTCGAAAAGCTCGATGATCTTGTTGTCGTTGTACGAGAGATTCAGATCGGTGGACCATGTGAATTCGTTGCCGAAGTCTTGGAACCAGCCGGCCGTCAGTTCGAAGCCTTGGTTCTGGACGTTGCCCGCATTGACGAACTGCGATTTGTAACCGCTCTCCCACGGCAGCGTCACCTCGAAGTACTGGTTCTTGGTGTTGGTCTTGTAATAGGTGGCGTTTACGTGCAGACGGTGCTGGAAGAACTCTCCGTCGAAACCGACCTCGAACGAGTGGGTCTTTTCGGGTTTCAGCGTGCGGAACGGCACCGATTCGGGCGGGTTGATGGCGCCTTGGTCGCCGTAGGTATAGCGCGGATTGGTCTTGTAGACGGGGACGTCGTTGCCGACGATGGAGTACGAACCGCGGAATTTGAACAGGTCGATATTCCGGCCCATGTCCACGAAACGGTTGAGCAGAAGGCTGGCGCCCACCGAAGGATAGAAGAACGAGTAGCCGTCGGTGTAAGCGAGGGCCGACGACCAGTCGTTACGGGCCGTCACGTCGAGGAAGAGCGCCTCTTTGAAGCCGAACGTGACAGCTCCGAAGACCGAGTTGAGCCGTTTGCGCTCCAGTCCCATGGTCGTGCCGTTCATGTAGAAATTCGACGGGTTGAAGATGTTGGGATAGTAGGCGCCGCCGTTGCCCGGAGCGACGAACTTGCTCTGCTCGTAGAGCAGGCTCACGTTGTTCGAACGTGTCTGCATCATGCTGGTGCCGAGGGTGGCGTTGAGCGAGAAATCGTCCCACGTATGGTTGTACTGGGCGAGCAGGTCCGCATAGAGCTGTTCGCTGAAGTAGCGGTTGTCGTTCATTTTGCCGTAGGTGTATTTATTGCCGTAGGACGACGCGTAGTGGTTGCGTACGTAGTGTTCGTCGGCGCGCTCGTAGCGCATGCGGCCCGTGAGCGAAAGTCCGTCGATGATCTGGTATTTGATCGATCCGCCGAATTCGTAGCGGTTGCGTTCGACGACGGGGCGTTCGCGGTTGAGCAGCCAGTAGGGGTTGCTGTTGGTCTCGTCGGTGGTAGTCACCCAGTTCTGGACGTTGGCGTTGAGCTCGCCGTTGTAGGTCTCGAAGTTGCTTTTGTAGCCGTTCCAGTCGCCGCCGCGCGGGAAGGTGTAGGTGCCGACGAGCGGGTTGAAAACGAAACCGCCGGCCGGCTGGTTCGAGATGTGCTGGTTCACGTATTTGGCGTTGAAATCGACCTTGATGTGGTCGTTGAAAAGGTCGAAACCGACTTTGGCGTTGAGCGTGTGTTGCGAGTAGTCGTTTTCAGGGGTGATGCCGCCGGATGTTACGTTGCCGTAGGAGAAGTAGGCTCGCAGGTCTTCGGCGCCGCCGTTGATCGAGATCGAGTTGTTGGTCGTCCAGCCCGTACGGAAGAACTTCTCGGCGTAATCGGGAGCCTTCGACGCGAGTTTGTCGCCCCAACTGTATTGGCCGTTCGCCCCGTATGTGTTCTGGAATTCGGGCAGCGAGAGCGGGGTGTCAATGGTCGTGTTGCTCGATACGTTCACCGCCAGACGCCCTGCCATGGCCGATTTGGTCGTGATCATGATGGCGCCGTTGGCGGCTACCGCACCGTAGAGGGCGGCGGCCGACGCGCCTTTCAGCAGGGAGATCGAGGCGATGTCGTCGGGGTTGATCGTAGACATGGCGTCGCCGCCGTCGCGCTGGGCGCCCCAGTTGCTGTTGACCTGTTCGGACGTGATGTTCATCATCAGGGGGACGCCGTCGACGACGACCAGCGGCTGGTTCGAGCCCGTGATCGACTTGTTACCGCGGAAGAGTATTTTCGACGATCCGCCCGCGCCCGTCGAGTTCGGGGTAATCTGCAGACCGGCGGCCTTGCCCTGCAGCGCGTTGATCATATTGACCGACTTGATGTCGGCCACGTCATCGCCGCCGACCGTTTCGGCAGCATAGGAGAGTGTTTTCGACTGACGTTCGATACCCATGGCAGTCACTACGACTGCGTTCAGCTGGTTGGCGGTCGTCGTCATCAGGATGTCCAGTGTCGTCTGACCTGTGTAGGTCACCTCGTAGGGGTCGTATCCTACGTAGGTTACTTGCAGTACGTCGCCGGGCTGCAACCCTTCCAGACGGAATTTGCCGTCCATGTCGGTTGTCGTTCCGCGCGTCGTGTTCTTCACAATCACCGTTGCTCCGAGAAGCGGCCCGGAGTCGTCTTTGATCAGGCCTTCAAGGGTGCTGCCCCCCCCCTCCTGCGCGTAGGAACGCAGAGCGGTAGCCGGCGCAATGAGGCAAAAGGACGTCATCAGAGCAAAGCAGATGAAAAGTGCTCGGTTGGTTAATTTCCTCATAAATAAGTGGGTTTTAGTTGAACAAGAGTAAAGATTCCGGAGTGACGCCGTATCTTTGGTTTGATAGAAAAAGCAGTGTTATAGCGGCATATTTTAATGTTAAAAAGTAGTGTTATGAAATCAAAGATAAATATATTTTAATTAAATGTCAAATTATATATTAAAAAATAATACGTGAAGTTCAGTATGTCCATAATGATATTTCGATTGTTTATTTCATTATAAATATATTGAATTTCAGCAAAATACACAAATGTCTTTGTATAAATTTTACGCATGATTTATTCGTGTTATGTTAAAAATATTAATGGACGTTATACGGATAATCATATTTGCAAATTATTCTCGTTGTTATATTGAAAACCATCTCCGCTAATTGGTGAGGAGTACTCTGCGTTTTCCGATGGTTTACGCCTAACTTTTTACGCTTCGTGTCGGCACGAATTTCTTTCGACTGATCCTCGTCCTCGGTTTTTTGGCTATGGGCTGGATTTCGGCAGACACTTCGGCTTTAGGCTTCCGCCCCCGCCTTTTTGGAGGCACTACCTGCAGGCAGTCTATGGCTTTCAGCCGCTCGTATTCCTCGCGCAACTCGTCGATGATCCGTCGGTTGTTGCTTGCAATACAATCGCGCAGGAGTTTTACATCTTCGCGGCTGAATCCGTAATGTTTAATCGTTTCGCGCGTCAGTTCGAAGGGCGCGTTTTCCAGAACCGCCCGACGGCACAGGTAAGCCAACAAATGCGGATATTCCGTTACGAAAATTTCTACCGTCAGCTCCTTGCGGCTCGTAGCGCAGAAACGCTCCTCCCCGTTGAAAGGGTTCTCCATCAATTCCCATTCGGGAAACTTCGTGGCCCATTGCTCGCGAAAAAAATAGGCATTGAAATTAACCCGGAAAGAATCGATGCGGCTGTCGAAGTTTTCGTAATTGTCGTTAAACTCCGCAACTGAAAATGTCTTTTCGTCGGGATGGCTTTCTTCATCGTCCAGCGTAATCCAAAATACCGGTTTCGGAGCACCGCACAAGATTGCATAGACAAAATGCGCCTTCTTTTTCAGATCATCGAAAAATTGCCGGATGTCGCTTTTGCGGATGTCGCAATCCAAACAGTCTTGAAGCAGATTCCCCAGCGTATAGGATTTTTGTGGCATGGTTCAGTAGTTATGGGTTTATAGAACAATTCTTAAACGTACGCAAAGGTTATAGGCACTTCGAGAATACAAAATAAAGGGACGACCGAATTGTAATTGCAATAAAATAACGATTGTCTGTTAACTAATCGTGGTTGGTCATCCCTTTTTCTATTAAAAAGACAATGCCAAATACGTTAGGCGATGGTTGTGTGACAGTGATGATGTAAGTCCGTATCGAGTTTCGGCATTGCATTTAACAAATATCTTAAATTATTGTGAGAATACAAAATATATCGTAAAAAAACAGGTGCGGAAACAGTAAAGTCAGTAGTGGGAAAATATGAAGCTAAGATTCGAGTATCCCGCACCCGTTATCGTAAAATTGAAGTATCGAAAAAGAGGGGCGGTAACGGACTGGTACGCCTCACACCACGATAAACGAAAAAGAGCATCCTTCGGCTTATCGTTTCCGTCCGCCCCTCGGCTTCCGAAACGCGGGCCTATGGAGGCAGGAGATTTCGGAAGCATTGTTACAGAAGAAGCAGGAACCGCAACGGACTTACTTGACATGATAGCTACATCACTTCCCTTGTCACTCTCTTTTTTAGCGGTTCCTGCATGATGAAAAACGGGTGCGGGACTGTCGATGAAAAAAATAGTGACGCAACTTCGACATGAAGAATTCCAATGTCCCGCACCCAGTTCGGAGAACGGCCCGCCGTTACCAGATTTAGGTGCCTTTAAAGCGGGATTATTATCGACGGCGAGCGTTCTCGTTACAGCGAATGACGGCGCCCCACCCCGCACCGACCGAGGGTCGGCGGAACGTGATTCTTTCCGATTGGGAGTATATGGCCGTAACATCGTATTATTAAGGGTTCGTTATTAAAATCCTCGTTCCGGCCTAAACACATAAAAAAGCACGGAACGCAGGTACAGCCCCAACGGTCGGCCTTGCGAGCCTTGGATTGGTAACTGCCCTTACGCCCGTGCCCGCCCACGGCACAAAGCCGCAGGCATGACAAGGGTTTCAGACAAATTTTACACCAATCCTAAAACCTATTATATCGCTATAATAGTCGCAAGTTTACCGCTGGTATAAAGGTTGTCCTAACCTTATGAATATGTTACGGCTATGGCGCCGTTTTCATCC
>OGOO01001095.1_pt1 | contig 26056 bp, 19 predicted proteins | sample 1552651 | NCBI WGS metagenome assembly OGOO01 (sample SAMEA2580118, study PRJEB22360) | human gut metagenome | biome: human gut; feature: human-associated habitat; material: faeces | place: Denmark | collected 2008/2010 | reverse complement strand
GTCGCGTCCGGGTTTCATCACCATCGAAACATTCATAGAATAATTCACTGCCATCTTTCCCGATTTTCCGGTCTTGGTCGTAACAACAATCACTCCTCCGGCAGCCCTGGAACCATAAATAGCCGCTGCTGCCGCATCCTTCAGAATCGTTACATTCTCTATATCATTGGGATTGATACCGGCAACTCCATTGGTAAAAATATCGCTGAAATCTCCGGCCTTGATCTGTCCTGTAGAAATAAGAGGAATATTTTTTTGCAAGGGAACCCCATCCACGACCCATAAAGGCTCTGCATTCCCCGTGATGGTATTAGTTCCCCTGATCCGTATTTTGGCAGATTCTCCCGGACGTCCGGAGCGGGCTTGTACACTGACTCCGGCAATCTGTCCCTGCAACAGCTTATCCATCGTCGGCAAAGCTTTATTCTCAAACACTTTTTTATCCACAACAGCTACCGATCCGGTTGCCCTCCACTTGGCCGTCTGTGTATATCCGGTACTGACAATCACTTCCTCCAACTCGCTGATATGCGGACGCATCACAACATTCAACTCATTCATCTGCGGAGAAATCTTAATCTCCTGAGTCTCCATTCCGATAAAGGAAATTTGCAGGACTTCAGTTTCTCCGGGTAAATCCAGCGTAAAACTTCCGTCTATCGCCGTAGAAACCCCTATCAAAGTCCCTTTGATCAACACAGTAACCCCCGGTATAGGTTCTCCATTTTCATCTCTCACCGTCCCCCGGAGTGTCCGGAAACGAGGTTGTTCTACCCTATTTTCCTGAAGGATAATGATATTATCCTGAATCCTGAAATTCAATCCTGTTCCCTTCAACACCTTTTCCATCACTGTTTCCAGAGGTAAATTTTTTACTTCCAAAGTAATTCTACCCACATTTCTGGTAAACTTTTCGTTATACATAAAATTGTATCCCGACTGTTTTCTGATCTCTTCCAAAACCTTGACAAAAGGGACATCCGATACTTTCAGGGAAATCAGATCCTGTTGCTGTCCCAAAGCATATCCCGGGGACAAAACCACAAACATCAGCCATCCGCAGATAACCGCAACTCTATTTTTTTTACCCATTTTGAGAAAAATAAAATTATACACTTCTTTTCATTATATTTGTATTATAGGATGCGGTTCGGCAAAATCAATCAAACAAGTTTGTTGTTTTTGCTCTCACCTTTCACTATATTTGTGGGACATGTTTGTATAAAACATTTTGTGTTAAAGAGATTAGGAGAAAGGCCAAATTCACCCTAATCTCTTTTCTTTGTGATATACACAGTCCTGTTCACTATTTTAAATTGAATATCCGTTGTCTGTGCGCTAATAGCCCCGAGCAATACTTCCAAAGATACGTTCCGGGAGATATCACCGGTATAAGCTTCTCCTTCAGCATCTTCCAGATTCATAAAATGCACATCATAATACCTCGCCACCTGTTTCAAAATATCCGGCAAAGAAGTTTGTCTGAAACAGAACAAACCTTTTTTCCAGGCGACCAGTTGTTCTACCGATACCTCCGACATCCTGACACATGCTCCCGGGCGGCGTACATCCAGTTCGGCAACCTGTCCGGGAGCCAGAATCAAAGTATTCTCCCTGCCACAGTCCATCTCCACAACGCCACTTTCCAAAGCCGTATAAACTTTGCCATTATCACCGAAAGTATTGATACAAAAAGAAGTACCCAATACTTTTACATTAAAATTTTCTGTTTGTACAATAAAAGGCTGACCAGAATTCTTGGTAACTTCAAAATAAGCCTCTCCGGTAAGAATTACTTTCCGGGCATTACCTGAGAAAACAAGCGGATAAGTGATTTTTGAATCTGAATTCAACCACACTTTTGTACCATCTGAAAATATCAGATGATAAAAAGCTCCTTTGGGAATAATCAAAGTATTGGTCTCTTCAGAATTCCGCTTTACAGAATCACTACAATATTCCAACTGCCCGTTATGCAGAATGACTTTTCCTTCGATTTCGCGTACATCTACATTTTCACAGTCCGAAAGGTCCAGGATTCTCCCTGAAGAGAGCACCAACCGTACAGCTTCCGGAACCGTTGCTGCAATTTCCGGCTGAGGAAAAAGACGGGCTTGCCGGTAAAACAACCAACCCGTTCCCAACAATAAACATATTCCGGCAGCAACAACACCGACTCTCCACCAGATATAAGTACGCCAGGCCGTCCGTTTCTGAAAATTTTTCCATTGACGGTCTATGTCTATCTTTTCATAACGGTCAGCTAACCCCTCCGGGTCAATATGCTGTAGATTTTTAAATGCTGATTTATCACGTGGATTCTCCTTCAGCCATGCTTCTAACTGCTCTGCTTCTCTCCCGTTTAACCCCCAAAGCCGGCGCTTGCAAATCAGACGGGCCAGCTCAATGTATTTCTGAATAGTTTCCATTTATTCCTGTTTTATACCATAAAAACAATTCAGAAAAAAAAAGGTATGAGCTAAAATTGATTTTTTTTCACACTATTTACACAAACAAGCAAAATAAAAGAAACAGAATGTGCTAATATTTTTCTCAATTCCTTGTAAGCCATCATTTTATGAGATTTCACCGTAATAACACTAATCCCCATTTCTTCAGCTATTTCTTTATTTTTTTTCCCTCCAAGATGTAATTTTATGACAGTCTGACATTGCGGAGTCAAACACCGGATGGCCTCATAAAGGACATAATGTGCTTCTTCATCCAATACGGAGCTGAACATATACTCTTCTGATTCCAGCTCTTTCAAATATTTCTGTGAATATTGTTCTCTGATTTTATGGTGTTTTAAGTAATTGAGCGCTTTGTTACGGATAGTTTTATAGATAAAAGCATGCAGCATTATCGGAGAATCGTACTGATTACTACCCGACTCCCATACAGAAATAAATGTTTCCTGAACCAGATCTTCACAAATATAGCTGTCTTCAACAAAACGAACAGTAAAAGCATAAAACTTGGAGAAATTCTCCTTGAAAAACTTTTCAAAAGACAGAATTTCTCCGGTACCAAACCTTATCTGTTTATCTTTATTCAATGGCACCTCCCAAAAGATGTTCTGCAAAATAATGCCGTAATAAATTAAAATAATACGGGGAATCTATACTGTGGTCAGCTCCCGGAATAACCATCATATCAAACAATTTATCCGCCTTGATCAAAGCATTTGCCAGACGGAAGGTATTCGCAGGATGTACATTAATATCCATATCCCCTGTCACCAGCAATAATTTTCCCTTTAAATTCGCTGCCAATTCCATTATTGTAGGAATCTTCGATTCAAAAATATATTTTTTTATACCATCTGCATCTTTTTTGACCTTCATTTTTACTCCATGATACATCTCTCCCCACCATTTGGTATAAATATTATTGTCATAGTTACCGGAAGCAGCCACAGCCACCTTGAAAAAGTCGGGATAAGTCAGGATTGCTGCTGCTGCCATCATCCCACCTCCCGAATGTCCGTATATTCCCACCCGATCCCGGTCAATATAAGCATAACGGTCGGCCAGTTGCTCAATGGCAAATTTGCAATCGGCCAAAGGATAATCCCGCAAATTACCATAACCGAAATTATAGAAATTTTTCCCCCGGAACATAGAACCTCCCCGGTATCCGATATGGATCACAATAAGCCCCAATTGTGCCAGAGCCTGATTTCCATTATCATCCATAGAAAAAGCCTGGGGTACCTGATCCTCCTGAGGCCCAGGATAAACATAAACAACCAAGGGATATTTGCGGGTAGAATCCATGTCAAAGGGGGTATACATCACGCCATACAAATCAGTTATTCCGTCAGCTGATTTTACCGCTATTTTTTGCGGTTCCCGCCAACCGGTGCTATACAATAAACTCAGATCCGCTTTTTCAAGCGGTAAAATCTCCTTCCCTTTCATATCGCGGACAACCGATACCGGCGCCATATCCACTCTGGAATAAACATCCAACAAATAATTTCCCTGTTTGGACAATTCGATAGAATGATATCCATTCCCCGGAGTCAGCAAAGTCAGGCCGGAACCATCGAAATTTACCCGATAGAAAAAACGATAGGCGGGGTCCATCCCTTTTTCACGTCCATACCCTTCAAAAATAAAACGACGTTTCAGTTTATCCAAATGGGAAATCCTGCAGGCGGTAAAAGTACCGGAAGTAATGGTATTTTTCAATTTTCCATATTTATCATACAGATAATATTGCCCCCAACCGGTACGTTCCGACCACCAGATAATATCTTCCCCACCGTTCAGAATCCGGCAATCAAACAATTGTTCGGTAAAATAAGGCATGGAAGTTTCGCTGATCACTTCAAAAACGTCTCCCGTACGGGTATCCACCCGGCATAAATCCATTTTATCACAAGTCCTGCTTTTACGGGTAAAATAAAGATCCTCCGGACAATTTTCCAAATCAGATGCAACAATCCGAACCTCCTGATCGGGGTATTTATCAATATTCACAACAATATGTTGGCAGGTTTCCGGATAAAACAAATGCAGATCGTAGGTAAAAACATATTTTTCACCCGGCATAGGGAATTTATAAGTACGCAATTTAGGACGTGGTTCGGCCAGATTATCAACTACCCAGCAATTTTCAACCTTACGCCTGTCCTGACGTAAGCAGTAAAACACCTTAGAATTTCCAGCCCACACAATATTGGGAGTTGTATTTTTATCCGAATCGCTGTCCTTCTGATTACTATAGGAATAATACTTCTCTCCATCTGTGGTCAACTGTACCGGAACCGTATCCTGCCTGTTCAGCAGATACAGATTGTGCCGGTAAGCATATATACTGTAACTACTGTCAGGGGAAAACTTTAACCAATAAGGGGATGCCGGAGGATAAAAACGGCAGGCTTGTTCAGGGTCCAGTTTTTTCAGCTCCCGGGTTCTGATATTGTAATGAAAATCCAGTCCTCCCTTGGAAAAAGAAAAACAATACGGATCCCCCTCATCAAATTTCAGCCCTCCCAATCGGAAATCTTTGATATTAAATGATATCCCCGTAGCTTGGGTTAATTTACCGATCATATCTTCCATGTCAAACATTTCCAGTTTTTTTTTACGGACCGGATCGACCAGATAGTATTTAGCACCTCCGGGCGTAATATAATTATACCAAAACATATCTGTCCCGGATATCCAGGAAGGAAATACACTCAAAGAGTGATAATACTTCTTCAGATTTTCTTCCGAATACTTGTAACAATTTTTTAAATCTGCTTTCTGTGCATAAGAAAAAAAAGCACAACAGAAAAAAGCGAAAAAAAGGATCTTTTTCATCATGTTTACATTTTGCGTTCTACTTATTATCATATACACATACTTTCATAAAGGCCAATAAATAAAAGTACATGGTGACCAAAAGTAGTAATCTTTATTTATTCTTTTTATAATTTGGACAAAATTAACAGGATAAAGTGCCTAAAATACTATCTTTGTAGCAGCATCGGTATCCCCGCATGGGAATTTGGGAATTCGGTGAAAACCCGAAGCTGTCCCCGCAGCTGTAAAGTCATTACTGTCATTTTGCAGGTCTTTTCAATGATCCACTGAACCCCGGGCGTTTTGGGAAGGAGAAAAGATGACAAGCCAGAAAACCTGCCGATCATAGCTAATAAACAAATTTCTTTCGGAGGAAAAGAGCATGAAAAAGATTTATTTTTTATCACTGGTATTTACCATCGGTTTTTGTCTGGCCTTAGGTTCCTGTCGTTCAGGTAACCGCAAAAAACAAAACCCTGTCGCTACACAAACAGATCGTTCGAATATTCGTTATGCACAAGGCTTCTGGCTGGAACAACACGAAAATTACCGACTCCTTCATATCAAAGATCCTCAAAGCGAAACCGGTTCGGAATATACCTTCGCCCTAAGACAGCGAGGCACACATCCTGAGCTTCCCCCGCATATACCTGTACTCGATCTGCCGATCCGGGGCGTCATCTGTATGACTTCTTTACAACTCTCTAATTTTATCAAGCTCGGAGCAACTTCCCAAGTCGTGGGAATCAGCAGTACCCGCTTTTTGAATAATGCAACGATCAAACAACAGTTAGCCGAAGGGAAAACTCAGAAAATCGGTATCGAGGGTAATTTCGATGCGGAAATCATTATGAACCTCGCTCCCGACCTGATCCTCATCTCTCCCTTCAAACAAGGGGGCTACGACGCTATGAAAGAAGTAGATATTCCACTAGTCCCTCATTTGGGTTATAAAGAAACGACTCCATTGGGACAAGCCGAGTGGATTAAATTTGTCGGTCTTTTAATCGGAGAGGAAGAAAAGGCGAATAAAATATTCAATGAGATAGAACAAAAATACAATGATCTGAAAAGATTGACAGCCCGGGTCGAACACCGGCCGGTCGTACTCAGCGGTGAAATACACGGAGGAACATGGTATGCCGTAGGAGGACAAAGTTTTCTGGCACAAGTGTTCGAAGATGCCGGAGCCGATTATTTCCTGAAAGACGATCCCCGTTCAGGCGGCGTATATCTCGATTTCGAAACGGTATACAATCAAGCCGACCAGGCAGATTACTGGCGCATCCTGAATAGCTACCCGGGACAATATACCTACGAAACACTTTTAGCCCAGGACGAACGTTACGGTGACTTTAAGGCTTTCAAACAAAAAGGAGTGATTTATTGTAATATGCGTGAAAAACCCTATTACGAAAATATGCCCATGGAACCGGAATTATTACTTGCCGATTTCATTAAAGTGTTTCACCCGGAATTATTACCGGATTACGTACCGGTATACTATCATCAGTTAAAAGACTAATCACTATGGCTTCAACCGGACGAAATACAACTTTTATCCTGCTTATCATGTTGAGTATAGTTGTATTCTTATTCCTCAACATGGTATTGGGTTCGGTTCGTATACCGATGAGTGCGGTATGGCACATCTTCACCGGTACAGGAGATGAGCCTCAAACCTGGCAGAATATCATTTGGAAATCGCGTTTTCCGCAGGCATTGACCGCCTTGGTCGCCGGAGCAGGTCTGTCGATCAGTGGTTTGCAGATGCAAACGGTATTTCGCAATCCCCTGGCAGGACCTTCTGTATTAGGAATCAGCTCAGGAGCCAGTATGGGAGTTGCTTTCGTCGTACTTTTTTCAGGTAGCATAGGCGGAGTAGCCCTCAGCCACCTCGGTCTTTTCGGAGAAGTGGCGCTTTCGATCGCTGCCGTCGCCGGTTCGTTATCCGTTATGGCACTGATTGTTTTCGCTTCACATAAAGTAAAAGGAAACGTTACCCTGCTTATTATCGGAGTGATGATCGGTTACCTGGCGAATGCCATCATCGGTATTTTAAAATTTTTTAGTGTAGAAGAAGATATTAAAACCTATGTTATCTGGGGGCTGGGAAGTTTCTCACGGGTATCCGGTAATCAAATGATGCTTTTTGTTACGATCATGGCCATCTTGATCCCCTTGTCTTTTTTGTTGGTGAAAACATTAAACTTATTGATGCTGGGAGATGGTTATGCCCGGAATCTGGGATTGAATATCAAACGGGCCAGAGTTCTGGTGATCACCTGTTCGGGCGTATTGACGGCTATTGTTACGGCCTATTGCGGTCCGATCATCTTTTTAGGCTTGGCAGTCCCTCACCTGTGCCGGGCTGTTTTCCAAACTTCGGATCACCGGCTTTTGATGCCGGCCTGTCTGGTTATGGGCGCCTCCCTGGCTTTGGCCTGTAATCTGATCGCACGCATGCCGGGTTTCGAAGGAGCCCTGCCGGTTAATTCGGTCACGGCACTCATCGGAGCTCCGGTTGTTGCTTCGGTATTATTCCGTAAACGTAAAAACGAACTGAATGAATAAGACCGCCACCATACAACTCCGTAACCTGACGATCGGCTATAAAGGGAAAGTACGCCCTAAAATTGTAGCCGAAAATATTTGCAGTGATATTTATGCCGGTGAACTGACCTGCCTTTTAGGAACGAACGGTATTGGAAAATCCACCCTACTGCGCACCCTTTCGGCCTTCCAGCCCAAATTGAGCGGAGATATTTACCTGGCTGGAAAAAAATTGGAAAAATATACGGACAAAGCCTTATCCACGGTGATCAGTGTCGTTTTGACCGAAAAATGTGATATCCGCAATATGACGGTCCGGGAATTAATCGGTATGGGCCGTAGTCCTTATACAGGTTTTTGGGGTAAATTAAGCCGGGCTGACGATGAGATCGTGGATAAAGCGATCGGGCTGGTCAATATTCATCCTCTGGCTTCCCGAATGCTTCATACCCTAAGTGACGGTGAACGTCAGAAAGCAATGATCGCCAAAGCTTTGGCTCAGGAGACACCGGTCATTTATCTGGATGAGCCGACCGCTTTCCTCGATTTCCCAAGCAAAGTCGAAATCATGCAACTGCTTCATCACCTGACCCGCGAAACCGATAAAACGATTTTTCTTTCGACTCATGATCTGGAACTAGCCCTCCAGATCGCCGATAAGATTTGGCTGATGGATAAGGTGAACGGTATCACCTCCGGTACGCCGGAAGACCTTGCCCTGGAAGGATACCTCAGTCGTTTTTTCGCCCGCAAAGGGATTACTTTCGACATGGAATCAGGACTTTTCCGCATCACCAACAATTATCGGCAGGAAATCCGTCTGACCGGACACGGCTATCGCTATGCCATGGTACGTAAAGCCCTTCAACGAAATGAGATCCTGGCCAATCGCGATATTGACTCAGCTGTTTACATTGAAACCAACAGGCAGCCTGATCAATTCATATTGCATTTTCCTCACCAGGAAGATATTATAGTCCATACAATAGAAGAATTATTAGAAAAACTAACACTGTAACATACAGAGACAGGGGTTTTGTGCTAATTCGATCGACGCATTGTTGGAATAAATACTGTCCTGTCTCAAATAATCCGGTCGAAATATCTATATACAACTCCCTATTTTTAGGGTATTTCTCTGATCAATTTCACTAAAAGAGGGGATTTTCCAACCCGATAGAATCGCGTATTTTCGTTCCGATCTTATTAATTAAAACATGAAATATGAAAAAGATTGGAATATTTTACGGTTCAACAACCGGAACAACCGAAGCAGTAGCGGAGCAGATCGCTTCTCATCTGGGGGTCGGTAGCAGTGAGGTGTACAATGTAGGAAATACCGATGCTAAAGTAGCTGAAGAGTATGAACTGCTCATCTTAGGAAGTTCGACCTGGGGATCGGGAGAATTGCAGGATGATTGGTATGATTTTCTGGAACAATTAGCCGGAAAAAATCTAAGTGGTAAAAAAATAGCCCTATTCGGTTGTGGGGATGCCATGTCGTTCGGATCTACTTTCTGTGATGCCGTCGGGATCATCTATGAAAAATTACAGGGTACAGGAGCTACGTTTATCGGAACTGTCGATCCTTCGGATTATACCTATGATGCCTCCACTGCCGAAATCGACGGACAGCTGGTCGGATTATTGATCGACGAAAACAACGAAGCGGATAAAACGGAACTCCGTATACAAAACTGGACCGATGCGTTGAAAAAAGAAATTTAATACCCTGATCATGGATAGTTGCATTTTATCCGGAGACATGAAAATATTCGTACACCATATCTACGAATTACAAAAAGGTATACGGTACATGGCATTGTGTACGATAGACAAAACCGATGAATCTTTTGCCATACAAAGATTAGAAAAATCAGGTCTTGAATATGAAATCTGTCCCATCAATGCCCACCGACTGAACTTGTTTTTCGGAAAAAAAGAATGTATCGATATTGTCCGGTTAATCTGCAACCGTCCATTAAACCTGTTAACCCCCGAAGAAGATTTTATCCTGGGTACCATGCTGGGATATGATGTGTGTCAGCAATGCGAACGTTATAACCATCGTAAAACTTTAATACAAAGTGCCTGATAATTAATCATAAGGACTCTTCAGAAATCAGCATCAGTTCAATTATACACTTTTTTTCTCCCTTTATATAGGAATAACAAACTTCCTCGCATTTTTTCAAAAGAAAGGAGAAAAACGGATGATCGGCCGGTAACATGTTCCATAATTCCCGGGCTAAAGTCATTTCAGAAATGCGGGCACAAATCCCGTCATCACAACCGGCTTCCTTCGCCAAACCGATGATAAAATCGCGGTTCATAACTACATTCCGGCTATGCGTATCCCCATGCCCCTCGGCCAATTTCACCGCTTTGCCGATCATAATCCCCATCGTTACCCGCCCGATACCTTCTTCCTCTATGATTTTCAAGGTCTCTTCGATATAATTACCATAATGGACAAAAGCCTGAGGTATCATTTCAGGGAAACGTTCACGGAGGATCCGCTCACTTTTAGCTCCCGAATTAATGACGATATGCCGGCATCCCAATGCTTTAGCTACCTGTATTTCTTTACGGATGGTCGCAACGAAAGCTTCGGACGAAAAAGGACGGACCACTCCGGAAGTACCGATAATGGAAATTCCCCCGACAATACCTAATTTCGGATTGAAAGTTTTGAGAGCCAGTTCTTCTCCATCGGGTACCGAAATCTCGATGACTACTCCTTGTTTCGGTATACGATGAGCTTCCAGAATTTTTTCTGTCTCGGCGGCCATCATCTTTCGGGGAGTCGGATTTATAGCCGGTTCTCCTATCTCCAAACCCAATCCGGGCAAAGTTACGATACCTACTCCTTTCCCTGCGGCAAAACGAATACCGGTTTCTTTAGAAAGCATTACTTTTGCACAGATTTCCCGTTTATTAGTCACGTCAGGATCATCTCCCGCGTCTTTGACCACCGTGCAGATTATACTCTGTCCGTCCTTCTCTGTACGGCTCACAGGCAATTCGACTTCTTCGCCGTCAGGTAGAGTGATCGTCACCTGATTCAACACTTCTCCCGTCAGCAGAGTCGATAAAGCCGCTTTTGCAGCAGCACAGGCACAGCTACCGGTCGTGAAACCACTATGCAATGGATAAAATCCGGGCAACAGACGTTCTATGCGGTGCCGCAAACCATTGTTCCCGGTTACGACATAGAATCCCTCGGGCAATACCGGACGTTTGATCACGACAACCGGAATACCTGATTTCCGGGCAGCTTCGACCTTTTCACGGAAATAACCGGACCGGCCGCTCTCCTTGGTCAGGATAGCATCGGGGCGTAATTGCAATAACAACTCCCTTTCCTCTTTTCCCTCTTCCCAAAAAATCAGCTTCCCTGCCGGAAATCCATATTTTAAAGCCAATTGCCGGGAATCAGGCCGATCGAGTACCCGGAACCAACAAGGATTTTCCAACCAATAAGCCTTCAATTTAGGTATGGTCTGCACACCGGACAAGGCCAGTAAATTCCGTATTCCCTGATTTTTCAACCATACACAAGCTTCTGCATACGAATCACACCAGATCAGGTCCGGATCACGGGGAGGATAAATCCGTTCGTAACGAACAACCGGAATATTCAATTCTTCAGCAGCTTGTCCTATATTCTTGTGCAGTTGTTCGGCAAACGGATGAGCAGCATCTACCAACAATTGAATCCCGTGTTCCCGGCAGAAATCGATCATCTCTTTCACTTCCATAGCTCCCGCCAGCCGAATGCCGTGTATACACTCCACTTGCTGTCCGTTTCCCCGGGTTGAATAATAATAAGTTTGCCCGGCTTCATCCAAAGTCTCTACTGCAGCCCTACCTTCTGTAGTTCCACCAAATACCAATATCATTTTTACCTTTTTAAAACAAAGGGACGGGGGTAATGTTTCATTTACAAACGATGGATTATACCTAAACTGATCCCTGTAATACGGGCAAGTTGCCGTAATCCAATGTTCGGATTCTGTTTCAATACTTTCAGCACCTGTCTCTGTTCAACTTTAGTTAAAATCTCAAAACTTTTCCCTTCCAACATTTCTTCCAACAATTTCCGGACCTCATGATCTTTAAATTGATATCCCGCTTCCATGAATTCCCCGTCTTCATCTTCTAACATATAGGCCTGAAAATCTGCTTTACTATCGAAAAACAAAGTTAAAAATTCAGTGGAAACAAAAGAATCCACCGGATTAAAATATACCGAATAACTGTTCCACCGGTATTCCGAAATTTCATGACACAAACCTGCTTTCAAGGGATTTTGCAGCACATACCGAAAACAACGCAACAAGTAACCCTGATCTTCAATGACCTCACTTTTAAAACGATCTTGAAAAAGATAACCCTCCCGTTCATATTTATGATTAAACCATATCGCATACGCCGTCAAAATCCGATGAATATAAAAACTCAAGCGACTGGTTTTTACGATAAGATGAATGTGATTATCCATCAAACAAAAACAATACACTTTGAAAAATTCACCAGCCTGTGATTTCAAAAGATCGAGAAACATCCGTCGATCAGCGTCTTCATGGAATATCAACATACGATTAACACCACGTTGGATGACGTGGTATACACCTGTATTGGACTGTTGACGAGCCTGCCGGGACATTTTTTTGCCAATTTAACTACAAGTTAAATTTACAAAAAAAATTCCAGAAAACAAAATGAAACATTATCCCCGTCCCTTTGTTCCACGAAACAGGTGGGTGAAATGGTTGGAATAGAGTTTTGACAAACCTTCCCGGTTACCGATTGCTTCGCCGACTACAATCATGGTGGTCAAGATCAAATTGTTCTCTTTCATTATTGCCGCCAAATTACGGAGTTCGCCCCGGAAAATCTTTTCGTCTTTCCAGGTCAGGTGATAACAGGCTGCCACAGGAGTCTCGGGAGGATAACATTCCAGTAATTCACGCTGTACTTCTTCGGCAATCGAAGCACTCAGGAAAATGCACATCGTGCTTTGTGACCGGGCCAACAGATGGAGTTTTTCCTTTTCCGGCATCGGTGTACGCCCCTCTCCACGGGTGAGAATAATACTCTGAACCTTTTCAGGTATGGTAAACTGTGAACGCAATGCAGCAGCAGCAGCCAGGAAAGAAGAGATACCCGGTGTAATCCGGTAACGCATACCGTACCGGTCGAAAAAGGCCATTTGCTCCTGGATAGCCCCATAAATACAAGGATCCCCGGTATGTAACCGGACAATAAATAATCCCCTGTCATAAAACTCTTTCATCAATGCAAATTGCTCTTCTAGAGTCATGGAAGCCGAGCTACGCACAGTCGCCCCCGGCTTTGCATAATAAGTAAGCTCGATTGGCACCAGACTTCCTGCATAAAGAATCAAATCGGCTTTTTCCAATAACCTTTTCCCCCGGACAGAAACCAGTTCCGGATCACCGGGACCTGCCCCGACGATCTCGATAAAACCGCTTCGTTCCGCCTCTCTATCCAGAGCAACGGCAAAAGTAAAATCATTCCCCGGAGTAACCTGTCCCTTCTGCTTTTCCAGCAATAATTTCGTATTCCCGGCACTTTTCAAAGCAGTTGCTTCGGAAACACTATAGGCGCCTGTCACCTCGAATACCTTCCCAGAGGGATTCGGTACTTCTATATCCTTCAGTTCCTCAGGCCTGTAAATCTGCATTTTAGCAGACAGATTCCGAACCAGATCGGCGACCATAGGTTCATCTTTTTTCAACTCAATAGTTGTCACTACCTTAACAGCTAAAGGAGAAAGTCCATGCCGTTTCAATTCATCACCAATATAAGCCCAAATACCGGTCGGGTTACACTGCTTACGGCATCCTACCCCCAAATGAAGTACAGCCGGATGATAATATAAAATCGGTGTTTCACATTCATACAAACAGGGAGTAACAGCAATAATCAGCCCATAACGTCCTGCCGGAATATCCTCGAAATGATAATAGACATCCACATGGGCCGGTCGTGAATGTTCAAGCCGGTCGGTTCCCTCATCGCGTATATCCAACAATAAGGCTGTTGGCCGCAGATTGACGAAAATGGAAATCAGCTCATTCAAGGAACGCCGGTATTCCATTTTCCAGCCATTCTCTTTACCTAACAAATCCAAAGCCCACAATCCGGTATTATCACTTTGGGTCGTAACCACAGGCTGAGCCCCTAATATACGGGCTAACCGTTCGGTCAGGGCATTTGCGCCACCGACATGGCCGGCCAGAACCGACACAACAAAATGTCCGGTAGCGTCCACATTGACTACGGCAGGATCTGCATATTTCGAAGTCACACAAGGAGCGATCGCCCGTACACAAATTCCCATCGCCCCGATAAAAACAAAAGCTTCGTAATCCCCGAAATGCCTTAAGGTAAAATCAGTGATCGAATCGATCCGGACACACCCGCTCCGTTCCGATACAGAGAACAGGTCCACTTCCTTACCTAGTTCTTCCCGGATAATTCCGGCAGTTCGTGCCCCGGCATCCGAAGCGATTATCATAGCTGTTTTCATTGTATTTATTATCATATTTAATTAGCTACAATTATAATTCAATTATATTCTCATCCAATAAAGTCATTTTTTCCACACCGGAATCTGTCACTAAAAATGTATTTTCAATTCCCACGGCTCCGATTCCTGCCAATACGAACTTCGGTTCAAAAGCAAAAGTCATTCCCGGTTGTAGTATATCCTTCGAGCGGGTGGTCAATACAGGCAATTCATTTATTTCCAATCCAACCCCATGTCCGACGAATTTCGCCTGCAAATGAGTACCCATAAAACAATCCTTCAGCCCTTCTTGTCCGGCCATTGCCAAAGCATCCCTATACAATTCGGCACAGGACACCCCGGGTTTTGCCGTTCGTTCCATGCGAGCCTGTATTTCCAAAGCGACACGATGCACCCGGTAGGCCCGGTCCGGCAGCCACGTATACAGAGCCTGGCGGGACACCAGGGGGAAGGCCAAATCAATGACCGCATATCCGTTTGGTAGGCGGTATAGTTTCCCGACATATCCGCCATTACCGTAGTTCCTTCCCTCAACAAAGTCCCGTTCGCTCCCAAAGGCCCCGAAGCATGTATTCCTTTCCCCCCCAAGGCAAAGTCAAAAGGGGAAGGTTCTCCGGCATTTTCTCCTGCCAACAGACTTCCCATAAAGATATCCATATTCGAACCAAAAGCCCGGAAATAACCCAGGGAACCATGCATCCGCATCCGCTTTTCAATCTCGATCTGCAATTCAACATCCCTCATCCCAGGCCGGTAACAGGCCGGAATCTCACGATAAACCGCCTCATGCCTCCTGGCAGAGATACGCATTTGCTCTATTTCCCAAGGCGTTTTGATCATTCGGATGTGCCGTATCAGGGCAGAAGCGTTACCCGTTGCTTCAGCCCGGAATACATGTTGCAAACGGATACATTCATTATAAGAAAGCTCGTCCTCCTCAAGAAGTAGCTTGCGGGGCATTGCCAGATTCAGGTCCCGAAAAAGTTCCGGCATTTGTTCCGGTTTCCGGATAACATGTACCTGATTTGTTTCGGGTATAGTCAGTCGCTTGACAAACCAATAAGGCCGTCCCTCCGCCGGAAGATAAAAATAACCGTTAAACACCTGCCCTGACACATAGTACAAATTCATATTCATCGTCAGCAAACATCCGTCAGCTTCTTCCTGCCGCATAGCCTGCTGAATCCGTCGCCATTTCAACTCCAACTCGTTCTCCATTTGCTTTCTTTCCATCTATCTTCAAAACATACTGATAAATAACATCACATTCAATACGGTCACAATCCCTCCCAAAATATATAAGATCCATTTTGTAGAAGTCCGGTTTTTATATTTACCCATGACTTTCCCGGAAGAAGTCAGATATACCTGCAGGAAAATCGTAACGGGCAACTGAATACTCAGGATCATTTGGGAATAGATGAGTCCCATAAACGGATTAGAAACCAGCATGATAATAATCAATGCCATCACCAGTGAAAGCAATACCCCCCAACGGGAATGACTGTCTTTGATGTCGTAAGGCTCCCGGTAAATGCCGGCAAAGATCGAACCGGCAGCCATTCCCGAAGTAATGGTCGAAGCGATGCCGGCAAACAACAAAGCCACGGCAAAAATCACAGCGGCATTATTTCCTAAAAGCGGTTGCAATAAAGCACTGGCATCCTGTAACTCATTGACCGTACTACCGCTTTTGAAAAAAGTGGCTGCCGCCAATAGGATCATGGCACTATTGATTGCCCAACCGATCATCATGGATAAGAAAGTATCCCAAAACTCATAACGCAACTGCCTGCGAATCACTTTATCGTCTTCCAGATTCCATTGCCGGCTCTGGATTACCTCCGAATGGAGAAAAAGATTATGCGGCATCACCACAGCTCCCAAAACACTCATGATCACGACCATCGAACCTTTAGGAAAAGAAGGAGTCACCCACGCGAGAACCGCTTCTCCCCAATCGATATGTACCAGGGACAGTTCGTAAATAAAAGATAATCCGATAATAGACACAAAAGCGATGATCCAACGCTCGATCACCCGATAGGAATTGGTAAAAAGCATAATACATACGAAAACGGTAGTCAATATAGCTCCGATCCGCACCGGAATACCGAACAACATTTCCAAAGCGATCGCTCCTCCCAAAATTTCGGCCAGGGAGGTGGACACCGAAGCTCCCATAGCCGTCCACAATATCATTTTAGCATATTTCGGCCGGATATAGGTCATGGTGGCTTCGGAAAGACACAGCCCGGTAGCAATCCCCAAGTGAGCCACATTGTGCTGCAAAATGATCAACATGACCGTAGACAACGATACCATCCACAAAAGGGTATAACCATAATCGGCACCGGCAGCCAGATTCGAAGCCCAATTCCCCGGATCGATAAATCCCACAGTAACCAATAAACCGGGACCGATATATTTTAAAATCTCCAGTCCTCCTAACCGGGGATGGTGTTTTGCCGTTTTCAACGACTTACGGATAAAGTGAAACATAAACATTCATTTAAACTTAGTTTTACGACTCAGGCCTGTATTGGTTTAAAATACGACTCAGCACAAGCTTTCAATACCGTTATCGGATTGTGATCGTCCACAGCAATCCGGCATTCGTCCGTCAGACGGAAACCGGACCGGACCGCTTCCTGACGAAATAAATTCAGACTCTCTTCGGAAACCGAATTAAAAACGACAATACCTCCTACAGGCATAATACCGGCTAATATCGTCAGGATACGGGCAAGTTTTCCACCGTGTCCACCGATAAAAACAGCATCAGGAACCGGATAAACCGATAAATCGGCTTCTGTAAAATCACCGATAACTCCCGTTATTCCCGGAGTACCGAATTTCCGGCTATTCTTTTCAAGCAATTCACGCCCTTCCTCCCGAACTTCAAAAGCCGTGATATGCAAATGAGGAAATTGCAATTTGGCCTCGACAGACACGGAACCTGTACAAAAACCGATATCCCAGAAGCTATGCCGGTTATGTAAATCCAGCATACTGAGTGTAAGTAAACGGACAGGCATCTTGGTAATCATTTTAGCACGCCCGTCCAATAGACAAAATCGATTTTCAGGAATACCGAAAGGGCGGCTCCGCAGCCCGGTCCTTTCAAGCATCAGACAATTCGGAAACGCAAAATCCGAACGCAACACCTCAGGCAATTCCATCGTCCGTACCCGTTCGGTCACATTTCCCAGCATTTCACCGATATGCATCCGGTAGCCGGCATACCCGTATTCCAACATACGCCCGGCAATCGCTACCGGAGTATGCTGACGGTCGGTCAACACCCCGATCTTTTCCTTTCCTGCAATCAAAGCCCGGTCGAACTCATGCCACGGACGCCCCGTAAGGGAAACGACCTCCATATCCTGATAAGGAATGACCAAACGATGAGCCAGCATTTGTAAAGAATTGAACCAGGGGAAGACTTGTATCTCCGCTTCCGGTAAACGGCTCTTTACCGTATTGGCAAATCCGAAAAAAAGCGGATCACCCGAGGCAAAAACCACCACTTCGCAATAAGCGGCATATTTCTCAAAAACCTCCTCCAGAGGTACGGTGATATCGATCCAAACATACTGTTCCGGCAGACGGTCGCGCATTAACTCATAATGACGCTTCCCCCCGGAAAATACCCGATGAGTTGTAATGATCTCCCGAACTTCAGCCTGAAATTCCCTTTGGCCATTATCGTCGATGCCTATGATATAGAATTTTTTCATTTATCTCTATTTTCATTCCGGATTCATCAGAAAACTATCGGTTCAACAATCGCTGGAATTCCTTCAAATACAATCCGATCTGATAGCCACTGACAAAACCGTGGTTAACCGATAAAGCCACCGGCATGATCCGCTTACCTTCCCGTTCTTCGATCTTACCGAAAGTAAAAATCGGAATATTCTGGTGAGGTTCTCCGGGAATAGCAAGTTGTACATTTGTAAAATGATACCAGGGATTCACACTGATCAACAAAATATCCCTACCTTGTCCGACCTCATTATGTACCTCTCCTTCTCCACGCTTTGCAGCCTCGATAAGAGGCCGGGCAACAGCCAGGAAATCTTCGAATGTTTCTATCGCAGGCAAACGGACAGAACGATAACTGCCGTCAGCATTTTGTACAGGCGTAAATAAATCGATTCGTTCATAAAGTATGACCTCTTCTCCTACTTGCCGGTAACGAAATTCCTCGATGCGATTAGCCGCCGTTACAGCTGCATGCATATAATACAATGAAAAGGGCTGTTGTCGTTCTTTTGCCTTCCGGTAAGCCGTCGTACAATCCACCTCAACCGTAACAGAAATCATCGGATTAAGAAAAGTGCTGAAAAACAGGTATTCTTCTTTCCGTGTCCAATTTTGTATATCGATTACCTTATCCATCCTACACCATCTTTAAAGGTCTCTCCCCGGCAATAACTGCCCTGCATCGTCGAAACAAAGAATGGCATTCACAATCGTTGCAGCCAGATTGCTCCCTCCTTTCCGGCCTTCGATAATAATTTTAGGAACAGCCGTAAAAGATTTCAGCATATGCTTGGATTCACGTACGTTTACAAAACCGACCGGAGCACCGACCACGCCGACAGGACAAGCCTTTCCTCTCCGCATCAGGGAACACAATTCCATCAATGCTGTCGGCGCATTACCGAAAACATAAAGTGCATCGGGATGCTCTTCCGTAGCCAGCCGGATACCTGCTTGTGTACGGGTAATATTCATCCGGGAAGCCATCTCTGCAACCCGCGGATCGGCCAAATAACACTTCACTTCCAAACCTAAACGTTCGAGTGCCCCTTTCCGGATTCCCGAAGCAGCCATCGTGACATCCGTGACGATAGTCTTTACTTTCCCCCCGCTTAAAGCCCGGTAGATCGAATCCACCGCCCCCTCGTCGGCATAGAATATATTTTCCATATCGAAATCGGCAGTGGTATGTATCGTATGCAATAAAACCCATTTGCGATCCAGCGGGATATCGGGATGCTTCAACTCCGAAGCGATCGTCCGGAAACTACGGATCATGATCTCCTGACCTGGTTTTGAAACAAAACCCCCGTCCCCGTGTTTCATTTTTTGGTAATATCCGCGGGGGGTGATCATTTTTCCTTGCCAGTTATAGGACTGGGAGTTTCCCAAAAGTACTACGGTGAACATGTCTATCTGTTCCGGATCAAAATCGGCCAGGGTGGTCACGGTTACCTCCTGCTCCGGCCGTCCGGCCTGACGGACATAACCCACCGGGGTATTCCCTGCCCGTTGTTGCAGAAAGATTTCTTTCAGACGGTATAATTGCCAATAACGTCCTTCGCTTTTGGGGTTGTATACAGCAGTGATAAAATCGGCAGCGGCAGCATCAATCCGTTTTTCTATTTTTTCCCAGGGAGTCATCAAATCAGACAGCGAAATCACACAGAAATCATGTCCGACAGGTGCTCCGAGCAAAGAAGCCGCTTTCTGAAAAGCACTGATACCGGGTAATACTTCGATTTCGATTTCAGCACCTCTTTCCCGTTTCATCTCCCAGACTAAAGGCGCCATTCCATAGATTCCGGCGTCACCGGAACTGATGACACAAACGGTTTTACCCTGTTCGGCATACCCGAACGCCATCTGAGCCCGGTCCCATTCTTTTCTCATTCCGGAATCGACACACTCTGCCCCTTCCATGACAAAGGGCTGTATAAAAGAAAAATAATAGTTATATCCGACCACGACATCCGATACCGACACCGCTTTCTTCACTGCAGGAGTAATATCATCCTCACAACCGGGCCCGATCCCGGCTACATATATTTTACCGTTTTTCATTTGAATTCATTTTAAAGACAAAGATAAAAATAATGTGATAATCCATTTCATCTATTATTATAAATAAAGAGACAAGGATTCTGTGGCTATCTAACACAAAACCCTTGTCTCTTTATGCATTTTTAATCAAAAACGGTAAGATATCGTTCCGGTAAAATTTCTCGGTTTACCATATACCGTCGTACTTTTAAAATATTCTTTGTCAAAAAGATTATCCACATTTAAAGCCAAAGTGACTTTTTGCTTTATCGTATAGAATAATCCTCCGTCTACAAGAAACAGAGCAGGGTTGTAAACCCGGTTGGCTACATCGGTAAATATTTTATCCTGGAAAGTTCCGCTCAAATGGAAGGACAAATTTTTCAATAATCCTTTAGGTATGGTATAATCGGCATACACATAAAAAGTAGTGCGGGGAATTCCTGTAGCCCGTACATTTTTACCAGGATCGGTATATTCCGGATAGTCTTTACTCTGATTGATTTTCCTGATCCGGTAGTCCTGCCAGCCCAAGCCACCCGTAACAGCCAAGGTAGAAACGGGATGTACCGTCAACTCCAGATCGAATCCCCGCGAATCGGCAGTACCCACCTGAGCTTGTATCGTTTTTTGAACCATTTCACCGGTTGTTTCATCTTTCTCTTCCTGGGTGCCTAAATTTTTCACCACATTATTTTTCCGGATATAGTATACACTTCCTGAAAAATCGATCCGGTCAGCCCACATATACCGTACTCCGATTTCAGCCTGGTATCCCTTTTCAGGCTTAAAGACTTCACCTCCGTCTTTAGAAGGATTAAACCGCTTTCCATTGCGGTCGAGATAAATTACCCGGCTACTGTACATCGTATTATAAGGTTTGAAATGAGAACCAAAAGAAGCATAGAGAGAAATCTCCTCCACCGGAATATACACTAAACCTGCCCTACCGGTAAAGGCAGAAGTCTTTACTTTCTTCCATTCACTCCGGTCTGCCTCATCGTATTCCTGCCGTCCGTCTTTTACTTTAGCAGTAGCAGTACGGTAATTATAAAAATCCATACGGGCAGATCCCATCGCTTTCCATTTGTTATTTATATCGATCACGTCATGTATATATAATCCTGAAGTTCTCCAATCCCGAATGGATGCTTCGGAATATTTATAATCCCACCAATTTCTTACCAGCTGCGGATTATGCAGCGATACCAGCTGATTCAAGCCAGGTCCCCATACATCTCCTTCATTCCAGCCATTATACTGTGTATAATTAAAATAGGAATAGGTAAAACCCAATATATATTTATGTCCCACTATTCCGGTTTTAAAATCTCCCGTTAATTCCAGCATATTGGTCCATCCCCGGCTGTCAGGACTGAAACAAAGCGGAGAACCTGTTTTCAGGGAGTCGGTAAGATCAATATAATATCTTTTACTGCCGCTTTCATAATAATATCCCCCACTGAAACGGTTCACCGTATCTGTCCGGTAACTCATTCCTTCAACCGCAGCATAATCCAAATCACTATGATTCCAGCTGAACCGGTCCCGTATTTTCATAAAAGAGGCGAGTTGCTGCGTATAGGATAAAGAAATATCAGTCACCCGGCGTTTCATCATATTATTATTGAAATCATTATATATGGTATGGTAATCGGCAAAGGGATTCCGGGAACCTTTCGCCATAACCACCTTCCCGTCGGGACCGAAGATATCTGCACGATTATAGGTTGGAGCAGATCCTATTTCCGTATCGTATTTGTCATCACTATAACCTAACGTTCCTTCGAAATAACCGGTTTTACCAATATTTGCCGCCAGTGATCCCGTTGCTGAAAAACGGTCAGCACGTACATGCCGGTATCCATCTCCTGTCGAATAATGTGCTGTTGCCCGGTAAGTCAAAGGCCCTGCCAATTTCCCACCGAAATCCAGACTTGTCGACTTCACCCCCCAATTCCCATAACTCAACCGGGCTCCGGCAGTAAAATCAGGAACGGCTTTTTTACGCACAATATTAATCACTCCACCCATGACAGAATGCCCGCTCAACACGGCTGCCGCTCCTTTCAACACTTCGATAGATTCTACGGAGGACAAATCACCGAAAGGTACATTGTTTAACAACGAACGCTCATCTCTAAAACCATCTACAGCCACTACCGTCTCATTCGATCCCCGAACCGAAAAGCGGTAAAAAGCTCCCAACTGATCTTTCACCGTAACTCCCGGTAAAAAACGGACAGCATCCTCAAGATTCAGAATATTCTTCCGTTCCAAAACATCCGACGACAAAGTAGTCACCGTCATTGGTAATGTTTTTAAAGGAACATCCAGATTCAAAAGGTTTACTTTCTTCTTGATTGTTTCTTTCACAATGGCTTGATCTAACTGGAAAACCGTATCCGTTATACTTTTCCGCTGATTTTGTCCAAACACAGACACCATCATCGGCCACATTACAAAAACTAAAATTAATTTTTTCATTTTTAGCACTATTAATAACAATTCAATTCTATTGCTTTATCTATAAGATTATCGGAATAATTTCCGGATTTTTCTTCCCAACCACTTGAAAGTCAACACAACCCCGGATAGAGAAAGGAAAGTTCCTCCGAGCATCAACACATACATCACAACGTTCCATAACAACGGACGTTCGGCCAGAAATTTAAAATTCAGACTGTGCAATCCACTATACAAAACTCCTCTCAAACGTCCATTATCATCGATTTGCCGATGGTATAAAGTTTCGGGATTAAAATAATGGCGGGTATGCAATTCATCGTCTATCACCACTTTATACACCGGAAGTGTCAGCATATTCCGGCGGGAAAAATAATCATCATCCCAATCCGTCATCCATTCCAGAGTATAAGGGGTATCCTGACCGTGAATTTCACGAACCGTTTCACGCACCATCTCTTCGGTCAGGGTAAAAGGCGACAAACGGCTCGTATCCGCAGCATCGATAAACTGTTTTTTACTGCCCGAATTCACGACATAATAAGGATATTTTCCAAAGGATGCCCACTCGATACTTTTCACATCAGACAGACTATCCACGATTTTCCGGTAATCCAAGGCATACAGATCGGCGGCCAACATTCCCCCCTCACGTCCCCGAAAACGTACTTCACGGTTCCTGGTTTTACCTTTCTGCATCCAGGAAGGAATATCCACCAGCGACATCATTCCGCTAAATACAAATGTCAGAGCAAAAACACCGAAAATCACACCGGTGATATGATGCCAACGTAACCACCATTTTTTATAAGGCGAACGCAACCCTTTCTTCCGGTTTTTCCAAAATACCCAAATCCCGATCCACAAACCGGTGAAGCACATGATAGCTCCCAAGCCGGACGCCCAAATCATAAAATTAATCCAAAGCGCTTGATTTTGCCGTAAAGAAGTAAAATATACCCAATGAGGGATAGCCCCCAGCCAAGCCCAAAAGCGGGAATTCCGGTCAGTCCATTGCAACACTTTACCGCTTTTCGAAGATATATACATCTCTTGCCGGGCATCATCTTCGAACGAAAACTTATAAATCGGGAATTCTTTGGTCAAATAACCGAAAGGAATCCACTGATCCAACCGGTTTAAGGAATCTACCCGATAAGCAACCGATCCACCCAATTGTCCGGCAATCCGGCAAATCTCGTTAAAATCAGGTTTACCGACAACCTGCAATGAATCGGCATACAAACCGGCAGGTAATTGCCGCCCTTTCAGATGAAATACCGGCCGGTCGAGATACATATCTACAGACAACCCTCCTAAACGACAGCTGTCGGGCAGCACCTGCAATAAAGAATCTACAGCCGGAAGCGGACCAGTCAGAGACTCCTGACGGGCTAATTTCAATTTCTGATTTACCCGTGGGAAGCTATGATAAATCATTACAATCCCAGAAATAAACCACATCAGAAACAAGATACTGAGTAATAAACCGAGTATCTGATGAATTTTTCGGAAAATTTTTGTCAACATGTTTTTATCTATAATCTTATTCCTGTCCACAGGAATAGCATTACTTTTATTTTCGGCAGGTTTCCTGACTCAGCCCGGAAAAGTAACCTTCCAGTCGCGTCGATCGTGGTTGTAAGAAAACTTTTCACCTTATACGAACCTCACAGTAGCGGGCACTGTTCCGGAATTGCACCGGATTCCCTCTCATTTTATGCAGAAAACATAAAATTCACCGAAAACTTAAGAGATATCAAATAAAACGTTCGTTTAATTTAGTTGAAAGTCTATGAATTTCATAATATTTATAAAGTCATGGGACCCTGCGGGCACCTGGTTAATTGACAATGAAACAGTATACCCGAAGAATAGGATATATTGTGTTGATTGTCAATGATTTTATTCTCATTTTCTTTTCTCATTTTTCTTCCCTTCTTTATCTTTTGATGGAAGCCAAGCTTCCAATAATTGTCCATCGTCCATTGCCATCTGTCCATTATTCTTTTTGCGGGTTTCCGCAAAAAGAATCGACCTTTTATTTTCCCTGCATATACCCCTTTTTCCTGGTAGCCATATCCACCGCTTTATGTCCGGCAGCAAACCGGGCATGTTGGATGAAGAGTTGCTGAACAGTCGGATTTTCTCCCAACCCTTTCAGGTAAAGATTCACTTTATAACCCCGTTTTTCAAGATTTTCCTTCCATTCGCCTGCTATGTCATTTTTAGCATGATCTCCGGCGACAAACATCAGAGGGGCCAAAGTCAATGTTTTGGACTTTCCATTTTTCAATAATCGCAAAACGTCTTCATATTCCGGATAACCTTCTACAGTTCCGACATGATATTCCGGATGTCCTTCCGCTTTCAGCATATAATCGAACATAGCATACGAAGCAGTTGCAGGATCGGGGGTTCCATGGCCTACCAATAATTTTTGTCCACCTCTATCAGCCTGATTCATGGCCTCTGTAATTGCCTTCACAACCACTGCATAATCCTCAGGAGCATACAACAAAGGATTTCCGACACGAATATCTTTAAAATTCAGCGAAAGCCCTTCCACTTCGCGACGCAATTCTTTCATCTCCGTACCTTCGATTATATTCGTAGATTGTATTAAAATATGTGTATAACCTTGTTCATGCAGCTGAATGAGGGCCTGGGTCGGATTCAGGCGCTCTACTCCCCTTTCCTTCAATTTCTTCAGGATAATCCGGGAGGTCCAGGCTTCCCGGACTTCGATACCTGGAAAAGCTTCTTTCATTTTTGCATTGATTGCATCGATTGTCAAAGCCCGGGTATCGTCATGAGTGGTACCGAAATGAACGATCAGGATAGCAGCCTTATCCCGCTCTCCTAAATTTCCAAAAAGATCCGATTCTATAAAATTTTCACCGGAATGGGCCATACACACCGACCCGATAAACAACGCTATTACTAAAAACAAATATTTCATATCATTATCATTCTATTTTCAACAATCTTATATACCTCTTATTCTACAATCAGTTCAGATTGATCCTGTTATTTACACCGATACATAACCGACAACAAATAACCATAGCGTTACCAGCATACACCATTTTTTCATGAAACGATTAAATTAAGACATTAATAATAACTTTTCTGACCCCGGAAAAGCTCTATTACCTATACAATTATGGCAGGTCTCCTGACTTACCCCAGAAAAACAACCTTCCCATCCTTACATTCGGACAGTGGTGTAAGATGCTTTTCTACATACAGGGTTCACAGTAGCGGGCACTGTTCCGGATTCCAACCGAATTCCCTTTTAAACAGCAATGAAAAAAATACTGCATTACCACAATCAATTGCAAAGGTATATAAAAAAGTTTATAACTAA
>OGOO01001092.1_pt1 | contig 26148 bp, 21 predicted proteins | sample 1552651 | NCBI WGS metagenome assembly OGOO01 (sample SAMEA2580118, study PRJEB22360) | human gut metagenome | biome: human gut; feature: human-associated habitat; material: faeces | place: Denmark | collected 2008/2010 | reverse complement strand
TTACATGTTATAATGTAACTATGCTAACAACTAATTATTATAACGATTTTTTTGAGTTTGGGCAACAGAAAATTAACTTTAGTTTCTTCGAATTGAGTTTACCTGACGACGATCCAGTCTATACCCTGAAAAAAGTGATGGAGGAATTAGATTTTTCTGGCTTGTTAGCCAATTGTTCAGATAAGGGAAGAACCGGGTACAACCCAATTATGATGTATGCTGTAGTTACCTATGCAAATATGCGTGGAATACGTTCTGTTGACCGTATTGTTGATCTGTGTGAAAGAGACCTTGCTTTTATCTGGCTGACGCGCGGACAAAAACCGAAACGTGATGCTTTTTATGACTTTAAAAACAGGAAGCTGACATCTGATGTCCTGGATGACCTGAATTACCAGTTTATGCGGCGGCTGCAGAAAGAAGGGCTAGTCACATTAAAAGAACTTTTTATTGACGGTACAAAGATAGAGGCAAATGCAAACCGTTATACTTTTGTATGGCGCGGAAGCATCAATTACCATCTGGCAGGACTTCTGGACTCTATCGACCAGCTTTTTGAAAAATATAATTCTTTTTTGCAGGAGAATGATTATGGAACAAAGTACGAGCTGGGAAATGCACAGATGTTTGTGATCGAAGGGATGGATAAAGTTCGGGAAGTAATCGAAAAGAACAGAAAACGAAAGCTTGTAAAACATAAAAAGCTTTCAAATAACCGTATTATAGAGATCGATAACTGTTCACCGCTTGAAATACGGAAACTCCAGAACAATCTCACGCTGATCGCAGACAACGAGGGAATCGAATTTGTTTACGGAAAAGGAAAAAGAAAACCTGCACTTCAACAAGCTGCATGAGGAACTGGAACAATGCGGAAAACGACTGATGGAATATAAAGAATGCTTTGAGATCATGGGAAAAGACAGAAACAGTTATTCCAAAACAGATCTGGAAGCGACTTTTATGCGTATGAAAGAAGATTACATGCTGAACGGACAGTTAAAGCCAGCATATAATGTTCAGATCGCGGTAGAGAATTATTTTATCGTACATGGATATGTAAGCAGCGACCGCACCGATTATAATACCCTGATCCCGGTCCTTGAAAAACATAAGAATGCTTTCGGGAGTATTCTGGAAGAAGTAACTGCGGACAGCGGGTACTGTAGTGAAAAAAATCTGCTTTATTTAAAACGGAATGAAATATCCAGTTATATAAAACTGCAGGATCATGAAAAGCGAAAAACACGCGCTTATTCAGAAGATATCAGTAAATATTACAACATGAGGACAGGGATCTTTGAAGATGAACAGTTCTATATCTGCCATGACGGACGTGAACTGCGGCATCTCAGGACAGAGAGCAAAGAGCAGGATGGATATACACAGACCTTTGAGGTATATGGTTGTGCAGACTGCAGCGGATGTGAACATAAAGCGCGTTGTCTGTATAAGTATGATGCGGAAAAAGATGCCGAAAAGAACAAAGTCATGAAGATCAATGAACAATGGGAGGAACTGAAAGAAAGATCGCATGCCAATATCCAGAGTGAACGCGGAATCCTGAAACGCCAGACACGTTCCATTCAGACGGAAGGACATTTTGGAGATATCAAGGAAAATGAGAACTTCCGGCGTTTTAATTACCGTTCGGCAGATAAGGTATATAAAGAATTCATGCTGTATGCTATTGGAAGAAATATAAATAAATATCATCGTTTTTTATACGAAAAACTGAGAAAATTTGAAGGAAAAACTGCCTAGAAAAAAATGCGGCTGAAAAAATCCAAACAAGGATTTTTTGCGGCCAAAAACAGAAAGTATTTATCAAAATAAAAATATCCTGAACAAGTTGCAGAGCCAGAAAGCTCTGTAACTGTCAGGATATTTTTGTTTGGTGCTGTCAGCTCTAAAAAACGTTATTTACCGACAGCTCCATGTTGTTTTTTTGTGTCATATCAAGGCTCATTCAATCGTGGTAAATTCGTGGTAAAATGAGTGTTTTTCTATACTTCAAAATGTTTGAAAGTATAGTGTTCATGCGGATAATCAAAAATCAGATATAAAATTTATAATAAATTATATAGATATTTCCGAGAAAGCATTAGATTTAATAGAAATACTTTCTCGATTTTCTATTACTTTATTTTCCAGTAAACCTGTTAACTTGCATTCCACAATTTTTCTTTTGAAATCATTTCTCACTCCAAGTAAATTTCATCCTGCATATTTTTTAAAATTCTCTGCCTGCTCAAGAACTTCCTTGTAAACATCATCAATGGTTACTGGTGGATAGCCGAACTCATCAAGCAGTAATATTAAATCCACTTGCAGGTTTGCTTTAATATCATCACAGGCAGACCAATCCGTATAGCGTGACTTATCATCAACAATCAGCTTTATCCTCTTGGAAAGTTCAATCATTTTATCGTCTGGATATTCAAACTCATACTTCTTTGCAACTGCTTTCAAAATATCATAGAAAGCTTTTTCTTCATAATCTATGCCTATATTCTTGAACGAGTTCTTTTCTGTTTTTAGCTCAGACAACAACTGTGCAAGCTGCTCTGCAACGTCATCAAGAACTTCATTGGCATACGCTTCATCACGACGACGATTATTATACTCATCAATAACTTTTTTGAGTCTATCCGCAAATTCCATCCCCATAATCTTATTGACTTTTTTGAACTCGTTAATTGCCTGAGAAAGAAGTCTTTGAAGTATCTTAATTTTCGTATTCGGCAACTGAATAGCATTTATCTTGTCCATATATTCATCACTGAAAATATCAACCGATATATGCTTTCCGGTTTCAAATAGTTCCTCAATACCATCGGACTGAATTGCACCTTCAAGCATTTTGCGGACACGAGCGTTCATCTGCTCAATATCCGGTGCATTGCCTTTTGTCAACTTGAAAAGAATAGAACGGACAGCGCAATAAAAATGGATATAGTCCTTATCTTCATCAGAGAATTTCTCACTTGAACTGCAAAGATTAAATGCCTGCTTCATTCTCTTGACTGCTGCCATAAATCTTCTTTCCAGTTTCTCAGACAACTGCACATACTCAACTGCACGGTTCAGGCAGGCAAGCTGTTCAGTAGGCGAGCCGTTAAAGAAATCACCGCTGTTAAAGTTATGAAACATTTGACCAAGAACATCCAACTGGTCTTTTACAATCGTGATAGACTGCTCCACACCTTCAAATTCCTCGCTCTCAAAATTCGTATATTTCTTGAGGGCGGTATTCATATTTTTCTTGATACCTATATAATCAACAATTAAACCTTTATCTTTTCCCTCACATACACGATTCACACGAGAAATCGTCTGAATAAGAGTATGCTGCTGAATAGGCTTATCAATGTAAATTGTATCAAGCTCCGGCACATCGAAACCAGTCAGCCACATATCTACAACAATGGCAATCTTAAAGTTTGACTTCGAATTTTTGAACTGACGGTCAAACTCTTTTCTATCCTCTTTCGTGCCAAGCATATCAAAAAGTTCTTTTTCATCGTCTTTATTACGAGTTATAACCAACTTGATTTTTTCCATTGGCTTCAACTCTTTTTTATCTTTTTCACTCAGAACAACACCGTCATCACAAATTTTCTTTTCTGTCCATTCCGGTCTGAGTTCCTTTACTATCTTATAGAAATCGTATGCTATGTTTCTGTTTTAACAATTCCTAGCCAGGTAAATACTGGAGTTGCTGTGTCTTCTAAATCATACTCAAATCTAACTTTATCCCCATATCTTAATGTTGTATCCAACTCTACTGGAGTTGCTGCCTTATTAAGGTATGCCTTTTTCACATGAAGACCAATATTTTCATTAATACAAAATGCAAAATCAAGCACAGTAACCGCCATATCAATTTCATAGTCTACTCCATTTTCATCATATACAACCATACTAGGGACAGCAGAATCCATATGTTTTTCAAGCCATCTTGATAAACTTTTAATAGCCCCTTTTGTATGAAGATACTCAAACCATCTTACTGTGGCATGCGGGGTATCATTTAATTGATCCTCCTTATCATGGTCAGCAACTACTTCTATCATATCTCCTGGTTTTAATTTTCTGTAAATCTGAACCTGTGCTTTACTCCCATTTAAAAATGCATACTTCGCACAAATACCAATGTTTGGATCAATAGCAAATGCGAAGTCAAGTATTGTTGAACCCTCTGGAATCATCATTGGTGTTCCATCTTTTTTAAATACAGGAATCATCTTCTCTTCAGAAATATTTGCTTCTCCCACTTCATCTATTCCTGTATAGAAATCATCTACTGCCACAGATACCAACAATCCATGTACAAATTCTAAATACTCTGTTTCAGATTGAATGAATAGCCTATACATATTTCCAAACCAATCTCTCATAATATAGTAATTCTCATAATCATCCTGATATCTCTTAACAATCGTAAATTTATAAGCACTTGTATGCATTTTATCATAAAAAGAAAAAAATAAATCTTCAGGACTTTTCATACACAAATCACTGGCAATAAAATAAACATCAAATAGAGGAACTGTTTCCTTCGTAAAAGTCCACCCTATATCACAATTATCTTGAATCTGCCTTATTAAATCCGCATTGATACTATCTTCTGTTCTTCTAGAAAACTTAACATCCGCTATATATCTTCCTAAGCGACCATCTTCAAGAATCATTTCCCGAGTCTTTTCAATCAATCCTAAAGGACCAAATAATGTATCTCGGTTCTCATTCAAAATGTTATTATATGTATTTTGAATAATCTGATATTTCGTAGGATCTTCAATTCTAAGACAAAGTTTCCCAAGAATATCAACAAAATTATGAATATGAAGTTTTTTGGCCACAGGGATAATAACATTCCTTGTATGATAGGCTTTTTCTTTCTGCTTTTCCTCAGTAAAAATAGAAATTGTACGTAAATTATGAATTCGATCCGCACATTTAATATAAACTGCCTTCCCTACTCTTGCACTTTCTGTCAAAAATTTAGTATCTGAAAGATTATCAAGATCCAATTTTGATATGGTTTCTTCTGGTGCCAATATTGTACTCACTTTAGTAACTGCATCTACAATATCTGCAATATTGGCACTAAACTTGTTTTCTAACTCATTCTTAGTAACACCACAATCTTCCATAACATCATGAAGAATAGCAGCAGCAATCATATCGCTTTCATATCCACAATCCGCAAGAATCTTGGCAACTTGTAAAGGATGAAAAATATATGGTTCTCCAGTTTTCCTTCTAGTATCTCCATGTTTTTCAAGTGCTATTTCAAAGGCTCTCTTAATTAACCCTATATCTGGAACACCATGTTTTTTCATTTCATTCACAATAACAATAAAAAATTGTTGAATATCTGCTTTTTCTTTAGAAGTTAACGTCTTGTTTTTTGTTATATCATCATTAGTAGGCATCATTCCTCTTACCTCCCTAATTCTTTCCCAAAACTCTTTTCAAATAGTGATAGAATTCATCATCATCTACTGGTGAAACTACTACTTTTCTGAACAAATTTCTTTCTATTGTTTCATTAATTACTCTATCCACCTCTTTCTCTACAATCTCCTTCTTATGTCTATCTGATAATCTGGAATAATCAGAAGTATAAAATTCAATCATAAAATCAATAATGTTATTAAGTTCACCATGTGCCTTAATATTAGGATAATGCATTAAAAGATGTGCTGCCATTTCTTCAGCCGATACATTAGGGGAACCATTTGCAATCGCAATATATCCTACGCAGGGAGAAGCATTTCTCCCTTTCGATACCGATACCATGGCTCCCAACCCTCCAATATACTGTTCTGAACTGCTCTCTGGGCGATGGAAAATCATTTGAACTCTATCTCTGGTATTTTCAAATCTAAGATTTACATAAATATGTCTTTCTGAAAGTTCCAGTTCTCCATAATACACATGCTGTAAATCACTCACTGACATAATACTCTCACGACAGGCATCCCAATTTTCCCTACCTTCCTTAAGAGTATTTCTATAGAATTCATCTGCACGTTCTTTATTCATATTGAAAATTGCCAATACTTCATATTTATCAGTCTTGGCATTCTTTTCTACATACATAATCCCACTCTTGATTGCCTCTCTATTTGTTTTACGCTCTCTTCCCTTAAAAGAAGATGTGTCAAAATAATAAAGCTGATACAGTCCCAAAAATTTCATATAACTTGCAACTGGGAGATTCTCTCCAACACCATACATTAATTTTTCTGTTTTTCGAATATCTGTATAAAGAAACTCGTCAATAGAATACCCAAATATTCTCTTTATACTCTCAAGGCATGGAAAAATAGTAGGCGTTTGACTTCCTTTAAGAATTTTTGTAAGTTGTGGTGGTGTTATCCCTAACAATTCTGCCATATTGTTCTGTGGCATACCTACCTGATTTTCTGCCCTGTATTTAAACATAAAATATTTCAAATTATTTGAAACGTTTTTCCGAACCTGTGCCTCATTGGCAACATTTTGAGGAACCAGCTTATATTTTTTAAGTAAATCCTGCATTCTTTTATCATCCATGTGCAACATAAAAAATCCCCCCTTATAATCATAGTTTTGTATACTATTATTATAAGAAGAGACTTTTGATATGTAAATATTATAGTTGTTAATATTATTTTGCAAAAAGAAATTGGGGTTTCGGATAGGAAATGCAGTAGATGTTAAACCATGCATATCATGACACAACTTCCTTCTTATAAAGTGATAGCCTTAGGAGATTATGTCAGGGATAAGATTCATACACGGTACGCTGTGAACAATGGACAACTATTATTGATGAATGTCTTGCAAGCAATATTCCCTAAATCGCATGATGTAAAAATAGCATCTCCAATAAACACTTCTTCTACTAGATGAGAATCTGCTGGAAGGAATCTTAGCACCAGATACCCCCAGTCTTACTACCCTAAATTATATAGCCGAATAATAATTGATAAACTTAAAAATCTTTCAAACAACATATACAATCTACATCCATTCTTCTGGCGATAATGATGTTTTTTCCCATTTCATTCCATATTTCCTACGTTCAATATTACAAAATCTGCAAAACGGTTTCGGCTTACAAAGTTTATCAAATATTTCTTGCGCACTACTAATTTTGTATATATCAACATAATCCTCTTCACACAGTGCAAAATTTGTTCCAAAACATTTATTGTAATGGTTAATATTAGCCATCGTTGCACAATTATATATTTTCCCGTGTGATACAAATATGCACGCATTTGCTCTTGGACAACTAATAAAATTTTCAACAGGCCTGTTAGCGGCTGATTTGTCTAATGATAGTCTCCACATTTCATCTCTAGGACAGCCCTCACCACTAAAGCTTTCATAATCAATTCCATATAGTTTGATTTTTTCAATACACTCTTCATAATCAATATCTATTGGATATTGCGTAATACCAATTACTATAGAGTTTTCTTTACAACATTTCCAAAATTCTTCTGTCATATCCAGTAGTTTTATACTATTTGTTACAATTCGAATAAGCGTATTAGGAGAATAAAGTTTACAAATTCTTACAAAATCACATATTTGAGGATGTAACAATGGTTCCCCTCCCAAAAGATTTATAAATCTGGCATTTCCTTTTGTTAGCTCTGCAAGCTTATTAATATCTTTTTCAAACTCTAAAGGATCTAAAGTAAGTGGTAGATAGTCCGTATCTGGATTTTACCTCCAACCAGTGCCATAATAGTCCTAAAGATTATTAAAAGTCTTAAAAGTTCAGTACTCAACTTTTAGGACTGGACAGGAGGCATTTTCTATGAGTTCTATCACCACGGCTGTTGCTGTAGATTATCGGTTACAACAATGGGCTCAGTTAGTGAAAGACTGTCAGAACCGTCCTCAGGATATGACAGTTGAACAATGGTGTGATACAAAAGGTATCTCAAAATCGAATTATTATTATCGTTTACGCTGTATCCGTAAAGCCTGTCTGGAGCACGTCCAAGACAATTCTGTCTCATGCCAGCAGGTAGTTGAAATCCCTGAAAAGATCACTCAACAGTCCAGATCGGAGAGTCCTTCCGATATCTCTATTGAAATAAATGGAGTTGTTATCCACATAAAAGAAGATATTTCAGAATCCCTTTTGGAAAAGATAATACGGGTGGTTTCTCGTGCTAAATGATGCTACTTGTTTTAAAAAGATCTTTATTGTTACCGGTTATACTGATCTTCGTTCCGGGATTGACCGTCTGGCAGATACCATACGTTCTTATCTGAGAGAAGATGCGAGCGAAGCGGATACCCTTTATCTTTTTTGTGGAAGGAGAACAGACCGGATCAAAGGGCTGGTCTGGGAAAATGATGGATATCTCCTGCTTTATAAAAGGTTAGAAGCCGGTCAGTTTCAGTGGCCAAGGACAGAATCCGAAGTTCGTTCTATTACAGAGCAGCAGTTTCGCTGGCTTATGGAAGGACTCACGACTCATCCCAAAAAGCAGGTGAAACGATTGAAAAAAGCACCGGATTATACTTTGTAACTTTTATGCATAACGTAGAAATTTCAGACTGCTTTCCAAGTGGGAAAAGATCACTTCCTTTTCTGTTTTTCTTTGTATTCTGGAAGCCAGGATTGTTCTGTACAAAGAAACAAATGATGTTTTTCTAAAAAAAGAGGCATTCCGTTTCTCGTGGCAGGTATGGCTCCTGTGAACGAAAACCTTATAGTCATACTGACGAAAAGAAGGATAAGGAAGATTCGCCAGAAGTGCTGCCTTCTGCTATAATAAAGATAGTTTTAGAAAGGGAAGGCCTCTGTTATGCAGATGAAATATACAGAAGAAAAACTGAATACCTTTTCGAAAGAGACACTCATTCAGTTGTTTCTCACACAGCAGGAACAGCTATCAGAGATTGACGGGAAACTCCAGCTTGTGTTGGAACAGCTGGCAGTAATGAACCAGAACCGTTTTGGAAGAAAGACGGAACAGATGCCTGTACCAGAGCAGCTGGCATTTACAGATGTAGATGGGGAACTGGTACTGTTTAATGAAGCAGAGGTTCTTGCTGCTCTGGATGAAAGGGAAAAAGAAACCACTGTAAAAAAACGTCCAGTAAAGGAAAAAGGAAAACGAGAAGAAGACCTTTCCGGGATACCGGTGGTAAAAGTAGAACACTATCTGACAGAGAAAGAACTGGAGGAGCTATTTGGAAAGGCGGGCTGGAAACAGCTGCCTGATGAGATATACAAACGGTACCGTTTTATCCCTGCAAAAGTAGAAGTAGAGGAACATCATGTTGGAGTTTATGCCAGCAAAGAGGGAGATATGATGAAAAAAGCCCCACATCCAGCCTGTCTGCTGAGAGGAAGTCTTGTATCCCCATCTCTTGAGGCGGCCGTACTCAACGGAAAATACATCAACGCAGTTCCATTTGCCCGTCTGGAAAAAGAGTTCGGGCGATATGGACTTGCCATCACCCGTCAGAACATGGCGAACTGGACAATCGAATGTGCAGACCGGTATCTTGCCGTATTTTATGATTATCTTCATAAGTATATCTACAAGAGTCCTGTTATCCATGCAGATGAGACTCATGTTCTGGTAAGAAAAGATGGAAGGGAAGCCGGGAGCAAGAGTTATATGTGGGTCTACCGAACGGGAGAGAAAGAAAAAAAGGCAGTGATCCTTTATGAATACCAGAAGACGCGAAAAGCAGACCATCCGGAAAGATTCTTAAAAGATTATAAAGGGATCTGTGTAACAGATGGCTATCAGGTATATCACAAACTGGGAGAAGAAAAAGAGGGTCTGACGATAGCCGGATGCTGGGCACATGCAAGACGAAGATATGACGAAGCTGTAAAAGCCCTTCCGTCAAAGAGTCGAAAAAGCAGTATTGCATGGCAGGCACTGGAACAGATTCAGATGATATACCATGTAGATAATACATTAAAGGAGTTAAAACCTGAAGAACGAAAAAAACGCCGACAGAGTAGTGTGAAACCACTGGTGGAGGCCTATTTTGCGTGGGTAAAAGAGAAAAAAGCAGATGGAAGGATCTCAGAAAAGAGCAAGGCAGGAAGAGGATTGAGTTATTCAATCAATCAGGAAAAATATTTAAAAGTATTTCTGGAAGATGGAAATGTGCCGATGGACAATAATGCGGCGGAAAGAGCAATCAAGAATTTCTGCATCGGCCGGAAAAACTGGCTGATTATAGATACGATACGGGGAGCACAGTCCAGTGCCATCATTTATAGTATTGCAGAAACAGCAAAGGCAAACAACCTGAAACCATATGAGTATTTTGAATATTTACTGGAAGAAATATCACAGCACATGGAAGATACAGACTTGAGCTTCTGTGAAAATCTGTTACCGTGGTCAACAAGTCTTCCTGAAAAGTGCAGAAAGCCAGAGAAAAAATAAGACCGCCAAAAGGCGGTCAAAATTTAGTCAAGGTACTCGCTATCTGCCACTTACAGTTAAATGCTTATGTAACATTAGATAAAGCAGTAAGAAAATTCGGAATTAATATTCAAATAAATGGAACATCTGATTTTTCAGGCATACTCAAAGTCAGAAATATAAAAGTTACTCGTATGACAGACAACTCATTAATTGTAAATGGCTCTATTACTTCTAATAAAATTACAACAGATAATATCGCTGGTACAAATGGGTGGATTAATTTAAGAAGTGGATTATTTAATTACGGAAGTGGGAAGCTTAAATGGGATGGAAAGACTTTAACTGTGGCTGGCAGTGGAACATTTGCAGGAGAAATTACAGCAAAATCTGGTAAAATCGGTAAATACACTATTACTGATAGTTACCTTATTACTGGAAATAATTCTACTTGTACAGGTATTGGTGGCAATCAAGCTTTCTGGGCAGGTAGCGATAGTAGCAATGATGCTCCGTTTCATGTTAGTTATGATGGTAGTTTATATGCTTCTAATGCTGATATTTCTGGTAAAATCAATGCTACTTCTGGTAAAATTGGGAAATTTAATCTTGACAATTTAGCTTTAGTTACTGGAGATACTGATGTAACTTGTGCAGGTTTAGGCGGTAGTTCTCAGGCTTTTTGGGCAGGTTCTTTAACTATGGATGATGCTCCGTTTAGAGTTGGATATGATGGGAAATTTCATAGTAGTAAAGGTAAAATTGGTGGATGGGCTATAGACAAAACTGGGATATCTTCATTTGTTAGCAATGACAATAATAAATATTCCCTAAGTTTATTTTCATCACAAAACAATAAACCATCAATTCTTTTACTTAGGAATAGGGATCATGGTTCAGATTATTCTCATACCGTAATTGAGATTACAGATAATACAATAAGGCTAGGAGAAGGTGCCCATTTTGAAGCATCAAGTGAAACAACATCTGACGATGTAGTAATTAGTCCATCTGAAATCACTATGATTAAAAATGGAACGAATGAACATGGTGATTTTTCATACAAAACATCTTATGAAGCTGATGGAATTACTTTTAATGATGGTTCGCAATTATCTGGTAATGTAAACTCCTGCCATGCAGGAGAAGTGTGTCATTATTATGGAAATGATTATGGAGACTGCGGTACAAATAATGACAAGTATTACGATTTATCTGCTTTTACAACTGGCGGAGGAAGCACATTTGGCTCATTTCATACTAAAATGAATAATGAAAATATTAAAATAAACAGAACAGGAGTTTATTGTTTTCAAGTAAGATTTTCTGTGAATTCTGGAGTAAATGGATCTGCGGATAAGCGAGTCGAGTTTGTCCCGTTCGTTAATAATACTAGACAGCCAAGATATGCTGCTTCATTTTCATCTAGAGGAAATTTTTCTATAACAAATTTTCAAACGTACATACTGTCTTTAAATGAAGGAGATGTTATTGCATTTGATATATCTCCTATAGAAAAAGTATCTGTTAGAGTGCAAATTATGGATATATCTGTTCATGTTTTGGATTATGTAAATAAATACACCTAATACAATTAAAAAAGACCCCAACTTATAAGGGTCTTTTATTTTTTATTTTACTTTTACAATTATCTTAGACCTCTTCCCCGTGATAGTTCTCACTGTGATGATAGCTCTTCCTCGTTTTAACCCTTTTATTTTCCCATTTTTCATTATTTTTACCACTTTAGGATTTGAGGATTTCCAAATTAATATATCTTGAGCATTAACTGGTTTACGAATATATTTAAGTTTAATAGTTTTTCTTTTTTTAATAGTAATACTTTTTTTATAAAACTTAATCTTAGTTGTGTGTATCTTTTGCTTCTTTTGAGGTTTAGGAGCTTCTTGAGAAAACAATTCTTTATTAAGTATTTTTCCACAACTACACCTATATATAATATATTTTTTATTTCCTTCTGATATTACTTTAGGTGCGACACTTGCCTTATGAGGAATCATTGGAATATTTTCACTTTCCACAATTTGATTGCAGATATTACATTTTATCACTTTTTCTCCAGAAGCCGTGCAAGTTGCTGGTTTTATTATTTCCCAATTATTTTTATATATAGTATGATTCCCATCTGCACAGTTATTATTAACAGTAAAAGTAATTCTTTTACGATTATAAGAGTCTTCTTTTATTTTAATACGATTATTTGAATCTTTATAAAGAAAACACATCGTATATTCAACCTTTAATATATAATCCGTTTCTTTTAACTCTGTTTTTTTATTTATAATACCTGTAAATCCATTTATAGTTTTATCATAAGTTGCTATAATAGGAAAATCCAAATCAAAATCATCCGTAAATAATTCTTTAATATGAATAACACATGATTTTATATTTTTAATATCTTCTTTCGTTAAATCTTTAAATTTTATAACAAATTCAATATCATCATTTGTATGATACGCTTTTTTACTAGAATTGATTGATTCAACGGAGACCTCTCTTGGTTTCGCAGGTTTCTCTACTTCAATAACTTCCGCACTTGCAGGAACACTCGCTGCGCCAAATGCCATAACAACACATAGCATTACAACAAGCAACATTTTAACTCTTTTCATAATTCTTCTCCTTTCTCGCCTTATGACGAATAAAAAACATTTATTTATATTATAAATGTAAAAGAAGATATTGGCAAGAAGAGAACGAAAGAAGGTGATTTAAACGCATAATATTAAAATCTTTATTAAATATCTCGTACTCTTTCTGTTTGGCGGTTATACATATTACGGCATTGAAATTCTTTGGCGTGGGTATTCTCACTATAGCATGATTATATGCGGTGGAATCTGCTTTATCTATGCAGGATTACAGAATGAACAAGTCGAATGGGATTATCCGTTCTGGAAACAAGTATTAAGAGTTGAAGCGTTTATATTAAGTGCTGAGTTTATTACAGGATGTATTGTAAATCTTTGGTTAGGTTTAGACGTGTGGGATTATAGCGGTTTACCGGGAAATATTTTGGGTCAGACTTGTCCGCAGTTTGCTTTATTATTTTTGCCGTTAAGTGCGATTGCTATTATTATTGATGATTTTGTTAGATGGAAATGGTTTGGCGAAGAAAAGCCAAGATATAAATGGAGGTGATACTGCTATGCTGAAAAGATTGTGGAATAAATTCATACAGAAAATTGCGAAAGATGTGAAAAAGGAATTGGTAAAGGATTTTAAAAGAGTTGGATATAGAAATAAATAATGATTTAATGATTCTACTTTTTGGTAGGGTCTTTTTTATTATATAAAGGATGGTGATTATTATGGTTTTACAAACAATTTCTCGGATTAATCTCCGACAGTCGGCTTCTAAAACTGCGCCTGTCGTATGCACTGCTCCTGCAAATACGGATGTCGAAATTGTCGGAGCTAAAATTATCTGGAAAGATAACGTTCCATTCGTAAAGGTTTCCTACAAAGGAAAACACGGATTCACTAACGGCAGATACCTCCGAGGTTTAGTCTTAAAAGTAAAAAATCGAGACAGTGCAAAATATCCAAAACTGGTTGTTATTGCATCTGGAAGAGCTTCACGAAGAATTAAAATTCCACAACAAAAGAAATTTGGTTCTTTTTGTCAAAAACACGGATGTTCTATGGCAGCTGCTTCTATTGTTTTACAGTTTAGAGGAATTTTGAAATCTCCTGCAGAAGTACATCAATATGCGAAAAAGCATTTGAGCGGTTATACAGGAAGCAAGTTAACTATTTTCGGCATTGAAAAAGTGATTAACAAAATTTCTGGAAAGAAAATTGCTACTTGGAAAGGTTGCCCAGCAGATGCAAATAAGCGGATTAGAAATAATATTCAGAAAGCGATTCATGATGGACATATCGTATTACTTGAGCAGAAAAATCCAATTCATACAAATGTGATTATTGGGCGAAGCGTTGACGGTAAATATGTTGTTGCAACAAACGGTACGACAAAAAAAGTTACTATGAACTGGCTTATTAAGACGGTATTACATGGTAAAGCTGGCAGAAACAATCAGGCTAACTGGTGGAAGGGAACGGCTCATGGAGCTGGATATGGGATCGTGAAGAGAGCATAAATATAAAGATATTGTTATTTATTCGGGAGAGTTTACTACTCTCTTTTTTATTGCCTATAAACAAATTTTAAGGAGGAATCGTTATCAACAAATTAAAGAAATTTTTATCTCAAATTAATGTAAAGGACATTAAACCAAGTACATATGTTAGTGCTGTTGTTCTTATTTTTACGATGGTGAATTACGTGTTAAATATTATGGGAAAACCTGTAATCAATATCAATGAAAATGAAATTGCCGCATGGGTTACTGCTATTGTTGGTGTTATCGGCATTATTTATTCTTGGTATAAAAATCAGAGTATTACTCATCCTGCACAGGTAGCTGATGATATTATGAAAATTCTTAAAGACGGAAGAATCACTATTTCTGAATTAGAAGATTTTATTGCAAGATATTCTGAAACAGATTTGGATACTGAAGCAGATTTTGATGATATTGAAAAAGTACCAGAAGATGATGTGGATGTGGATGATGATATTGACGAAGGAAGTGATGAATAATGGCACTTACTGAAAAACAGAAAAATTTTATTAAGGTGATTGGAGAATCTGCAAAAAAAGATATGCAGACTTCCCATATCTTAGCTTCTATTACAACTGCTCAAGCCGTTTTGGAATCAGGTTATGGTGCAAGTGAATTGGCTAAAAAAGCAAATGCATTATTTGGCATTAAAAAGAACGGATGGACAGGTAAAACATATACTGTTAAATCTAAAGAAGAGATAAATGGAAAGCTTGTATGGAAGACATCTGTGTTTAGAAAATACGATTCTTATGCAGATAGTATTACGGATCATAGTCTTTATTTAATGACAAGAAAAGTAGATGGTAAAAATTTAACTTATAGTAAAGTAGTTGGTGAATGTAATTATAAAAAAGCAGCACAGGCATTGCAGAACGCAGGATATAGCTCATATAGTAATTATGCGAATATGTTATGTAATCTTATTGAAAAGTATAAATTGACACAATATGATGTACTCACAGTTACTCCTACTGCTGTATCAAATAAATCTGATAGAATTGATGTTCAGTGGCTTCAAAAGCGATTAAATGCTTGTTATAAGGGAAATTTAGATAAGTTATCTACGGATGGAATTTGGGGTACAAAAACTGCTGAAATGTTTAAAGCATATCTCAAACAAGTTGGACTTCCTGTAAAAGATACTGCAAACAAACAGGCTTGTAATTATTTAAAGAATGGCATTGTTAAAAAAGTTTCTTCTGCATCTACCACTGTTTCTGTTAACACATCAAAACCTGTTACTTCAAATAAAAAAGTGAATAAGAAAATCGCACTTAGTATCGGACATAGTATTCTTAAAAACGGCGAATGTACCTCCGCAAGTGGGGTTGTAAATGAATATAAATATAATAAAAAGCTTGCACCATATATCAAGAAATATCTTGAAAAGGTTGGATGCACCGTTAACATTATTAATGTTCCAGAAAAAAATATACAAGCAAGAGTTCTGAAAAGACGTACAAGCTTGATAAGATTAATGGACATAAATATGATATGGCTATTGAATTACATTTGAATTGTGCAAACAGTAAGGCACATGGATGTGAAGTATATTATGTAAGTTCTAAAGGTAAGGAAATTGCCCAGAGAATTGATAAAAAATTAGGTACGGTATTTACAGATAGAGGTGTTAAAACGGCACAGTTATATTTCTTAACGAAAACAGATTGTCCATCAGCATTAGTAGAATCCTTCTTCTGTGATTCAAAATCTGACTATAAGATTGGTAAGAATTATGATAAGATTGGTAAGTTGATTGCTGAGGGTATTGCAGGGGTAAATATTAATTAATAAAATATATACCAATATAATTTAAGGGAAGAATCTATTTTGGTTCTTCCCTTATTTTTTACGATTTTAAAATTATTTGATTCGTTTACTTGAGCGTGAAATTAAATCAAGAACTTCTTGAAAATTGAGATTCTTCTCCTTTGCGGCAGAAAAAATCTGTTCCATTTCAATCCTTTCTCGTTCTTTATTTAATGCAATCAACTCTGTTTCACATATAGATATTTTTTCTTTTAACTTATTTATTTGAGCAGTTTTTTCTTCAATTTTAGTATATACACTTTTAGGTTTTCTAGGCATATTATGTTCTCCATTCTTTTATTTATTAAGGTACATCTGGAATGGAATTTATTTAATAAATTAAAAATATAAGGGATAGAATGTTCTCCTATCCCTTATATTAAGTAGACTTTTATTTCCATTTTATCGGGGATATTAAACTGAGAATTCTTATAATAATACTCAAGAGTATCTTTTGTAAGATTTCTTGGAATAGTAAATGCCCCGATAAATAAAGGATTTTTGATTAATGTTTCATGCTTATCGCTGCCTGTGCTGCTGCTAATCTTGCGATAGGTACACGGAATGGTGAACAGGAAACGTAATCTAATCCAATTCTATGACAGAATTCTACGGATGATGGATCTCCACCATGTTCTCCACAGATACCACAGTGTAATTCTGGTCTCTGACCTTTTCCTAATTTAACTGCCATATCCATTAACTTACCAACACCATTCTGGTCAAGTTTAGCAAATGGATCGTTCTCGAAAATCTTAGCATCATAGTAAGCGTCTAAGAACTTACCAGCATCATCTCGTGAGAAACCGAATGTCATCTGTGTTAAGTCGTTTGTACCGAAGCAGAAGAACTCAGCTTCTTTAGCGATTTCGTCAGCTAATAATGCTGCACGAGGAATCTCAATCATAGTACCAACTTCGTATTTCATGTCAGAACCAGCAGCTTTGATTTCTTCGTCTGCTGTCTTAACAACGATCTTCTTAACGTATTTTAATTCTTTTTCTTCACCTACTAATGGAATCATGATTTCTGGAACGATTGTCCAGTCAGCATGTTTAGCCTGTACAGCTAATGCTGCACGGATAACTGCTTTTGTCTGCATAACAGCGATTTCTGGATATGTTACTGTCAGACGGCATCCACGATGTCCCATCATAGGGTTGAACTCTTTCAGGCTTTCAATAATAGCTTTAATAGTTTCTACTGATTTACCCTGTGCATCCGCAAGTTTCTTAATATCTTCTTCTGTCTGAGGTACGAACTCATGCAGTGGTGGATCTAAGAAACGAATTGTTACAGGATTACCTTCCATAGCTTCAAATAACTGCTCAAAGTCTCCCTGCTGATATGGAAGAATCTTATCAAGTGCAGCTTCTCTTTCTTCTACTGTATCAGAACAGATCATTTCACGGAATGCATCAATTCTGTTACCTTCGAAGAACATATGCTCTGTACGGCAAAGTCCGATACCTTCTGCTCCAAGCTCACGAGCCTTCTTAGCATCTGAAGGTGTATCAGCGTTCGTACGAACACCCATTGTTCTGTATTTATCTGCCCAAGCCATGATACGACCGAACTCACCAGCGATTGTAGCGTCTACTGTAGGGATAATTCCATCATAGATGTTACCTGTAGAACCATCAAGAGAAATGGCATCTCCTTCGTGGAATTCCTTTCCAGCTAATGTGAATTTTTTGTTCTCTTCATCCATTACGATGTCACCACAACCGGATACACAACAAGTACCCATACCACGAGCAACTACTGCTGCGTGAGATGTCATACCACCACGAACTGTCAGGATACCCTGAGCGCTCTTCATACCTTCGATATCTTCTGGGGATGTCTCAAGACGAACAAGAACAACTTTTTCCCCTCTCTCTGCCCAAGCTTTAGCATCTTCAGCAGTGAAGACAATCTTACCACAAGCAGCTCCAGGAGAAGCTCCAAGTGCTTTACCCATTGGTGTTGCAGCCTTTAATGCAGCAGCATCAAACTGTGGATGTAATAATGTATCAAGGTTACGAGGGTCAATCATTGCAACAGCCTCTTCTTCTGTTCTCATTCCCTCATCTACTAAATCACAGGCAATCTTTAAAGCAGCCTGTGCTGTTCTCTTACCATTACGTGTCTGAAGCATGTATAACTTCTTATTCTCAACAGTGAACTCCATGTCCTGCATATCTCTGTAGTGATCTTCAAGAGTTTTACAAACCTGTTTGAACTGCTCGAATGCTTCTGGGAACTTCTCTTCCATCTGAGCGATTGGCATTGGTGTACGAACACCGGCAACTACGTCCTCTCCCTGTGCGTTTGTAAGGAATTCTCCCATAAGCTTCTTCTCACCTGTAGCAGGATCACGAGTAAATGCAACACCAGTACCACAGTCATCTCCCATGTTACCAAATGCCATACTCTGTACGTTAACAGCAGTACCCCAGCTATAAGGGATATCGTTGTCACGACGGTAAACATTAGCACGTGGGTTATCCCATGAACGGAATACGGCTTTGATAGCTCCCATTAACTGTTTCTTAGGATCATCTGGGAAATCTTCGCCGATTTTCTCTTTATATTCAGCTTTAAACTGAGATGCAAGCTCTTTTAAATCTTCTGCTGTAAGATCAACGTCCTGACTTACACCTTTTTTAGCTTTCATCTCATCGATTAATTCTTCAAAATACTTTTTACCAACTTCCATAACTACATCAGAATACATCTGAATAAATCTTCTGTAGCAATCCCAAGCCCAACGTGGGTTTCCGGATTTAGCGGCAATAGTTTCAACTACTGTCTCATTAAGACCTAAGTTAAGGATAGTATCCATCATACCTGGCATGGAAGCACGGGCACCTGAACGAACTGATACAAGAAGCGGATTCTCTTTATCTCCAAATTTCTTTCCTGTAATCTCTTCCATCTTTACGATATACTCATTAATCTGTCCCTGAATCTCATCGTTAATCTCACGACCATCTTCATAATACTGAGTACAAGCCTCTGTTGTAATTGTGAATCCCTGTGGTACAGGTAATCCAATATTTGTCATCTCAGCCAGATTGGCTCCTTTACCACCAAGAAGATTTCTCATTGTGGCATCGCCTTCTGTAAACAGATATACCCATTTTGCCATTGTTGTGTTCCTCCTTCAATTAACTATCAACATTACTTTATGCGCTTTCCTCACGCGCAATATGAGTATAGCACAAATAAATAAAAAATGCTATATTTTTCCGTCATTTTTTTGCAAAAATTTATCATGGACTGTATTTTTTTGCAACATTCACGATAATTTTAATTTTTTTATACAAAAGAGACTATTTGATGGGGTGTTTGCCGTTTAATTCGTTGGGTGGACAGACAGATAGACGAAATTAGATTTTCTCTTATTTTTTGCCTCACTTCCTGTAGAAGATTTCAGAATGAGCAGCTTTATCTCTTCAACAGATTTCTTAAAAAGCTGTTCTATCTCCTGTTCCGTAATCTGTAAATCCTTAAAAAAAGCTACTTTTACCTGCTAATCAGTAAGTCTGTTTTCATCCTGAAGTCTCATCAACAATGGGCTGTCTCCATTAAAATCTTCTGCATCCGGGAGTCCTCCATGATGATAGCAAATAACATTTGCGAGTAGTTCACCCACTATCCTTCCATTCGGTCCGTACTTTCCTGATAAATCATAAATATATTTTGCTCCGTAAACACCATGATCAATACCAGATTATCTTTTACTTTCTATCCCCTCTTTTGCCTCCGGCAAATTCCTATTCATCCAATATCACATAGCAGGCTCTTCCCTTTTCTTTTGCCTTATACAATGCATCATCTGTTCTCGTAAGAAGTTCTTTCTGACTTTTGGGAAATCCGAAATGATAAACACCAATGCTACAGCTAACGGTTCTTTCTGGTAAAATGGCTGAAATATCTAAGAGGAACTTTTTTAGTTGTTCCTCTAATTGTTCTTTCGTCATTTTCTCATTGATGATTACTGCAAATTCGTCTCCTCCTACCCGGCCAACGGCTCCATAGCTGCTGAATATATTTTTTAAGCTTTCTGCAATCTGCTTTAATGTTTCATCGCCGACCGTATGGCCCAATGTATCGTTAATCTGCTTAAACCAATCAATATCTATAAATAAAAACCAGCCTTTTCTTTTCGATTTGTTATCTATATCATCTCTATCATTCTGACATTTCGTACAATAATTTAAAAATAGTCTTCTTCCCATAACATTTGTAAGGGCATCCATCTCGCCCATATATTCTCTATGTTTCATGTAATTATAGATCATCAAAATGATAACTATCAGAATAAAGTTCAGTGAAATCATAGCTGCCAGAAATTGTACCTGCAAATGAAGAATGTCCTGTGCTATTTTCTTCGTTACCTTGATACCATATACACCAAACATATATTCTGTCCGGCTTGCAAAATATATTGTGGAAAAAGCTGCTATGCAGAATACAAACATTATAATAATGAACAAACTTATTTTCATTTTAACTGACCAGTGCTGTCTTAATTCCGAATCATTGATCACATTTTTATAATGTGTTACAAAAGAGCTATGATAAATAATATCTGATAGTATTACCGCCAAAATACAGATTGCGGCTATAACATAATCATTTACTCCCCATCTAAAAGAAGACTTATAATTAAATCCACTTTCTGGGAAAAGGATTCCCATTGCTCCGTACACAAGCAAAGCATGTAACGGAGTTGCTATTAATGCTGCAAGGCTTTTGCCGGCCCATTTATAACGGCTTTTATTTACAATTTTAAATATACATCCCATTAAAAATCCAAATAATACTCTTGTTCCTACACTTAACAAGATACTTCCTATCGGAAAATCTGTCTGAAATGGAGAAAATATTCTGTCACCTAGCATAACATACAATGCGGATGCTTTATACATACTTCCCAGTCCAAAAAATAATCCTGCAACTGAGGATTCCACTGGCCCGAAAAGGCATGCGATAACTACGATAGGAATATGCGCTGTAGTAATGGAAATAGGAGGTATATGAATATATCCCAAAAAAGTAAATGACATAATCCACTCTACTGCCAGTAAAATTCCCAATATATAATGTTCAAATTGTAACCCTCTCCACTTTAACTTCATTTTCTATCTCCAATTATAATTTTAGAATCTTCCATTTTTTAAGCATTAAAAAAGCCGCCTGTGAAGATAACCCTTACACAGACGGCATAAAATGAGCAGAAATTACTCATTAAAATAATCAATAACTTGATGCAACCGGCTGTCATAATTCTCTTAAAAAATGAACCTTAGACCCATTTGGCTTTGTGTCGCTGCCTTTCGACAGTTTTACCCAAATATAAAATTTATGTTTCAGCGCATATTTAAAACACGCTCTAATATATTTATCACTATTTATCAAATAGGAAATCTCTCTTAGTCTAACATTATTTTACACAATTATTTTTTTACTGTCAATATCTGAAATATACTGATTTTTTATAAGTACTGTTTCGTTAATTGGTCATATTGTTGAAACAAAACTTTCTTTTTTAAAGTGCTTCTCTCTCTTTTATAAATCTTTTTATAAAAGGATAGTGCCATTCCATTTTTTATAAAATCAAGATGTGTTGCCCCTTTATGAAAACAAGATAGCTTTTTAGTATTTGATAACTGATTCAGCGAATATGTTCTCTTTTAATGAAATCTCCTGTGTCAGCAAGGATGAGAACTGGACAAAGAATCGTTTTGTGAGTTTTTCTGCGTAAAATGTGGAGAGTGTAATAAAGGAGCCTGATTTTGCTCTTGCATCCAATAAACAGCCCTCAAAGAAAGCCTATCCCCTATATTTGTGGCCTCGGAGCAAGATTTGGATACGAGCATGTATAAGCGAGTATTCAAACCGCCGCGACTAAAGTCACAAATATAGGGGATAGGCTCTCTTTAAGGGCGTCCCGTTGCCTGCGGCAAATCAGAAATTAATCTTCCTTGCCGTCTTCGCACCTCTCATAGCGATTTACAGAACTAATCAGCGCTTTCACTGAAGCATTGATGATATCGTCATCAATTCCAACTCCCCAATATGTATTTCCATCACTTCCATAGATAGCAACATAAGCACATGCCTGGGAATTTGAACCCATTTTCAGAGCATGCTCTTCATATGTGGAGATTGTGTAATCTAAGTTGGAGTGGCGTTTTAATGCGTTACTTACGGCATCAAGACGACCATTTCCTTTTCCGTGGTATACTTTGTGTACACCATATTTGTTCAGGATAATTTCTGTTGAAATTCCACCGTGTTCCTGTTTGAAGTGTACTTCGAGTAATTCAATTGGATCACAAATATTAACATATTTTTCGTTGAATACTTTTAATACTTCTTTTGGCTGTAATTCTTTATGTGTATGGTCGGAAACATCTTTTACAGAATAACCAACTTCTTCACGCATTTTAGTTGGAATACGAATACCATATGTTTTTTCCAGAAGGAATCCGATACCGCCTTTTCCAGACTGGCTGTTGATACGGATAACATCTGCTTCGTATTCTCTTCCAAGATCTTTTGGATCAATTGGCAGATATGGTACAGTCCATTTATCGCAGTCATGTGTTTCACGCCACAGCATACCTTTGGCGATAGCATCCTGATGAGAACCGGAGAAGGCAGCAAATACAAGCTTTCCTGCATATGGCTGTCTTTCATATACATGCATTCTTGTTACTTTTTCATATACTTTTACGATATGTGGCAAGTCTGTAAAGTCTAAGTTTGGCTCTACACCATGAGCATACATATTTAAAGCTAATGTAATGATATCTACATTACCTGTACGTTCTCCATTACCAAATAATGTTCCTTCCACACGATCGGCTCCTGCAAGAACAGCTAATTCTGTATCGGCAACACCTGTTCCACGATCGTTATGAGGATGAACAGATAACACAACATTATCTCTGTATTTTAAGTTCTCGCTCATAAACTCAATCTGGCTTGCGTAAACATGAGGCAGAGAGTGGGAAACAGTAGCAGGAAGATTGATGATGGCAGGTAATTCTTTCTTTGGTTTCCATACATCTAATACAGCATTACAGATTTCTAATGCAAAATCCATCTCTGTTCCTGTAAAACTTTCTGGAGAATATTCAAAACGGTATTTTCCTCCATTTTCTTCCATCAGTTTCTGTAATAATTCAGCACCTTCTACAGCAATCTGAATAATATGTTCTTTATCTTTTTTAAATACCTGCTCACGCTGTGCAACAGAAGTGGAGTTGTACAGATGAACGATTACGTTTTTAGCGCCCTCAATAGCTTCAAATGTCTTTTTAATGATATGTTCTCTTGCCTGAGTCAGAACCTGAATTGTTACATCATCGGGAATCAGATTCCGTTCAATCAATGTACGGCAGAATTCATATTCTGTCTCAGAAGCAGCTGGGAAACCAACCTCGATTTCTTTAAAACCAACATCAACTAATAATTTAAAGAATTCGATTTTTTCTTCTAAACTCATAGGGATGATAAGAGCCTGATTACCATCACGTAAGTCAACAGAACACCAGATAGGTGGCTGTTCGATATGGTCTTTCTCCATCCATTTATTATATCCGGCTGGAGCTGGGAAATACATTGGTTTATACTTATCTGCATACTTCATAATAGAAAATCCTCCTTAAGTTAAAAACAACATATTACAGGAAATATATCCTGTAAAATAAAAAACTCCGTCTCTTTAATGGCAAATACCAAAAGGCAGATGCCGAAAAGAGACGGAGAAAATAATTCCGCGGTACCACTCTTATTCATACGATACATAAAAAGTAAGGTATGCACTCATTACAGATACGGACTTAAAAAGCCTTATATCCTCCTGCTGTAACGGTCAGGTTTCCGGCGCTGCCTACTGCAATCATGCGGTTCAACAGGCTGCTCAGAGGCGAGTTCAAATCATGTCCACTACTGCTTCGCACCGACCAGCAGCTCTCTGGATGCTTTCATCATTCTACTATTCCTCTTCATCGCATTTATAGCATTTAATTTATCACGAAATAAAAAGGATGTCAATTCTTTTTTCGGCAGAACTTGACAATATGAATTCGAATAGAGTACACTCTTTTTAAGAAACAAAATGTATTCAAAAATCCAATGTACAAAGAAATCCAATGTCTAAAGAAATCGAATTTTCTCTCTTCTTAATATGGTTTCAAGAATGCCCCGGCATTCTTGATGCAACCAAATAAATCTCGTAATTTTTTCTGATATTAAGAAGGAATGAAAAAATGCTTTTTCTAAACATTGGAAAATGACAAAAATTTTTTTGAAATACACAAGGGAGAGAAATATCATGGAAGAAATCATAAAACGCTATCTAAGAAAGATCTACTACAATTTAAAGACTTGTGTGTTATGGCTTTTTATGGCAGTATTGACCGGGGTTGCTGTCGGGGCATTTAGTAGTGCCTTTTCTTTTTGCTTAAAAAAAGTAACCACACTTCGCGGTCAATATCCATTTTTGTTATATTTTCTGCCGATTGGTGGTGTCGTTATCGTATTTTTATATCATCTTTGTGGGGTAAGGCAGGATAAGGGAACGAACATCATTATGACTGCTGTACATGGAAAAAATCAGGATGTGCCTGCATATATGGCTCCACTTATCTTTGCAGCAACAATTATCACTCACTTATTCGGCGGCTCTGCCGGACGTGAGGGAGCGGCTCTCCAGATGGGAGGAAGTATTGGAAATACAATCGGACGGCTTTTCAAATTTGACGAGGGGGACCGAAAGCTTCTTGTCATGAGCGGAATGAGTGCCGCCTTTTCTGCCGTATTTGGAACTCCTCTTGCGGCAGCTATTTTCCCAATGGAAATGATCAGTGTCGGAATCATGCATTATGCCGCTTTAGTTCCCTGCGTATTTTCTTCCATTGTAGCAAATCGTTTTGCTGTCAATATGGGAATCAACCCGGAAGCATTTACTATTCACGGGATACCAGAACTCACCTTCACAAGTTGCGCTAAAATCGTACTGCTCGGCATTTTCTGTGCTGGATTAAGCGTTGTATTTTGTATATTTTTAAAGGGAGCTGGTTTATTTTACAATAAGTTTTTTAAAAAACCTTACATGCGAATCATTGTCGGCGGTCTGCTTGTTATTGCAATCACCCTCCTAATCGGCAATTATGATTACAACGGAGCAGGAACTGACATGATTGCAAGAGCTATCGAAGGAAATGTCCCTGCCTATGCCTTTTTAATAAAAATGCTTCTTACTGCACTCACGCTTGCTGCCGGATATAAGGGCGGCGAGATTGTCCCTGCTTTCTTCACCGGAGCAACCTTTGGCTGTCTGTTTGGACATATCTTTGGCATATCTCCCTCTCTTTGCGCTGCAACCGGAATGCTCGCCTTATTTTGCGGTGTGACAAACTGTCCGATTGCTTCAATGCTTATTGGATTTGAATTGTTTGGATTTGAAGGTGTTTCCTATATCTTAATTGCCATCTCCATCAGCTATATGCTTTCCGGCTATCATGGTTTGTACAAAGAACAGATTATTGTCTACTCTAAATACCATCCAAAGTTTATTAACCGCCTGTCAGGGGATGAAAAATTTGATGGACAGGATTATGAATAAAAATTCTGAGTTGCCGCAGGCAAAGGAGACGCCTTTATAGAAGAACAAACAATTAGATTGCCAGAAGATTAACAAGAAGAAGCCCTAAAAAATTTATTGATTTTGTTCCGTTGTGCTAAACGCTCCATTTTGCCCAATA
>OGOO01001085.1_pt1 | contig 26235 bp, 20 predicted proteins | sample 1552651 | NCBI WGS metagenome assembly OGOO01 (sample SAMEA2580118, study PRJEB22360) | human gut metagenome | biome: human gut; feature: human-associated habitat; material: faeces | place: Denmark | collected 2008/2010 | reverse complement strand
AAGCGTGGATTGTGCACATGATACCGGATTTGATCGGAGCAAGGAGGTATGTAATGAAACAACTTGTAGAAGTAATTGCAAAATCTCTTGTTGAAAATCCGGATGAAGTAGTCGTTACTGAGACTGAAAAAGACGACGCGATTGTTGTTGAACTGAAGGTCGGACCGGCCGATATGGGTAAGGTTATCGGAAGACAGGGCAGAATTGCCAAGGCAATCCGTACTGTTGTGAAAGCGGCTTCTTCAAAAAGCAGCAAAAAAGTGATTGTAGATATTCTGCAATGAAAAAGAGACAGGAGCTGTGGATTCCATGGCTCCTGTTTTTACTCTGAAAGGGAGCAAAAATGGAAGATTTATTAAAGGTAGGAGTTATTACAACGACCCATGGCGTCCGTGGTGAAGTAAAAGTTTTTCCGACAACGGATGACGCAGAGCGTTTTCTTGATATTGAATATGTGCTTCTGGATACAGGAAAAGAGCTTCGCAGACTGAATATTCAAAATGTAAAGTTTTTTAAAAATCTTGCGATCCTGAAGTTTGAAGGCATTGACAACATCAATGATATTGAAATGTATAAGGGCCGTGAGCTTTGGATCCCACGTGAAGAGGCACAGGAGCTTGGCGAGGACGAATATTATGTGGCGGATCTCATCGGAATGGAGGTACTTCTGGAGAATGGGGAGAAATTCGGAGTGCTCCGTGATGTGATGGAGACCGGCGCCAATGATGTTTATATTGTAGATCGTGTGGATGGCGAGGAAATCCTGCTTCCTGCGATCCATGACTGTGTTCTTGATGTGGATGTGGAAAAAAATACCATGACTGTACATTTGATGAAAGGGCTTGTTTAAATGAATTATCATGTACTTACATTATTTCCGGAAATGATCGAGAACGGAATGAACACAAGTATTACAGGCCGTGCCATTACAAAGGGACTGTTATCACTGGAAGCGATCAATATACGGGATTTTGCATTCAATAAGCACCAGAAGGTAGATGATTATCCTTATGGCGGTGGAGCCGGAATGCTGATGCAGGCGGAGCCGGTATATCTGTCTTATGAATCCATTGCAGAACGTATTGGAAGGAAACCCCGCGTGATCTTTCTGACTCCTCAGGGAAAAACCTTCAATCAGGATATGGCAAAAGAGTTTGCCCTGGAAGAAGACCTGGTTTTCCTCTGTGGTCATTATGAGGGAATTGATGAGCGTGTTCTGGAAGAAATCGTAACAGACTATGTTTCCATTGGTGATTATGTACTTACCGGTGGAGAACTTCCGGCTATGGTCATGATGGATTCTATTTCCAGAATGGTACCAGGTGTTCTGAATAATCAGGAATCCGGTGAGACGGAATCCTTTTCCGGGAATCTTCTGGAGTATCCCCAGTACAGCCGCCCGGAGGAATGGCATGGCAAAAAGGTTCCGGAGGTGCTGCTTTCCGGACACCATGCCAATGTGGATAAATGGAGAAGAGAGCAGTCTATCATCCGTACAGCCAAATGGAGGCCGGATCTTTTACCAAAAGCTGATCTGACCAACAAAGAGTGGAACGAGGTCCGCAGGCTTCGCAAACAGTGGAAAGAGGAAGTGGAAAAATAATTATGAAAACATCAGATTTTTATTATGATCTGCCGCAGGAACTGATCGCTCAGGATCCGCTGGAGGACAGAAGTTCTTCCAGACTGATGCATCTGTCCCTGAAAGATGGAAGTATCGAACATCGTCATTTTACCGATATACTGGATTACCTGCATAAGGGAGACTGTCTTGTGATCAATGATACCAAGGTTATCCCGGCACGTCTTTATGGTCACAAGGAAGAAACTGGAGCGCTGATCGAGATCCTGCTTTTGAAACGCCGTGAAAATGATATCTGGGAATGTCTTGTAAAACCAGGAAAGAAAGCACGTCCAGGAGCAAGAATCTCTTTTGGAGATGGGAAATTAGTTGGTGAAGTCATTGATGTTGTTGATGAAGGAAACCGTTTGGTGAAGTTTGAATATGAGGGAATTTTTGAAGAAGTGTTAGATGAACTTGGGCAGATGCCATTACCACCATATATTACTCATCAGTTAAAAGATAAGAACCGCTACCAGACAGTTTATGCCAAATATGATGGTTCAGCAGCAGCACCAACAGCGGGATTGCATTTTACAAAAGAATTATTGCAGCAGATCAAAGACATGGGAGTCAATATCGCATATGTGACACTTCATGTAGGACTTGGAACATTCCGTCCAGTAAAAGTTGATGATGTCTTAGAGCATCATATGCATTCTGAATTTTATAGGATTGAAGAGGAAGATACAAAGCTTATCAATGAGACAAAGAAAAACGGTGGAAGAGTTATTTCTGTTGGAACAACAAGTACAAGAACTTTGGAATCTGTTGCAGAAGAAGATGGAACTCTGCATGCAAAGAGCGGATGGACAGATATCTTCATTTATCCAGGATACAAATTTAAAGTGATCGATGGATTGATCACAAACTTCCATCTGCCAGAATCTACATTATTAATGTTAGTTTCTGCACTCGCAGGAAGAGAACATATTTTAAATGCTTATAATATCGCTGTAAAAGAAAGATACAGATTCTTCTCTTTCGGGGATGCGATGTTCATTCATCCATAAGAAGAATTTATTATAAAAGGATATCTTAGAAAGGAGTCACAATGGCAAATTTGATCGAAATTGGAAAAAGTGGAATAAAAGTACCATTCTTAGGAATGGGAACATGGGCGATCGGTGGTGGAAGCTGGTGGGGAGACAATGATGACGAACTCTCTGTCAAAACGATTCAAAGGGCGATCGATCTTGGAATCAAATGGATCGATACAGCGCCAATTTATGGATTATATCACAGTGAAGATGTGGTGGGAAAAGCAATCAAAGGAAAAAGAGAGCAGATTATATTATCCACAAAGTGTGCACTGGAGTGGAGACATGAAACACCAGTCTTTCATAAAGAAGTCGATGGAACGAAAGTCTATCGTGACCTTTCAAAGAAAAGTATCATTGAGGATTTAGATCATAGTCTTTTAACACTTGGAACAGACTATATTGATGTGTTGTATACACACTGGCAGACAACAGATAAGAAACTTTATCCGATTGAAGAGACAATGGATGCATTGATGACACTTAAAAAACAGGGCAAGATCAGAGCTATTGGTGCGTCAAATGTTACAGAAGAAGATATCAGGGAATATTGTCAATATGGCCAGCTTGATGTGATCCAGGAAAAATACAGTATTGTGACAAGAAAAGTGGAGAAAGAATTGTTGCCAGTATGCAAGGAACTTGGTGTGTCAATACAGGCGTATTCTCCATTGGAACAAGGTCTGCTTACAGGTAAGTTTACAATGGATACAACATTTCCAAATGGAGATGTAAGAAATAATAATCCATCTTTTCAGCCAGAAACAAGAAAAAAGGTATTGGATATCTTAGAGGATTGGAAAAAATATCTCGAAAAATATGAGTGCTCATACAGCAATCTGGTAATCGCATTGACTTCTCAGATGATGGATGGTCTGCACATTCTTGGTGGAGCAAGGAAACCAGAGCAGATTGAAGACAATGCCAAGGCATTGGGCGTATTTTTGGAAGAGGCAGATATTGTTCAAATGAAAAAAGATATAGAAACATTATTATAAGATACGAAATGGAGGAACCCTTATGAAACTTGCACTGATTGGAACAGGAAAGATTATTGAAGATGCATTATTTGCAATGGAACCAGTGAAAACAATTGAGAGAACGGCAGTTTTTGCAAGACCTCACAGCAGGGATAAGGCAGAAAAACTTGCAAAACAGTATGCGATCAAAGAAGTCTACACAGACTATGAAGAGTTATTGAAAAAGACAGAAGCTGATACTGTTTACATTGGCTTGGTCAACAGTGCCCATTATCCATATGCGAAACAGGCATTATTAGCAGGAAAAAATGTCATTCTTGAGAAGCCATTTACTGGATTTTATGAAGAAACAAAGGATTTAGAGAAGATTGCAAATGACAAGAAATTATTTATTTTTGAAGCGATCACAGTACTTCACAATGAAGTGTTCTATGAGATGAAGAAAAACTTAAATAAACTAGGAAATATTCGTATGGCACTGTGCAATTATTCTCAGTATTCAAGCCGTTATGATGCATATTTAGAAGGAGATATCACACACTCTTTTGATCCAGCGTATTATGGCGGTTCATTATATGATATCAATGTATATAATGTTCATTATTGTGTGGGATTGTTCGGGGAACCAAAGAATGCAACTTATTATCCGAATGTTGGACCAAATGGAATCGATACATCAGGAACACTTGTGATGGAATATGATGGATTTAGCGCAGTCTGTACTGGAAGTAAGGATTCAGACAGTCCTGGATATGTCAGCATTCAGGGCGAAAAAGGATTTATGAAGATAGATTCTAAACCGAATATTGCTTCTGAACTGAAGACAATCTATGTCGATGAAAATGTTAAAGAGAAAGTAAAAGACGCAGCAGGAGCGATGGTTCGTGCAACAATTACAGAAGAATATAAAGCACCAGAGCATCATCACCGTATGACACAGGAATTTACGGACTTTGCAAGAATGATCGATGAAAAAGATTATGAAACAGCGAAGGAATTCTTGGATGAGACTGTTGCGGTTGTGAAAGTACTTGAGACGGCAAGAAAGAAAGCTGGAATCGAGTTTTAATATTATAGAAGGAAGTAACCTATGAAAGTAATCATTATCGGTGGCGGAGCTGCTGGCATGCTGGCTGCATATCAGGCAGCAAAATGTGGAAACGATGTTTCTTTATACGAAAAAAATGAAAAATTAGGAAAGAAGATATTTATCACAGGAAAAGGCCGCTGTAATGTGACAAATGCCTGTGAGGTCGAAGAATTGTTAGATCATGTCGTAACGAATAAAGAGTTTTTGTACAGTGGTTTCTATTCATTTACGAATAATGCAATGATGGAATTGTTAGAAGAGCTTGGATGCCCGCTCAAAGTAGAAAGAGGAAACCGAGTATTTCCAGTATCCGATCATTCTTCGGATGTTATTGCAGCATTGCAGAGAGGGCTTAGAAAAGAGAATGTTGATATTTATTTAAATACAACAGTTAAAAAGATTCTGAGTGAAGACGGAACTGTAACAGGAGTTAGATTGGCATCTGGAGACACGGTGAAGGCTGATAAAGTCATTGTTGCAACAGGAGGTATGTCCTATCAGACAACAGGATCTACGGGTGATGGGTATGATTTTGCAAGAAAAGCAGGACATAAAGTGACAAAACTTACCCCGGCACTTGTGCCATTTGAGATTAAAGAAGATTTCTGCAAACAGCTAATGGGATTGTCCTTAAGAAATGTCGCAGTGAAGATGACAGCAGATGGCAAAAAGATTTATGAAGATTTTGGAGAAATGCTTTTTACGCATTTTGGAATTAGTGGACCGGTTGTTTTAAGTGCCAGCAGTTATATCGGAAAATATCAAGGAAAAGAATTAAAATTTATGATTGACCTGAAACCGGCACTTAATAAAGACCAATTAGATCACAGAGTATTAAAAGATTTCAACAAGGCACTTAATAAAGATTTTGTAAATTCTTTGGATAATCTTTTGCCGAAAAAGCTGATACCTGTTATCGTAGAATTATCAGGAATTCCAGAACATAAGAAAGTTAATGAGATCACGAAGAAAGAAAGAGAAACTTTGGTTTCTTTATTAAAACGTCTTGAACTTACGATCACTGGAGTCAGAGGATTTAAAGAAGCGATCATCACACAGGGTGGAGTTAATGTGAAAGAAATAGATCCTGGAACGATGGAATCAAAGAAAGTCAAAGGATTATATTTTGCAGGAGAAGTCTTAGATCTTGATGCGGTTACAGGTGGATTTAATCTACAGATCGCATGGTCAACAGGCTATCTTGCAGGAATGAATTAGTATATCAAGAAGCAGATCAGGAGGAAAAGGTAATGTACAGTATTGCGATTGACGGACCAGCGGGAGCAGGGAAAAGCACGATTGCAAAAACAATTGCAAAGAAACTAGAATTTATTTATGTAGACACAGGGGCGATGTATCGTGCTATGGCACTTTATTTTATCAGACACGAGATCGATCCAAAAAATGAAGAAGCAATCAATAAAGCGTGCCCAGATATTCATGTAAGTATCAATTATGAAGATGGGGTGCAGCAAGTATTATTAAATGGGGAGAATGTAAATGGTCTGATACGCACCGAAGAAGTTGGAAATATGGCTTCTAAAACATCTGCTTATAAGACGGTTCGCGCAACACTTCTGGATCTTCAGAGAGATCTTGCCAAGACAGCCAATATCTTAATGGACGGGAGAGATATCGGAACCAATGTACTGCCAGATGCAGACTTGAAAATTTATTTAACAGCATCATCCAAAGTAAGAGCTGAGCGTCGCTACAAAGAGTTAGTAGAAAAAGGCGTGAAAGCGGATTTTAATAAGATTGAAGAAGATATCATCATCCGTGACCGTCAGGATATGGAACGAGAGATCGCACCCCTAAAACAGGCAGACGATGCAGTGCTTGTTGATTCTTCTGATATGACGATCGAAGAAGTTGTCGATGCGATCGTTGCGGAATTTGAGAAAGTAAAATAATTGCGTTTGCAAAGATTCATTTACAAACAGTGAGGGTAAAGATGGAAGTTATTTTAGCCAAAACAGCAGGATTTTGTTTCGGGGTGAAGCGTGCGGTTGATACGGTTTACAAAGAAGCAGGGAAGAAAAATGTATACACATACGGACCGATCATTCACAATTCAGAGGTTGTCAATGACCTGAAGAAAAAGGGTGTGGAAGTGATCAATTCCAGAGAAGAATTAGAAGCTTTGGAAGAAGGAACTGTGATCATCCGTTCTCATGGAGTTGCAAGAGAGATCTATGATCTGATCTATAAAAAAGGATTAGAATTAGTTGATGCGACATGTCCATTTGTAAGAAAAATCCATAAGATTGTAGAGAAAGCAGGCAACGATGGCAATCAGGTGATCATTGTTGGAAGTGAGCAGCATCCGGAAGTTCAGGGAATTAAAGGATGGTGTACTGGAGAAGTACATATCATCTCAGAAGCAAGTCAGCTTGATGGAATTGATCTTAATAAGCCAACCACTCTTGTATCACAAACGACATTTAATTACAAGAAATTTCAAGATTTAGTTGAAATTCTGAATAAAAAGGGTTATGATATAGGAGTATGTAATACAATATGTAATGCCACGGAAGAGCGTCAACTGGAAGCAAAGTCTATCGCTAAGGGTGTAGATGCAATGGTTGTGATCGGAGATAAGCAAAGCTCCAACAGCCAGAAGTTATATGAGATTAGTAAGAAAGAGTGTGAGAACACCTTTTTTGTGCAGACACTTAGAGACCTGGATTTGAAACTTTTTGAATCGACTGGTAAGGTAGGTATTACAGCGGGGGCCTCAACCCCACAGAAAATTATCAAGGAGGTTCATGCTAGCATGACAGAAAAGAGTTTTGAAGAATTATTAGAGGAAAGTTTTGTGACAATTCACAACGGAGAGGTAGTGAAAGGTACAGTTATCGATGTGAAACCAGATGAGATCATCTTAAACATCGGATACAAAGCAGATGGTATCTTAACAAGAAGTGAATACTCTAATGATTCAGCCAACGTAGATTTAACAACTGTTGCTAAAGTTGGTGATACTATGGAGACTAAGGTATTAAAAGTGAATGATGGAGAAGGACAGGTTCTTCTTACTTATAAGAGATTAGCAGCTGAAAAAGGAAACAAACGTTTAGAAGAAGCTTACGAGAACAAAGAAGTCTTAAAAGCACCTGTAGCTCAGGTATTAGATGGTGGATTAAGCGTACTGATCGACGAAGCTCGTGTATTCATCCCAGCAAGCTTAGTTTCTGATTCTTACGAAAGAGACTTAAAGAAATACGAAGGACAGGAAATCGAATTCGTTATCAGTGAGTTCAATCCTCGTAAGAGAAGAGTCATCGGAGATCGTAAACAGTTATTAGTAGCTGCTAAGAAAGAAAAACAGAAAGAATTATTCGAGAAGATCGAACCAGGAATGAAAGTAGAAGGAGTAGTTAAGAACGTAACAGACTTCGGTGCATTCATCGATTTAGGTGGAGCAGACGGACTTCTTCATATTTCTGAAATGTCTTGGGGACGTGTTGAAAACCCTAAGAAGGTCTTCAATATTGGAGATAAAGTAACAGTTCTGATCAAGGATATTCAGGGAGAAAAGATTGCATTAAGCTTAAAATTCCCAGAAGAAAATCCATGGTTAAAAGCAGAAGAGAAATACAAAGTAGGAAGTGTTGTAACTGGTAAAGTTGCACGTATGACAGATTTCGGAGCATTCGTTGAATTAGAATCAGGAATCGATGCACTTCTTCACGTTTCTCAGATTGCAAAAGAACATATCGACAAACCATCTGACGTATTAAGCGTTGGACAGGAAATCGAAGCTAAAGTAGTTGACTTCAAGAAAGATGATAAGAAGATCAGCTTAAGCATGAAAGCATTAGCTAACGAAGAAGAAAAAACAGAAGAATAAGATTTTTATCAAGGAATCCTGATTTTTATAAATCAGGATTCTTTTTTCATACAAGTATTGTAAAAAAAGACGTTTTGCGATATAATCATTCTTAAAAATACATTTTTTTAAAAAGATAAACCTCGAAAAGGAGTTATGACCATGGAATTAAAGAAGTTTAAAAAAGTATTGGTTGCAAACCGTGGTGAGATTGCGATCCGAGTTTTCCGAGCTTTGAATGAACTTGGAATTACAACGGTTGGTATCTATTCAAAAGAAGATCGTTATGCCTTATTCCGTTCCAAAGCTGATGAATCTTATCAGCTAAATCCGGACAAAGGACCAATCGATGCATATCTTGATATCAATACGATCATTCGTATTGCAAAAGAAAAGAACGTAGATGCAATTCATCCAGGTTATGGATTTTTATCAGAGAATCCAGATTTTGTAGATGCCTGTGAGAAGAATGGAATCACATTTATCGGGCCATCTTCAAGCTTAATGCGTAGAATGGGAGATAAGATTTCATCTAAACAGATGGCAATTGAAGCTGATGTGCCAATCATTCCTGGTGTAGACCATGCGGTTCACGGACTAGAAGAAGTGACTGAGATTGCGAACCAGGTTGGATATCCTGTGATGTTAAAGGCCTCTAATGGTGGTGGAGGACGTGGAATGCGTATCGTTCACTCAGCAGAAGAGATGCCAAAAGAATATGCAGAAGCAAGGGATGAATCCAAGAAGGCATTTGGAGATGATCAGATTTTCGTTGAAAAATACTTAGAGAGTCCAAAACATATCGAGGTTCAGATCATTGGTGACCAGTATGGACATGTGGTTCATTTATTTGACCGTGATTGCTCTGTACAGAGAAGACACCAGAAGGTTGTAGAATATGCTCCAGCATTTAGTGTACCAGATGAAGTAAGAAAACAGATTTTTGAAGCTTCTGTTCGTCTTGCAAAGCATGTAGGATATTCTAATGCCGGAACATTAGAGTTCTTAGTAGATGCAAATAATAATGCATACTTTATTGAAATGAATCCTCGTGTACAGGTAGAGCATACGATCACAGAGATGGTAACAGGTGTTGATATCGTACAGACACAGATTCTTGTGGCAGAAGGATATACTTTAGATTCTGAAGAAATCGGAATTGGTTCTCAGGAAGATGTTAAATGTAATGGATATTCTATTCAGACACGTATCACAACTGAAGATCCAATGAATAATTTCCTGCCAGATACAGGTAAGATCATAGTATATCGTTCTGGGGCTGGTAACGGAATTCGATTAGATGGTGGTAACGCATATGCAGGAGCTGAGATCACACCATACTATGACAGCTTATTAGTAAAAGCTATTTCTCATGATCGTACATTTGGAAGAGCAGTTGATAAATCTATCCGTGTATTAAAAGAGATTCGTATCCGTGGAGTTAAGACAAACATTCCATTCCTGATCAACGTATTAAACCATGAGACATTCCGTGAAGGAAAATGCTATACAACATTTATTGAAGATACACCAGAATTATTCTTACTTCCAGAGAGCCAGGACAGAGCAACAAAGATCCTTGAATTCTTAGGAAATAAAATGGTTAATGTACAGAAAGCAGTTCTTGATAAACCAGATTTTGAGGCAAGAACTCTTCCAAAATATGACACAGAGAAGAAGATATATGGTTCTAGAGATAAGTTCTTAGAGATGGGAGCAAAAGACTTCACACAGAGTTTGTTAAATGAGAAGAGATTATTGATCACAGATACAACCATGCGTGATGCACAGCAGTCTTTAATGGCTACACGTATGAGAACAAAAGACTTAGTTGGAGCCTCTGATGCGACAAACGCATTTATGGAGAATGCATTCTCTGTAGAGGCTTGGGGTGGAGCTACTTATGATACAGCTTATCGTTTCTTAAAAGAATCTCCATGGAAGAGATTAAAATTATTAAGACAGCATATGCCAAATACACTGATCCAGATGTTACTTCGTGCATCCAATGCTGTGGGATATAGTAACTATCCAGATAATGTTGTTAAGAAATTCATCAATGAAGCATCTCAAAAAGGTGTCGATGTATTCCGTATCTTTGACAGCTTAAACTGGGTTGAGAATATGAAAATGCCGATTGAAACTGCATTAAAGACAGGTAAGATTGTAGAAGGAACGATCTGTTACACAGGAGATATCACAGATCCTAACGAGACAAAATATACATTAGACTATTATGTAAAGAAAGCCAAAGAATTAGAAAGTTTAGGTGTACATATCTTTACGATCAAGGATATGGCAGGTCTTGTAAAACCATATGCAGCGAAGAAACTGGTAAGTGCGTTAAAAGAAGAATTAAACATTCCAGTCAACCTGCATACGCATGATTCTACAGGAAATGGTGTGAGTACATTACTGATGGCATCTGAAGCAGGACTTGATATCGCTGACTGTGCGATCGGTTCTATGAGTTCTATGACAAGTAATCCATGTATGAACTCTTTAGTAGAAGCATTAAAAGGAACAGAGCGTGATACAGGACTTGATACAGATGAATTAACAGAATTAAGCCAGTACTATGCAAGAATCCGTCCAATCTACAAACAGTTTGAGAGCGGAATGGATGCACCAAACACAGAGATTTACAAATATGAGATTCCAGGTGGACAGTATTCTAACTTGTTAGCTCAGGTGAAAGAAATGGGTGCAGCAGATGACTTTGAAGAGATCAAAGGATTATATAGAGATGCAAACCATTTACTTGGAAATATCGTCAAAGTAACACCATCATCTAAAGTTGTTGGAGACTTTGCGATCTTTATGTTCAAGAATGGATTAACAAAAGATAATATCCTAGAAGCTGGTAAAGATTTATCTTATCCAGATTCTGTAGTAGAATATTTTGAAGGTATGATCGGACAGCCAGAAGGTGGATTCCCAGAAGAATTACAGAAGATCGTATTGAAAGATAAGAAACCGATCAGTGTACGTCCAGGAAGCTTATTACCAGATGAAGATTTTGATTATATTGCAAAGGGATTAAAAGAAAACTTCTATATGGATAATATGGAAGATCCAGATGTTTTAAGCCAGAAAGTATTAAGTTATGCATTATATCCAAAAGTATATGAAGATTATTGCAGACATTTTGAGGCTTACAACGATGTAACAGGACTTGAAAGTCATGTATACTTCTATGGATTAAGAAAAGGTGAAGAAACAACCCTAAGATTAGATGAAGGAAAAGATCTGATCATCAAATTTATTGATATGACAGAGCCAGATAAAGATGGATATCGTCTGTTAGATTTTGAAGTTAATGGATCTATCCGTGAGATCAAAGTCCTTGATAAGAACTTGGAGGTTAAGACAGACGGAAGAGTCAAGGCAGATAAATCAAATCCAGCACATCTTGGATCAACAATTCCAGGAACAGTTGGTAAAGTTCTTGTCAATGAAGGTGATGAAGTTACAGTGAACATGCCACTGATGACAGTCGAAGCCATGAAGATGGAGACAACAGTTGTTTCTACAGTTAATGGTAAGGTTGATAAGATCTATGTCAAAGAAGGAGAACAGGTAAATCAAGAAGATCTGTTAATTTCTTTTGAGATTGATGAATAGAAATTAAATTAGATTTCATACTAAAGAAGGAAGTAAGAAGACACTTCCTTCTTTTTTTTATATAGAAATATAATATGGAAAGGTAAAATTTAGTATGAAAGATAATGAAACAAAAGAAATAGAAAAATTTGGACAGTTACAGGAAAATGGAATTTTGATCATGACGATCGTTGGTGAAATTGAAGGTCATCAGCTATCTGCACAGAATGCAAAAACAACGAAATATGAACATATGATTCCACTTCTTGCAAAGGCAGAGCAGGATCAAAGTATTAAAGGAATTTTGATCTTGATCAATACGATTGGCGGAGATGTAGAATGTGGACTTGCGATCGCAGAGCTTATTGCATCGCTTGGGAAACCAACCGTATCGCTTGTTCTTGGAGGAAGCCATTCGATTGGAGTACCACTTGCTGTAGCCGCAGATCATTCATTTATTGTAAAAAGTGCAACAATGATGATTCATCCAGTGAGAAGTTCTGGGACGTTTATCGGAGTGATTCAAAGTTATCGTAATATTGAAAAGATTCAGGATCGCATTACTACATTTATTAGTGATCATTGTAAGATGAGAAAGGAAAGAGTGGAAGAATTGATGCTTCACATCGGACAGCAGGTAAAAGACGTTGGTACGATCCTTTCAGGAGAAAAAGCAGTGCAGGAAGGTCTGATCGATGAAATGGGTGGGATGAAAGAGGCGACAGACAAATTGATTGAAAAAATAAATCAATCTAAAAATAAATAGAAAATTTGAATAAAAAACAGATAATAGCTTTATGATATTCCTGTTTTGGTGTATGATAAGAATAACAAGTATGTTAAAAAAAACACAAACCATGTCGAAACATCATAAAAGGAGGAAACATCATGAGAGGAATAGAGACACCGGTTCGGAATGTCAGAAGAAGAATTTTCAAAGAGATTGCAAAATTTGGTTATGAACAAAAAAATTTACAGGATCTTGAAGATCTTCCATATGAGATCGTACCAGGGGAAGTTGCAAAATATCGAGACAGTATATATCGAGAACGAGCGATCGTAGGAGAAAGATTGAGGCTTGCAATGGGAATGTCTTTAAATCCAGCGGATAAGCCAACAAGAATCACCAAAGGAATTGATGAAAGTAATATTTCAGAAAAATATTATGAACCGCCACTTCTTCAGGTCATTCCATCTGCTTGTAACGAATGTAAAGAAAAAGCATTTATTGTAGGTGAACAGTGTCAGGGATGTATGGCACATCCATGTATGGAAGTCTGTCCGAAGAAAGCTATTAGTTTTAAAGAAGGATACTCTTATATTGATCAGGAAAAATGCATTAAATGTGGGCAATGCAAGAAAGTTTGTCCATATGGTGCGATTTATGAAAGAAGACGTCCTTGTGCAAATGCATGTGGAGTTGGAGCAATTGAAACAGATTATGCAGGAAGGGCTAAGATTAATCCGGATAAATGTGTTTCCTGTGGAATGTGTATGGTAAATTGTCCGTTTGGGGCAATTGCAGATAAATCTCAGATTTATCAGTTGATCAAGGCAATGAATGAAGGTTCGGAAGTAATTGCAATCTTAGCTCCAGCATTTGTCGGGCAATTTGGCCCAAAAGCGACGCCAAATAAAATTAAAGCAGCACTTCTTGATATTGGATTTGCAGATGTATGGGAAGTTGCGGTTGGTGCGGATGCAGGAGCATTGGAAGAGGCGAAACATTATGTTCATAGTGTGGTAACAGGGAAATTACCATTCTTATTGACATCGTGTTGTCCATCATGGTCTATGCTCGGAAAGAAGTATTTCCCAGAGGTGATCGATGAGATTTCAAATGCATTAACTCCGATGGTTGCAACAGCAAGAGCGGCAAGAATCGCATCACCGAATGCTAAAATTGTTTTCGTAGGACCATGTGTTGCAAAGAAACTCGAAGCATCAAGACGAACTGTTCGAAGTGAGGTTGACTTTGTAATCACATTTGAAGAGTTGGCAGGAATGTTTGATGCTAAAGAAATTGATTTTAATACGTATGATAAAGAAGAAGAATTAAATGATGCATTTGGAGCAGGACGTGGATATGCAGTTGCAAGTGGAGTTGCCGGAGCGATCAAAGCATGTATTGATGAATATTATCCTGGAACAGAAGTAAAGATCGATCATGTAGAAGGACTTGCAGAATGCAAAAAAATGCTTTTACAAGCAAAGGCAGGAAAGAAAAATGGCTATTTGATCGAAGGAATGGGATGTCCGGGTGGATGTGTAGCAGGAGCAGGTACAAATATTCCAGTTGTAAAAGCAGGAATTCAAGTGAAGAAATTTGTGAAAGAAGCGGAAAGCTTTGTCCCACCAGAAACAGCACAATATTAAATGTGAAAAGAAAAAGGAAAATGTATGGAAGAGGAATACATTTTCCTTTTTCTATGGTTGGACTTGCGTATTTTGATATTTAATTGTAAAATAAGAAAATACGCAGATTATGTATACAAAGTGTATACAGCAAGAGAGGTAACAATTTCTATGGCAGCAAAGAAAACGAGAAAGAGAAAGACGTCCTCTGCAGCAAAGAAACGAACACGCAAAAGACAAAAAGATTTTGCACCATTTTACAAAGAGATTGCAGTATTAGTTGTTTTTGCTCTTTTCATTTTTTTATTTTTAAGCAATTTTGGGATATGTGGATATATAGGAAATAGTATTAGTACATTTTTCTTCGGGGCATTTGGAACAACATATTATATTGTTCCGATTGTAGCGTTTTTATTAGTGATCCTTCTAATTTCAAATGATTATAGTAGCCTTGCGATAAAGAAAGTTTGCTTTACGATTTTACTATTGTGCATGATTTCTACAATTTTTCAAATGGTATTTGAAGTAAAAGATGCCTATTCGGCATTTTTATTTAGTGGAAGAACGCATCGTGGTGGAGGATTTATAGGAGCATTGATCGGTTCATTTCTTTATAAGGAACTTGGTGGAGCAGGAAGTGTTTTAGTCGTAATGTTGGTATCTATCATTTCAGTGATCCTTGTAACGGAACGCTCACTCCTTAGTTTTCTTAAAAAGGCCGTGGATTTCTTTATGATCAAAGAAGATGAAGAAAGAACAGCAGTGAAAAAACAACGAGTCAAGGGGAAAAAAGAATCGAAAGGATCAGAACTGAAGAAGAAACGTTCTTTGAATATTCCAGATCTTAGATTAGGAAGACCCAAACCATCAGAAGCTTCACCGATGCCTGTGATGGAGGAAGAACCAAGAGCGTCAGTTCAGATGCAAAAAGATTTTGATGATTTGATCGTACAACCAGCTCCAGAAGTTGAAGAACGATCAATAGAACCAATGGAACCAGTACAGCCAAAAGCATCAAAGAGATCATTGGTGAATAAAGACAAAGAAACAAGGATCAAGCCAGTAGAGATTCTTCCGCAAGTTCGGACGAGAGAAGGAGATTATAAGTTTCCACCAGTATCTCTATTAGAAAAAGGGAAGAAAACATCGAATAATAATAAAGAAGAACTACGGCAGACAGCACAAAAACTACAAAAAACATTGGAAGATTTCGGAGTTCATGTTACAATTACCAATATTAGCTGTGGACCATCGGTTACACAGTTTGAATTACATCCGGAACAGGGTGTGAAAGTGAGCAAGATCGTTAATCTTGCAGATGATATCAAATTAAACCTTGCAGCAGCTGATATAAGAATTGAAGCACCGATTCCTGGAAAGTCGGCAATCGGAATCGAGGTTCCGAATAAGACAAACCAGATGGTCATGTTCAGAGACCTGATCGAGAATCAGGAATTTGCACAGGCAAGATCAAAGATAGCATTTGCGGTAGGAAAGAACCTTGCAGGGCAGGTAATCGTGTCAGATATTGCTAAGATGCCTCATTTATTGATCGCGGGAGCGACAGGTTCTGGTAAGTCGGTTTGTATCAATACTTTGATCATGAGTATTTTATACAAAGCAACTCCAGAAGAAGTGAAACTGATTATGATCGATCCAAAGGTTGTAGAATTAAGTGCATATCAAGGAATTCCACATTTATTGATTCCAGTCGTTACTGATCCAAAGCAAGCATCGAGTGCATTAAACTGGGCTGTGATGGAGATGGGAGAGAGATATAAGAAGTTTGCAGAAGTTAATGTAAGAAACTTAACAGGTTACAATGAGAAGGTAGAGGAATCGATTAAGAATGGTATGGAAGGCGAAGATTTTAAGAAACTTCCACAGATCGTAATTATCGTAGACGAGCTTGCAGACCTTATGATGGTTGCACCAGGGGAAGTAGAAGATGCAATCGTGCGTTTGTCACAGCTTGCCAGAGCCGCAGGAATCCATCTGGTCATTGCAACACAGAGACCTTCTGTTAACGTTATCACAGGACTTATTAAGGCAAATGTACCTTCAAGAATCGCATTTTCGGTATCATCGGGAGTTGATTCAAGAACTATCATTGATATGAATGGTGCTGAAAAGTTATTAGGAAAGGGTGATATGTTATTTTACCCATCCGGATATCAGAAACCAATCCGTGTGCAAGGTGCATTTATCAGTGATGAAGAAGTCGGCAAGGTTGTAGAATTTTTAAAAGAAGAGAACAACGTAGAAGACAACTATGGTGCAGATATTCAGGAAAAGATTCAGACAGCTGCAGTGAAAGCAGCGACATCGCAGGAGAGGGATGAATATTTTGAGGATGCAGCCAAATTTATTATTGATAAAGACAAGGCTTCGATCGCAAGCCTTCAAAGAGTTTTCAAGATCGGCTTTAACCGGGCAGCAAGACTGATGGATCAGTTATGCGAAGCGGGAATCGTCGGAGAAGAAGAAGGAACCAAGCCAAGGAAAGTTCTTATGAGTGAAGAACAATTTGAACAATACAAAGAAGATTATCTATAGAAAGGAAACCATTATGAAAACAGACATTGAAATCGCACAGGAAGCTACATTATTACCAATCAAAGAAGTTGCAGCAAATATTGGGATCAAAGAAGATGACCTTGAATTATATGGCAAATACAAGGCTAAATTTGATTCTCATTTTATGGATGAAGTAAAGGATAATGAAGATGGAAAACTTGTTCTTGTAACAGCAATCAACCCAACTCCAGCAGGAGAAGGAAAGACAACAACAAGTGTTGGGGTATCTCAGGCATTAAATAAACTTGGAAAGAAAACAATCTGTGCCCTTCGTGAGCCATCTCTTGGACCTTGTTTTGGTATCAAAGGTGGAGCAGCAGGTGGTGGATATGCCCAGGTTGTACCAATGGAAGATTTAAACCTTCATTTTACAGGAGATTTCCATGCGATCACATCTGCGAACAACTTATTAGCAGCAATGCTTGATAACCATATCCAGCAGGGGAACAAGTTAAATATCGATACAAGAGATGTTGTATGGAAGAGATGTATCGATATGAACGACCGTGCATTAAGAAATACAGTCATCGGACTTGGACGCCGTGTAGATGGAGTTGTTCGTGAAGATCATTTTGTGATCACAGTAGCATCTGAGATCATGGCAATTCTTTGTCTTGCAAATGACATGGCAGATTTAAAAGAACGTTTAGGAAAGATCATTGTTGCATACAATATGGATCGTGAACCAGTCACAGCCAAAGATTTAAATGCAGTTGGAGCAATGGCAGCATTGTTAAAAGATGCCTTAAAACCAAATATGATCCAGACATTAGAACATACACCAGCTTTTGTACATGGTGGGCCATTTGCGAATATCGCACATGGATGTAACAGTGTACAGGCTACAAAATTAGCATTAAAATTATCTGATATCACGATCACAGAAGCAGGATTTGGAGCTGACCTTGGAGCAGAAAAATTCATGGATATCAAATGTCAGATGGCAGATCTTCATCCAGATGCAGTCGTATTAGTAGCAACTGTACGTGCGTTAAAATACAATGGTGGAGTTGCAAAAGATAACCTTGCAGAGGAGAATATTGACGCATTAAGCAAAGGTATCGTAAACCTTGAGAAACATATTGAGAACTTAAAATTATTTGGAGTCCCTGTTGTTGTAACATTAAACCAGTTTGCAACAGATACAGAAGCAGAACTTACATTTATCAAGAATTTCTGCGAAGAAAGAGATTGTGATTTTGCGTTATCTCAGGTATGGGAAAAAGGTGGAGAAGGTGGAATCGAACTTGCGAAAGCAATTCTCCGTACATTAGAGAATAAAGAAAGCCACTACAAACCATTATATACATACGAAGATACAACAATTGAAGAAAAGATTGAGACAATCGCAACAAAGATCTATGGTGCAGACAAAGTTGTATACACAGCAGCTGCAGCACGTCAGAAGAAGAGACTTACTGAACTTGGATATGGACATCTTCCAATCTGTATGGCAAAGAACCAGTATTCTTTATCTGATGATCCTAAGAAACTTGGACGTCCGGAAGGATTTGATATCACAATCCGTGAGATTTATGTCAATGCGGGTGCAGGATTCTTAGTAGCCTTAACAGGAGATGTCATGACAATGCCAGGACTTCCAAAGAAACCAGCAGCAGAAGGAATTGATGTGAATGACGATGGAGTTATCACAGGATTATTCTAAAACCATAAGAGAGAAAATACACAAAACACAATACTTAAAAGCTTAAAAGAAATGACGAGGAAATACAATGCAGATTATTGATGGAAAGAAGATTTCTCAGAAAATCAAAGATGAAGTAAAAGAAGAAGTAGCACAGCTAAAAGCAGAAGGAAAAGATATTGCTCTTGCCGTAATCCAGGTAGGAGTAGATCCTGCATCAAGCGTTTATGTACGTAACAAAAAACGTGCCTGCGAATATGTAGGAATCGAATCTGTAAGCTATGAACTTCCAGAAGAGACAACACAGGAAGAATTAATGGCGATCGTTGACAAATGCAACAAAGATCCTAAGATCAATGGAATTTTAGTACAACTTCCACTTCCAAAACATTTAGATGAAGATGAAGTGTTATTAGCAATCGATCCTAAGAAAGACGTTGATGGATTCCACCCAGTCAGTGTTGGAAATATGGTGATCGGAGAAAAAGGATTCTTACCATGTACACCAGCCGGAGTAATTCAGTTATTAAAACGATCTGGTGTTGAAATTGATGGAAAAGAATGTGTGGTAGTCGGAAGAAGTAACATCGTAGGAAAGCCTATGGCAATGTTATTATTACGTGAGAACGGAACGGTCACAATCTGCCATTCTCATACAAAAGATTTAAAAGAGGTCTGCAAACGCGCAGATATCTTAGTTGTAGCAATTGGTAAACCGAAATTTATTGATGATTCTTATGTAAAAGACGGGGCAGTTGTTATCGATGTTGGAATCCACAGAAATGAAAATAACAAACTTTGTGGTGATGTAGATTATGATAAAGTTGCACCAAAGACAACAGCGATCACACCAGTTCCAGGTGGAGTTGGGCCAATGACGATTGCAATGTTAATGAAAAACTGCGTAGAATCTAAGAAACTGTTTGGAGAGTAAGAGAAATGAAAATATTATTTATTTCGCTTGGATGTGATAAAAACTTAGTAGATAGTGAAGTGATGCTTGGACTTTTGACCAAGAATGGCTACACTTTAACAGATGATGAAACACAGGCAGATGTAATTGTGATCAATACTTGCTGTTTCATCCATGATGCTAAAGAAGAAAGTATCAATACGATCTTAGAGATGGCACAATATAAAGAACAGAACTTAAAAGCGTTAGTTGTGGCAGGATGTCTTGCAGAACGTTACAAAGATGAGATTTTAAAAGAGATTCCAGAGATTGATGCTGTTCTTGGAACAACAAGTTATGATTCTATTGTGGAAGCAGTTAATATGGCACTGGCAGAGAATGCTGGAGAACATTTTGAACATTACGAAAGTATTGATTACCTTCCAGACAACTCAGAAGTAGAACGTGTTGTAACAACAGGAAATCATATGGCATATTTAAAGATTGCTGAAGGATGTGATAAACGTTGCAGCTATTGTATCATTCCAAAGATTCGTGGACATTTCAGAAGTGTTCCAATGGAAGAATTATTAAATGAAGCAAAACGCCTTGCATCCGAAGGAGTGAAAGAATTAGTTCTGGTAGCTCAGGAAACAACACTTTATGGAAAAGACCTGACAGGAGAAAAACAGCTTCCATTATTACTTCATGAACTTTGCAAGATTGAAGGAATCGAATGGATTCGTCTGTTATACTGTTATCCGGAAGAAATCACAGATGAGTTGATCGAGGCAATCAAGACAGAAGAAAAAGTCTGCAATTACATTGATATGCCGATTCAGCATAGCGAGAACCGTATCTTACAGAGAATGGGAAGAAGAACATCAAGAGAAGATCTGGTCGCAGTGATCAAGAAACTTCGTCAAGAAATTCCTGATATCACGATCCGTACAACATTGATCACAGGATTCCCGGGAGAGAGCGAAGAAGATCATGAAGGATTAATGAATTTTGTGGAAGAATGTAAATTTGACCGTTTAGGAGTCTTTACTTATTCACCAGAAGAAGACACACTGGCAGCGACATTTGAGGATCAGATTGATGAAGAAGTTAAAGAAGCACGAAGAGATGAATTGATGAGCCTTCAGCAGGAAATCTCCTATGAACACACTCAGCAATTAGTTGGTAAAACGATCAAAGTTATGGTTGAGGGATATTTATTTGAAGATGACATCTATGTTGGACGTTCTTATATGGATGCACCAAAGGTAGATGGATGCGTTTTTATAAATTCTCCAGAAGAACTGATGACAGGAGACTTTGTTTATGTTAAAATTACCCAGGGTAGAGAATATGATGTGATAGGAGAAGTAGATTATGAATTTACCAAATAAGTTAACAATTTTAAGAACACTTATGATTCCGGTATTCTTATTTTTCTTGCTTACAGATTATGCAGGGAATTGTAGCAAATGGATCGCAGTTATTGTATTTATTCTAGCAAGTCTTACAGATTTTTTAGATGGACATATTGCCAGAAAATATAATCTGGTAACAAACTTTGGAAAATTTATGGATCCATTGGCGGACAAATTATTAGTTAGTTCAGCTATGATCGCATTAGTTGGAATGCATCGTTTATCATCCATTGTAGCAATCATCATTATTGCAAGAGAATTTATTATCAGTGGATTTCGTTTGATTGCCTCTGACAATGGAATCGTTATTGCAGCCAGCTACTGGGGAAAATTTAAGACAAACTTCCAGATGTTTATGATCATCATGCTGATCATTGACCTTGGAACAAGCACAGCTGTTATGATCGAGAATGTATTGATCGTGATTGCGACAGCTTTAACAATTATTTCTTTAGTTGATTATTTAGTGAAGAATAAACAGGTCTTATCTGAAGGGAACTAAATCCAGAAAGGAACAATATTTATGACAGCAGAAATTATTTGCGTAGGAACAGAGATTTTATTAGGAAACATCGTGAATACCAATGCTGCCTACTTATCAGAACGCTTAGCCTTATTGGGGATAAGCGTTTTTTTTGAAACAACAGTAGGCGACAACGAAGAAAGATTAGAAGATGTGATCAGACAAGGACTTGAAAGATCTGATATTTTGATCTTATCTGGTGGATTGGGACCAACGAAAGATGATCTTACAAAAGAAGTTGCAACGAAAGCATGTGGGCAGAAGCTTGTAGAAGATGAAGAAGCACTAAGACGATTAAAAGAATATTTTGCAAGTAGCCATCGAAGCATGACAGAGAATAATTTAAAACAAGCACTGATACCAGAAGATTGTGATGTTTTATACAATGAAAATGGAACAGCACCTGGAATGATCATTCATGCAAAAGGAGAAAAGAAAGTAGTTCTACTCCCAGGACCTCCAAGTGAATTGATTCCAATGTTCCACGATCAGGTAGAGCCAATTTTAAAAGAATTAAGTTCAGAAGTGCTGTATTCTGATATTGTGAAAATTGACTGTATGGGAGAAAGCCAGGTTGCTGAAGAGATTGAAGATTTAATTGAAAAACAGACAAATCCTACAGTTGCCTCATATGCCAAATTGGGAGAAGTCCATCTTCGAGTGACAGCAAAAGCGACAAGTGAAGAAGAGGCAAAGAAATTTGTAGCACCAGTAACAGAAGAATTATACAGAAGATTTGGACATAAGATCTTTACAACAAAAGAAGATGAAACATTAGAAGATGTTGTAGTCAATATGTTGAGTAAACATCACTATACGATCGCTGCAGCAGAATCTTGTACAGCTGGCATGTTTACCGCAAGATTAGTCAATGTCGCAGGGGCTTCCGACGTCTTAAATGAAAGTTTTATCACATATGCAAATGAAGCTAAGATGAAATATCTGGGAGTCAAAGAAGAAACATTAAATACAGTTGGAGCAGTTTCAGAAGAGACTGCAAAACAGATGGCAGAAGGTGTTGCAAAACGGGCAGGATCAAATGTCGGAGTTGGAATTACAGGACTTGCAGGACCTGGAGGAGAGACACCAGAGAAGAAAGCAGGGCTTGTTTATATTAGTGTCAGTGTCAATGGAAAGACAAAAGTCAGCAAATATCAGTTTAATGGGAACAGACAGAAAGTCAGACAAATGGCGGTATGTCGTGCATTAATGATGGTAAGACATGCATTAGTAGAAGAATTTTTTGAAAAGGATTGGAAAAAATAAAAATCGAACAAATATTCGTTCGAACACTTGTTTTTTAGTATGGAGATATGCTATACTCTAGACAGGAATCAAAGCATAGAAGAATGTAGATAAATATTTGAAATTAAAGGAGAATAACATATATTATGAAACAAGAAGAGAAATTAAAAGCATTAGATGCAGCATTAGTTAAGATTGAGAAAGATTACGGTAAGGGCTCTGTTATGAAGCTTGGAGATTATCAGGCAGATCGTACAATTGAAGTTACACCAACAGGATCGATCAGTCTTGATATTGCATTAGGAGTTGGAGGAGTGCCAAGAGGACGTATCATTGAGATTTATGGACCAGAATCAAGTGGTAAGACAACCGTAGCTCTTCATATGGTAGCAGAAGTTCAGAAGAGAGGCGGAATTGCAGGCTTTATTGATGCAGAACATGCATTAGATCCTGTTTACGCGAAGAATATAGGAGTTGATATTGATAACCTTTATATTTCACAGCCAGATACAGGAGAACAGGGACTTGAAATCACAGAGACAATGGTAAGATCTGGAGCGATCGACATCATTATCGTCGATTCTGTAGCTGCATTAGTACCTAAGGCAGAGATTGATGGAGACATGGGAGATTCTCATGTGGGTCTTCAGGCAAGATTGATGTCACAGGCACTTCGTAAGTTAACAGGTGTTGTAAGTAAATTTAATTGTACGGTTATCTTTATCAATCAGTTACGTGAGAAGGTTGGAGTGATGTTTGGCAATCCAGAGACTACAACTGGTGGACGTGCGCTGAAGTTCTATTCTTCTATCCGATTAGATGTTAGAAGAACAGAGACATTAAAACAGGCAGGAGAGATGATCGGTAACAGAACAAGAATTAAGGTTGTTAAGAATAAAGTAGCGCCTCCATTTAAACAGGCAGAATTTGATATTATGTTTGGAAAAGGAATCTCTAAGTATGGAGATATCTTAGATTTGGCAGCAGATGCAGATATCATTCATAAAAGTGGAGCGTGGTATGCATACAATGGAGAGAAGATCGGACAGGGAAGAGAGAATAGCAAGAAGTATTTAGAAGAACATCCAGATATTGCAGAAACAGTAGAACATGCAATCCGTGTTCATTATGGATTATTAGATGAAGACACTGAGAATGCCAATAACGATCCGAAGGCAGAGACTCAGATTTCTGAAGAAGAATAATGATCATCACTAAACTAGATAAAGTGGGAACAAAGCAGGTTAGGCTTTTCTTCGATGAAGAAAAGTACTGCCTGCTTTATTATAATGAAGTAAGACGATTAGGATTTCATGAAAAAGACGAGGTTGGTCAGCAAGAGTTTGAAGAATTGAATAAGCTGTTACTACACCGAGCTAAGTTGAAAGCTATGTCATTGTTAAAATATCAGGATCGTACAAGAAAAGAACTAAAAGATCGTCTTATGCGAGCAGAATTTCCAGAATTTATCACAGAAGGCGCGATTGCATATGTAGAATCATTTGGCTATATTAATGATGAAGAATATGTACGTCGTTATATGGAATATAAGGCAGGGACTAAGAGTAGGATTCAGATCAAGATGGATCTTAGAAAGAAGGGAATTGGCACAGAGATTTTAGAACGAATCTTTGATGAGTATGAATACGAAGAAGATGACGTTCTGGAGGAGCAAGTACAGAAGAGAATCCGACAGAAAGGATCAGTTACAAAGGAAAATTTTCAGAAATATTATGGGTATTTTGCGAGAAAAGGGTTTAACAGTGTAAAGATAATAGATTTATTACGGAAATATTGTGAAGATTAAATAAAATAGAGTAGAAATCTTAAAAAAATATAAAGAATTCTCCATTTTGTTGCATATTAACAGACAAGGATATATAATCTGAATCAAAGGGTGTAACAAAACTGTTGATGACGATATCTGGAAGGGAAGATAAGTTCAGATATTGTCCCTATATAAGGAGTATCATTTATATGAGAAAGAAATCACATATTTCACTTGCAGGACAGATCATGGATTCTATGGAACTTGATAATGTATTTGATTATAGATTGCCATTTTATGTAGGAAGTATCTGGCCAGACTGCAGACCATCTTTTGTGACGACACCTCATAAGTTTGATATTACATTTGATGATATTGAACATAAGATTTCAAAATTTATTGCGAATTACAATAAAGAACAAGGAATGAATATGAGACGCTGTGCACGTCTTGGTGTGATCGTTCATTATATTGCGGACTATTTTACATTTCCGCATAACAACCACTATCCAGGGAATGTAAAAGATCACTGCTATTATGAGCGTGATTTAAAATATGGAATGAAAGCTTTTCTTAAGACAGAAGAAGCTTTAAAGATTAAAGAACAAGTTGTAGCGTATGATTCCGTAGAAGAATTGACATCTTATATCCGAAGCATTCATAATTCATATATGAAACTTGCACATACAGTGGAAGAAGATATTAGATATATCGTGCATGCTTGTACGACAGTTGTAAAAAGTATATTAAATATGGTAAGTTATGCGTTTAGTACAAGCGTAGCCAATATTCAGTATGTATAATTTTTGGTCAGAGTAAGAATAAGGAGCAGAAGCAGGAATTGTGCCTGTTTTTGTTCCTTTTTTCATTTATGAAAATTTTACGTAAGAGATGAATTGATGCAAATTTGATGCATAAAAGTGTTAAGATAAAAAACGGTTTTGGGCAGCAAAGATAGAAAACAATAAGGAAATATAACAATAAGGAGAGAGTAAATATGGTAAACATCATGATCGTTGAAGATGAAAAACCAATTTCAAATCTGATCGCATTAAGTTTAAAAAAGGTCGGTTATCATTGTGAATGTGCATATGATGGACTTTCTGCGATCGATATGATTGAAAAGAAATATCCAGATTTGATCTTACTTGATATTATGCTGCCCGGAGCTGATGGATTTGAAATTTTAGAATATGTAAAACCATTAGATATACCAGTGATCTTTCTCACAGCGAAAGGAGAATTGTCTGATAAAGTAAATGGATTAAGACTTGGTGCAGAAGATTATATTGTAAAACCATTTGAGATTATGGAGTTATTAGCAAGAATTGAAGTCGTATTAAGACGATATAAAAAGCTAGATCGCATGATTCGAATTTTAGGATTGGAAATCGATACAGATTCAAGAACTGTATTAAAAGATGGTGTTTATATTAATCTGACAAAAAAGGAATATGATATTTTGCTGTTATTTGCAAGAAATCCAGGAAGTGTTTTGTTTAGAGAAATGATTTATGATCGTGTATGGGGTGGAGATTATATCCCTGGAAGCAGAACCGTTGATCTTCATGTACAGAGAGTGCGTAAAAAAGTTGGATGGGAAAACTATTTGATATCTGTTCCAAAGATGGGATATCGTCTGGAGG
>OGOO01001076.1_pt1 | contig 26363 bp, 21 predicted proteins | sample 1552651 | NCBI WGS metagenome assembly OGOO01 (sample SAMEA2580118, study PRJEB22360) | human gut metagenome | biome: human gut; feature: human-associated habitat; material: faeces | place: Denmark | collected 2008/2010 | reverse complement strand
ACACGGTGTGCGGTACGTCGCCGTGCGAGATGAGCTGGATCGGGCAGCCGTAGTTGCGCAGTTGCTCCTCGTCGATGATGTTCGAATCGTGCCGGTGAACATGACGGTTGACGCAGACGATGCTCTTCACCACCGAGGAGATCGTCCCCACGTCGTGCGACACCATGACGATGGCCATGCGGCGGTTCAACTCCTGGAGAATGCGGTATAGTTCGTTTTCGAACTGGTTGTCGACGAAATTGGCCGGTTCGTCGAGGATCAGCAGCCGCGGCTCGGAGATGATCGCCCGGCACAGAAGCGCCCGCTGCATCTGCCCTCCCGATATTTCGCCGATGGCTCGGCCGGCGACTTCGGCAATGCCGGTGCGTTCGAGCAGTTCCAGCGCCCGCCGGCGGTCTTCGGCGGTGTAGCGCGACCGGAATCGCTTGTGTCCCTGCAAGCCCGACAGAACCGTCTCCGTAACCGATATGGGGAAAGCCCTGTCGAAAACGTTCTGTTGGGGCAGATACCCGATCAGACGCTCTTTGCCGCGGAAAAGTTCGGCAGCGTAGTTCACCGTTCCGCGGTAGGGAATGTTGCCCAGAATCGCACGTACGAGCGATGTCTTCCCGCCGCCGTTGGGGCCGATGACCCCCAGGAAATCGTCCTCGAAAATATCCAGCGACACCTCATCCAGCGCCGTCGTCCCCTCGTATGCGACCGAGAGGTCTCTCACCGAGATCAATACGTTACTCATTGCCGGAGGTAAGTTGTCGGGTGATTTCCCCGATGTTTTCGATGACATCTTCACGCAGCGGATCGATCTTCACGCTGCGGGCGCCGATATCTTCGGCGATGACTTTGACCGTCGACGCGGGGTATTGCGCCTGATAGAAGACGCGCCGTACCTTTTTCCTGCGTGCCTCCTCGATCAGCCGCGCCAGGTGACGGGCCGACGGCTCCTTTCCGTCGTGTTCGACGGCGAGCTGTTCCAGTCCGTAGTCCGCCGCATAGTAGGTGAGGGCGGGGTGGTAGATCACGATCGTGTGTACGTCCGCCTGCCGCAGCGCTTCGGCACAGGCCGTATCGAGTGAGTCGAGGCGGACGAGCAGTTTTTCGTAATTTTCCGTATAACGAACCGAGTCGGGAAACGATGTGCGAAGCGCGTCGTAAGCGTTGGCGGCCATCTGTTTCAGTGCGCGCGGCGAGGTCCAGATGTGAGGGTCGATGCCGTGTGCGTGCCCTTCGGACGCGCGTGCTTTTCCGGTCGGTTCGTGTGTATGTCCGTGTGCGCAACTCCCTTCGAGCAGCCGGATGCCCCGGCTCAGGTTGACCAGTTTCTCCCGATCGGGAAAATCGCGTAACAGATTTTGTTCGAAGTCGATAAGCCCGACGTTGAAGACCAGTTTCGACCGGTTCAGCGCAACGTACTGGCGCGGTGTCGGTTCGAAACTTTCGGGACTGGCGCCTGCCGGAACCAATACGTCGACTTTGAAGTCGTCTCCGACGATCTGCTCGACGAGCGAGCGCAGCGGCAGGATCGAGACGTAAAGTCGCTCCTTGTCTGTCTGGCGGGTGCTTGACGTACAACCTGTTGCGAAAAGCGACAGGAATAATAAATATAGATATGCGGTTCTCATAGTCGTTATGTATCGTCGTTTCCGGACGGCAAAACCGCTCCGGTGAATAAGAACAAATGTAGCGAAAAATCCGGTTCACTGCGCATTTTCCTGTGGGGAAATCGATGGAATCGTGCATTTTCGGATTACAAGGTGGGATATTTCAGTGATTGATACGCCGTCGGGGTAGCTGTATCCGACCGTTCGAATGGTCCTTTTGGCCGGATCGATATTTAATTTAACATAATATAAATATTAATCCATTATTTGTTGTTTTATAAAATGCGGGATTATAATATTTCTCTGGACCACTATAGGTCTGTTTTGAAGTCGTCGGAGGTCTGGCGATTTGCCGACTCTTTTTGGCCGTGCCGATGCATTATTAAGAAATAATTGCGACCAAGGAATTTGGAGAAATTCCGGGGTACCGAAAATACTCCTAAGAACCTGTTTTTTGGAGTCTATATTATGTTAATTCCGGTAAGGTTCCGTCTACCGTATTTTACGGGAGGAAAAGATAGTTGGCAAAAACGAATCGTGGCTCGTTGGCAGGGAAATGGGGCTGCGTCCGAAGTGTCGGACGGGATTCGTTGCTTCGATAGGTATAGACGTCCGATCCGATGACGTATGATCGAATGGGAACGCCGGTTGAAGTCCGGATTATCCGTGTCCGGCAAATTTGAGAACGGAGCTGCGGTCAGGTTTCTTATTCCTGTTTCGGCGTAAAACTTTCGAAGGTCCGATCGGAATAAACGATGATGATTCGTTGCACGGTAGAAGATGTCATATTTCTAAAACCTCCGGAAGCGATCCGATGCGGATCGACCGCGTCGACGGTATCCGTATTTCCGGCGATATCGGTTTCGTAAGGGGAACCGGAAGGATGTTCGGAAGTTGCGGATTCTGCCGTAAAAAGGTCGGGCGAAACGGGTTGTTCCCTGATCGGAGTTTCATCCGAGCGGTACATTGTTTCGTCGTCGAGCAGCAACCAATCAGGGTTGATCTGCGGGAAACTGAGCAGAATTTTTCGCAGCAGATCGTATCCCGGTTTGCTGCGTCCGGAGATGATATGGGAGATATTGGAAGCGCCTGTCCCCAGAATTTCCGCAAGGCGGCTTGAAGTCAATCCTTCGCTTTTCATCAGTCTCAACAATTTTTCTCCCATATTCCCTGATTTTTTACAAATATAAACATTTTTATTTTGTAAAACAAGCGAGATTCAAAAATGTAAATAATTAACAACGGAAGAATTTATTTACAATTGTAAACAAATTAAAACTGTAAAAACACGATTCTCTTTTCACTTACTAATTATGTTTAGATAGAATATAGCAAATATATGATTTTCTGCAATTTTATACTTATATAATCTTCTGTAATGAGGATCCTTCATCGTACGCTGGTTTTACTCCGATATATAAAATCTTATAGTGTATATAAATCATATAATTATTTGATATTCTGTAATATGAATTCGTATATTCAATATTTGCACCTAGTGAAATCCGAGGGCTAGTCAATCGTGAATACATTTTGGTGGTGTTTTACAGATTATGAATTATGAACACCTGGTTTTCCGATTTATGTTTACAAAAGTAAACAAAGAAGGCGTTGAATTTACTCAGGATCATTTACAAAAGTAAATACACTACCCTTTCGTGACTATTTTCAATGAAAAATATGATTTCTCGCCTCTTGTCTTCTCTAAAAATTACCATACCTTTCCGATTATATACATTATGTTAAAAACAGATTGTTGATAATTCTTTCATATCCACTTATCTATTTATTTATAAGGTATCTATATTTTTGTAATCCGAGGCATTCATGACCTTTTCAGCTCGTATGATTTTTCGATCGTTCAGCGTTGATTCGGGTGTTTGAGGCGGAGAGAACAGGCGGTTTGCTCCTATTTTGATTCTTGAAAAGTCGGTTTCCGGCAGCGAAATCCTGCCTGCTCCGATCGAATTCCCGCTGGATGCGAAAAAATGGAGCGATATTCGGAGTTACCCTTTTTTGACGTAGTTCGACCGACGGTTTTGGGGAATCTCCGGAATGCGAAGCGTGTCGATTGAAGGTAAAGTGCGCTGTTGATTTCTTCGGGAAGGTTTGTTCGCGCGAAGTTCGATTCTGGGAAAATACCCTATTGGTTTGACGCCGCCGGATTCGGTTCGTTGCGGGGATGCTCGGATGTGCCGGATACAGGAAAAACAGGAGTGTCAAAATTTACATATTTGATAGCGTGTAAATGCTACGTTGCTGTTCGATTCTCCGGATGTTTCCGACCGGCCGGCCGAATCCGTTTATTTTCGAATATTGGTTGCGGGCAACGGTAACTCCGTATTGTCGTAGAGGGAAACAGAGCAGGCATGGGAGGATGAAACGCCCGGAACGATTGTGCGAACGTAGGCAGTGCGGGTGCGTGGGTGCGGGTGCGGGTGCGGGTGCGGGTGTGTGGGTGTGGGTGTGGGTGTGGGTGTGGGTGTGGATGCTGCTTACTGGCTTTATCGGACTGCCCGATCCGGCGCATTTGTTTGTGTCGCAAAAGCGGAATATCGAGATGATCGCGCTGTTGGATTCTTTGCTGTTCTCCGGTCGGAGGTGCCGGGAGGCTTTGCGTTCGCTGCGCTCGGTTTCCTGCTGTTTGTGCGGTGGACACGCAAGCGGTTTCAGTCGATGTCGTGGAGCTTGGGGCCGCCTATCTTCGGAAGAGAGTAAATCCCTGTTTTGCTGAAAAAACGAAAATCCGCTTCGGAATTTTTCGGTATCGTGTCGTCCGATGCAGGTCGTGCATGGCGGAAACCGTCTGTTTACGTGATATTTCAAGACGAAGGTGCTCTGTGCGAGGCTCCTGCGCCGGGGTGTACGGGTGACGGTGTGCCGTCGCGGAGAAAAGCAGGACGCTTCCCAGCGATTCGATCAGGACCGGGGAGGGGCGATGTGCAGAATGGAAAAGGCAGGGAAATTCGGGCGGATCTGTAAAAAAGCTTCGTTTTCAACAGTCGTTTTCTCGCCATGACATAGCTCGCGCAAGCGCGGCTCTGTTCATTTGGCTTAACGAAAACGTTCTTGGGAAAGGAAGTTTTTCGGTCAAGACCGGCGCCTTTATGAAGTATGCCGCGATTTCCTATCGGTTCAATTTGGCGGCGATCGCCTGAAACTCTTCGGGCGTCAGGGAGAGTTTCTCACGCCGGAAGTCGACGTCGCTTTCGCTTTTGATCGGGATCAGATGGATGTGCGCATGGGGAACCTCCAATCCCAGCACGACGACCGCCACCCGTTTGCAGTCGATCTGCCGTTCGATCCTGCGGGCGATTTTCTTGGCGAAGAGCATCATGCCGGCGAGCGTTTGATCGTCCAGATCGAAAATGTAATCGACCTCTTTCTTGGGCACGACGAGCGTATGTCCTTCGGTCAGGGGGTTGATGTCGAGAAATGCGTAGTAATTCGCATCTTCGGCGACTTTGTACGACGGAATCTCTCCGGCGATGATGCGTGAAAAAATCGATGCCATGATGCAGTTGTTTTTATTCTTCGAATTTGGGTTTCAGTATTTCGGAATAGATGACCGCACGCCGCAGATCGAATGGCTCTCCGAGCGGGCCGTCCGTTGCCGCGGGGCATGTCGGACGCTTCTCTTCGGGTGTCTCCTGCCTGACGTCGTGCGTTGCGATTGGGGCGGGAATCGTGTCGGCGGCGGATGCTTCGTCGTCGAACGTTTCGAGCGATACCGCCTCGACGACGAGCGGTTCGGAGGCAGCTTCCTCTACCCTCGCGTCGCGCCGGGCCTCCTGTTCAGCCGGACGCCTCGCATGTCGTGCAGGACGGGGCTCCATCTCGACCGGGGGCGCTACCCTTTCGTCCGTATCGTCGGCCTGCCGCTCCTGCCGTTGTGTACGCTTCTTCTGATCCGAAGCCGTTTTCACGCTCCAGAGAATGATAATGGCCACCCAGATTAAAACGGTAATATCCATGACTTTTCCTCCTTATAAGTTTCGTTTCACGCTCTCCATGCCTTTTATTTTGCGGAGATTTTCGAGGACGACGCTCAGGCTCTCCGCATTTTTGACGTAGAGGCTCAGGGTTCCTTCGAAAATGCCGTCGTGGCTCTGGATGCCTATTTCGCGGATGTTGATGCTGAAATCGCGGCTGATGACGTTGGCCAGATCCAGCAGAATGCCCGTACGGTCGATGCCGCGCAACTCGATGGTCGAAAGGTAGGAGACGGCCTTGTGCTGCGACCACTTGATCTCGTCCTTGATGATGTTGCGCCCGAACTGCGATGCGAGCCGGTTCAGCTCCTCGCAGGTGGCCTTGTGGACGATGATCTTGCCCGACTGCGGATCGCGGAATCCCACGACCTTGTCGCCCGGAATGGGTTTGCAGCACTCGGCGACGACGAATTCCGGCGACGTGTCGTCCGCCGCCTCGTCGATCGCCGGCGTTTCGTCGTCCTCGCTCTCCGGCTTCGCCTTTTTGGGGATGAACAGCGTCCAGAATTTCAGGATCTTGCTCGCCGAGTTGACTTTCAGATGCTTCTCTATATCGTCCAGCCGGATGATGCCTGCACCGATTTTGCTGTAAAACTCCTCCTTGGTCGCACATTCGTATGCCGGAACCAACTTGCGCAGTACACGTCCCGAAAGGTTGATATTGAGTTTGGCGAGCCGCTCGGTGAGCGTCGCCATACCCCGTTCGATGTTGTTCTGCTGTTCGCGTTTGAGGAAGTTCTTGATCGATTGCTTGGCCTTGCTCGTCGTCACCAGGTCGAGCCATTCGGCTTTGGGACGTGCGTTGTCGGCCGTGATGATCTCGATCTGATCGCCGCTCGAAATCTGCGTCGTGACGGGTTCGAGCTTATGGTTGATCTTCGCACCGATCGCCTTGTTGCCGACGTTGGTGTGGATGTCGTAGGCGAAATCGAGCGCCGTGGCGCCGAAGGGCAGCCGGCGAGGCTCGCCTTTCGGTGTGAAGACGACGATTTCGGAGGTGTAGAGCGACAGCTTGAAGTTATCCAGAAAGTCGACGGCGTTTTCCGTCGGCGAGTTGAGCGCATCGCGGATCTTTTTGAGCCACTTGTCCAGCTCGTCCTCGTTCTGCGAAATGGTCTCCTGCTTGTACTTCCAGTGGGCGGCCACTCCCCTTTCGGCGATGTCGTCCATGCGCTGCGTGCGGATCTGCACCTCGACCCATACGCCGTCGGGGCTCATCACCGTCGAGTGCAGCGCCTCGTAACCGTTGGCTTTCGGGGTGTTGATCCAGTCGCGCAGGCGGTCGGGCTTGGGCGTGTAGATGTCCGTGATCGTGGCATAGATCTGGTAACACTGCGTCTTTTCCGACGGGAAGGGCAGCGGTTTGAAGACGATGCGGATGGCGAACAGATCGTAGACCTCTTCGAAAGGAATCTGTTTGCGCTGCATCTTCATCCAGATCGAGTAGATGCTCTTGACACGGGCCGAAATCTCGAAATTGATGCCGTCGTGCCGCAGCGCTTCGACGATCGGAGCGTTGAAGCGTGCGATGAACTCTTGGCGCGACGCCTCCGTCTCGTCCAGTTTGCGGCTGATCTCCTCGTACTGCTCCGGAAAACGGTACTTCATGCAGAGGTCTTCCAGTTCGGTTTTGATGGCGAAAAGCCCCAGTCTGTACGCCAGCGGCGCGAAGAGGTAGATCGTCTCGCTGGAGATCTTGATCTGCTTGTTCAGGGGCATGGCGCCCAGCGTGCGCATGTTGTGCAGCCGGTCGGCGATCTTGATGAGGATTACCCGCACGTCGTCCGAGAGCGTGAGCAGCACCTTGCGGAAATATTCGGCCTGCTCCGACGTGTCGGCGTTGAAGACGCCCGACATCTTGGTCAGTCCGTCGACCATCGAGGCGATCTTCGGGCCGAAGATGCGCTCCATGTCTTCGACCGTGTATTCTGTGTCTTCCACCACGTCGTGCAGCAGCGATGCGACGACCGATTTGACTCCCAGTCCGATCTCCTCGATGACGATTTTCGCCACGGCGATCGGGTGCAGCAGATAGGGTTCTCCCGAACGGCGGCGCACACCGGCGTGCGCCTCTTTCGCAAGGAAAAAGGCGCGCTTGATGAAGTCCCAATCCTCATCTTTCCTGCAAATTTTGGTACAGGAACGGAGCAGGTCTTCCCATCGCTCCTCGATGATTTTTTCGTCTTCGGCCGTGTAATCCATATCCCTCGTTTTCGGTTTGCGCTCCGTATGTCGAAGCGCTCCGGCCGCCAGCCGGAGTGCTTCGGACGGGCGGGTGGGCTACTTCTGCTGCGGCGCTTTCATCGCCTCGCGCACTTTCGTCTCGATTTCGTCGGCGAGCGCCGTATCGGTCTTGAAGAGCTCCTTGACCGCGTCGCGGCCCTGTCCGAGTTTGCGGTCGCCGTAGGAGAACCACGAACCGCTCTTCTTGATGACTCCGTAATCCACGCCGAGGTCGATGATCTCGCCGATCTTGGAGATTCCCTCGCCGAACATGATGTCGAACTCGGCCTTCTTGAAGGGGGGTGCCACCTTGTTCTTCACTACCTTGACTTTGGTGCGGGTTCCGAGCTGCTCCTCGCCGTCCTTGATGACCGACATGCGGCGGATGTCGATACGCACGCTGGCATAGAATTTCAGCGCGTTGCCGCCGGTCGTGGTTTCGGGATTGCCGTAGACCACGCCGATCTTGTCGCGCAGCTGGTTGATGAAGATGCAGACGGTCTTGGTCTTCGATATGCTGGCCGTCAGCTTGCGCAGCGCCTGCGACATGAGCCGCGCTTGCAGGCCCATTTTCGAGTCGCCCATGTCGCCTTCGATCTCGGCCTTGGGGGTGAGTGCCGCCACCGAGTCGATGACGATGATGTCGATCGCACTCGAACGGATCAGCGAGTCGGCGATTTCGAGTGCCTGCTCGCCGTTGTCGGGCTGCGAGATGAGCAGGTTGTCGACGTCCACGCCGAGTTTCTGTGCGTAGAAACTGTCGAATGCGTGCTCGGCGTCGATGAAGGCTGCGATGCCGCCCGCCTTCTGCGCCTCGGCGATCGCATGGATCGCCAGCGTCGTCTTGCCCGACGATTCGGGACCGTAGATCTCGATGACACGTCCTTTGGGATAGCCGCCCACGCCGAGCGCCATGTCGAGCGTGATCGACCCCGTGGGAATGACCGGCACGTCGACGATCTCGCTGCTGTTCATGCGCATGATCGACCCTTTGCCGAAATCCTTTTCGATTTTGTCCATGACCGCGCTAAGCACTTTGAGCTTGTCCGCGTTTGCCTGTGGTTTTTCTGCCATATCGTTCGTTGTTATTCTGCTTGTTTGTAAGCATCGGCGATCTGCCGATAGTGATTCTTGGTGTCCACCTTGGTGAAAATCTTTTCGATGCGCCCCTCGGCGTCGATGACGAAGGTCGTGCGCAGCACGCCCATGTACTTGCGGCCGTACATCGACTTTTCGGCCCAGACGCCGAACGCTTCGCAAACGCTGTGGTCGGTGTCGGCCAGCAGCGTGAAGTTCAGTTCGTGTTTGGCGCAGAAATTCCGGTGCGAACGTTCGCTGTCGGGGCTGACGCCGACGATCCGGAACCCCATGGCCGCCAGTTCGGCCTTGCCGTCGCGCAGGCTCTTGGCTTCGAGCGTGCATCCCGAAGTGTTGTCCTTGGGATAGAAATAGAGTATCGTGCGTTGTCCCATGAGGTCGGCCTTCGTAAAGGGCTGGCCGTCCTGCGTCACGGAGGTGAAATCGGGGGCCGTATCCCCCACTCGGAGCGTCGTCATTTTTTCGTAATGCGAATTAATTGTTCAAGACGATGTCAAAGATACGGAAAGTCGAGCGCAGAAGCAAGCGTCAGCTTGGTTATGCCGGGACGGAGTATCTAAGACGAAGTCAAAGATAGTGAAATTTTTCGGAAAATGCGCGTTCGGCGCCGGATTCGGGCCTTTTCGGGACGTTTTCGGGAAGGTCAGTCCCACATCATGACGACTTCCACCTGTTCGTTGAACTCCTGCTCGGTGCGGTTGAGCACGTGCAGGCACGAAGGGCAGCGGATCGGAATGTCGGTTTCGACGACCGACGAACCGCATCCGACGCACTCCTGATAGAGGCCGTAGCAGGCCGATGCACTGTGCTGGAACTCCGTTCCGCAGTGCTTGCACTTGATTTTGTAGGCTGTTCCCATGCTTTTCTGAGTTTTTCGGTTTTTCGATACTGCAAAGGAACGAAACCTTCGTGTCAGGTTTTGACACAAGAGAAAAATATCGGAATCATTTTACGGAATTGTCCGTTTTGATGTTGTCGGGAGGGGCTGTTCGGGGAGGGATTCAGTCGGCGATCACCGCCGCGTTGCGCCGGAAATAATCGGCCACGTAGCGTTTCAGCTCGGGCGAGTCGACGATCTCCACGTCGTCGAGCAATCCCGCGACGAAACGGGCGACGCCGGCGAATCCCGCCACTTCGGTCTCCAGCAGCCAGTGGCTCTCGCCGTCGGGCGCGAGGTCGCGTTCGGCGAGCGGATCGGGATGGCGCGGTATATGTGACCGGGCGTGAAGGCGTTGTCTACACGCCGCCGCAGGCGGATGCGGTGCCGGTCGTGGCCGTTCATGCGGAAGACGTCCATGAAACCTTCGCGGTGTTCCGCTTCGTGTGCCCATTCGTCGCCGAGCGGCAGTACGGCGCCGATGCGCGAGGTTTTGAAGAGCTTGCAGAGGCCGTCTTCCGTGTCGTAGCACCAGATGTTGACGTAGTTGGTGGTGAAGGCGAACGGCTCTACCCTGCGGTCGCGTACGGCGGCTCCGCGTGCCGAACGGTAGGCTTGCAGTACTACCTGCCGTTTTTCGGCGATCGCTCCGACCAGATTGTGAACGATGCCCGACAACCGGCCCTTGACGATCGTGTCGGCCAGCGTGCGGTTGTCGTAGACCGAGTAGAGTTTGCGTTTGAGGTTCTGTTTCAGTAGGTTGTCGTCGTCGATGTTTTCGATGGCGCTTTTGAGGATCACGGCCTCCTCCTCGGTGAAATGGATCAGTTGCGAAATGTCCTTGAAGTGCGGCGACTCCTTGTCCAGCCGGATGTGTTCGCCGCTCTTCTTGATGACGAAACCCGCTTCGCGGAAGGTGTCGATATAGCGGTAGACGGTGCGGCGCGACATCATGAGCCGCTCAGCCAGGTCGTCGATCGTGTATTCGGTGTTGGCCGTGAGCATCTTCATCAGCCGCAGCAGCCGTTCGAGTTTGGGTTGGTCCATGCTTGTTCGGGAACTGAAACGGGAAAACGTGACCCGAGGTCGCGTTTTCCGTAGCATAATATGTCGGGCGGGCGTTATGCCAACACCTGCTTTTCGATCTCCTCGACCTGCCGGCGGAACGCCTTGTCGGTTTCGAGCAGGTTCGACACCGCCTTGCACGAGTGGAGTACGGTGGCGTGGTTGCGGCCGCCGATGGCCGCGCCGATCGTGGCCAGCGGTGCCTTGGTGTGCTGCTTGGCCAGATACATGGCGATCTGCCGCGCCTGCGCGATCTCGCGCGTCCGCTCCGGAGAGTTGAACCGTTCGGGATCGAGGGCCAGGTAGCCGCATACCACCTCGATGATGTGTTCGATCGTAATCTCCTTCTGATAGAGCTGCACGTAGGCTTTGAGAATCTCTTTGGCCAGCGACGTGGTGATTTTCCGTCCGAGGAACGACGCGTTGGCCACCAGCGACGACAGCGCGCCTTCGATCTCGCGCACGTTGGCCGAGATGTTGTCGGCGAGGAACTGCACGATCTCTTCCGAGATCTGCGCGCCCATCTTCTGCGCCTTGGCGCGGATGATCTTCACCTTCGTGTCGTGGTCGGGCTGGTTGAGCTGGGTGGAAAGCCCCCACTTGAAACGCGTCAGCAGACGGTCCTCGATGTCCTTCAATTCGACGGGCGGCTTATCCGACGTGAGGATCAGCTGCTTGCCCGACAGGTGCAGGTGGTTGAAGATGTTGAAGAAGACGTTCTGCGTACCCGGCTTTCCGGTCAGCTCCTGGATGTCGTCGATGATGAGCACGTCGATCATCTGATAGAAGTGGATGAAATCGGGAATTTCGCCGCGTTTGTGCGCCGTCTGGAACTGGGCCTGGAATTTGTTCATCGACACGTAGAGCACTTGCAGCTCGGGATGACGCTGCAACACTTCGTGGCCGATCGATTGTGCGATGTGGGTCTTTCCCAATCCCGAATCGCCGTATATATACAAGGGGTTGAACGGCGTCGTGCCGGGATTCACCGCCACCGACATGCCGGCCGACCGCGCCAGCCGGTTGCACTCCCCCTCGATGAAGGTCGAGAAGGTGTAGTTCGGATTGAGCTGCGGGTCGATTCGCACCCTTTTGAGGCCGGGAATGATGAAAGGATTTTTTATATTTGCCGTGTCGTTCTGCGTAGCGAAGCGCGAGATGGCCGTCGAATCGGTTTCAGTGTCCAGTTTCGGCGCCTCGGCTTTGGGCACGGCGTAGTGGAGCCGCGTCTGCTGGCCGTAGAGCTGCGAGATGATCGGACGCAGGAACGGGATGTAGTTTTTCTCGATCTGGTAGACGTAGCTGGCGTTGGGCACGCGCAGACGCAGCGTCGTTCCGTCGAATTCGAGCGGGACGATGGGCTGGAACCATTTGGCGAACTCCTCGGCGGAGGTCTGCTCCTTGATCCGGTTCAGGCAAAGCTGCCATATATCGCTGTATGTCTGCGAGTTATTGAACATGCGCCAATGCGAGTCTTTTTTGTCTGATTGAATTTTTGCCTGAGGAACGAATCGGAGACCCGTACTTTTTGGCCTTACAAAGGTGTGAATAAATTTGTGAAAATATCTTCTGTTTTCGGTTGCTTTTTCGGATTTTTTATATATAGCAAAATAAGGGTTTTCGGAGCCTCGTTTTTTAACTGGTTGATAGTGAATATTCGGAATTTTTTGTGTATATTTGCGTATAGTATTAAAATGATGAATCGTTGTTTTTTTATAAATAAAACTAATAATTTATGGCAAACGAATTAGAGCAGCTGGTCCTGTCGAAAGCGCAGAAATGGCTCGACGGCGACTACGACGAAGCGACCAAAAAGCAGGTGCGCTATCTGATGGATCACGATAGGAAGGAGTTGACCGAGAGCTTTTACAAGGATTTGGAATTCGGTACGGGCGGCCTGCGCGGCATCATGGGCGTGGGTACCAACCGCATGAACGTCTATACGGTGGGCATGGCCACGCAGGGGCTCGCCAACTACTTGAAAAAGAATTTCGCGGGCGAGCGGATCCGCGTGGCGATCGGCCACGATTCGCGCAACAATTCGCGGATGTTCGCCGAGCGTGTGGCCGACATCTTCGCTTCGAACGGATTTACGGTCTTTCTGTTCGACAAGCTGCGCCCCACTCCCGAGTTGAGTTTCGCCATCCGCGAACTGAAATGCCATTCGGGGGTCGTGGTCACCGCTTCGCACAATCCCAAGGAGTACAACGGCTACAAGGCCTATTGGACGGACGGTTCGCAGGTAACGGCCCCGCACGACCGCAACATCATCGCCGAGGTGGAGAAGATCACCTCGATCGACCAGATCCTCACGGGTGCCAATCCGGGCAACATCACGCTGCTGGGCGAGGAGTTCGACGAGATCTACTTAAATAAGGTGCATACGCTGTCGCTCTCGCCCGAAAGCGTCGGCAAGTTCCACGACATGAAGATCGCCTATACGCCGCTGCACGGCGCCGGCGTGCGGCTCGTGCCGGCGTCGCTGCGCAAGTGGGGCTTCACGAACGTCTCGCTGGTCGAGGAGCAGGCGGTCATCGACGGCAACTTCCCCACCGTCGAATCCCCCAATCCCGAAGAGCGCAAGACGATGGCCAAGGCCATCGAGCTGGGTTCGCGGCTGGGCGCCGATCTGGTGCTGGCCACCGATCCCGATTCGGATCGTATCGGCGTCGCGCTGCGCAATGCCAAGGGAGAATACGTTCTGCTGAACGGCAACCAGACCTTGTCGCTCATCATGGCCTATCAGTTGACGCGCTGGTCGGAGCTGGGGCGCCTCGACGGCAAGGAGTTCGTGGTCAAGACGATCGTCACCTCGCAGATGCCCAACGTCATGGCGGCGCATTTCGGCGTGAAGTGCTACGACTGTCTCACGGGCTTCAAATACATCGCCCGCATTATCCGCAACAACGAAGGCAAGGCCACCTACATCGGCGGCGGCGAGGAGTCGTTCGGCTATCTGGCCGGCGATTTCGTGCGCGACAAGGACGCTGTATCGGCCTGCTCGTTGGTGGCCGAAGCCGCTGCGTGGACGAGGGATACGATGGGATTGACGCTCTACGAGTGGTTGCAGAAGCTCTACGTGGAGTTCGGTTTCTTCCGCGAAGGGCTCGTGTCGGTCGTCCGCAAGGGCATGGAGGGCGCTGCCGAGATTCAGCAGATGATGGTCGACTACCGCGCCGATCCCCCCAGGGAGATTGCAGGTTCGCCCGTGGTGAAGATCAACGACTTCAAACTGCTCGAATCGACCGATGTCAGGACGGGGGCCAAAACCCCGATCGAGGAGGAGGCGTCCAACGTGTTGCAGTGGTTCGCCGCTGACGGGACGGTGGTTTCGGTGCGTCCGTCGGGAACCGAGCCGAAGATCAAGTTCTACTTCGGCGTGCGCGCCGAGTTGGAATCGGTGGCCGATTTCGACCGTGTGGAGGCCGGGCTGGATGCCAAGATCGAGACGATTAAAAAGGAATTGAAGCTCGTTTGATACGGGCGGACCGACGGGTCTCCGGAGCCGGATTTCGTCCTTGCCGCACCGTGCGGCGGGGTGAAACCGTCTGATTCCGGCGTTCGTCTTCCCGTCAGGGAATCTCCTGCGCCGGTGCGGCTCTGCCCTGCCGGTTTGACGGAAACGTTCGGAAATCCGCGCCTGCCGGAAATACCCTTTTTTCTGTACGGATATGGAGTTGAGTGAATTGCAGCAGCGCGTCGATACGTGGATCAAGGAGTACGGCGTGCGTTATTTCAGCGAACTGACCAATATGGCGGTTCTTACGGAGGAGGTCGGGGAGTTGGCGCGCGTCATGGCGCGCAAGTACGGCGACCAGTCGTTCAAGGCCGGCGAGAAGGAGAATCTCGCCGACGAAATGGCCGACATCCTGTGGGTGCTGGTTTGTCTGGCCAACCAGACGGGGGTCGATCTGACCCGGGCCGTCGAAGCGAATTTCGCCAAGAAGAGCGCCCGCGACGCGGAGCGTCATCGGAACAACCCGAAATTGTAGGCTTCGGGATACGGCGGCTGGTTTCGGCCGCTCCTTTCAGTCGGTCGGCGACTACCCTTTCGGGTGTCGCCGACCGATCGTTTATACCTTGCGCAGGACGATTTTGGCCGAATAGACGCGGTCGACGGCCTGCATGAATTCGCGGAAGGCTGCATACTCGCTTTGCGGGTAACGGCCCGAACGGCGCAGCAGGCGGATGCGGATGTGCAACCTGTCGCCGCTGCACAAGGCCTCGAATGCGACCTTTCCGAAGCGGTTTTCTATCGTTACGGATTTCGGAAGCGCTTCGACGACATACCCCTCCGGCAGATGCAGCGTAAGCGAATCGGTATCGCAATACCCCTTGTCGATCCACAGGTCGTGCCTGCGTTCGGCCGTAAAGCGGCCCGGCCCCGAACGCAGCGGTGCTACGGGGACGAACAGGCGCGAGCCGGTCTTGTTGGCATAGCGCAGCGCGGTGATCGAGGCGCGGATGTGCATCTCGGGAAGCGGCATGTCCAGCACCTCCTCGCAGCGCAGCGAATCGACCTGCGCCAGCGGCAGTTGGAACGACCTGCGCAGGAAATCGGCTTGCTTGTCGCGCGCCAGATCCAGTATCGGCCGAGTCCACTCGTATTGCCGCGCCCGACTGACGCTCGACAGCGAGAGGCTGGCATTGCCCGCCTCGTCGAGCCGGACGTCGATGCGCTGGCATTCGGTGTTGAGCGAGTCGGCGTAGGCGGGCAGCGTGACGACTTCGGCCTTGCCGTCGTGGCAGATCACGGCGTCGTGACCGGCGATCGACTGATGTACATAGCCGAAGGGAACGTCGGTATTGGTGCATTCCAGCCACAGCGTGTCCCGCTGGCACGGCACGCCCAGAATGGCGTGGTTGGCGATGGCCGGTGTGGCGAAATCGCGCGGGATATGCTTGTTCTGCGTGTGGATGATGGTGTAGAACGACTCGATGTCGCAGGCGGCCAGCATCGCGTGCAGGTAGTTGGAGAGCGCCTTGCAGTCGCCGAATTTATTCGCATAGACCGTTGCGGCGTCCATCGGCTGCCAGCCCCCGATACCCAGCTGGATGCTCACGTAGCGGGTCGTACGTCCCAGATAGTGGTAGAGCGCCTCGATTTTTTCCCGTTTGTCGGGGATCGTGTCGGTCAGGGCGTGCACCTCGGTCTGCAACGCGAGCGGCAACTGCCCGCGGCCTGCGAGCAGTCCGTCCATCCAGACGCCGAAACGGGGCCAGTCCTGCATATTCCCCTGCGTTTTGTCGTAGGTGAACTCCGACGGCGCGAAGTAGAGGATCGGCAGCCGTTCGCGGGCGGGCGGAATCAGCGGTTCGTCGAGCACGGCCGTGCGGGACGGGAATGTCCATTCGTAGTTGTCGCGGCCGCGATCCGTATGCCGCACGGGTTCGACAGGGAAGGGCGTGCATCGGCAGTTGAACGCATAGCCGGCAGGGGTCGACAGCCGGAAACGCGCCTTTTCCAGTGCTACGCCGATGTCGGTCGACAGCGGGACGAAACGCAGCGTGCCGAACATGCCGTTCTTGTGCGCCGTCTCGTAACGGTAGCGGACGGTACATGGGAAGACCGATTCGAGCCAGTAGTAAGCCGCATCGTCGGCCAGATGCTGGGAATATTCGGTATAGTTCAGGTCGCCTTTGCCGAGTTTGCGGATCACGCGGCCGGAGGCGTCGCAGATCTCTGCGGAGAAGCTTTTCAGCGAACTGAACATGTCCACGTAGCAGACCAGGTCGGCATGTCTGGCTCCCCTGCGGTCCAGCAGCGTGACGACGATGTCGTGCCGTGCCGTCGCCGAGGAGGGCGAATTGTATTGGAAATCGGTTTCGTAGAGCCGGACGACTGCCTGAGCGTTTTGCCGCAGCGAGTCGGCGAGCGTTGCGACGGAGTACTCCTGCGCCGTGCCGGCGGCCGTGCTGCCCAGTGTGAGCAGAAGACACGGTAATAAACGGCTGCGCATGGGCTATGACTTTTTAAGGACGATCCGGCTGTTGCACATGTCCATGACGAATCCGTAGAATGCGCTCAGGTCGGTGTATTCGGTGGCGGGGAAGATGATGCGCGACAGGTCGAATTCGAACAGGCATTGCATCAGCGCTCCCTGTTGCTGCAACTGCATCGTGCAGGCGATGCCTTCGTCGCAGGCGGACAGGCGTTGCGATTTGGGCAGTTCCTCCACGGTGTAGCCTTCGGGCAGCATCAGCGAAACGATGATGCGGTAGCGGTATGGATACGAGAACTCCACGGGCAGCTGGCGCTTCTGACTGGTGAAGGGGTTCTTCTCGATGAAGGGGACGATCGTGGGACAGATATAGAGGAAGTCGCCGCCCGAATCGACCGGCTTGCGGAAGTTCAGCTTCATGCGTGCTTTGGCCGAATTGAGCCCATCGACCGTCAGCTCCGAGATCGTGATGCCGGCCCGCTGCTCGTATTCCTGTACGAACGTGTCGTGATTTTCGCTGCGGCTGTAACGGCGGCTCAGGTCGTAGGCCGCCTGATTGGTTTCGGTGTCCGTTTCGGTGCATTCCAACTCCCCCTCTTCCGTCAGACGGGCCGTGATCTGCGACAGGACGACGCTCTGCGCCGGCGAGGAGAGGTTGATCCAGTTTTCGAAAGGATGTTCCGGACTGTAAAGTCTGGCGTGGTCGACGAGCAGCTGCGTGGGCAGGACGTTGACGTCCGAGTGGAGGTCGGTGGCATCGAGGTAGACCGTCTCCCCGCTTTTGAGCTTCGTCCGCAATACGAAGGTGCGGATGCGGTCGGTGGCGTGGGTCAGCGGAAGCCGTCCTGCGGAGCGGGGATTGAGCAGGATGATTTCCGGTTTGAATCCGGCGTCGCGCAGGGCGGCGGCGAGGATGAAGTTGATCGACCCGCTGTCGCCGCGTCCCTTGTCGACGGCCGCATGGGGCGAACTCTCGGGTGTCAGCCGGTAGGTTCCGTCCCATGCGATGCGGGACTGTACGAATTTGAGGATTTCGTGCAGCTGCCGGCGCTCGTCGTCGGCGTTTCGTGCCACGATGGCCGCCACTTCGTCCTTGAAGGGATTGCGGATGTCGGCGTAACGCCCGAACTCCGACCGGTCGAGCGATTCGTAGACGTCGGCCCACGTTCGGGTGAAGCTCTTGTAGAGGCTGCCGGGGATTTCGAGGCCGTTGATCTCGAATTCGAGCCCTGCGCGGAAGTCGTCCAGATGCCAGACGTACGGCTCTTTGCGGAGCGAGGGCACCCGATCGATGTTGCAGATGTATTTGGTATTGGTATAGCTGAATCCGGAGAAGCCGGCCGCACCGCCGTTTTCCAGCTCCTTTTTGACCGGCAGCGTCAGATACCCCCGCGTGTGGATATGGTGGGTGAAATATTCGGGGATCGAGATCTGCGCCGTGCTGCGTACGACCGGTATTGCGTGCTGGACGTCGACGTCCGGAATCTGCCCGATGAAGTCCGACGTGAGCAGGTAGCGGTATTCGATTACCGTTCCGGCCCTGACTTCGGGGATCGAGAATTTCAGCCGTTTCGTGTGTTCGTCGAGCACCTCCTCGAAGATATTCTGCCGTTTGAGCTGCGTCTTGACCGTTTTGCCGTCCACGAGATTGTAGGCTGCGGCGTCGATGCGGGAGACGCCCTCTTTCGACAGCTGGTAGTTGCCGAAGTCGATCGCCACGTCGCCCCACTTCACGCCTTCGTCCTTGAATACCTTGATCTTGACCGTACGATAACACAGCAGCTGGATCGAATTGCCGAAGGAGTAGTGGATGTCCGTATCGTCGTAGATGAAGACGGCCGGGGCATCGGGTTCGGGTTCGTAGAGGGTCATGCGGAGTTCGTCGGGCGTGATTTTTCCGTACTTGAAACTGTACTCCTGCGCCGCGGTGTTCACGCAGAGGCAGATGAAAACTGCCAGAAACGGGTAGGTTTTCATGGTTGAGGGTTTTAGGTTCGAGTAAAGTTAGAAACTAAAACCCGAAAATGCAACAAAAAGGCCGATTTTTATCGTTTCCTTCGGATGTTTATTTCACCCGTATCAGATTCAGGCCGTCGCGCAGCGGCACGATCACGTTCTCCACGCGCGGGTCGTCGGCCACCGTGCGGTTGAATTCGAGGATGCGCTGCGTGTGCAGGTCGTTGCGGGCGACGGGCGCTACCACCTTGCCCGACCAGAGGATGTTGTCCGCCAGCAGGAAAGCGCCGCTTTCCACGAGCGGCCGCCCCGTGTCGTCGCCCATGAGCATCCGGTAGTAGGCGGGATATTCGCGTTTGTCGCCGTCGATGAAGACCAGATCGAACGGACCGCCCAGCGTCGGGGCGATGTCGAGCGCCGAACCGATGTGGAGCCGGATCTTCCCGCCGCAGGGCGAGCGGTCGAAGAAACGCTGCGCCAGCTCTTCCAGTTCGTCGTCCACCTCGATCGTGTCGAGCGTGGCCCCCTCGCCGAGTCCGGCGGCCATCGAGAGCGCCGAGTAACCCGTGAAGGTACCGATTTCGAGGATGCTGTGCGGACGGAGCATCCGCACGAACATTTCGAGCAGTTTTCCCTGGATGTGTCCCGAGAGCATCCGCGGCTGGATCGTCTGCATGTGGGTCTCGTGATCGAGCGCCCGCAGCAGTTCCGATTCGGGCGTCGAGAGGCTGTCGATGTATTTTTCGAGTGCGTCCATCATCTGTAAACGAGTAGCGAAGGCGAGGCGAGCACTTCGTTGGCGACCTCCAACAGCTCCCCGGCCTGCAAGTCGCTGATTTTGCGGTAGACCTCCTCCATCGTGTCCACCTCGCTGTGTACCAGATAGCTCTTGCCGGCACCGAGCATGTAGCCCTCGTTGCTCTCCATCGAGATCGCCAGCTGTGCGACGAACTGTTTCTTGGCCAGCGCCAGCCGCCGTGTCGAAAGCCGCCGGGTGCGCAGGGAGTCGATCTGCCCCCGCACCAGTTCTAGGCAGCGGTCGCAGTTGTCGTGGTCGGAGCTGAAGTAGATCGCCACGATGCCGGCGTCGCCGTAGGGCGTGTAACTGCCTTCGATGCTGTACGACAGTCCGTGTTTCTCGCGCACGGTGACGTTGAGCATCGAGTTGGCGCTCGGGCCGCCCAGTATGTTGACGAGCAGCGCCAGCCGCTTCGGGTCGAGGATGCCGTAAGCCCGTGCTCCGACGATGCAGTGCGACTGGTGCGTGTGCCGCGCGATGCTTCGTTCGAAGGGGGCGACGGGCGCGGGCGCCGTCCGGCAGAACGATCGCACGGTGGCAGGCATGTCGGCGAAGTACCGCGCGGCGATCGCCTCGATGCGCCGGGGCGCGATGTTGCCGATCGACGAGAAGACCATCTGATCGGTGGTGTGCGTGCGCCGCACGAAGGCGTGGATGTGCTCCGAGCGGTAGCGGGCCAGTGCCGCCTTCGTACCCAAAATGTTGTGTCCCAGTGCCGATCCGGCGAAGAGCAGGTCTTCGAAATCGTCGTAGATGCGGTCGGCGGGCGAATCCTTGTAGGTGTTGATCTCGTCGAAGATCACCTCACGTTCGCGTTCCAGTTCCCGTTCGGGAAAGGTCGAACGGAACGCCACGTCGGCGAGCAGTTCGACGGCTTTGGCGAAGTCGCCGCGCAGCACGGTGGCGTGCAGCGTCGTGTCCTCCTTGGTGGTGTAGGCATTCAGTTCGCCGCCGAGGTTTTCCAGCCGGCAGTTGACCTGGTAGGCGCGCCGCCGCTGGGTACCCTTGAAGAAGGCGTGTTCGGCGAAGTGCGCCAGCCCGTACTCCGATTTCAGCTCGTCGCGCGTGCCTGCACCCACGACGAGCGCGCAGTGGGCCACGTTGCCGCGTACCTGGCGGTGGATGCCGCGGATACCGTTGGGAAGCGTATAGGTATGGAATTCCTTCATGGATTTTACAGTTTGGTGCGGAGTTTCAGGAATTGTCCCGTGTAACTCTCCGCACACGTTTCGAGCTGGGCGGGCGTCCCCTCGAAGACTACCCTGCCGCCCCGGTCGCCCGCTTCGGGGCCGAGGTCGATCACCCAGTCGGCGCACTTGATGACGTCCATGTTGTGTTCGACGACGACGATGGTGTGTCCCTTGCGGATCAGCGCGTCGAAGGCCGCCAGCAGTTTGTTGATGTCGTGGAAATGCAGCCCCGTGGTGGGTTCGTCGAAGAGGAACAGCACGTTGCCCTGCACGGCGTCCTTGGCGAGGAACGACGCGAGCTTCACGCGCTGCGACTCGCCGCCCGAGAGCGTCGAGGAGGATTGTCCCAGCTTGATGTAACCCAGTCCCACCTCCTGCAACGGTAGTAGCCGGTCGACGATGCGCCGGCATACGGCGTTGGCCTTGTCTTCGCCGAAGAAGGCCACGGCGTCGTCGACGGTCATTTCCAGTACGTCGTAGATCGAACGGCCGCGGTATTTCACTTCGAGTACCTCCTCCTTGAAGCGCCGGCCGCCGCACGCCTCGCATTTGAGTTCGATGTCGGCCATGAACTGCATCGAGACCTTGATGACGCCCTCGCCCTGGCACTCCTCGCAGCGGCCGCCGGCGATGTTGAACGAGAAGTGCGAAGGTGTCATGCCGTTGTGCTGCGCATAGGGCTGGTCGGCAAAGAGTTTGCGTATTTCATCGTAAGCTTTGATGTAGGTGACGGGATTCGAGCGCGTCGACTTTCCGATCGGGTTCTGGTCGACCATTTCGACCGATTTGAGCAGTTGTACGTCGCCTTCCAGCGCGTCGAAGTCGCCTGGTTTGATTCCCGTGTCGAAGAGCATGCGCCGCAGTGCCGGGTAGAGGATTCCCTTGACGAGCGACGACTTGCCTGAGCCGCTGACGCCCGTGACGCAGGTCATGGCTCCCAGCGGAAAGCGCACGTCGATGTTTTGCAGGTTGTTCTCCCGCGCCCCCTTGACGACGATCGAATGGCTCCACCCGCGCGGCGTCGAGGGCGGTTCGATCCGCCGCCGTCCGGCCAGGTAGTCGGCCGTGAGACTTTTCCGGCAGGCGGGAAGTTTTTTCGCGGGGCCGCAGAAAACGATCTCTCCGCCGTTGTAGCCCGCTTCGGGGCCGACGTCGACGATCCAGTCGGCCGCACGGATCACCTCCTCCTCGTGTTCGACCACGATGACGGTGTTGCCGATGTCGCGCAATTGTTTGAGCACGCCCACCAGCCGGTTCGTGTCGCGCGGATGCAGGCCGATCGAGGGTTCGTCGAGAATGTAGAGCGAACCGACGAGGTTGCTGCCCAGCGACGTGGCCAGGTTGATGCGCTGCGACTCGCCGCCCGAAAGCGTCGAGCTCAGGCGGTCGAGCGTCAGATAGCCCAGTCCCACGTCGGCGAGGTATTGCAACCGGTTGACGATTTCGGTGAGGATGCGCCGTGCGGTGGTCGTATCGTGTGCGTCGAGCTGCAATTCCTTGAAGAACACCAGCAGCGCGTCGACGTTCATCGTCACCAGATCGGCGATCGTGCAGTCGCTCACGCGCACGTAGAGCGCTTCCTTGCGCAGGCGGCTGCCGCCGCATTCGGGGCAGCGCGTCTTGCCCGTGTAGCGCGCCTTCATCACGCGGAACTGAATCTTGCGCCGTTCGCTGTCGATGTATTCGAAGAAGCTGTCCAGACCGTAGAAGTATTCGTTGCCCGTCCACAGCAGGCGCTTCTGTTCGGGCGTCAGTTCGTGGTAGGGCGTGTGGATCGGGAAGTCGAACTTGCCGGCGTTCTCCACCAGCTTCTCCTTCCACAGGCGCATGGTCTCGCCGCGCCAGCAGGCGATGGCGCCTTCGTAGATCGTCTTGCTCTTGTCGGGGATGACCAGATCCTCGTCGATGCCGATGATCTTGCCGTAGCCCTCGCAGCGGGGACAGGCACCCAGCGGGTTGTTGAAGCTGAACAGGTGTTCGGTGGGCTGTTCGAAGGCGATTCCGTCGGCCTCGAAGCGCGACGAAAACTCCTCGGCTCTCTCGTCGGTCAGGATGCGGCACACGCCGTCGCCGTAGGCGAACGCGCGGGCCACGGAGTCGCGCAGGCGCGTGGCGAACTCCTCGTCGGAGGCGACGCGCAGGCGGTCGACGATCACCGACAGCTCGTCGGGCCGGACGGCGGGATCGAGTTCCGGCAGCAGCTCCTCGATGAAACGTGTGCGGCCGTCGTACTGCACGCGCTGGATGCCGTCGCCCATGAGCAGCGTCAGCTTCTCGATGACGCCCTGCCCCTCGGCGGCGACCAGCGGCGCTGCGACGAGCGCTTTCGCTCCCTGACCGAGCGCGAGGACGTATTGGGCCACGTCGTCGACGTCGTAGCACTTCACCTCGCGGCCCGATACGGGCGAGAAGGTGCGACCGATGCGGGCGAAGAGCAGTTTGAGGTAGTCGTAGATCTCGGTGGTGGTGCCGACCGTCGAACGCGGATTGCGCGTGTTGACCTTCTGCTCGATGGCGATGGCCGGCGCGATCCCCGTGATGAGGTCGACGTCGGGCTTGTCGATCTTGCCCAGAAACTGCCGGGCGTAGGCCGACAGGCTCTCCACGTAGCGGCGCTGCCCCTCGGCGAAGATCGTGTCGAAGGCCAGGGTCGATTTGCCCGAGCCGGAGAGGCCCGTGATGACGGTGAGCGTGTCGTGCGGGATTTCCACCTCGATGTTTCGGAGGTTGTGTACCCGCGCTCCCTTGATATGGATGCTTTTCGGTTCGTTCATGTTTCGATGGTCGCTCCTTCGACCTTGCGGAGTCGTTCGGTTAATCGTTCGGCGCGGCTGGCGCGGATACGCAGCACGATCGACGAGAGATTGTCGAACCGCTGCGACTCGACGGCGGGCTGCTCCTCCTTGACGATGCGCATGATGTCGTTCATCGCCGCGTAGGAGAAGGTCACCGCGATGCGGCGGTCGACCGTTCGCTGCACGATGCGTGCCGCCGCCAGTACCTCCGCCGCCGACTCCTTGTATGCGGCGATAAGGCCCGGCACGCCCAGTTTCGTCCCGCCGAAATAACGCACGACGACGATCAGGCAGTCGGTCGTTTCGTGCGAGAGCAGCTGCCCCAGAATCGGCCGGCCGGCCGTCGACGAGGGTTCGCCGTCGTCGTTGGCGCGGAACGCCTCGCCGTGCGGCCCCAGCCGCCAGGCGTAACAATGGTGCGTGGCGTCGTAGTAACGTTTGCGCAACGCTTCGAGCCGGCTGCGGATCTCCTCTTCGTCAGCGACGGGATAGGCGAAAGCGAGAAATTTGCTGCTCTTTTCCTTGTAGATCGCCTCGGCCGGCGCTTCGATGGTCAGATAGGTATCGTCGGCTGGCGTCGTCATTTCACTTTGGTGAAGAGCCGGTTCCACCGGATGTTCGACGGGAACGATTTCTGTGCGTCGAGCGACAGCCAGATGAACGAGGCGCGCCCCACGATGTGGTCTTCGGGCACGAAACCCCAGAAACGCGAGTCGGCCGAGTTGTGGCGGTTGTCGCCCATCATCCAGTAGTAGTTCATGCGGAAGGTGTAGTCCGCGGCCGGCTGGCCGTTGAGCAGTACCCTGCCGTCGGGCAGTTCTTCCACGCGGTTGCCTTCGTAGACTTCGATGCAGCGGCGGTAGAGCCGCATGTTCTCGGGTGTGAGCGGGATCGTCGCCCCGCGGGCCGGAATCCAGATCGGGCCGTAATTGTCCTGATTCCATCCCAGCGTCAGGTCGTGGGGATAGACTTCGCGGTTGGGCTCCTCGTAGATGAAACGTTCGACGGCCAGCACGTTGCCCATGCGGCGCAACTCCTCGGCCCGCTCGTCGTCGAGCAGCATGTAGTAGTTCGAGCCGTTGCCGCCGCTCCACTCGGTGATGCCGAGCTTGTCGATCGCGTATTTCGACAGCGGCGACGAGGTCATCACCGTATACATGTACTGCTTGCCCTCGACGGGAGCCTGCGGCTCGTCGTTGACGTAGACTTCGCCGCCCACGATTTTGAGCGAGTCGCCGGCGATGGCCACGCAGCGTTTGATGTAGTTCTCGCGCTTGTCGACCGGACGGGTGATGACCGTGTAGTCGCGGAACAGTTTCTCGCGGCCCGCCCTGGCGCCCAGCGTGCGCTGGTATTCGCGCAGCACGTCGTAGTAGGTGGCGTCCTGCCGCTGGAGCAGCACCGTGTCGCCGGCGGGGAAGTTGAAGACCACCACGTCGTTGCGCTCGATGCTGCGCAATCCTTTGAGCCGGTGGTACGGCCATCGGATGCACTCCGAGAAGGATTTCTTCGTCTGCGAGAAGGGCATCGTATGGTGTACGAAGGGGAACGACACCGGCGTGTTGGGCATCTGGGGGCCGTAGGCCACCTTGCTCACGTAGAGGTAGTCGCCGATGAGAAGCGACGACTCCATCGACGACGACGGGATGACGTACATCTGGAAGACGAAGATGTGGATGAGCGAGGCGACGACCGTTGCGAAAACGATTGCGTTGACCCACTCGTAGATGAATTTGTAGGTCGGGCTGCGGCGGCACCATTCGCGGTTGCGCCGGCCGATGAGCCGCGAGAGGAAATGCGTGAAGTAGAGGTCGACGATGACCAGTTCGCCCAGCAGCAGCCACAGGTTGCCTGTCCAGACGACGAACCACAGGATATAGAGGAGGCTCCAGAAGATGAAGCCGAACCATTTGTTACGCAGGATTGCCTTGATTTTTTCCATGTCGGAGTTGTTCGGTTTGTGTCGGCAGCGACGCTATTCTATCAGGAGTGCGGCGATGGTCGGAGACTTTTTCATCGGAATCGTCTCGCTTCGCCGCCTATTTCAACAGGTCGTCCATCGTGTAGACGCCCCGCTTGCCGTTCAGGAATTCTGCCGCGATGACGGCCCCCAGCGCCAGCGTGCGGCGGTTGAGGATCTCGTGCCGCAGCGTCAGCACGTCGTCCGCCGAGGTATAGGTGACGGTGTGGATACCCGGCACCGCCCCTTCGCGGATCGATGAGATCGCCAGCTCCGAGGGATCGGCCGCAGGGCGGTTCACCCAGCGCTCCTTCGTGCCGATGTGGCCGATGATCTCTTCGGCCAGCGTGATGGCCGTGCCGCTCGGTGCATCTTTCTTCTGCGTGTGGTGCACCTCCTCGATGCGGACGTCGTAACCGCCGACACGGCCGACCATTTCGGCCAGCTGCCGGTTGAGCCGGAACAGCAGGTTGACCCCCAGCGAGTAGTTCGAGGCGTAGAAAAAGGCCCCGCCCCGCTCTTTGCAGCGGGTTTTCAGTTCGTCGAGGCGATCCGTCCAGCCCGTCGTGCCGCTTACGACCGGCGTACCGGCGTCGATGCAGGCGCGGATGTTGTCGTAGGCCGTTGCGGGCGTCGTGAATTCGAGCGCCACGTCGATGCCGCGCAGATGCGCCGCGTCGAGGTCGCCGCGGTTGTCGGCGTCGACGATCAGTCCCACGCCGTGCCCCCGTTCGACGAGGAGACGTTCGATCTCGCGTCCCATTTTCCCGTATCCGATGATAGCTGCGTTCATAGTGCGAAAAAATATTTGGACAAAGATACGATTAAGCCGAGAGCAATGCAAATTTATTTGCAATTGCCGAGGCGG
>OGOO01001052.1_pt1 | contig 26773 bp, 36 predicted proteins | sample 1552651 | NCBI WGS metagenome assembly OGOO01 (sample SAMEA2580118, study PRJEB22360) | human gut metagenome | biome: human gut; feature: human-associated habitat; material: faeces | place: Denmark | collected 2008/2010 | reverse complement strand
TCTACAAAATTACCAACTCTATCTCATCTCCTGTTTACTGCGCAAATCTAAGGTATCGATATGTTTGGGAATCGACGATGGTCAGGGACGCCCCATATTGGAAGGCAAGAGCCGTATCGATATAATATTGACGTCCCATTACCTTTAAGGAACGGGCAGACGATTCGACCGTTTGTTCTGAATTGCTGATCTCCAACTTGACAATATTTAAGACCGACGCAACCGTTGATATAATTCGATTCACAATGGACGAGGAACTCGTATTATTCAGGATCGGCACCAGTATTTTAATATTCGTGCGTATATCGTCGTAAAAACTCATCAGTCACTAACAGTTAATATTTGATTATCTTGTGTTTGGAAATAGCTCCCTTCCGCCGTAATAAAATTAGGGGCCAAAGCCGAGGATATTTCGTCAAATAACGCATTGAGATCAGCATCAGGAATCGAAACACTGTTTAGCGGGTGTTCCTCCATTACCTCCGTTGCGGCATTGTTACGAACGATGTCCGATACGGTCAGCCGCTGCCCGGCATACAGCGTTGGTGTATAGCTGTCCAAGCCGTTAAGGTCCAGATTCTCATCCAACGCATACAGGGAGCCGTTCGCATTGATACATACGTCGTAAATCGTTTCTCCGCCTTTAACCACGTAATCCATTCCTATTCTCCTGCATATTTGGCCCCTATTTCGAAATCGTACAACCCTTCACTATTTCGGGAATACAGGATGGAAATCTGGGATGCGCCATCTTCCCTGATCTGCGATTTGGCCCGGGTGACAATGCGCTGTACCTCCCCGTCGGTGATATTATAAGCCCTTTCTTCCATCGCTGTTCCGTATTGGGGCTGGAATATATTCACGCAGGATTTGATGAAAAGCAGTTGGGCGTTTTGCTGGCTGCATGTCGAAGCGACCGCAAAATCCCCTCCGTCGTCACCCTGTACTACGGCAACGTCATTCCTGACAAAATCCCATCGAATATCCTGCATACGCTACAAATATAGGTTTACCTTACGAAGCCGATACATAAGTCTGCCCCGCCTGCGAGATTTTAACTATCACCGTACCGGAAGCCGGATTCCCGCCGGAAGTTCCGGAAACGGTGATTTGAACCTTGTCCCCCTCCAGCACCGCAGGCTGCCCGTCGATCCTCACTTCCTGCGCCGAACCGGTTATCACTCCTGTTCCCGCGCCGTTCCCATCCGTTACGGCCGTGGCATTCGTGACAGTGATTGTCAGCGAACCCCGGTAACAGGCTTTACCATCCGCCTTCGTCGTCGTGCTCGGAGAAGTAGCAATCTGCGCCGTCGCCGCCGGGGTACACTCCAGCGTACACCCTTGAACAGCAATATACTTTCCCATCAGGTTATCGTTAAATGGCCGTTGTTTATATTCACTTCAGAGCCAGATATAATCACACTATTCGATCCTTGTTGCAGAGTTAGCTGGCTATCTGCCACTCCGATTCGTGTCTGTAATTGACCGTTCCGAAACAAAGATAGATTAGCCGCAATCCGATTAAGATTGAATCTGGTATAGTTGTTCTCATCTTGGGCACGGAATACTGTGACAGATCCGGTATTTGCCACTATGTAATCGACGGCCGGATCGCTGTCGAAGTCGAATTGTAGGCGTAATTCTTCTACCTCCGTCATCGCCACGACAAATGACAGTTCCGGCCGGTCTTCGACAAAACCCACGATAACGACCGATCCGACTTTGGGGTATAATAGAGCGTTAGCATTACCGCCCTGTATGGGCGCGAGGCTTATGTCCGGTAAAGTAACCTCGCTGTCGATGCTAACGCTCATAGTGTTCGTTTCCGTGTCCACTTCTTTGACCGTGCCATACACAAAAGCCACAGTCTTACTTCTGCCTATCAGGTTACGCAAATCGCGCCCCAATGAAGCCATCATCCTGTTGAATTTCTCCTGTCCCATATCACTATTGTCCCGTAAATACGAGGGTTTTATCAGTTACTGTCAGCACCTGGTGAAATCCGTTTTCATCGCACCGGTAAGAGTGCCCTATCACATAATATCCCCCCGACAGATCATCGAAGAGGGTATCTTTGTATTGTACATAGTCGAAAAGCCGAACCGTCGGATATAGCATCGTCGTAATGGTACCCTTGTTGCTGTTGGTACGCAGGCCCGACAATGCGGCATCTCCTACTTGCTTGGCGATCTCCCCGTCCCGGCATTTGATATACGGCAGCGACACCACCTCTCCGTTATCCGCTCCCGTTTCGTATTCGTAGAGCTTCCCGCCGCTGATGTATTTAACCACCACGCGATACTTGTCGAAAAAGCCGTTATTGATGCTGATGTCCCGATCTATGACATTGACCGAAGTATCGAGCTGCACCGTTTCTTTGGCGTTCTCCGTAATACCTACACCGCAATACAGCCTGCCGTCGGTATCTACACGAGAGTAGAGATTATACATCCCCATAACCCGCTCCAGTGCGAAAAACGGCGATATGCCTTTCCAAGTAGAAAGAACGAAGCTGCCTTCCATAGACTTGTCATCGACGGTAAGCCGGTTCCAGTCATCCGCCAGCTTCATGCTGTCCCGGTACTCCTGAAATTTAGGGTTGGCGACCTCGATGATTTCCTGCATCATTGTCTTTACGGCGGTTTCCTGCGTCCAGCTTTTGGCGATTGTACCAAAACGCAGGACAAAAGCGCCGTCTTCGCACTGTATCTGCGTCGGAAAACCGCATACTACATTTTTCACGAAGCCGTCGAAAGCGACGATCTCCGGCATTTCGTAGCCGTTGAATCCACAGATGTAACGCAGTTTTACAACTACGTGCGCTCCCATTATAATTTGGGCATCCTGTTGGTCTATACGGATGTATGATTTGACGTTTTTACCGATCGCATCCCCCGATGACTTCTCTTTGAGAATCGTATAAAACGGCATACGGATATTGGCGGTACCGAATATGTTGTCCCGCGAATCCTCCGTAGTGAACGAAGTAAAGGGCCCTATGGAGCGCCCTTCGATGAAAACTTCATTCTTGCAGATAAAGTAATTGCCGACAATCTTGCCGCTCATAACTTATACGTTGGTTTTAGCCGTCGGTGGTTCCGCCTGCGCTCCGTCGCTGTTTTCGACATACAACAGGGCGTAATCCGTATTCACCTCCAACAGATCGAGGCTTACCTCCCACACCGTGGAACCTCGCTCCGGGGTGACGGAATAACTCTCCAATACGACATTGAAGATATTAAACTTGTCATTGAGAATCGGGTTCTCAATTTCAAATACCCGATCTTCAGCCTTGATCTGCCGGAATAATTCAGCCAACTCTGCGGCAATACCATACCCTATTTCCTTATTGATGACAACATCCGACGATAGCTTATAAGGATTCAGCAAATCGACAGAGTTCGGTTTGGATTCCAGCTTGAACGAAATATTAACGCTTGTCGGTTCGTTGGCAATCCGTTCGAAAATCGTAGGTCCATCGACAAGCTGCGAACGGCTTATCAGCTTACTCCCCTGTATGGAAATATCGAATCCGACAGGCATCAGATACTCGTCGAAAGCGATATAATAATCAGTTGTCGGTTCCGTCCGATCTAATTCTTCGGATGTAAAAATAGGCCTATTGAGTGTCGAGCGGTCGAAGCGCGATTTGGCGACCTGATTCAACAGCTCTTCCGGTGTCGGCTTTCCGGTTCTCTGACTTCCTCCATTGGTAAATACCTGCCGCCATACTCCCGTTTCGGCAAGGACGAGTTTCGCAGCAGACAGCCCGCTGTTAATGGCATCGGCAACAGGCCCCGTAATGCCGCCGATAGCTCTCCCCGGTGTGGAAAAGACCTCTTTCGCTGAATTTATAACGCGGTCGATCTTACTCTCGGTACTGGTTTCATTTGCTATCTTTGCCATATTACGTTACACTGGTTGCGTTGTTCAATGCGATCGTCAATCCCCGCACTACTACCTCCTCGATCTTGGGTTCCAGCTTGCGGCCCAGCTCCTCGATGTTCTCCACCGAGGCGATGTTTATATCCATATCAACAATCTCCTTGTTGAAGTTGATGAAAACCGATTTAGAACCTTTGGACAGGTCGGATAGCTGCTGTGCATCGGCATCTGCGGCTCCGCCGAACAACTTTTCAAACTGCTCTCTATTATGAGTTTCAGCAAAATAGCTCATTACATTGGCAAGCATTTGTTCCCTATTAGGAACGTAGCGTCCAGCCTCCAGCAATGTACCGCTTGTTGATGGATTCATTTTTCCCGGATTATTCAAATACCACTCATCACGCCAACGATTAGCATATCCGATTGAATCCTGATTCCATTTTCGGTATTGTTTCTCATATTTATCGTATGTAAAATTTTCATTTGTTAAAGCAATTCTATGAGTCAATACCGTGTCCTTCAATTTGGCAGAGAGGCTGTCGGGGGAAATCTTAACGCCCATCGAATCTAATTGTCTTGTAATATCTGGCAATAATTCAGGAAGGTTTGCTGCCGCAACTTTTTCGCGTGCTTTCAAATGAATTTCATTCAGTTGTGCCTCCCCTTCCCTGCCTTTTATTTTTTTGCCTGTATATATTACTTGACCATCAGGGCCTAAAATCACTTCCGGAAATTTCTCTTTGGATTTTCCGATGAGTTCGTCAATCCATTCGATAAGTTTAGCGACTAAAGGCCCAATCGACGATGTCAATACGGATAGTTCGGTGACAAAAGATTCCAGTTTTTCACCGAATTTATCCACGTCGATATTGCTTGCCCAGCTCACGATCTTATCGCCCAGCCAGCTATACAGTTTCTCGTTGGCTTGGGCGATCTTGTCCCAGTAGGGCGAAAGGCCATCGGCAATACGCATCCAGAAGTTTTCTTTGGCCAGCGCGATCTGTCCTCTAGCCTTCATTACCGGATGCGATTCGACAAGCTCGTTAAACTCATCCAGCACCGAGCGCAGGTTGCTTTTGTTCTTGAGCCAGTCGCGGTAATCGCCCTGAACACCCCGCTCCTCCATCATATTCATCGCCAGCTTGCCGATGTATGGCGCCTGTGTGGTAAGTTCATTCAAATCCCGACTATTCGGTACGGCCATTGCGAGAAGCTGCTGGATATTCCGGTTCACACGATCGAAGCTCAAACCACCCACGTGAGCGATCTTGCCGACAACTTCCGCCAGGTGCGACGCCTCCTCCGGGGTCAGCTTCTTGCCGTCCACGTTCAAGCCCGTAAACATATTCATCGCATTCAGCATCCCGACACGGCTGAAACCATATTCGGCCGCTAACTGCGTCGCACGGTTCAGCGTCGCCTGGTAGTTGCCGCCCAACCCTTTCTCCGCCATCCGCATCTGCATAAGATTGGAGGCCGCCTCCGCCATATTGTTCGAGTTCAACAATTTGGTGCCGATCAGAAGAGGCAACCCGGAGGACGCCAGGCGCCACGCGTGCACACCCATCCATATCTTAGCAGCCCCTATAGCTACTTGGCCGAACGCACCGAGGGCCGGGATAGCTTTTCCCACGACACCCGTCAGTGAGGTAAAGACTTTCCCCAGATTGACGGCATTATACCGCAAGCCGGAGAAAGAGGAAACATTGTTGAAGAAGCTGTTCTGAAAGGTCTTGACCCGCTTTTGGAACACGCCCAGCCCGTTCTGCCAGCCCGCCTGCGAGAAGCGCCACTGTCCGAATTGGCGCAGGTGCCAGCGAGCGCCGATGTTAAGCCGCTCCTCCAGATTGCGCTGTTTCCACTTTCGCGCCGAGCGAGCAATAATTTCCTCGTCTGTTAATTTCTTCTTCTTGGAATAGCCCGCAGTGGCTTTTTCATTGATCTCCTTTGCCGCCTTCTTGAGCGTTCCGAGCTTGGCAATCGTAGCGTCCAACTGCGAATCATCGACCCGCAGCTGGAGCTGAATGCTATATACCATATTACCTGCCATCAGTTTCTCTTAAAAGGTGCAAAAAGGATTGAATCGATGATTACCAGAGCCGCAGTATAATACTTGTCGATGTCATAGGCCGACATCTTATCTTCCAGTCCCATAATCGGTTCATGGAAGATATAGGACACGACCATCTTTTTGTAAAGAAGCGGATCGCCGTCCGTGATGTATTTCTTCAGCTCTTCGGTTATTGCTGACGCGGGGCCTCGTCTTCTGCCAGCAGGCCCCAAGTCGCTAAAAAACGGTTGAGGTCCTCCTGCACCTCTTTACTGCTGAACAGGGAAATGCAGGCCATCATATCGTTCTGAAGGTCTTTAACGACCTTTTCGTCGTCGATGGTCATCTTGACGAAACGACAGGCAAGATCGGCCGTTTCGTCGAGGTCACGGCCAGCCTGAATAAGCGACAAGCCAAACTTGGTATGTTCGACGCTCGTCCTGGAAAGACGGCAAACATTAACCGTTGCGGATGTTTCGATCTCGACAAGGCCGCCTTTGCCGTCCGCACCCCGTTTGAAATAGGTGACTTTTACGGGATAGGTAGTGATAGGATTTGTTCTGGACATAATTTAATACATTTTTAGTTGTTAATAAAGGGGCGGCACAACCGTCCGCCCCGATGATTTTTCAGACCAGTGGCACGATGTTGCGCTGCACGCCTGTACCTCGCAGAGACAAGGAACCGATCGTTTCGACATCATTGCGATTCACGCTGCCGCCCTGTTCCTGCACCACTGCATTGAGAAGCGTATATACGACGGTGCGAGGGGTCGCTAACCCTTTCATCGGGTAGCTCCATGAAATGCTGAAATTCTTAAGCTGACTCATAACCGCAATCTGCTCTGTTGCGGGCAGCGTAGCGTTAATCGCATCGATAAGGGTCTGCTGCTCTCCTTCCTGAAACGAAAGATTGGCAGTGTAGGTCGCATTTGACTTTTGAATGCCAATCGGATCGAAAGAGCCGATAGCGAATATTTCCTGAATATTCTGGCTGAACGTATAGGACAGCTCGGTACCGGTATCGATAGACAAGCAGGTTCCGTTCGAGAGCGTGAGGTACATCTGCACCTCGCCGCCCGCTACGATTATATCCTGATGATTCATGTTCTGTACTACTCTAAAGATGTTACGAAGAAAGTGGTGACAAATGCCTCCCGCAGCGTGGCATTGGGCAGGATGCGGATCGTGATTGCAAAGGCCCGACTTTTCACGAAGTTACCGTCTTTGGCCTCCAAAGTAACCTCGATCTCACTCGCATCGCCGCGCGACAAACGCGGCTGAATATAGTTGCTGCGGAATGTAGCCAGGATCGCCGATTTGTACCCGGCATTGATGTCACCGGAAGCTGTAACCGGAACCTGGGTATTGATGAGTTGCTGGAAATAATACTCCGCATCGTCGCATACTCCATTTGCGACGCGCACGAACTCAATCGCCGACAGAGCGTTGGTCGATTTGTTGAGCGTCGCACCGTCATTGTAGTAAACACCGCTGTTGCCGGGACGGGTGCGGGTGAAAAGGTACTGCTTGGCTCCGATGTCGTCGATAACACTCCGAGATACGACAGCGACATTGGTCGCTGCATTCGCTGTCGTGGCATTGACGAAATAATCAACCGGGCTTACGCTTCCCAAAGTCATCTGACCGATGGACTGCGCCGGATTGATCCCGGCAAGAATACCGAGAGCGCGGCCTACGTCGGCGGTGTATGTCGGATCGGGAGTTGTCAAAGCCAGTGCAACGCCATAGGCATTGTACGTATCGCCGCTGGGCAAATTGTTAATGTTCTGCCCGATACGTCCGGCATCCAGTACTGCCACCATACGATAACTTTCCGCGAACATATCCTGGATCAAGCCTTGTACATTCTGGATTGCTCCCTGACTTTTCGTCAAATCCTCCGCAAGACCGGAATCCGGAACTGTGGTATTGCTGGGATATACGAACCCGATAAGGCGCGGTCTGTTATCCCACAGCGTAGCGGTGGTTTGTCGGATTGCCTGTTTAATAGCGGGCATTTGTATTGCTGAAATACCTTTTTCTGCCGAATAATCATAGCCTATCAGCCACAATTTAGACCCGCTCCCTGCCTTCGAGTAAAACTCCGAAACCTGGAATTTGGCTCCATCGTCCAACGTGGAATAATCCGACAGTTCCTGCGCTTCTTCCAAAGAAGCAACCAGGACGGGGGTATCTATAAGAGGAGATGCCGAAGATACGGGAAGTACCAGCATCGCCACCCCTTCATTAGATGAAGAAGTGCCGATCGCGGTATCCTGCAATTCGACGGTTACACCTGTTCTTGCCATAATATCGAATTTTACTGTTATACTTTAGATGCCGGTTTTCGCCCCGGTTTAGCGCCTTCTTGTCCGGAATTGCGCCGACGAGCAAGTTCGGCCCGCGCCTCTTCCAGCGTCATAGAAGGAACGTCGGCTTTTTGCTCCGCAGAATCCGGGGAGACATTGCGTGCGCTCATGGACTTGGCGAACTGCGCGTCAAACATCTTGTCGAGATCCTCACAAGTCAAAGGCTCCTTTCCTTTCTCTATCGAGCACCACCGAACCTGCTTATGAACCCGAAGGGCGTCGGTCATGCGGGATTCTGCCTGCCACTGCTGACGATACATATTCCCGTCGTCCGTAATGAATACCTTTCCGAATTTCGCCGTAACGATCAGAAGGTTTTCAAAAAACTCGTCTTTATAGTTTACCATAGTGAATAATTTGTCAGATTGGTAGTAACGCTGCCCGACCACTTTCAATAGGCCGGGCAACGTGGAAACTTAACCTTGCGAAGGAGCCGTATATTTAGCCGGTACGATGTTCACGATACCTTTGCCGCCCTTACGAGCGCTACCGGCACCGAAACGCATATCCATCGAGAACTTCCAGCCATACGAGTTCGGATTGGCAACGACATGTACGTTCGTGTTGCCCATCGCCAGAATAACCTGCGAGGGGATGAAGCTAATAGCCAATCCGTATGCAGTAGCGGCCAGTACCGGCGCGGTATATTCCGGAATGGTACCGTTCGCCTGAACCTTGCCGTCGCAGTAAAGTTCAGGATCGACAACCTTCGATGTCGCCGTGTCGTAGGCCGAAGTCGTCGAACGCGACATGAAGTTGAAGGCAGAGTACTTGCCCAACATCGGACGCATCTCACCGGCAGTTTTGGTCAGCAGGCTCGTGAGGTACGGATTCGAAAGAAGTTGCTCCATGTAGGCGGCATCCATCACGCAATCGATGTCGCCATCCTTGATGTCGTAGTTCCAGTTCACGAACTTCGTCTGCGCCTTGATAAGGTCGTTAGGCGAGAGTTCCAACAGATCGCCGGCCGCCGCCGAGTTCACCGGGAAGGCATTGGCTGCGGCGAAATGCTTGACGGTGCCGTCAGCGGCGACACCCGACATCGGGACACTTGCACCAGCACTTTCTGCGATCTTCTGGAGGGCGTAGTTGTGGATGGCGTTCACCATGAAGCGCACGGCTTCGCTCTGCCCCCACGAACGATCGTCGTAGGCGAGGATATCGGTATTCGCCGCCTGCCAGAGAATAGGCTGAAGGGAGAAAACCTTGGTGACAAGCCCAATGGGGTCGTCATCATAGAGGTAGTCAGCCACATTCAGCGGAGCACGGTCGCCGTAGTAGATTTTCGGACTGATCGCCGATTCTACCCAGATGATACCCTGCTTGTCCGAACCGCTGGTGCGGGCGCAACGAGCCGCCCAGGTGTTGGCCGGAAGCAACTGTTGGTAGAAGAGCGAAAGCCATTCGACGACGGCCAGGTCCGGGGTTGTCGTGACGAAATCCGAGGAGTTGGCGCCGGAGGCCAGCTTTACGGCAGTGCGTTCCGCGATCGTCGAGAGTTTTTCGTACCGGCCTTCGCCATTGCGAACATTGATATTGCCCATAAAAGCCTTGAAGCCTTCATCCGAGTTTACGATAGCTGCAAGCTCCCGGGCGGCTTCCACTTTCGATGCGTGCTCCGGACGGCAAACGTCCGTAGGCGCGACAGTAAGCAGCCGCGCCGCAGCGTTGAATTTCGTCTTGCCTTCAGTTGTGGCAAGGAATTGATGGAGTGTTTTGTTCGTTTCCATACTTGCTTTCAGGTTGATTTTGTGGGGATCGATGATTTGTGCCTTGCCCGCCTCACTCGTCGCCTCCTTATGCTGAGTACCCACCTCCGTATCTGATGTCAGGGTCGTGGGTTTAGGCTCGGGTTCCGGCGCTTTCTGCGGTTCAGGCTGCTTCTCGGCCTCTTTTCCGGCCGCTCCGAAAAACGACTTCAACTTGGTTACGATCTTCTCGGCGATACTCTCTGTATCTTCCGCATTAAGCGTTCGAAGCTCTGCCTCGTTTTCTGCCGCAGGGACAGGCTCCGCAGCGGACAAAGTAGTCGCCTCCTTTGCGGGGTCCTCCTTCTGGATCGTCCCGTCTTTAGGGTCTTCTTGCGTCATGTTGCTTTTGTATTTATTGATAAGTGAATGATCTTTAGCCGACAAGGTTGTTATGCGTTCCGTCTGGCTGGGCGCGAACTCCGCAGCGAGCATAACCTTTTCGCCCTTGAAATCCGAAACCGCATCGGAATTGGACTGGAGAGAGCATAGCGACACTTCATATACAAGGAAGTAAGTCGCATATTTAACTCCCGTGGATTCGTCTTCTATCTCCCGGCTGACCCCTCCGATGGAAACAGCCCTGTAAAATCCGTTTTCGTACAGGTATTTCGCCGTTTTACCCCGCTCCGTCCCCTCGGCAAATTTCAAAGTACCGATCCAGTCGTTGCCTTCCCGGTGAATATTTACGACATTTCCGATAGGTTGGCTATCCCAATCGTGATTCTCCAACAGCACCGGATTCTTTTCATAACGCGACCAGTCGATACCGTCGGACAAAACGACCATATCATAATCGTTGATCGTTTCGTTACTCAATACCTGCCTTAACTCTGCCATACAAAATGCGTAATTTCCTGCCCAAATATAGGTTTACCTTTGATTGCTAAATAATCCACCCGCAACGGAAAAAATATTTTTCCGACATACCAGCACAAGAACGGCCAAGACGATCCAAAATCCCTTCATCTGCGTCTGCTGCCACCACGTCAATTTACGTTCAACCTCGACGATATCCGTATTCACCCGATCGCGGTAAATCATACTGTCCCGATATATCACCTCTTTCTCTGTTGGTATGGGCTTTTTCTGCGGCTTATTTGCCAGCGAGTGGAACAACGCCCCGTCGGGAGTTATTAGAGCGTCAGAAACGGCGTATGACGTTTCCAAATGGCTCGTTGTATCTCGGACTGTCTGACGCTCACTTTCAATCGGAACCTTGACAAACACCGTGTCCGGGATATACTCGGTACGAACGACGGTTTCGACCCGCACACTGTCCTGCGTCGAGGTCGTCAAATGACGACAGGGACAACAAGCGACAGCGAGCGCCGTCACGATTCCGCAGAGTATGACCTGCCGCAGCTTCATCGGGTCATCGGAATATAGATCGTCTCTCCGGCCGGTTTGGACAACAGTTGTTTTCGCTGCCTCCCATCTTGATGCTTATACCCGATATGCACCCAGCGGGGCGTTCCGGCGGCATCCTCGTTTTCCGAAATCATCTGATCGAACCGCTTGCCCCGAAGCCATTCCCGGCAGAACGACTTGAACTCCCGGAGCCGTCCGTTGTTAGGCACCAGATCGACGGCCCAGCCGACGCAATGCGCCGAGGTCGCCGAACCGCCGACGGCCTTGTTCAGTCGATAACCTCTATATCCGGACGAAACGGTCAGGGCCGGAGTTCCCCAATGTTCGTTCGCACACAACACGGCCCACGCCTCCCGCAGCGGATCGATCAGGCGGTCGATCATCTCTTCAAGGTTGCGGCGATGTTCTTCCGTCGGCGCATTGTCCAAATTCATCTTTCGGGCCGTTGCCGAATAAGTGAGTTCCTGCAAGGTAAAATGTTTCATTTCGACTGCTGTTTTTTGGATTCTTCCCGCGTACGGTCGAGCGTGCGGAGCAATTCGATAATATCTTTGGGGTCTTTGGCGTGCGCCAATTCAGCCACGATGTCGCCGATCTTCGCTGCCGACGACCGAGCCGCCCGGAGATTCTCCCGCACGCTCCACGCCTCGATACACACGGCGATCACGGCTGACACGGCCGACGCATAGGGCATCGACCAAATCCCGAACAACAGTCCCAATACATCGACGCACATGAACAACGCCGTCACCTTGCCGTAGTCCCCAAATTTGGTAAAGGTGCGGCGAAGCCCGTGAGAATCGATCGGCAGCTTCAATGCCCGCGCCTTGCGAATCCCGGCCCGCATATCGACCATTACGGCGATAAACATAACAATCCAGATGATAATTTCCGCCAGTGCAGCCCGGCGGACCGTCAGTATATCCACACCGAAAATATCGGCAACCCCGTCAAACATCACAACCACGATTATCCCTCCCAAAAGGTATATTTCTCTTGCATGCGGGCTATATATTCATCTCGCTCCCCGGCCGTGGCATCGCGCCACGTCCCGGATTTCTCCCCGGGGAGTTTTACTCGTCGGGTAAGGTAAAGCCGCTCTTCGTCCGACACCTCGGCGGCCTGGGTGATGTAACCGCCCTCTTCGGCGATCTGCTCCGTAAAAGTTGTTTTCTGTTCTTTCATAGCAAATTTTAGTTTATGCCGCAGCGAATGAAATATGTTTGCCCTGAGCCGCCGTATTGACCGCATACCAGTCTGCCTGCTGCGGGTCGGTCAGCTTGGCATATACGTCCGCATGGACCGTGACCGTGATGGCCGATGTATTGGTCGCATTCTCCACCAGATACTGAAAAGATTCGAGCGTAAGCAGCGGGCTGTCCTTCAGATTGACATTATATCGTAATTGTTTGATTCTTATCTCCTGTAGGGATTTACACGATGTAAGTGCCGTATTGTTATTACTGTTTTCGAATGTCATACCCCCGACAATCGTGACCAACTGCCGACATCCGTAAAATAGATAAGCACAATTTGAAAACCGCACAAACGTCGATTCCGGACATAGGTATATAGTCTTGAAGTTGCTCGACGTGAAAGTCGAGCTGGCCGTTACGTTAATTTCATTCGTAAACTGGTTCGGAGCCTTCCGAGGCGGAAGATTCACCGGAATATCAGTACTGTAAAGCGCCGAATCCCAGTTCGAATTATTCAATACATTGTGCGACAGACTGTATATTCGGGTCATCACACTGTTGGAAATACCCGTCACGGAACCTACCGTCCAGCTCTTGCTCGATGGATTCCACACCGCACCGGCCGCCACGAACAGATCGTGCAGCGGGCTGCCGGAGGGAGTGGACGGCACCCTTTCGGAAAGTTTAGCATCGATTTCTGGACCGGTAAAAATACTTTTATATACTCCAGCCATATTTATTCTATTTCTGTTACGCGATCGTTCCTGTCATCCGTTTTGTCCGTAATCGTCACTCCCTTTAATTCTTCTGAAGGGTGCAAATCGTCGTATGTCGCATAATCTACGATTCGGGTTTCATACTGCAACTCTACGACTGATACGCTGGTGCCGATCTCCCGATCGAAAGCCTGGGTCGTATAGGTCCGAAAACCTCGATAAAGAGGATAAAAATTATATTTTCGGATCAGCTCGCCAAAGTCCTCTCCCTGTTTCGCCTTTTCGATATAACTGCGGACCTGCATAGCCAGGTTGAGCGTCTTTCGTTGCTGTTCGTTGAACGAAGCCGCCGTCTGATCGTTGAAATTGGCGATTATGGAGAAAGAAATTGCCACTTTATCCATGATAAGACCGCCGATATGCACATCCGCCCGGGTGCTGTTGTTCACACTCACGGCAACGCACGGAAGAACCGTATTGATGATTCCCCTTCCGTCGTCCGTTACCGCTCTGACAGCGATTTTCTCCTTCGTAACTACGGGAGCTTTGCGTAAGGACTTAACAAAAGCGTCTATAATATCTCCGAGCATACTCAATGACTATCTACTGCGGACAAATATAGGTTTACCTTACAAATCGCGTCTGTGTTTGGTAAAAAAAGCATCTAACAGGCGGTCGAAACGCGCTTTCGTTGCAGAGCCTACACCCAGAAACTGCCTTTTTTTGACCGGACCGTCGTATTTCCACCGGCCCCGATGCACATCGCCCCGCTTTGCCGATCGGTAAGCAGTATGATGAGGAGGCATCCCGCCCTCGTTGTGCGCCCGGGCAAATGGAACGTCCGTCCCTACAAAAATATCGGCATCATTGCGTCCGATACGACGGGAAATCCACTTGAAACTCTTCTTCAGAAAGCCGTTGTAATCCAATTTGGGGTATCTGATGTTGCTTTCCCCGCCGAAAGCCGTACGATCCGGCCATTTACCGCCCGGAGAACCGGCGAAACGCTCTTCTTTGAAACTTTCGTGCGTCTGTTCCAGCATCTCCTGTCCAAGTTGTCGCGGAATATCCCGTACTACCGTCGCCCGAAACTGGCGAAGATTGCGAATAAGGTCATCTATATCCGGCATAATTACTCGTTTTTGTCGTCAGATTCCTTATTTTTACGTCCCTTGTTGAACATATCCGACACTTTGGAGGTCAGGGAACTCACCCAGGAGGAATTATTGACCTTCGTATCTATGTCATCGGCGCTCATGCCAATTTTGGCATATACCTCCGGCTTGAAACGCATACCCTGTTTGGCTGCGACGCTTCCGGCGCGTTCGAAGGTGTCGATGGAGATCGTCTCATTCGGAATCTCCACGAGTTCCGCCGTAAAAAAACGGTCATCCTTGAATATGCGGGCCAGCTTGGACAGCGTAGCGGGCATATTGAACATCGCCAGACAGCTTTCCGTATCGTCATCCAGAATGTCGTGATACATGTTCATATGGATTTGTGCCAGTTCTTCGGAATTGGTATTCTTCTCGGTAGCACCGAGCAGCGTGCCGCCGGTCACCAACTGCATGATCTCCGACCGGTATTCGCTGATATACTCCTTGAATACCCGGAAGGCGTCCGCATACGACTGGGTGTTGATTGGATTGACTTCGACCTGATACAGATTTTTACCCCCGTTTGCATATTCGTTGCGGAAAGGCACGACGGGAATGGTCATCGGATCGAGTTCCTGGGCCAGCGATACGGCAATGTCCTTGGCATCCTCGTTGTTGGCCATATAACCGATTACAGTCAGAGGAAACGAATATCTTTTTGCCAGAGCGCCCCAGTTGTTGTACATATCCACGATCCCGATCATGGCACGAGAAATGGGTTGCAAAAGTCCCAGCCTGAAATCCTGGTCCGTCGTAGGCTCGAAATAGAAGAGGTTATCCCATTTGTCCGCAGTGACAATACTGTAATAATCGTAAGTCATATTCCGCAGCCCCCGGTTGAAAATATCGATGTTCCGCAGCGGAAAATCTACGATCTCCCAATCTTTGGTATCGATGCAGAAAACCCTCACTCCGTAAAACTTCGACAACAACAGTTCCCGCATGAACCCCTTGAACCAACGTGTGCCGGTGTATGTTTCCGTCATCGATTTGTCGATTTTACCGTTGATTTTGAAGGCAAAATCTTTCTTTTTCAACGGAGTAAGGCGCTTTTCGATCTGGGATTGCAGAAACGGGCTGGACTGAATACACCACGAATAGAGCGTATCGAGATACACCAGATTACTGTAATTCAACGCATTATTTATGGCGTTACGCCAATATGACGGCGTGAACTCCGCATAGTAATTGTTGAACAGGTACTGGGATTTGACAGAACTATTCCCGACCACCTGCGGGACTGTAAACGGATTGATCGCCGGAGTATGAAATTTAGCCATATTATCCTCGATATTGTCTATTTATCGTAACCAGCACGCCTTTCGTGCCGTTTTCCTGCAATTTGGAGGCTCCGTTTTCCATCGAAACCTGCCCTCCCTTCAGCTCTTTCAGCGTGATGTTGGCCTGCTCGAAATTCGCTTTCAGCGGCTCGCTGATCTGGACGGAGGGAGCGCATACGTTGTAAGCCGTGAATACCTTGAGAATCCAAAGCAACGTCTGATCTTTCTCCTCCTCGTCGGTAATGGACAACAGATCTTTGATGTCGTAATAGTTGCCGATCTGTGCATACACGTTCGCCAATGCCGTATTGTAGGCATTCCGTACAATATCGGGGTATAACTCCTCAAACTCCTGCAACTGAACCGGAGATACCCATTGCAACAGCTCCGATTTTCGGAAATACATATCCGTAATATTGACCTGAACACCCGACACATAAGCCGCAAGGCCGGAAGAAGCGTCCGAAGTTCCCGCCACCATCAGAATTACGGTAGTGTAATCGTGCGTGAACTCAAAAGGAAGGGCTTGCGTCACGGCCGCCACGTTTACAGGACGGTCGGCAATCTGCTCTATCCCCGAGCCATCAGAAGCGACAAGGAAAATGGAAACTTTGAAATCCCCGCCGTGTTGCGGGAATATGACCCGGCTTCCCTCCTCCAGTACCGCCGTTTCTATACGGCACGACAAACAGGCGGCATCCGGGGCTGAACTTACAGCACCCTCCTCCGAAACGGAGTATCTTTCATTTTGCCAGGCCGACGGGTCCGGCTTGAATATGACAGCCATATATTTTTAACTTAACATGCGTTTTTGGCAACCTCCGCGTCGTATCAGGTAAGTATGCCCGTAAGTCCCTCTCGCAACGACCATATCGCGCGACAACAGGGAAACCCCCTTGGCACAAGCATCCGGGATGTCGTCTTTCTTGAGTTTGTTGTTGTTCCGGGCGAAACGCAGGAACTGATCTATGGTAATTTCGCATACGCCGCTCTCCTTGACCAAAGGAGAGAAAATAAATTTGCCATTGCGGAACAGAGGTTCCAGCGTCGCCTCGATAAAAGTGAACTTATCCCCGGTATTGCGCGTGTCCCAATTCAAAGGACATACCCACCCCCGTTCTTGCTGGAACATCTCGAAAGTCGTCTCGAAATCCAGCGGCAACTGTTTTTTCTCCATCAGTATGCGGGGTGCAATCGGCGCTTCTCGGTAAAGCTCATAGATGTTTTCCAGCATCTGGCGGGTAGTACCTTGCACCGCCCGCACGTCGATAAGCCAGATTTTTCCCCGCGCCTGCCCCAACAACACCGAAGCTTTGTAGTCATTGACCTCCCGATCTTTGGCCGACGGGTCCGTATAAATGATACAATCCACAAATTCCGACGCAGGAGGCAATTCGCCCCAGTTTATCTTCTTGAACACCTCGCCTTCACCCTCGTCTGCATACTCACCCTCCATGAAGCGCCTTTGCTGCATCAGACTCATAGTCGATAACGTACCCAGATAATCTTCGGAAATATGTTCCAGATTATCATCGACGCTGAAGTGCATTACAAGCGACTTTTTTACTAAATCCGCATCCAGCGGCTCACCATCGGCCCCCTTGTGCAGGAAAAATCGCTGGTAGGTCCAATGCAACTTCGTCGTGGGATTGAGGGCAAGCAACATGATATTGGAAACCGGGCTTCCCTCCTTTGTCCTTATCTTCTGCGCCATACGGGTTTTGAGAATGTCAATGGGCTTATGATCCACCTCCGAAACCTCGTCCACGAAAATATGTCCCCACTCCGTCGAAAGAATCTTGTCGAACCCCGAATCATCGTCCCGCGAAGAGCGGATAGATGCAAACTGAATATAAGCGTCATTGTAAAACCGAAGCAGGTTATCTTTCCCGTTGTATTTGGCGAACGGCTTTCCTTGTACGGTGATCTTCTGGTAGGAGGAATACCCGTTATATCCGGCGATCGCATTCAATACCGCAGGCAGTGTTTGCAGGATCATACCCGACTGAAGCGACGTAAACGTATTGCGAACAATCAGATTATTGGCCCGGTAGGCTATGCACTGAACAATCATCCAATACAAAATCAGGAACGTCTTGCCCGAACGGGAGGCCCCATAAAACAAAACACTCGTATAATGCCCCGAATTAAGGGCATTGTACATCGCAACCTGTTTGGGGTTTAAGGGTATGTCAAGATTTAATCTTCGCACCTGAATCGTCCGCAGAACGCACTAAATGAATTTCTATGCCTTCAATGTCATTCTCGTCCCGGCTTTCCCCGATCCTCTCATTCGTTTCACTCGCCAGCTTCAACATCGAAACCAGCGTCTTCATCGCCGTAAGTTTGGAGTTCAACACATCGACCGCTGATTTCGTCTTCGCATCACGCAACTGCCGACGCACCATCTCCACATCCTCCAAAAGCCCCAGCGATTCGAAAGACGCTTTGGCCCGGTCCGACATCTCCGGCACAACGACTTCCGAAAAATCATTTTCGACCTTGCGCTGCCGCGAGGGGTAATCCGCGATCAAATCCGCAACCGTCCCTATTTTCGAATCCGAATCCATCATTCGCTATCCGTAAAATCAATGACACGATCAACTCCATCGGAAAGATAAGCTGCCAAAAAAGCGTATTTATCAGTCGCCGTATCGCCCCGACTAAAATCAGCCTTGAACAACTTGCCATCCCGCGTTTCAATGTCGATATGACCTGATCCATCCTCCGACGAAACAAGCAGGTATATACCCCGTATCTCATCCGCCGAAAACTGCAAACAGGCATCTTCTGTCCGAAGTAAAAACATAAATTCCGATTTTTATCCGAAGCAAATATAGGTTTACCTCTCAATACCCCGATTTTTTACCCCCGCGCGCAAATCGCGATCCCGTTTTCTGAAAACATTTTCCAAAAATTGCCAAAAAATGCCGGTCCGAAAATATAGCGAACATTAGATACGGCCGAGGGGGCGCCGGCTGTTTACCCCGGAATCCGGCAGAGGTACACGGATACACTACGAACACCACACAACGACAAACGCCAGCAAAGGTCCGTTTTCTTTGATTTGGCGGCACTTCCTCTACACTGTGGTATAGTTTATCGCTCCGGTGTGCTTTGTACAAAATACGGGCTATTTGTGTGGGTTTCTCGAACAGAGAAACCAGTACCGGGAATATATTGTATTTCTCGACAGAATACCAACCAAACACCAACAACTACACAATAAACAGTAATACAGTGTATTGCATCACCAATAAACACCCCATACACACCCCAAACACAACGAAGTAACAAAACAAGCAAAAACAAGCAACCGCAAAAGGGTGAAAGATTAACAAATAGCCGATTTCCCTATATGAATTAAAATGTAATTTGTTGGGAGTATTAAAAAACTACTACAATTTAATACATTATTGAGAAGTAATAGAAATATAAATTTTATTGTAGATTATTATAATTTACGGGTAGTATAATATAAGCATTAAAAGGGTGTATTTGGTAGTATTAGTTGTAGTAGTGGGGGGATATTATAAAATAAATTTAGGAAGAAATAAGTATTAAAAATATGCTGCAAATTCAAATTTAAGCTCTTATTTATTTTACATCATTTAAGTGACTGAAAATCTTTGCATTTTATTTTGTTATTGTGTAATTATTTTGTATATTTGTAGAAGCAAAAAGGAGGTAATAAAAGCCTTTGATGTTCTTTGAAAATTAAAACAAAAAGCCCCAGCGGGTAAGGCTGGGGCGGGCGGTGCGGATCGGCCTATTTTAATTGATCCGCTTAATAAAAGCCCGGACAAATGAGTTTTCGAATTGTTTGGCGAATCTGGAAAATAAAAATCTCGTTCGAGGTTTCTATTTAACGGGTTCCGGGTTGGCAGTTCTGGAGGAGCTGCCGACCCTCCGGGCTTTATTTTGAAAAAACGGAGTGACTTGCAAGCCTTGCAAGTGTTGCAAGTCACTCCAATAAATACTAACAATTAAAAGCGTGAAGCCTTCTACGTCAGTGAGGGCAAAGTTATGAAAAACAACTCGAATTACCAAAACGAAAACACAAACGCTATTTGTTCGTTAGATTTTTCTACGGCTTTCGACGCTTACAACTACGCAATGGCGCACCGTCTGGATACAAATCCGCTTGCCGTTGCCATTAAATCAGACGCACGTGGTACGGATTTTCTTCATAGTCTTGCAATGAACGGCGTTAAACTTTATGGGATTTGGTGCGATTTTTTAGACGATACGGCTACCGAATATATTTACACAACGGAGGCCGGAGCGCGTGAAGTGCTGGCACAAGTAGAAGCCAATGACAAAGAGGCCGGAATTTATGAACCTAATTTTTACAAAGTTCTTGATATGACTAAATATTTTGCATAAGCACAGTAATAACTTCCCGGCGGCGCTCTTTGAGGGGCTGCGATCGAATCGACCGCCGGGAGCAACAACCAAAACAAAAGCCCTCCGATACAGAGGGCGGCCAGGGATCCGAAGCGGGCACGCAGGGGAAGGGACGATAATTCACTCTGCAAATGCAGCGTTTACCTCTGTACCGTCCAAACAAAAAAGCACGCAAAAGGGGTCGCTCCTGAAAAGCACGCAAAAAACATTGCTCGGAACGCTTGTTTTTGTTTCTTTTGTGTTATTTTTGTTGCGATTATTTTGTAACAATTTATTCTATAATACAATAGAATTGGTGATTTTGTTTCCGACAAAAATAGAGATCACCGGATATCCTCGACACCATATTCAGGGATCCGGCGGCGCACCCATAAAGAATAATTTATCTCATTTACAATCGATAAAACCTTTATTCCAAACCGTTTATCTTTTCGCTATGAAAAAATTCTTACTATTCGCTTTCGCGGCCGTAATGCTGGGATTCGCGGGATGCAACGACGATGAGAACAAGGACAACACACCTCCCACTTTGAGGGAATACGAAGCTCCCGTATTCATGTACGGCAAGACACGGGAGGAAGTGAAAGCTTCGGTGCCCTACGCCTACAGCGGAGCATCGGAAACCTCGCTGTATTTCGAAGGCAAGGGCATCGTCAAAGAGTACATATATATATTCGAAGACAACAAAGTATATTCCTGCGGATCGATACTTTCAGACCTGTACATCGACGACCTGCACACCTACCTCTCGCAGCTGTACATCTACCTCGAATACCGTCCGGGACAAAGAATGTACGTATATGAAAGCGAAGACAAATCGCTGAGCATCGGCCTCTATCCCCTCAACGACGGTCTGGCGGCAGTAGAATACCTGAAAAACTGACCCTCGGGATCAGCCGGGAAAACTTCCGACGGAAGCGTCCGAACTCCGCCCATAAAAGACATACTATCAAACAAGAAACAGCCGCATGAAATCATGCGGCTGTTTCTTGTTTGGTGGAGAATACGAGGCTCGAACTCGTGACCTCTTGCATGCCATGCAAGTCTATAATTTCAAGGTAAAATCCCCTAAAAATCTACCATACAGCGCATTTACCATAAAATCAACCTTCTACGCCCGTCTTATTTTACACACTTTTACACACATTTCGGTAAAAATATGTAGCTTTGTTTGTCCATTGTTTGTCCAAAATTCAAAGTGTATGCCTACATTTTCTATCGAGATCAGAGAGAAGAACGAGCGGCGGGACGGTAAATTTCCGGTATCCATCCGCCTTACCCATAAAAGGGAAGTAAGAAAAATATCTACCGGCGTATATGTCAGTCGGAAGCAGGTAAAGCCTGATTTTTCCGGGATCAAAGATACAACAATTTTGAAAGGATTGTTAAATGACATATCGAAATACGAGGATATGCTGGCCAAAGGACTGGGCACGGACTTGAGCCGATTTTCTGCGGCCGACCTGGTAAAGTATATCGAATCACAAAAGGCAACGGAGGGCGGCGTGGGCATTGACTTCATTGCATTTTGCGATAACCATATTCAGGCGTTGAAGGCCGAGGGACGGGATGGTACCGCTGGACGATTCGAGGCCGTTATTCGCAACCTAACCGACTATTTCGGGCGTTCTATCGTATTCGTCAAGGAGATCAACGTAAAGAATTTGCAGGGATTCGTTGAGTATATGCAGAAACCGCACGAACAGACGCGGACAAACCAGCACGGAAAAGAGGTTACGGTGCGGCGCCCCGGGTGCAAGGCGCAAACGGTAAAAGACTATTTGGCCGACATCCACACCTTATTTAATGCAGCCTGCGATCACTACAACGATGAGGACGCCGAAACGGTTCTGATTACCCACCGGCCGTTCGGGAGTAAGAAATTACAGGTCGAGGTCAAAGAAGAACCCGAAAAGCGGGATTTGTGCATCGAGGATCTCGTAAAGATACTAAACGCCGAGACTGTCCCGGGTAAGCGTATGCAGCTGGCGCGGGACGTGCTGGCGCTCTCGTTCTACTTGTTGGCCATGAACACCGCCGACTTGTTCGGTGCCGATGTCGAACTCGAAGACGATCGGATCACCTACCACCGGCAAAAGACGGCTAACCGCCGTAAGGACGAGGCGTTGATGTCCGTGAAGATCGAACCGGAGGCGCTGTCGCTGATTGAAAAGTACCGAGATCACGACAAACGGCGGTTGTTCTCGTTCTATAAAATGTACGCTAATTTCCGGGACTTTAACCGTAATATCAACATAGGCTGCAAACAACTTGCCGCGCACTTGGAAATCGATGTGCCTTTAAGTACCTATTATATGCGCCATACCTGGGCTACCCTTGCCTCCGAAGAGTGCGGGATTTCGGAAACTGACATTGCGCTGGCGCTTAATCACGTTGGGGTGGCTTCCGGCTTCGAAAGCGGCAAAAGCCTTAAGACCACGCGGGGGTACATTCACCGCCGGTTCACGCGCAACGACACGAACAACCGCATTGTTTTGGACTACGTGAAAAGTAAATACTAATTATTATCTATGAAAGTATAAAATAATATACTATTTATTTGGATAATGATATATTTTGCATTATCTTTGTACTGTCAAACAATAACAAAGGGTAATATGAAATCAAGTGAGTTGCACCGCCTAATCCTAAAAAACGGATGGCGATCTATCCGACAGGCAGGGAGCCACGTAATTTATGAAAAGGATGGCAAAACGGTTTCGGTTCCTTTTCACGGTTCGAAAGAAATGGGTTCAGGAATAGCACGGCGGTTTATCCGGGAGATGGGGCTGAAATAAGCCCCCTCCCCGGGCAACCGGAAACGAAATAAATACACACGACTTATGGAAAAGGTAAAGGTTATCATCGAATGGGCATCGGACGGAACGATTTCGGCCATGATGGAAAAGGATATGTTTGCCGGAATGGGCGATACCGTCAAGGCGGCCGTTGCCGACATGAAAGAGGGCGTTGCACTCTATATCAAAACGGCCAAAGAGATGGGTTTTCCCTACAAGGCATATTTGGACGGAGCGTATGAGATCGAACTGGAGTATGACGCGGTTAGCGCATTGAAATATGCACGAGAGTATATCAAGGATACCAAATTGGCGGAATTGACCGGCATTCCGGCCGCCCAGTTAGGACGTTATGCCAATGATAAAAGTAAACCACGCCCGGCACAACGTCGTAAGATTATCGAGGCGTTGCACAAATTCGCAGCGCCGTTCTATTCGATTGTGTTGTGATGAATTGCTGTTACCGGTAGTTATTGTTTGACGACGACCTATTTGGAAACGGCAGCCCCCGGATTACTCCGGGGGCTTTTTTATTCTTCATCTTCGGTCTGCAATTCCGCCTCGTCCGTCTTCTCGATTTGTAATACCTGATGTGCATTCAACGGAGAAACCACCTTGCGGCCGGTTCTTGCTTCGAGTTCCAGCCGGGCATTGCGGGCAATTGTGCCGCCTTGTCGCGCGACCGCTTTGTGTGCTGCAAGCGTCCGAGGATCGGTGGCTTCGGTTATGTCCTTTGTCGAAGCCTCCGCAAGCATGTTGAGGATGAGTTCTGTGTTGGTCATATTATCCCGCAAGTTTTCTTTCCGCAACCCTTTATATGCCTTGTATTCACGGGTGGTGAAGCCAGACCACGCATTCGTGATTATGTCGGTCAATGTGGCAAATTGCTGGCCCTCCTGCACCCCTCGCTTTTTCCACGCGTCGGTCAGGTCTTTGCGAACCTCGATCGCTTTCAAACGCTGGTTGATCCAATTATCCGAATACCCCAATCGCTTGTAATCGACCATTGCTTGCTGAATCGACAGTTCCGGATCCTGCATCTGATCGAGACGGTCGGCAGCCACCTGCGCCATCCACTGTTTGAACGGCTCCGCTTTCGGCGAGGGAATCGACTGGATGATCCGGAACATACCCTGTGTCGTGGCGCAGTTCACCCGTTGGCGACCTCCGGCAGTCTGCACGGAAAGGGGGGTGACAATTTGTCCCCACCCTTTGGATAGCTCCGGGTCGCGCTTCTTCATCTTTTTGATATAGTCCGTAGGATTCACGCTGTCGGTCAATACGCCGACGACATCCACGATCGAAAAATACCACTCCTCCGTTTGGTCATCCCATACGGTGCGCACCTTGCGCTCTTCAAATAATTGTATGGCTTGTTTCTGCGTCATATGTATATTTGATATTCATGTTGAGGTCGAAAGGACAACATCGGCAAAGATAGATGAAAAACGACACCCCGGATCACTCTGGGGATTTTTTGTTAAAATATGAAAGTATTTGAAGAATTTACAATAATCTCGAAATATTTACTTGTTTCCGTCCGATTCCGGTCGCTTGAAATCAACAGATTGGAACGCCTCGGGCATCTCGTTATTTCAACAAATCACCAATGACGACATCTTCTGATATTATAGTGGCTTTTCCATCTTTAACAAACTGCGGAAATTCACCAGTGGCCGCAAAATAAACATTCAAATACCTATCTATTTGGTGTTTGATATTTATCCAAGCCTCATCCCACGTTTTACCCTCGGCAACAATGCCATTTCTAAATGGAACGAAATTTTTTTCATGTTCCCCTGATATGAACGTAATTTTTGGATCAGCGACAAATGCTATAAATCTATTTTCAGCCTGTTTTTTAATAACAATAATCATAATTATATTAAAAAGTGTTGATTGGTTATATTTACGGATAAATTATTTGTATTTCTATTTTATCAGCTCTAAAAATTCAGGTTCGTGAATAATCTGAATATTAGCGCCTTTCGTATTATAGTTCTCGATCTTTTTTAATTTGGATGGCCCTGCGTTCATACCGACAATGACATAATCTGTTAGGCTACTGATCGAGTTGTTAATATCTGCCCCCATTGCTTTGACGATCTCGGCCGCCTCGCTACGTGATATTGACTCAAGTACACCGGTAAATACTACCTTTTTATCATAAAATGGGCTACTGGGGGCCGCATGTTCTAAATCCTGTTCCAAGATGTCGCCAGATAAACGATCCTCTACTATTATGTCACCCGTTATGATCTGATCATAAAATGACTCTTTTTCGTGTACTGTAATATTTCCTTTTGAAAGCAACTCATTTTTACGCTTGGCAGATATAGCTTTACGACCCTCGATTTCGCAAAGGTATTTTTTATAGGCATACCAAGCATCGGAATCGAGTTCAAAATCGACGTCATCATTGGATAGATCGTATTTGATTACCAAGTTCTTGATTTTTACTACATCTATCCCCTCAATATGTCGAATATCGTTTATTAGTGTTTCAACACCTTTATTGAATAAATCTATTGCATTGCTGATTTTATAGGCATCAACGGTCAAACATTGAAAAGAATCAGGCGTGATTGTGTATGTAATGACGCCACTTGTTTCATGTCCAGTAATTGATATTTTCATAAGGCGATAGAGTTTATGTTATTCTGCGAACGCGTGAAACAATAATATATCCAGTTTTGTAATCCGTTTTGTCGTGGTGGTGATGTTGAGGTTGTAAGGCAGGGCCGCGTCTTTGATCGGATAATCGGGTGTCAGCATAAATCGTTCGGGTTGTTTTATCCTTGTACCGCCTTGCCAGCAACACCCTGCACATCCGCCGCAGCCCCTTTTTGGGCTAATAATTCGATCGTCTTTTGCTGGGAGGCAACAATATCCAATAATTTATCGATTCGTTCCGAATTTTTGTCGTTTTTTTCTGCGGAGGCCTCATTATTTTTAAGCATTTGTCCATTTCCGGTAAGAAGCCAATAGCAATCCACATCTGGATAAATAGTGATAATATTCGCTATTGCATCCGAGTTCAATGGCGTAAATTTCGCCTTTCCTTTGAAACTCGCATAAGACATTCCTATTTCATTTGAAAATTTCTCATAACTAACCCCGTGATATTTAGCAATTTGCAATACCCTCTCCTTTATTTCAGTTATTTTATTTGCCATTTATTTGGAAATTGGTTATTTAATTCACTATATTTGCATTGTCATTACAATAGTAATTACAAATATAATCAAATAAACGAGATTATGAGAGAAACTAAATTCAGAGGGAAACGCATCTGCACTGGGGAGTGGGTGTACGGATCATACGCTCCAAACACGTATGATGCGGGTAAGGCTTTAATTATAACCTACTCACCATACGATCCCGACTATGTATGGGAAGAGGTCGATCCCTCCACCGTCGGCGAGTACACGGGGCTGAAAGACAAGAACGGTAAGGAGATTTACGAGGGGGATGTGATACGCTCTCCATTGTCCGAGGATAAAACTCGCCCTCATAGAATCTTTTACCATACCAGCAACGCAGCTTTTATGGGGGCCTTGGTCGATAGAAAGGAATTATGTTATTTAAGATTGGATCAGGATTGGATTTATAAGTTTGGAAAAGAAGTCATTGGCAACATCCACGATAACCCCGAATTGATCAAATAGATAGCACAATCCCGCGAACCGTCAAGCGATTGCCCGGAGCGATACCGGCGCGGGAACAAAACACAAACAGTTTTTCAATTATGGCCGAATTAGTCCGAACCGTAAACTTTACCGAAACCTTTGCCG
>OGOO01001046.1_pt1 | contig 27021 bp, 30 predicted proteins | sample 1552651 | NCBI WGS metagenome assembly OGOO01 (sample SAMEA2580118, study PRJEB22360) | human gut metagenome | biome: human gut; feature: human-associated habitat; material: faeces | place: Denmark | collected 2008/2010 | reverse complement strand
ATTATTACTATCATATAATCTAGTAAATCGTTTATAATCTCTTTTGATTTATATAGTATTCTTCTTTTCTCAAATATTTTTGATACTTAAAAATAATAGCATTCTTTGAGCATACAATTTTTTGTTTTATTTCCCCTTGATGAAAATATAGTGCTTTTTCTTTTTTTATAATCGATTTTAATTCATAGCGTGTTTTTATCATCTCTTATTTTTTACCTTCCACTTTTTCCTAATTATGATTTTTATTTGCCCTATTAGTCATTCTCATCCAAGATATATGTATTAATTCCTCTGTTGTTTTTCCAGATAACTCCAACGCTTCTGCTTTTCTTTTTTCATGTAATTCATTAAATGATCCTATTATTTTGGCAGGATTGCCTGCAACGATAACCCCTGACGGAACATCTTTCGTTACTAAACTTCCGGCTGCAATAATTGAATTTTTTCCTATATACACATCTGGCATTATAATCGATCCAATTCCTATAAAAACATTTTCATCTATTTCAATAGCTCCTAAATGCGGCATATAATCTACGCTATCTATTTTAGCTAACACATGACGAATAGCATCATGTGTGCATAATGTAACGTTAGCAGCTATGGTTACATTATCATGAATCTTTACCAACTTGGGATCCATTGGGAAATTTCTACTTTGAAACATACAATTTTTTCCCATATAAGCCAATAAATCTTTTTTTCGCAAATATTCCGCCCTTTTACAACCATCTACAATCAACGTAAAATGAATTTTATGGAATAGCATTCTCAATCTTTGCAAATTCATTTATTTCTCCTTTAACCTTTATTCCTGTATATTTTCAAATTTATTATAATAATTCGTCATAATATTGCATAAGTTTTTTATGCATAGATGTCATACTAAACTGTTCCTCTATTTTTTTTATATTCGCTTTTGAAGATGAGCAAAGGAATTCTACATCTTTTGAATATTTAACTAAGGCTTCTGCTAATTTATTTGTATCACCTGGTTCAATTAAAATACCATTTTCATTTCCAACCACTTCTGGAATAGCTCCTACCATCGTACTTATAATCCCCTTTGCACTTGCCATCCCCTCTAAAATTGCCATAGGTAATCCTTCATTATATGAAGGTAATACAATAGTTGCTGTTTCTTTTAATAATTTTAACTTTTTATCAAAATCAGCCCAACCAATAACTTCTATATTATCTTCTAATTTTTTTTGTTTCACAAGCTCTTTGATCTTGTCTATTTCACCATCGCCTGCAAGATAACATTTTATATCTGGAACTTCATTTTTTGCAATTTGTATTCCATTAATTATTAGCTGTAATTGATGATCATCCACATGTTCCCCAAACCTAGCTAATCTAGGAACCGCTATTACTTTCTTCCCTTTTTTCAATGCTCCAATTATTGCACCTGTGCCGCCATGCGTAATTACAATTTCAGATTTTTCTTCCATTCTAGCAAATTCACTTCTATCCAAAAAATCCTTGTACGCAAAGTTTTTAGGCTTATATTTGCTATATCCAATTTGAGCAAATACTTCTTGATTTATAAATTGTTCTCCAACTAGCTTGTCAACTTCCTTAAGCAATCTATCAAATTGAAACTTTTGAGACCCTAAAGTTATAAATATCATTTTTTTCTCCTTAATAAATACCGCCCAAATATATCGCCTTTCTATAATATCTACTGCATATACGTCATGATGCTGTGCGATCAGACATAAATAATATCTATTTTTTTTCTGGAAATCCATTTGCAACTATACTATCCTTAACAGTTTCTGATATAGCTGTTATCTTATGTAAAAAGAGTTTATGCATTAGCACTGATTTATGAGATAATGTTCCATAAATACTTACATTATGGATTGTCAAAATGTATTTTCTTTTAAATGAATATCCCAGTGCCAAAAAAGCATAATTCAACACATTTACACTATGACAATGTATCACATCAATTTTTTCTTTTTTCACAATATTCCGAAGTTTTTTCATTCCAGCAGTTTTTTTTCCGCCAACTTTTCTATTCAATTTAACAATTTTAACATTCCTATTTTTCTTGCTGGTACCCCCCCCACTATGGTTCCTGGAAGCACATCTTTCGTAACAATAGCACCTGCTCCTATAATAGCATTAGGTCCAATTTTTACATTAGGCAAAATAATAGCATTTGCACCGATAAACACATTATCAAATATTTCACAACATCCTTTGTATCCAACTATATGATTCGATTCTTTATTTGCATCTGGCAAATTTTTCATAACCATCCACGCTACATCATGCATAATAAATCGTACATCTGTGGCAATAGCAACATTATTATGAATTTTAATTCTATCTGCATCCACTGGTAGTATTCTCGGTTGCCAAAAAATATTTTCTCCCATTTCTTTGAATATTTTGTGTTTTTTTAGAAATTTCACTCTCATACTACTGAGTGGTAACCATGAAAAATATAATCGAATAATTTGAAATTTTAATTCTTTAATATTCCACATGAATTTTTTAAAATTCATTCTTCTTCAATAACTCCTTCCTATACATTTACTCTGCTTCTCTCATAACATACCGATAATAACTCGCTAATTTTTTATGCATGGATATCATACTAAAGCTATCCTCAATTTTAGATATATTATTTTTAGAAACACTCTCTGCATAATCTTTTTGCGTGCAACATTTTATAATTGCTTCTGCAAGGCTTTGTACGTCACCTGGTGAAATTAGAATGCCATTTTCTTCTTTTACTACTTCTGGAATTGCTCCTACGTCCGTACTAATAATTATTTTTCCGCAAGCCATTCCTTCTAAAATTGCCATTGGAAGACCTTCGTTATATGATGGCAAAACTAAAATTCCAGTTTTTTTCAATAAATCCAGTTTTTTTTCAAATCCAGCCCATCCAACAATTTTAATATTATTTTCGATATCATTTTCTGCTACAATTGCACTACACTTTTGAATTTCGCCATCTCCTGCCAAATAACACACAATATCTGGTATAGTGTTTTTTGCAATCTTAATAGCACGTATCAAATCATAGGTTCCTTTACGCTCACCTAATCTACCTAACATTACCAGTGCATGTGGATGTTCTTCATACTTTGTAATTGCTGGAGCCAATCGTTCCATATCAATGCCATTCTCTAAAACTCTACAATTCTTTAAATTAAAAGTTTTTTCAAACTTTTCTTTCCAATCCTGCGATAATGCGATCACCATATCCGCAGAATTTAAAATCGAAATAATTTTCTTTTTCTTCCTACTTTTTTCATAAAAAACCATATATTCTGCACCATGAATATGCAATATAACTTTTTTACCCCATTTTTTTATGGCTCGGATATAAAAACCCTTTCTAAATGTACTTCCATATGATGCAGCATGAATATGATATATATCATAATTATTTTTAGTAAAATAAAACTTTAAAAAGGCAAAAATTGAATACAACAAAACCTTAAACTTATTTCCATCTATATAAGATTCAAAAATATCTATTTCAAATTGTGAATTTAATATTTTATCTTTTTCAATCTCTTCTATTACCGTTGCCATTCCGCCTTTAGATCTAGTCGGACTAGGACCTACAATTAATACTTTCATTATTTTTTAAATTCTCCTATCAATCTTATCCCAATATGGTATTTCTAATTTTTTACCAAACATAATATCTGTTTCTCTAGTAATATCTGCATCAAAACCTGAATTTGGAGATAAAGTGATTTCTCCAAAATAAATCCTTCCATCAATATTATATAAATCAATTCTTGAAAATATAAAGTCTTTGGAAAGTACCTGAGCAATTTCTATCATTTTATCTAAGTTTTTGGGACATGGAATTCCTGGATTTGAAATTCTATCATCTCCTTTATTTAATGGAACAAAATTCCATTTTTGATCATAATAATAATATTTTGCTCTGTGTGTATTTTCCCCAAACCTATCTTTACATACAAGAATTACGTCTGGTTTTCCATTAAAGCAGTATATTTTATAATCCATTGGAACTTTTCCATTATCAGAGATAAATTCTTCACATAAAATCATAGGTTTAATATTTCTATATTGATATTCTCTTCCTATATAGAAAAAATTACTATTCAATGATTTTTCAATTTTATTTTTCGCTAATGAATAATTCAATTTTTCCTTATCTGTACATACAACCAATCCACCCGAATCATGATTACATTTTAAAACAAATTTATTAGGTAATTTTGAGAAATCAATGTCACTATATTTTTCCCAACTTCCTAATAATGGAATTAAATATTTTTCTCCAATTTTCTCTTTTACATAATCACGAACGAGTAATTTATCTGATACAACAGTTTGTAACGGAAAACGATAATTAAATTTTAACCATTGCAATTTTTCGTTTAATGTTATCGGATTATCCATATTTAATTTCTGCCCTACACGCATTTGATAATATAACTTAATATATCTTCTATCTGGCAAAAATCTAAGACATTTTTTTACTAAAGTCATTATTTTTTCTCTATTCATTATTAAAATTCCTCTTTATAAATTGTTCAATACTTTCAATAATTGTTTCTGTATTGCTTTCATACTCTTTATATTTCGTTCTTTTAACCGTTTCTAAAGCTATATCTAACTTACTAACATCAGTACATGGACAAATCAAATTCAAATCATCAAATTGCTTTATTAACTGTAATTGATGATCATCTACATGTTCACCATACTTCACTAGTCTAGGGACAGCAATTACCTTTTTACCTTTTTTTAAAGCACCTATAATTGCACCTGTTCCCCCATGAGTAATAATAATATCTGCCTTACTCATTTCAACCATAAATTCATCTCTATCAAGAAAGTTTTTATATTTAAAATGTTTAGGTATATATGTACTATATCCAATTTGTGCAAAAGCTTTCTCCATATTTTCATTATTTTCATAAAGAGCATCTATAGCTTCTAATAATCGATTAAACTGAAATTTTTGAGAACCCAAAGTAATAAATATATTCTTTTTCATCAATATATTCCTCCTAAATAAATTGCTTTAGGGTAACATTTTAGCATTGGTTTCCATTGTACATAAAACTGATCTGCAAATTTATAAAGAAGTTTTCCAGTTTCAGTAGGAGAAGTAACTTTTGCAAAAGACTCTATATAGATTAATTTTTTTCCTAGCATCTTAGAAATCAGACAAATAGGAATCATTGCTAATACTCCGGTACAAATTATAATATCTGGTTTTTCTTTTAAAAAAATCTTTATTGATAAAAACACATTAATTAACATTTTTAATAAAAAATCTTTTTCTCTACGATTAACTTGTTTCATGAAATAAGTTTTCTCATTTTTAGCTTTAGCACTATATTCTGTCTTTTCTGTAACAACAAAACTATCATATTTTTCCATCAATGGTTTTAGCATCATTAATTGTTCATAATGTCCACCTGTAGATGCTGCAAAACAAATTTTTATTTTTTCTTTTCTTTTCATAGTTTTAGCATCCTTCATATTTAATCTCTTCTAAACAAATCTCTTGTATAAACTTTACCTTTTACATCATCCAAACATTCATCATATCTGTTTGCAATAATTGCCCGAGACATTTCCTTAAATCTATCTAAGTCATTTACAACTAGAGAACCAAAGAATGTTTCTCCATCTTTTAATGTTGGTTCATAAATAACAACAGTTGCTCCTTTTGCTTTGATACGCTTCATAACCCCTTGAATACTACTCTGACGGAAATTGTCAGAATTACTCTTCATTGTTAAACGATATACACCAATTACTACTGATTTTTCTTGTGCTTTGTTCCATTCATTATCTTCACCATAACCGTAATATTCCGCTAAGCGAAGAACCCTGTCTGCAATAAAGTCTTTTCTTGTTCTGTTACTTTCAACAATCGCTTCAATTAAGTTTTCCGGTACGTCTGCATAGTTGGCAAGTAACTGTTTTGTATCTTTTGGTAAGCAATATCCACCATAACCAAAAGATGGATTGTTATAATGACTTCCAATACGTGGATCAAGACATACACCGTTGATAATCTGCTGTGTATTTAATCCCTTACTTTCTGCATAAGTATCTAACTCATTAAAATAAGCAACACGAAGTGCGAGATATGTATTGGCAAATAACTTAACTGCTTCTGCTTCTGTGAATCCCATAAATAAGGTGTCGATGTTTTCCTTAATAGCACCTTCCTGTAATAATGCTGCAAATTCATGTGCCGCATTTACTAACTTTTCATCGTTTAAATCTGTACCTACAATGATACGGGAAGGATATAAGTTATCATATAAAGCTTTGCTTTCTCTTAAGAATTCTGGACTAAATATAATGTTTTTGCTTCCTGTTTTTTCTCTGATTGACTGTGTATAGCCAACAGGAATTGTAGATTTGATAACCATGATTGCTTCTGGATTATATTCCATAACAAGCTTGATAACTGCTTCTACTGCAGATGTATCAAAGTGCTGTGTTTCCGAGTCATAATTTGTTGGTGCTGCAATTACTACAAAGTCTGCATTGCTATATGCTTCTTTTGCATCAAGTGTTGCTGTAAGATTTAGATCTTTCTCTGCTAAATATTTTTCAATATAATCATCCTGAATTGGTGACTTTCTGTTATTAATTAAATCAACTTTTTCTTTTACAATGTCTACAGCCATTACCTTATGATGCTGTGATAATAATGTTGCAATGGATAATCCTACATATCCTGTTCCTGCAACTGCAATTGTATAATCCTTTTTCATAATTCTATCCTCCATTGGACTCCCTACATAGATCCTTCTTTTTTGAATACCACCTGTACTGTCTTAAATAGAATCTTGATATCAAGTCCCATTGTCCATTCGCTTATGTACTGTTTATCGAGTTTTACGACTTCTTCGAAGTCTGTAATGTTGCTTCGTCCGCTTACTTGCCACATTCCGGTAAGTCCCGGCTTGGTTGCGAGGCGGGCACGGTGATGAAGTTCGTATTTATCCCATTCGTCTACTGTTGGCGGGCGGGTACCTGCTAATGTCAATATAGGAACAACTTTTTTTCAAAAATAGCTCATAAAGCACAGAATCATCAAAGCACCCTCAAAATAGGTATAAAAAAAGAACCTCCGATTTCTCAGAAGTCCCACGTTTTTCACTCTTATCTCTATTCTATTTGCCTGAATTGCACTATATCAGCCTGATTTAAGTCAAATTCCACCAGATTATATTCTGGATAATGCGTTCCTGCTGCCCGATATGTGTCAGTTTCATTCCATCCGCATACTTTCCAGATCATTCTCAGCATTTGAACGCTACATATTTTAAAATCCCAGTCCTTTGAATTATATTTTGGCACACGAAAGCACTCCGCTTCCTTTCTACTGGTCGCCTGAACCGCCAAAGTTCTTTTCTCCGGATTAAATAAGAAGCGAATATATTTCGGATCACCTAATTCTTTTATTGTTGACCGAAATATTCGTATTATTCCTGTTTTTTGGCACAGAGATACCCCTGTGATATTTATTATGTTTTTTGGCATCTGCACTCCTCCCTTCTAAATGAGTGCATTTTTCTTATTACCTTGTTGATGAAAACTCAATATAGCCATCTGCCAGATTAGTTTTCAATGCCTTTTTATGTTCTGCTACTGGTAAACCGAAAGAATTTTGCCAATCCTTCGGGTAAAATGGTATCCTATTCAATTTCCTAGCCACCTTCGCTGTTACTTCTTCTGCTTTCTGCTCCGGTGTCTGATTTGTTGGTGCTGCTACCGCTTCATTCTTTTCTGCTGGTTCTGCTTTAACTTTTTTCTTTCTCTTTGTATCCATGAATATCTCTGTTTCTGTTAAATCAAAGATATACATAGTTTCATCCTCATGAGTTATTTTATATCCCAAAATCTTATATCTACAATCCGTATCCCAGCCCATCATGTCATACATCATAGCTGAGAACAGTTTATTTGACATTTTTCTGCTCTTTCTTTTGTCTGGTTTCTCAATGCACCAACGCAAAGCATCTTTATCATTTTCTTCACATTTACGCACTACCATTCTTTTATTATCCTGATTTACAAGAATCTGTATGTAAACTGCATCCTCCAGACCGGCAATGCAGGCAGTATTAAATGTTACACTGTCTCTCCGAATTACAACTGCTGGTTCCCGTAAATGTGCAAAAAGCTCTCTTCTTACAACCTGGTAACCATCATAGCTAAAATCCTGTGCCAGTTCCAGTGCTTTCTGATCTACATTTTCCGTATTCTCGTTAGCCTGACTCATCATTGTTTCACTCATACTGCACACCCCATTTTCTCAATCATGCTATGTGCTTCATTATTCAGCTTTTCTAATAGATTTTCTGATATAAGTCCCATGCCTTCTACTGTTTTGGCCGGACGCAGCACATCCCAATTTCCACAATATTTAACTCTATGTAAAAGAACAACATCTTCCGAACTACAGCCAAAATGATTCTGCCACTGCTTCGGGAAAAGTGTTCTGACAATTTTCTTCGTTTTACTTTCAGATGTATCTACTGTATTCTCTTCCACTTCAGTCATATTTGCATTAGGTAAATCCTCTTGAATTATCTCATGCTTAATTACTTCTGGTTCTTCCAGATCAAACAACAATATCTGTTCGTTATCTTCCTTTGAATATTGACCTCTAAAACGGTATTTGCACTCATCATTCCAGTCCATTAATTCAAATAATGGTTCTGAAAATCCTCTGCAACTTTTAGGAAGAACTGCCCATTTTCCATTTCGTATCGTTCCCCACTTTACTGCATTGATATTATCCTTATCGCATGGTCGTACAGCAATACACTTTTCTATTGAATTAAAAAGGATTTCTACATATTCTACATCTTCAAATTTCTTCAAACAGGCCGTATTAAAGGTAATCTGCCCTTCTGAAATTGTCATCGCCGGATTCAGCCTTGTAGAAAAAAACTGTGCCCGTACAATCTCATATCCGGATAAATCAAATCCTCCCTCTTTCTTTTCCGCTTTCGATTCTTCAATATTCTGAGTATCATTCTGACCAGAATACACACTCTGACTTGCCTTTTTGTAATCTTCTCCTGTAAACCCCGTCCAAGACCGATTAACCGACACAAAACCTTTTAATGCTCCACCATCTACTACCTTGAGATTTGGAAATGGAAATCCCTTTTTCGCATATTTCGTTGCTGTCAGCATCTTTTGTGCTGCATTGTAAATATCTCTGTCAACAATAGCCTCATGATGATCTGTTTGCCGGTACTGATTCCGATCATGTCGGTTCTTTTTTGATTTATGGTCAAGATAATTAGGTGTAAATGTCTTTCTGGAAAGTATGTCTCCACAATATCTCTCATTTCTCAACAAACTTACTATCGTACCACTTGACCATTTGGTATTTCCAAGTTTAGTTTTCCGCTTCAGTTGCATTAATATTTCTGCTATTTCCGTTGTTGGGAAACCATTCAGAAACAGGTAATAACATAGACGTACCGTTTTGGCTTCCTCTTCATTAATTACCAGATTTCCATCCTCATCCACATCATATCCCAATAATTTAGGTGTAAGAAATATTCCTCTTGAAAAACGCTGCTCTATGGAAATATTCATAATCTCACTTTTCGTATGAGATTCTTCCTGTGCTGCTGCAGATAATACCGCCAACATCATTTCACTGGTATTATCCAAAGTGTAAATATGCTCCGTTTCAAAAAATACACCTACTTGTGGTATCATATTGGCAAGTTCACGAACCTTCGCAATGCAGTCCACTATGTTTCTGGCAAATCTGGAAACACTTTTAGTAACAATCAAATCTATTTTTCCTGCTTTACAATCTTCTATCATTCGATTGAACTCATCTCTATGCTTTAAAGATGTACCAGATATTCCCTCATCTGCATAAATACCTACCAACTCCCATCCCTGATGTTCTTTAATCATATCTTCATAATGATTCTTCTGCAATTCATAAGAAGAAGTCTGATTAACATCATCAGTAGAAACACGGCAATAGGCACAAACTCTCTTTGTTCCCGTATCTTCAAACAACTTTTCTTTCTGCTTTGCCGGAATAAACTCCAATTCGTTACGGTCTACACCTTTATATCTCGCACGAATCTTATTCTTTTGTTCTTCCCGACTGTTTATTTCTTTTTCATATCCGTTCACCTGATGCATCACTCCCATTTAACTGCCAATACCATTTATCTCCTAATTTATAAGATATGATTCCCATATCTTTTTTTGCCTGTTCCACAGTACGCTTTCCAATTCCATTTGCACGCATTTTATCAAATATGTCTGCACATGCCATATCTGTTCCATTCAATAACAATCGCAGATAATCCTTTGCTTTGTCCAATTTACTTTCTGTTTTAGTTTTATGAGCCAAAAGATCTTCTACCTCATATTCTTCCTGCCCTATCCACCGAAATCCAGAATCTGGATTTAGTTCAAAAACATATGCCTTTCCCTCTGGTGCCAGATTGTTTTTAATCTGAAGCATTACACGATAATATGGAATACTTCTATCCCTTCCAACCAATAAAACACTTCTTGCTACTGCAGCTATATCTATACTTCCAAGTCCTCTGTATATGCCTTTGGCACGATTGCTTTTATTCATATGTCCAATCAATACAACTGCACATCCTGTTCGTTCTGCAACCTTTGCGAGATTTTCAAGAACAGAACGTGCTGAACTTGAACGCTGTATTTTACTATCTATCCCCAAATATGCTTGAAGTGGGTCAACAACTAATAATTTTGCCTTTATCCCCTCAATCGCTTGTGCCAGTCTTGCATCATTTAGTAAAATTGGTTCTTCATCAGACTGTTCCAGAAATGCAATTCGACTACAATCTGCCCCCGCCGCTTCTAATCGTGGCTTAATTGTATCTTCAATCCCATCTTCTGCTGCCTGATAAATTACATTTCCTGGTATTTTATCCCCACTTCCATCCGGCATAGCTTTTCCATTTGTAATAAGTGCTGCAAGCTGCATCATCATTGTAGATTTTCCCTCTCCAGGATCACCTTGCAATATTGTTATCTTTCCATAAGGAATATATGGATACCATAACCAATCAACTGCCTTTGATGACACCGCATTGTAATATGTAATTCTATAATCATCTTGTTCCTTTTCACTTTGAGCCATCTATAACCCTTCCAGCTTCTTATTTTTCTCCGTCATATCTGCAACCAATTCTGTAATTGTCTGTATTTCTTTCGGTGTAAGACCAGATACATCAACTGTTCTTTTACTTTCACACCCAAGCAGATAGTCGGTACTCACTCTGTAAATAGTAGCTAATCTGACCAAAATTTCATAAGAAGGTTGTCTGACATCATTTTCATAGGAACACATTGTATTTTTATTTACTCCAACCAGACTTGCTACCTGATCCTGCCGCAAGCGATTGTTTTGTCTTAATTGCCTTAATCTATTTCCTAATGATTCCATCATGTGCATCTTACCTTTCTATGCACTATGAAAATTTGTGATGTTACAGTATTTTAGTATATTCTATCAATTTATAGTTCTCGTTTGGGGAACTGCGGTTCCTCTTTCGAGAACCAGCCAAATTTCTAGGACATAATGCTCTATACTATTCTTAACCCATAAATACTGATTTCTCTTTTGTTTATCCTCTCAATTATATAGTATCTAGTGAATTTATTCACTATATTTTTGCATTTTCCCCTACTTATAATTAAACAATCAGGAAATACTTTAGAAGGGCGGGAACAATGTGATTGATTATAGTCCATTATGGGTAACAATGGAAAAACGGAATATATCTCAATATTATCTCGTCAACAATGGCATCGACTACCGAACTATGCAGCAACTCCGAAATAACCAGAATATCACCGCATCTACTATCGAAAAACTTTGTCGAATCTTATCTTGTACCCCAAATGACATTTTAACTTTTACAGATGATGATACACATGATAAATAACTGTCGGAACAGATGAATCCGGCAGTTTTATTTTGCAACATTGCGGTCTTGCGGTGTTGCGGTCTTGATGAAAAATACCTGAAAATAGCAAAAATGCAGGGATTTTCATGTCCCTGCACTCTTATCATATTCCTATCCAGCTTCCTCTCGTTATTCCAATTTATCAGTTGCTTCTTTCCATGCTTCAATAGATCTATAATATTTCATTAGTTTTAACTTAAAATTGCCTATTACCCACTCTTCTCCTTTATCTGAATTTAAAAGGAATAAAAGTTCTTGTATATCTATCGCTAAATCATAGCTTTGTTTTGAATAATCTTTCAGATCACTATCTGTTAATGGAAACCACACTTCAACAACAGTTCTATAAACATCTTTCAACTTAGAATATGCGTCCCTCGCCTTTTTCCTCAAATCTTCATAAGATAATTCTTTATTTACATAAAAATTAGAATAAGCATAAATAACAGATTCTGTTTCAACAATTAATTTTTTTAAATTTGTTTTCCAAAATTCTTTAATCAAATCATCTGGTAAAATATATTTTTCTCTATCTTTTCGTTGTCTTTCATAATCTGTATTTTTTCTATATGCCATATTTCCAATCTGAACTCTTGAAATTCCTAATTGCTTGCACCAATACAAATTATCGTCCTTTTCCCAATAAACCTGGTAAGCAAAATTTTTAACATCGCTTACATCAAGATAATCTTTAGCAATCCATATTTGAACTACATCCACTAATTGTTCCTGGGTTATCCACTGTTTTTGTGTTTCAGGTCGTATCTTTATTGCTTTCAATTTATTTATTACATTTTGCGAAAAAGCAACTATATTTTCATCATCTATATCGACCTTTGCCACCACTTCAGCTCTATATACTTTCTGATAATGTTCAATTTCTTTTGGTTTTTTAACTTGCCATTGAAAATCCAAAGCATCGAAATTGTCAAACACGAACCCTCTTTTTTTTCTTTCACTTATTTTCGGTGGATATTTCAATGGAAACACAACAGTCCCTATCATATTGGAACGTAATACAGGTACTTGTTGCATAGATTCATTTTTTGTATTCCATGCTCTGGCATATGCATCTAAAGTAATTTTTAAATCACTTAGATATAAGCCTTCCGGTTGATATGACTTTTTATAACCAACTGCATCACAAAAAAACTGTGTGAAAGCACTTATTTCATTATCATAGTATGGATGAGACTCTTGATCTTTTCTACATGAAAATACTGCTGTTATTCCTGATTGGTATATATCCTTAATAGCTTTATCTGTATCAAATTTTTGCTTTTCTGAACCATAATCACTATCTGCGTGACAGCAATCTATGATTACCAATTTACTTTTCGCCTTTGATTTTTTCAAATGTTCAATAATAACATCAAAATAAACGCAGGTCATATCATTTCCGTCAAATGTATTTGTTGCATATAAATAATTATCTCCTCTCTCATCTATTCCCCCATGTCCGGAATAATAGACAACTGCTATGTCTTCTTCCGTACAGTTTTCACTAAATCTCACTAATTCTCTGATGTATTCTGAATTTTCAATACGACCATCCTTGGCTAACACTACTATCGAATCATCTGAACACACAAGATTTTCCATAAATACTTCTTTCATTTTTTTTGCATCATTTATGCAATATGGTAACTGTTGATTTGCTCTATACTCACTAACCCCACAAAATAAACCTCTTATCATCGTATTCCCCCATTTCCTTTTTCTCTAAAAGTATTTTACCATACTATTCTATGGCAAAAAAGCAAAAATACCGCCAAACATTCTTTTCCCATGCTCAGCGGTATCCCTTCTAAAATCCATTCTCAAACATTGACAATCCTGCCATCATCATCCCCTCATCCATATCCAGTCCATCCTCTTTTTCTTCTTGCTGTATTTCCTCCGAATCCACCTCAATATTCACGCTCTCTCTTATCTGCTGCAGGAACCCTTTATCCTGCAATAACTGTTGCTTTAATTCCTCCACACTGATATTTGCATTATTATAGGAAGAAACAGCTCCGTTTTCTTTATGTAACCAAGCATATATCAGTTCTGTAATCAGTGCTGTCTTGCATCTTTTCTGAGATTTTAAGTATTCTCCGATTTCTTTCTGCCGTTCATTATCTTCATTGAATATCAATACTACTCGTATCTGTCCCATTGACGCACCTCCTACCTTTTCTGGAGACGCATAGCTGTCAATTTTTCATATCCAATAGCATTGGCCCGAACATCTTCAATAAACTCTATGTACTTGAAATCCTTCGATTTTTCAATCTGTAGTTTCAGTAACAGGCTTCCTCCACCAAGGAACACTGCCGGATTGGTTCGGAAATCTGGTACATATGCATGAAGTTTATTTATGATTCTCTGCATCCAGTCCTCTGCCATTTTCTGAATCTCCCGGATCACTTCTTCATCCAGAATTGTTGCTTCCTGCATCAATACCTGCTCTACATCAGAGGATTCCAGATGAATACCAAAGTTCTGCTGAATCACATTGGCAATCTCTGATCGAAGAATTGCCATACCAGAGCGATCACTGACTCTGACAGATAAATCTGGTTGTCCTTTTCGGATCACCAATAAATCGACAGTTCCATCTCCAATATCAATACAGTTTACTGTCCGATACTGTTTAAACAGACTTGCCTTATAGCACATAACCGCTGCAAAATTTTGAGGACTTACAAAGGTATCTTTCAAATAACAGCTGACTGATTTTCCGTTGAATTTAAAAGAAATTCCATGTTTAGCATGTTCCATAAAGTATTTCTTAAATCCCGGAGCCTGTTGGCTAAAGTCTGCTGGCGGCAATCCAACACCAAGTACAATATCTTTTCCGGTTAATGTGATCCCCCTGCTCTTTGCTTCCAATGCCAGTGCAAATAATGTAAGGATAAAATAATCCTCATCCACCGTCTTATCTGCTTTAAATGGCATCCGGGTTTCTGACAATGTATAAAATGTTCCCTGATATTCAAGAATGTCCTCATTCATAAATCTTCCCGGTTCAGAAGTATATCTAACCAATCCACATGGGAAATCTACATTGCTTCCCTTCATATTTCCGTTTCCATGATCAATTCCTAAAATAATCTCTGCCATATCAGTTCATCCTTTCTTTCACAAGTCTATACCTAAGTGTCACTTAACTTTAACTGACAGATTTTATGGAGCATTTTATCCTTTATCTTGTGACAGTTAAGTATACCTTATCTTATACTTTTGTATCTCTCGTGTCAGTTAAGTGTTACTTTTGTATCTTGTCATCATTATATATGACACATTTGTATCTGTCAATATTTTTTTAGAAACTTTTGTGTCACTTTATTAAAGAATGTGTTATACTCTTGCTATGGAGGATTTTATTTATGAATACAGGAGAAAAAATTAAATATTTTCGTCTGGCTCACGGCATAACTCAGGAACAGCTTGCACAAGATGCAGAAATAAGCCATAGTACACTTCGTAAATATGAAGCCAATGAACGCAACCCCAAATATGAGCAGCTCTTAAAAATTGCTGACGCTTTAGGTATTAGTGTAAATATATTTACTGATTTTGATATTCGCACTATGTCCGATTTTCTATCACTGATCTTCAAAATGAATGAACAGCTTGACCTACAATTTAATTCAGAAAAAAACGCGCAGGGAAATATTATTCCAGATACACTCAATATTTCATTCCAGAATCCCTTGATTAATGAAAAGCTCTCTGCCTATGTCACATTCTTAGAGCAAATGGCTAATACAGAAGAAGCTGAATATAATCAAGCACTTACGGAATTAGAGAATCAGTTACTTGACGATAATACAGATATTCACAAAACACCTGTATCATCTTCTGATACTTTTCACAATCCTTCTTTCACAAATCCAACTTATCAAAACTTGTTGAATTTGTTGTCTGATTGCTCACCACAGGAGTTGGAATGGATTTTTAAATCTGCCCAACTCACCAAAGATTGTATGCGTAATAAAAATAATTCTTAGGAGGACACTATTATGAACCTTACAGAAAAAGATTTTATTGACAAGATGATTGAAATTGCCAATGATGGACATGAGTACATGGATCAACTTCAATGCGTATACTTCACTTGGAATGAATTTTTTAATCCTCAACATGATAAAAAAAGAGCGTTTGAAGTTGCTTCTCAGATCTTCTCTGCCTCATCCCCTGACAAAGCACCTTTAAGAGAAAATGATGAGTTCTGGAGTGAACTTCTTTGCGTTTTATAATTCTCAGGAAAAAAGACAGATGTGATACTCGCAGCACATCTGTCTTTTCATCTTTAACTATTTGTTTTCTTCAATTTTTCAGCCAGTTCAAATCTAAACTCTAGCTCAAGCATCTTCTTTCCATCCCGTTCACTATTTCCTATATACACCCAGTCCGCATCTCTAAGTAAACTCTGCATGGTTTCCTTATCTTCCAATGCCGATTCACCATCATTCAGCAACCAGATACATGCTGTCTGCATTTTAATAAGTCCTGACATATTGGGGAATGTCTGAACTTTAATATTGCATCCGGAAATCTTTGAAAACTGTATTGCCTGTTCTGAAAGATACACAAATCTCTGATATTTTAAGGGATTGACAATCTGATATTCCTCTTTCTGTTTTCTCTCTGCCCTTTCCATAATTGCTCTTGCTTCCTGTGATGATTTTTGACGTTCCCACTCCCGTTCTTCAGAAGATAATGCCTTATCTCGCTCTTCCATTTCCATTTTCATTTCGTTATACATCTTCTCATGCTCATCATAATAAAACATTTCAATATTCACTTATGTAACTCCTCCCATGTACACCTTTCGACCGCTTTTGACAGTATTCGTTTTATTTCCTTTTATTTTACTATTTCTCTTATTAAGATTATAACCCTTATGGTGAATATTTCCACCATATTTTTTATTTTATTCGACAACTATAATTAAAATCAGTGGTATTTTATGCCAAAACTAAAGAAAGGCGGGGGATACCGTGATTGATTATAGTCCATTATGGAAAACCATGAAAAAACGCAGCATCTCTCAATATGCCCTCATTAATCAAGGCATCGACAAACATACTCTTGACCAGCTCCGTAAAAATCAAAATGTTACGGTCCTGACTATTGAAAAACTCTGCGATATTCTTGACTGCACACCCAATGATGTATTTTCGTTTAAGAAAGAAGCCGATTAATAATACCGTCATAGTATAATAACTTTTTCTATGACGGTATTTCTGCATCATCCAGAAATGACAAAACCGCAAGTCCCATGGCCTGCGGTTTTATTTTCCTTATACAATCTGCAATTTGTATTTCCAGTTCAAATATTCTTCCTCTGAAATAAGTCCCTTTGCTCTTTTTCCCCGTATTACTCCCCAAGTAAACAAAAAGTCATTGAGCTTTTTATTATGCAAGTTGATTGTAACATCTCCGGTCTGTGAATTTCTCTCCAACTTCATTTCTGGGAAATAATCTTCTAATGCAAGAAGCCTGTACATCATATCTTCTTCCTTATAGCCTGTCGGGATTGAAATATTTCTCGGATCTACTTGAAGCACTGCTGCCATTTTATTCAGCATTGCTTCCCTTGGTATCCTGTTTCCGGTTTCATACTGTGCCATCCTTGGACTTGCACTTTCTTCTCCGATGCCAATCGCAATCCCCAGTTCTTTCTGCGTCATTCCCCGTATGTTCCGAATTCTTTTAATATTTTCTCCTGTACTCATATCCTGCTTTTCCCCTTTCGTATCACTCTACTTACTGAAAATGCAATCACATACCAGACTGCCCGTATCCCAATTCCAATCGCAACGATAAAACCAAATGCAGCTCCTGTCACAGCACATAAAGCTACCATTCCAATCGTTCCAGATAAATCCCATCTTGCCGGAATGATAATGAACATATATGGTATTCCAATCGGAACACCATATACCAGCATAAATCGAAACCAGTCAATAGAACCATCGACCATAAATATGTACTGTCCAAGCCAGGTAATTACCCCGATCAACAATATCGGAAAAATCCCTTTTGTAATAAAATTTTTGATTGTCATTACGCTATACCCTCTTTCTTTTTCTCAATCCTGTTTGCCATATCAACAAGCAGATCATCAAATACAAACTTTACCTCTATCTTTTCAGAATCGTAAATTGTGATTTCCTCTACAAATGTCTCTGCTATACTTCTGGTCATTCTCTTCAAAATATTTACTTCTTCTGCATTTTTCTCTACCGTTTTTACATCTTTCATTAAATCATCTTCTGCTGTAGTAACTGCCTGTATCTGTTCATATTTTGTCTGAACTTTTTCTATTTTTTCATTTAATTCCTTTTTGTTTCTTAAATAAGATTCCCGATCTACCACACCTTCCGCATATGCTTCGTACTGTCTTATTCGCTCCGCTTTCAGTTTTTCCAGTTCCCGTTCCATGTCTCTTTGCATAGTCGGCAAATTCATTTTATTTTTCTCTTCACTTTCTTCCAGTATCCTTGCCATATTCTGAAATATTCCTAACTGTTTCCGCAAAGCTGCAAGAACAATACTTTCTATTCTTGATGCCGGATACCTTGTTTTATCACAGGTAGACATCTTTCCTGCCGCTGCTGTATGGGCACAATATACAACTGGTACTGTTCCATAGTTATACATCATCTTTAACCCACAATTCCCACAGCGTATTTTTCCTTTCAATGAAAATCCTGCATCCCTGGCAAATCCCTTTTGTTTCTGATCAGTGATAACCAGCTGTGCCAATTCAAATTCTTCATGCGTTACAATGCCTTTATGATGATTCTCAGTAATAAATTGCTGATGTTTTTTCGTTCTCCTCGTTTCCGAACCACCCACTCGAATACGGGATGTCTTTCCCTGCACCAATGCACCTGTGTACGCATAATTTCTAAGCACCATCCATACAATTCTTGTATCCCAAAGCCACTCTTCGTCTGTCACCTTTCGATTCCATGCTATCTCTTCATTTCTCTGGATTCTGAATTTTCCCGGTGTTGGTAATCCCCGTTCATTCAGCTCATTGGCAATCATCGCTGTATTATAATCTTTTAATGCCAGCTCAAAGATCAGACGTACAATCTTCGCCGCTTCCTCATCAATTTCCCACTGCTTATTTTCTGCTTTTTTATATCCAAATGGAATCCGTCCCCCTGTCGATACTCCCTGTTTCCATTTTGTCTGTATACAGCTTTTATATTTCTTTGAGAGATCTCTGCTATATAATGTATTGACCAGATTACTAATGCTCATTTCCAGTCCCATTGTTTTTCCTACATAATTATTACTGTCGTACTGGGAATTAATTGCAATTACCCGAACTCCCATAATAGGGAATATCTGCTCCAGATAATCACCCACTCCAATATAATCTCTTCCAAGCCTGGATAAATCCTTTACAAGCAGTACATCAACTTTTCCCTTTTTAGCATCTTCTATCATATCCTGAAATGCGGGCCGGTTAAAATTCGTTCCACTATAACCATCATCAATATACTCCCTGACTTCTCCATCCAGTTCATCCATAGATTCTACAAAACTCTGCAAAAGAAGTCTCTGGTTCTCTATACTGTTACTTTCATCCTTATTGTTCTTCCCAAGATCTCCGTCCGACAATGATAATCTCAAATAAAATGCTATATTCATCTCTTCATCACTCCATAATTTCCATTACCTTCTGAAACACATCTGAGCATTTCATCCTTACTTCAATCATTCCTTTTGAACTCACATAAATTTTATCTACCAGCTCATCAATCAATTTCTGGTTAAAGGAACGATCATCCAGATATTGTTCCAGATTCTTTTCAATTTCCAGAAAATCGTCTATACTCTTTTCCACCATACGTTTCTTTGCCTGTGCCTGATCAATACCATCTTCCAGCTTTTCTTTTTCCTGCACATAATGTTCTTTTAATGTAAGATATTCCTGTTCATCGAGCAGACCAGTAGCAAAATTTTCATATAATGTCGCACTTGTTTCTTCTGCTTTTGCAAGACGATACTGCATATTCTGGATTTTCACCCTCAAAGAAACTAACTCACCTTTGTCATAGGTTCCTTCTCTCATTTTTTCCAGAAGCACTTTTTTATCACACATAACTTTTATCATGTTATGAATCTGATCCATGACTGTAATCTTCAGTAAATCCTCATGAGCTTTCTGGCGGCAGTATCCAGGTTTTCCATCATACTCTTTACAATAATAAAATCCTTTTCTGATACCCTGTGACTGACCAAAATTCGTGTAACGCATATATGTCATTGTCGTTCCACATTCCATACACTTTACTTTTTGCGGGAAGCTATCCTCTACGCCTGCCCATCTGCTTCTTCCACGTTCCACACTTTCTTTCATAAAATCACTTCGTTTCTTCCAGCGTTCCTGCACCTCTTCAAAATCCGGCTCAGCTACAATCGGCTCATGCGTATTTTCATGGATAATCCATTCACTGGGATCTGTATGATGTTCCGGCATATTCCGGTACTTAGCTGTTTTTCTTTTTCCATATACCGTAGACCCAATATAGGCTTTATTTAATAAGATTGTTTTTACTCTGTCTCCTGTCCAACGGTCTGTTTCCGGAATCTCTACTTCCATTTCGTGCGTTGCTTTATAAGCAAACGGTGTCATAATATCTAACATTTTTAAACGCTTTACAATATCGCCTGTACCTCTTCCCATCTGATACCATCGAAAAATCGCCTGCACAATCGGAGCTGTTTCCGCATTTACTTTCAATTGATTTTCTTCTTTATCAACAGTATAACCATAAATACTTCTTGCGATTTTCATATCTCCACGTCTGCTATGCATTTCAAAGGCCAAGACTCTCTTTTTAGATGCGTCCTTTGCATACATTTCATTAATCATGTTTTTTATCGGCACGACCATACTGTTTCTATCTTCTTCTCTGCTGCTGTCAAAATCATCATTGATAGAAATAAGCCGTACATTCAGACAAGGGAAAATGGTTTCAATATAATATCCGGTTTCAATAAAATTTCTTCCAAATCGTGATAAATCCTTTACAATAATACACTGTATTTTTCCTGTACGGACATCATCCATCAGACGGATAAACTCTGGTCTGTCAAAATCCGTTCCAGTGTAGCCATCATCTACATAAGTGTCTACCAGACTATATTCTTCATTTTCCCGGATATATTGATGCAGCAATTCTATCTGGTTCTGAATACTTTCATCATTTTTTTCCTTATCAACGGAAAGTCTGGCATATGCTGCGGTCGCAAGCTGTCTCTTTGTGATAATCGGCGTTGAAATATGTAATTCTTCTTTTTTCTCCTGCACAATATTTGCTCTTCTACTCTTTCGTGCCATCTGTTAAACCTCCTCAAACCATTCCTGCGGTAATCGTTCTTTCCAATCTTCATATTTAAATCGCACTTCTATTTTTTCGTATCTGATACATTCCACACGTTCTATCCATGCCCTCACATGCTTTCTCGTAATCTCTTCCGGCACTGTCATTTCTGAAAAAGTTTTTATCCAAAGATTATCTTTGCTGAAGCACTTCTCAATCTCCTGAATTTGTTCCAAATATCTCTGGAGCTGCTCATCACATTCCTCAAACTCCTCTATATTAATTTCTCTCTGCATTGCGTACTCATCTTCTGAAATATCCCCCATTTTCATACTGTTATATAGAGGAAGATTTCTTTTTTCAATCGAAAGCATCTTCTGAAATATCAATTTTGCCGCTGCTTTTATTTTCAAAATATGACGTTCTTTTTCGTATTCCCATTCATAGCTTCCGATCATTCCTGCGATTTTATCTGCCTGCCTCTTTTCATTCTTGATTATTTCATATACTTTTTCGTAGACCTCTTCATAAGGAATGTGCCCTCTCTCATAAACAATTTCTTTCGGCTTTGGATAGCTCAAACGGAAAATACGGATTTTTAATCTTTGGTGTGGATACAACTTCAATGCAATTCCAGACTCTTTATCAAAAATATACTTTGAGAATGGATTAAGTGGAGCCTTTCCTCGGACATGATTGCTATATTTTCTTACAGATAATTTTGCTTGTGCTTTTTCAAAAATTTCTTTATCTATAAGAACAGGACAGGAGAACAATTTCTTCTCTCCATCAATCGTCCTCTCCCATTCTCCTATATACTGGCGATTGTAAATAATCCGTTTTACCTGTTCCCTCTTCCATGGAGCATTTTCATCCTTGATTGGTCTGCCCCAAAGTTTATTTACATAATTTCCTGAACTCTCAATACCTTCTGCTGTCAGTATCTTTGCCGTTTCGCTACAACTATGTCCCTCACAGATTAACTCAAATACTCTCCTGACATGCTCGGCCACCTCTGGATCAATTTCCAGTTCCATTTTTCCTTCCTTATATCTGAATCCGTACTTAGGGTAAATTTTCGTTTCATTATGTTTTCGTATCTGGTCTGTAGTAAATTTATTTCTATAAGCTGTTGCCTTTTCATCCAGATACTTATAAATTTCCTCTTTACTAGCATCATAAGAACAAAAATCATCTTCCACTACCGCAAAATGTATTCCTGCCGGCACAAACATACTTTTCAGCATTTCCGCTGCTACATTAGAATTTCTTCCACATCGAAACATGGAATCCATCACCACACAATCAAATTCTCTTGCAATGGCATCCATCTTCATCTGCAAATATGCTGTTTCCTCAAACGCATCCTTTCGACGGTCTGAATATTTCTTTCCAAGTGTCCAGCCTCTTTTCTTTATGTAGTCCTGTATTCTCTGATTCTGCTGACTGATAATATCTTTTGGAATTTCTCCACTCTCCATACAGGAAACTGTCCGGGTATAACTTACGCATCTCATAATTCTCCAACCTTTCTCCGCACCAGATCACTGTTCGCATACGCATATTTGACAAATTCTGAAATTTCATCTTCATAATTAAAATGAATTTCTATTCTATCTGCACTGTACACAACAATCCGGTCAATCAGCATCACTACCGTTTTTCTGTCTAATGATTGTATGTTTCTGTGTTGCTTGAACTCTGTCACCCATTGCTGTGTCCGCATTTCATTGGACAGCATCCTTTTCTTTTTCTCTTCCAGTCCTTTCAGAGATTCTTTTGCTGTAACTATCTTTTTAGAAAAGGTCTGCTTAATTTCCCGATACTCTTCTCTGGAAATAATCTTGTCCACCATATCCTGATACAGATTTGCTTTCAGTTCTTCATATTTCTGAATTTCTTTGTAGAGAGCCTTCATCTGTGTATCCAATATTTTCACACCAAACTGCTGCTGTGGCAGATTCTCTATCTGTTCAATAATCGCATCCGCTTTTATGATTAATGCTACCTGACTTCGGATTGCTTCCAGAACTGCTTTTCGCAATTTTATATCACTGATATTATGAGAACTGCATCCCTCTTTTCGTTTGTATGTAGAACAATGATAATAGAAATATTTTTTTCCTTTCTTCGTTGCAGTCCGGCGAACCATGTTCTGTCCGCAGTCTCCACATCGAAGCAAACCAGAAAACACATAAATGCTTTCCTCTTCTGGCGATGTCCTGGTATCCAGCTCCATCAGCTTCTGCACACATTCAAATATTTCTCTTGAAACTATCGGCTCATGTGTGCCTTCTACTCTGATCCAATTCTCCGGCTCTATCTTCTGCCTGACATTGACCTTATAATTAATCTTTCTGGTTTTTCCCTGCACCATTGTTCCGGTATACAGTTCATTCTTTAAAATTCTTAAAACGGAAGATACATCCCATTTTGGCTTTTTCCCTGCCATAAAACCTGAACTATAATTAAATCCACACGCTCTTTTATATTCTGCTGGTATCAACACTCCCATTTCATTCAATCGTGCTGCAATATTCTTTGCACTATATCCATCAATCTTCATATTGAAAATCATCCGCACAATCTCTGCAGCATATTCATCAATTACCAGATGATTCTTATCTTCCGGATCTTTGAAATACCCATACCCTGCATAATTTCCGATGAACTGACCTTTTTTTCTTTTTATATCTAACTGACTTCGGATTTTAATTGAGATGTCCCTGCAATACGCATCATTTACTAAATTTTTGAAAGGGACTATGATTTGATCTGAATCGTTCGTCGTGTCAGCACTGTCATAGTGGTCATTCACTGCTATAAACCGAATACCCAGGACTGGAAAAATCTTTTCAAGATACCTTCCTGTTTCTATATAGTTTCGTCCTAATCGGGATAAGTCCTTAACGATAATACAGTTGATCTTATGATTTCTCGCATCCTCCATCATCTTCTGAAAATCTGGACGCTCAAAATTTGTACCACTGAATCCATCGTCAACATATTCTTTGACCAGTGTAATGTCACTATGTTGCTTTGCGAAGTCACGAATCAAACTTCTTTGATTGCGGATACTGTCACTCTCCATCTTGTCTCCATCATCTTTGGAAAGTCTCAGGTATACCGCTGCTAAAAATGAATTTTGACTTTTTAAATACATAAAGCCATCAACCTCCTAATTTACTCGCTTTGTAGCTGTAAACCAAGAAATTCATGGCTCTTTAGATGCTTCTTTTATTTTTGACCCACATCCATGTTAACATAACTTCTGGCTTCTTGCCACACCTTTTTTCAAATTTCTAAAACTTTTTTTCTGCTGAAATACATCTGCTCAAACATTCCTCCAACGTATCTTTCCCGGCGAAACTGATCTTTACAATCATTCCATTTGAGATATGGCAGTATGGATTTCTCACCTGATGGATATAATCCGCAATCCTTTCTTCCAGAGGAAGTTCTGTATGTATCTCCACATCATCCAAGTCTACTAATGTGTTTTTATCTACGGTACGAATGTCCACTGCTGCCATCTCCTGCAATTCTTCCAGTGTAGGCATTTCTATATTTTCCATCTGACTACCTCCTGTAATTACTCTTTTTCTACTAATCACAGGTGGCAGAGGGCAAAATGTCAGATGCATTTTCACTTTTTTATATTTTTGCCTGTCCTTTTGGTAGCTCCCACGCATGATTATGGGAAAGTATTCTCTCTTAGAGCAAGTTTCGCAATGTCAGACAAAAACCCCTCCGGGATTTTTTCTGCCTTGCAACTTGATGGGGATTTCGTTTCCCCATACCCTCGACCGCAATCAAAGATATGCGTATTGGTTCCCATTGCCATGGTCACAGCGTGATGATTCTTCATCACTTGCCTTCACAGCAAGCTGTAAAATTTTCTCTTTCCTATGCGGAACCTATGTGCAGAAAGGAGCATCCAATGACAAGACCACAAAAAGAATCTGATATGAAACGGGAACACCGGGTAACAATCCGCTTGACTGACACTGAATTTTCTATTATAGAAAATACGGCAGAACAGGCAGACATGACTATTTCCGAGTACATGCGAAAACAAATTATGGAGGGACAGGTCAATACTAAATTTGAAATTGTTGCAGATGTTAAAGAAATAAAAAAGCTGATTGGTGAATTAGGAAAGATAGGAAGCAACCTCAACCAGATTGCCCGATATTTTAATCAAGGTGGGATTATATCCTCTGAAATGAGAACAGAAATAAAAAAATCTCTCCGGGATATTTATGAAATGAAATATGAAGTGATGAGAATGGCAGGTGATTTCTGTGGCAGTGATTAAACATATCGCAAGTAAAAATGCTGACTATGGAGAAGCAGAAAGGTATCTCATCTTCCAACATAATGAATACACCCAAAAGCCAATCCTCGATGATGAGGGACATATGATATTACGAGATGAATATTATCTGGATGGTCTGAACTGCGATCCGTTTAGTTTTGCATCTGAATGTCAGGAACTAAACAGCTACTACCATAAAAATAAAAATTTCAATGAGATCAAGTCTCATCATTACATTATCAGCTTTGACCCGAAAGACAGAGATGAATGTGGACTGACTGGTGAACGTGCACAGCAGCTTGGACTGACTTTTGCAAAGAAAAACTTTCCCGGTCATCAGGCTTTAGTCTGCACACATACAGACGGTCATAATGAAAGCGGCAATATCCATGTACACATTGTAATCAACAGCCTTCGGAAATATGACATCCCCAAAGAACCCTATATGGAATTTGACTGTGAATCAAAAGCTGGATATAAGCATCACCTAAGCACCGCTTACCTTGCTCATTTAAAGCAAGATGTTATGGATATGTGCCAGAAAGAGGGCCTGCATCAAGTTGATCTGCTCTCTCCTGCTGAAAGAAAAATCACAGAGAAAGAATACTGGGCACAGCGTCGGGGACAGGAAAAACTTAATAAGCTCAATCAGAAAATGCTTAAAGATGGTATCACTCCAAAAGAGACTCGCTATCAGACAGAGAAACAATTTCTCCGGGATGCTATTGACGATGTTGCAAGCACCGCCAAGTCACCAGAAGAGTTTGCAAAAATCCTTGATGAAAAATATCATATCATCTTCAAGATCAGCCGCAACCGATACAGCTATCTTCATCCAGGTAGGAAAAAATATATCACTGGACGAAATCTTGGCACACGATATGAAGAAGATTTTCTATTACAGGCATTTAAGGAAAATGCAAAATCGCTCTCTGATAAGAAAATGGAAATTGAAGAACCGCAAGTTCCAAATACTACAAAAGATTTGCAGACGACACTTTCTCCTGATTCTTCCGATATTCCTGTACCATTCATTTTCATAAAATCAAATCTCCGACTTGTGATAGATTTGCAGACCTGTATCAAAGCACAGCAGAGTGAAGCCTATGCTCAAAAAGTCAAACTCTCCAATTTGAAACAGATGGCTCAGACTGTTGCCTACATCCAGGAACACGGTTATGACTCTCTTGAAGATTTCCACACTGCACTTGACCAGGCATCCGATCAGGCCAGTGCTTCCAGAAAATCTTTAAAGAATACAGAGCAGCAACTTAAAGATGTGAATGAACAAATACATTTTACCGGACAGTACCTTGCATACAAGAGCGTATATGCCGACTACCGTAAGAGCCGCAATAAGGATAAATTCTACGAAGAACAC
>OGOO01001018.1_pt1 | contig 27440 bp, 29 predicted proteins | sample 1552651 | NCBI WGS metagenome assembly OGOO01 (sample SAMEA2580118, study PRJEB22360) | human gut metagenome | biome: human gut; feature: human-associated habitat; material: faeces | place: Denmark | collected 2008/2010 | reverse complement strand
ATCCGACATTGTCAGTGAACACGGGAGTTTGACAGTTGAATATAAGAAAAAATGCTTGCAGTCCTTATGGTACCTGCTTTTTTATGTCAAATTTTTTGCTTTATTTTATAGTATTATATAGCATTATTTTCAGAAGTGTGTAGAGGGATTTTCCATGAAAGTAACTACATCAAAATCAAAAAATTCGGAATCCTTTTATATTGCCAAAAGCTATATTAACAATAAGGGAAATGCAAATAAACAAACTTCTTTAAAACCACAGTATGCAAGATATCAGAAATCCGTTTGAGATGCCCAGATAGAACGTGCTGAAAAAATGCTCAGCACCGGTACGATAAAGAAGGAACGTAGGAATCCGAATGATCCTGCTCGATTCATAGGGAAAGTCGCAGCAACTGAAGATGGAGAAACTGCAAAGATCCACAATTATCTGGACACAGAAAAGATCGAACAGGAAGCCTTATATGATGGGATGTATGCAGTAACTACAGACCTCTTAGACGATGACGTAAAAGATATCTTAAAAGTCAGCGAAGGTCGTTGGAATATTATGCCGATATTTTAGAAATGCCGATTTTTGACTTTCTGAAATATTGGATTTATAAGACTTTGTAAATATATCGGCATTTCTCACTATAGAGACGTAATCAGTCATTATTATAGTATTTCATTTGATGAGTATGAGACAATCTATGAGATAAGCGATGTTGATGATGAAGACACGGTATAAACTTAGCGATAGTGACAGTTCCATCTTTAAGGATGATGTGATGTTCAAGTATGCCAATGACGAAGATACTATCAAGCGGCTTTGTGGATTGAAATAAATGCCGATAGTTCATTACTTGTGCCTGACATTGGGTCAGGCATGGAATCTTATAGAAAATTTATCGGCATTTCTAAAATATCGACATATGGGAAATCGAGAAATGTTTCCGTATAATGAAAACTGATTTTGAAACAAAACCATTTTTTCTTCAAGACGATATACGCATAAAAGCCCATTTCCTTATCTGTTTCCTTGCATTAGTGATATATCGTTACCTTGAAAGAGACCTGGAAAATGCCATCAGCTACGAAACGATCTTGGATAAACTAAGAACGATGAAAAGGCCGGGAATAAAATACTATATTCCAAAACAACACAAAAAATCGCCGAACCTCAGTAAAATCAAGAGGTACAGCAATTTTTTTGTTTAGTAACTGTCAAAGACAGGATTATAACTTGTGTTTCTTTGATGGTCAAGATGTTTTTTGTGAACTTTTTGTTTCTTCTTCTATTTCCATTATTCTGCTACAAGTCTGACCAATTTCCCAGATATCTTTGTTTAATTCTCCCCTTGACGATAAGCGCCCCCAAAGGTGTATCATAGTTTTGTGTTAAAGGAGGTAAACTATTATGTTTGAAACATTAGGAGAAAAGGCTGAAGAAAAAGCAATGGTGCAATTCCTTGAACGCTTTACGGACTATCCATTTCTGATAAAGTTCAAGAATTCCGAATATCCGATCGGAGAGGGAGAACCCACATTTACAGTAAATTTTAAGAAAACAATTCCTCTGGCCGAGCTGCTAAAAAGCACTTCCCTGGCATTAGGCGAGGCTTATATGCGGGGAGATCTGGATATTGAAGGAAATCTTTACGAGGCACTGGATCATTTTCTGGGACAGATGAGCAAATTTTCTACCAATGAATCTGCTCTGAAAAAGATCATGTTCAGTTCTACATCCAAAAAAAATCAGGAAAAGGAAGTCACCAGCCACTATGATATCGGAAATGATTTTTATAAATTATGGCTGGACGAAACCATGAGTTATTCCTGTGGCTACTTCATTCATGACGATGACTCTTTATATCAGGCACAGGTCAATAAAGTAGATTATATTCTGAAAAAATTACACCTGGAAGAAGGTATGAGTCTTCTTGATATCGGCTGCGGATGGGGTTTTCTGCTGATTGAGGCTGCTAAAAAATACAAAGTACATGGTACAGGAATCACTTTAAGCCACGAACAATATACAGAATTCCAGAAGCGCATCAAAGATCAGGGCCTGGAAGATTATCTTACAGTGGAACTGATGGATTACCGTGATCTGCCGAAACATAACTATCAGTTTGACCGGGTAGTCAGTGTGGGAATGCTGGAACATGTTGGCCGTGACAATTATCAGCTCTTCCTTGACTGTGTAGAGAAAGTTCTGAAACCGGGCGGATTATTCCTGCTTCATTTTATCAGTGCACTGAAAGAACATCCGGGTGATCCATGGATTAAGAAATATATCTTTCCAGGCGGAACCGTTCCCAGTCTGAGAGAAATCCTGAATCATATGGCAGAGGACAATTTCCACACTCTGGACATTGAAAATCTGCGTCTGCATTACAATAAAACTCTGCTCCACTGGGAAAAGAATTTCCGTGAGAATATAGAAAAGGAAAAGACCATGTTTGATGAATCCTTCCTGCGTATGTGGGAACTTTACCTGTCAGCATGTGCTGCAACCTTCCATAACGGAATTATTGATCTGCACCAGATTCTGATGACTAAAGGAATCAATAATGATCTGCCAATGACACGCTGGTATTAAAATAACTGCCTGGATTTTTGTTTTTGAAATCCAGGCAGTATATATATGATATTCCAGTACAGACCAGTAATCCATAGCAAGGGTTCTGAGCTGAATTTCTACCAGTTCCTTCTGTCTGCTCCTCTTCCTTTTTCCTCGGAACCGGCTTCTCACTCTGCTTATCCTGTTTTTTATTCTTTGATTTCTTTTTATTCATGATAGCCTGCACTTTCTGAAAATATTTGTATTTTTTATAATATATCATCTGCAGAGTATTTACATCAAAATCTATGTAATATGCAGGTAAAAGTTACTGGTAAATAAAGCCCGGTATTTACTCACTATTTTAAGTTTTAAGTATCAAGATTTATTCTATTTACAGGATTTTTGCCAGAAATTCTTTCGTTCTCTTATTTTCGAATCCGACGTTTTCAGTGAACAGTAATGAATCATCACAAAATTCATACAAAATGACACAGGATTCCATTGTTTCGCTGCATATCTACATGCTACACTAGAGTATATCTGAAAAATCATTCCCGCAATCTGCACGCCCCACTTTGCGGTATATTTTGTCCGAATTCGGTTGTCGTAGCCCACTACGACGCCCTCATCCGAACAAAATCTCCCACAAATTGTGACGCACATCTTGCGTAAAGCATTTTTCAGACACGCTCTAGATTACATATCTTATGGGCATTTCGCCCGCAAACAGAAGGATTCAGGCCAGAAGGCCGGGAGGTTTTTATAATGATTATTTACGTTGATGCATCCGTGATCCAGACCGGAAACGGAACAAAAGAAAATCCATTCAAAACTATTCAGGAGGCCGCTGCAAAGGCACTTCCGGGAGATGAAGTCATCGTTGCACCGGGATTATACCGTGAAGCTGTTAATCCGATTCACGCTGGAACGGCAGACAAGCGTATCACCTACCGTTCTGCAATAAAAGGACAGGCGCACATTACAGGAAGTGAAGCTGTCAAAGACTGGGAAAATGTAGAAGGCACTGTATGGAAAGCAGTCATTCCGAACGGAATCTTCGGTGATTATAACCCATTTACTACCCTGGTATCCGGAGATTGGTTTATCGCTACATTTATTGCTCATACAGGAGATGTATATCTGAATGAAAAATCCATGTATGAAGTAACCACTCTGGATAAAGTTAAAAATCCACAAAAAAGTACTATCTCATGGGATCCTGATTTCTCTGTATATACATGGTATGCAGAACAGGATGAAGCCAATAATCAGACAATTATTTATGCAAACTTCCATGAAAAAGATCCCAATAAAGAAAATGTTGAGATCAGTGTAAGAAGAAACTGCTTCTATCCGGAAAGTGAAGGAATCGGATATATCACTCTCTCCGGTTTCCGCATCAGTCAGGCTGCTACTCAGTGGGCTCCCCCTACCGCTTATCAGGAGGGAATGGTCGGTCCTCACTGGTCCAAAGGATGGATCATCGAAGACTGTGAAATCTATGAATCCAAATGCAGCGGTATTTCTCTTGGTAAATATCTGCAGCCTGAAAATGATAACAAATGGTTAAAGTGGAAATACAAAGACGGAACTCAGACAGAACGCGACTGCATCTGCCAGGCTTCCTATGAAGGATGGGATAAAGAACACATCGGTTCCCATATTGTGCGCAGATGTGAAATCCATGACTGCGGTCAGACAGGTATTGTAGGACATCTTGGAGGCGTATTCTCTGTTATTGAAGACAACCATATCCACCACATTAATAACAAGCAGAATCTGGCAGGAGCAGAGATTGGCGGTATCAAAATGCATGCTGCTATCGATGTTATTTTCCGCCGCAACCATATCCACAACTGCACCCGTGGTCTGTGGCTTGACTGGCAGGCACAGGGAACCCGCGTTACAGGAAATCTCTTCCATGACAATGCTCTTCCTAATGACTTCGAGGCAGGGGATGACGCTGTCACAAGCGTAGGAGAAGATATCTTCGTTGAGGTTTCCCATGGTCCGACATTGATCGACCACAATATCCTGCTGTCTGACCGTGCACTGAAAATTGCAACCCAGGGTGTTGCCCTTGTACATAACCTGATCTGCGGCGGCTTCGTTTCTGTTGGTATCGGTACAGACAACGGTGCACCTGATATTCCATCTCCGAGATATACTCCATATCACACCAAACACGGAACTCAGGTTGCAGGATTTATGACCATCCTTCATGGAGATGACAGATTCTACAACAACATCTTCGTTCAGAAACCAATCCGTCCTTGTATGCAGGATCTGGCTGATCTTATGGGTAACAATGGAAATATGTGGGATGACTGCAATGTGATCACAGGAACTTTCAAATTTAACGGATATCCAACCTTTGATGAATGGAACAGACAGTTCGAAGGTTACTGCGGAATGGGTTCTGAAACAACAGGCAACTGCTATTATGATCATCTTCCTGTATGGGCATCCGGCAATCTCTATTTCAATGGAGCACGTGCATGGGAAAAAGAAACAAATGCAGTCACAGATGCAGAACACACTGTAGATATCTCTGTTGAAGAGAAAGAAGATGGCTGGTATCTGAAGACCAACCTGTATGATATCATCAAAGAAGAAAACGACGGTATCATCTCAACTGAAACACTTGGTATGGCATTCGAACCGGAGCAGAAATACGAAAATCCTGACGGAAGCCCGATTATCTTTAATCAGGATTTCTTTGGAAATCACAGAGATGTCAAAACTGTCGCAGGACCATTTACGGATAAAAAAGCATCTGAGCAGAAGCTCTTTTAACCTGATATCCATATAGTCAATAGCTTTACCATATATAAACCATACATAAAAACAGCTATGAAGAGTACAGATATTTTTATCTGCTGCTCTTGCATAGCTGTTTTCTTATTTTGTCATACTTTTATTATAACAGTCCTAATAAATAATGCATTTAAGACAGTTCAGCAGAGTGCGAAAGACAAGGAAGATATCTGCAGACACGCTCTAACGCACGGCAAAGATATATGACGCAGAATTTCACACTCTGATGGGCTGGATTATGATGCATTATTTACTCGGACTGCTATAGATGCAAGCATTTTTGTAGACTTTCGGATGCACCACAGGCATGTCGGAAAAATATAGCAGGTTGCTGTGATCCAGGCAGTCTGGTCTGCGAAGCAGATGGCTGTGAAGCCAAAAGTTCCTACAAATCCAAGACAGACAACTGTTCTGGCGATCATTTCTGTTACGCCGGAGAAAACGGCTCTGCCTGAATATCCAAGTCCTTGAGTTACCATACGGGCGACATTGAGAATACCAAGACTCCAGTAGAAAAATCCCATACATCTGAGGTATTTGGCAGAGGCATCCAGAACTGCCACCGCACTCTTTCCAACAAACAGCATAGAAAGTGTACGCCCTGCAAAAATCAGTAAAATTCCTGCCGCAATACCATATCCTACTCCCACTGTAATACCACAGCGCAATCCTTTCTTAATCCTGTCAGACTGTCCTGCTCCAAGATTCTGGCTGCAGAATACAGAAGCAGAGGTTGCGATAGCATCAAATGGACACATGGTAAACTGCTTGATCTTCATTGCTGCAGTAAAAGCTGATACATATGTACTTCCAAGCCCGTTGTTCGCAGACTGCATAACCATACTTCCGATAGCTGTGATGGAGAACTGAAGTCCCGTAGGCATTCCCATTGCCAGAAGTTCCTTTACTGCATCCCCTTTTATTGTCCTGTTTTCTTTCTTGAGCCACAGAAGTTTCATCTTGCGGATGATAAAAATAAGGCACAAGATTCCACTGATTGCCTGTGCGGAAATTGTTGCAATGGCAGCTCCGGCACATCCAAGTTTCAGCACTACGATACAGAATAAATCCAGAAAAATGTTCAGAACAGCAGATAACGCCAGAAATATAAACGGTGTCCTGCTGTCTCCCACTGACCTCAAAATACTGGACAGATAGTTATATAAAATCGTAAAGGGAATCCCCAGGAAAATGATTAGCAGATAACTATATGCATTGTCATAAATGTCCTCTGGTACAGATAAAATATGCAGAATCTGAGGACATAAAACACTGCATAATGCTGTCAGGATCACTGCGATTCCTGCACATAATACAGCTCCATTAAAGATATAATCCCGCATTTTTTCTATTTTCTCTGCACCGAAATATTTAGCTACAGGAACACCAAAGCCTGTACAGCTTCCCATGCAGAATCCCAGTACCAGAAACTGAATACTGCTGCTGGCTCCTACACTTGCCAGTGCTTTTGCGCCAAGAATCTGGCCTACGATCGCAGCATCAATAATATTATAAGTCTGTTGCAGCAAGTTTCCTAATAATAAAGGAAACGCGAACTGTAACATCAGTTTCAGCGGATTGCCCTTTATCATAGATGTGGTCATTTCTATTTATCCCTCATTTTCATTCTTCACATGGAGTTCTCTTGGCAAAGTCATGCTTCCATAAGCTCCCGGCTCGGAACTTGATCCAGTTCCCATAGATATGCTGCAGTTCTTTTATTTCTGTTTTGTTTTCTTTTACCTTCTTCAGGCTCACACTGCCTTTTTTCCCGGCTTCTGGTTTTACAAATAATTCCAGACATTCATAGTTTCCTGTGTACATATGTAAAAATCCCCTTTCTGAATTTTGTCTCCGATTCACTATATATCTATAGTACTGACCTTCTGCCGACATAATCTTACTATATCATAGCAAAATCACGAGGAGTTTCAATAAAATATTTTGACATTTTTTTATACTATTTTATCCTGTATGATCCCATATAAAAAGGATGCCGGGAGCAAATCCGACATCCTTTTCGCTGTTATAACATTCCATTCACTGTCTTATACTTATACAGCATCTCCGCATGGTTCTGTTCTTCTATCTGGATATCTGCCAGCAGTTTTCGTACGCCACTGTCACCAAAGGCGAATACATCATCATTGTATGTTCCTGACACCAGCTTCTCTGTACCAATACAGTCTGTTGCAAGAAACGCATCGTGTTGTTTGTCTTCCGGTGAACTCATAGCTGTATAGACCGCTTTTGGCTGATAATCTCTGCCTGATCTGTCATTACAGTTACATTCAGGCACACTTCCGGAAAGAATCATTGACAAAGACTCATAATGCTTCTGTTCTTCCTGCTGGATATTCCGGAAAAGATTTTTAAGCTCCGGGTCTCTGGCCTGTTCTGCGTATTTTCCATACTTTTCCACACAGCTTTTCTCTTGTGTCTGAAGATCTTCGATTACTGAACGTTCCTTTTCTTTTAAAATCATAGTCTGTTGTCTCCTTTTTTAAGAAATACTGTATTTTGTTACATGAAAATAGTATGGATAAAAAATGCTTTTTTATTCTCTGTATCATGACTTATGACAATTTCAGAGAATATTTTGTGTTACTGTTCACATGCCACTGTCCCGCGAGGTGTTTTGGCATGAATATGCCAAAATCCCGAGACATACAAGCCAAAATTCCATTGCCGCAGGCAATCTGGAATGAATTTTGGCTACGTTACTGTGAACGGAGTGAACAGTAACTATTTTGTTCCAACACCACTGTATCAGAGTGAATTTCTGTTTACTTTATGATATACTTATATGCACGATAAAAGTTTTAAACTTAGGAAGATTTATAATGAAACGAATTGATTTTGAAAACGGAACTGTGACCAACAATATATTAAGCGCTGCGCTTCCCATGCTGGTAGCGCAGATATTGAATCTTTTATACAACATTGTGGACCGTATCTATATCGCCAGGATCCATGATATAGGAACAACTGCACTTGGCGCTGTGGGCTTATGCTTTCCGATCATCATGATCATTACTGCTTTCAGTAATCTCTTTGGTTCCGGAGGTGCACCAATTTTCTCTATCAACCGCGGAAAAGGAGATTCCAGGACTGCTGACATGATCATGAATACTGCTTTCACCATGTTATGTGGAAGTGCTGCTGTGCTGATGCTGATCGGATTTCTTTTTGCCCGCCCCTTACTGACTCTGTTTGGTGCTTCAGATGATGCTCTGGTTTATGCGTATCCCTATCTGATGATCTACCTTCTGGGTACTCTCCCTTCCATGATAGCAACAGGAATGAATCCTTTTATCAATGCACAGGGATATGCCATTATCGGTATGCTGTCAGTAACAGTCGGTGCAGTGGCAAATATTATTCTTGATCCGATTTTTATTTTTGTTCTGGATATGGGGATTAAGGGTGCAGCGATTGCTACTGTCATCTCTCAGATTCTCTCTGCCTTGCTTGTATTTTATTTTCTTCATGGAAAATCAGAATTGAAGGTAAGATGGATTCATATAAATGAGATTTCTGAGTGCACCAGACATGCCAGGGATATCATCAGTCTGGGGTCTGCTGGATTTATCATGCAGCTGACTAACAGCCTGGTAAGTATCTGCTGCAATAATGTTCTTTCCGTGACAGGCGGTGATATTTATATCTCTGTCATGACTATTATATCCAGTGTTCGCCAGATGGTGGAGACGCCTATCCATGCGATCAATGAGGGAACCTCTCCTGTTCTCAGCTACAATTACGGAGCCAGACGTCCTGACAGGGTAAAGAAAGCAGGGGTTGTTCTGATCATTATGGTTCTGATCTATACAGGTATCATGTGGAGCGTCATTCTCATTGCCCCTGAATTTCTGATCGGGATCTTCAGTTCAGACAAACTGCTATTAAAGGATGCAGTTCCTGCACTGAAACTTTACTTTGCAGCCTTTATTTTTATGGATCTGCAGTATATTGGTCAGACAGTGTTTAAATCATTAAATAAAAAAAAGCAGGCGATTTTTTTCTCCCTGCTTCGTAAAGTATTTATCGTGGTTCCGCTGACTTATTTCCTGCCCTATGGATTACACATGGGCACAGATGGCGTGTTTATGGCAGAACCGGTATCCAATGTGATCGGTGGTTCTCTGTGTTTTATTACCATGCTGGTTACAATATTGCCTGAATTAAACAAAATGGGAAACTCCCGATAAGCAGAAAAGTCCTTTACATAACTTCACACATTTCCCAATATGATATTAATCAGGTTCTTATCCAGCATGATTGTGCGATTCCATGGGTTAAGAATAATTCCCTCAATCTCATTTACCTGTAATGCTGAATGAAAAAGCTGATCTATGTCTGTCAGAAAAGTGGACTGAACGCTTCCGCCGCCTTTCAATTCTTCATCAAAGCCGGTAAATGCCGCCCACCAGACTTTTCCATCTCCGGTTTTCACTGTGCCGATCCGGAGTTGGTTGTCTCCTGTGGGCGGTTCTACTGAAAGGATAAACTGGCCGTTTTCTCTCATTCGTCTACGGATTACAGTCAGTGTATGTGCCAGCATTTCCTGAGTGGCTTCCTGCTGCAGAGCAGCGATCGCCTGCTCTATTTTTTCATTTCCCTGAAGACCTTTATCCTGATTTACATTCTTATTATCGCTCATATTAATATCTCTTTTATGCCTTTCATCGTTTTATTTCCAGTGTATTTTCTAAATTTTTCAGCTTTTTGATGGCTTTCTCAGGATCTCATGCGGTGCTTCTATCTCATTTGCCAGCGTATGTTCTGTCAGCTCTGATAACAGTTTCAACTTCTTATTGAGCAGAGGCCGCATACAGTTCGGAACATGTTCCTGGTGTGCTCTGTGGATTGCCACACATTCCTTGCAGTTTCCGTGATAACGACAGGCTTTCTGGCAGGAACAGTGATCCTTCTCCTTGTATTCTTCACGAAATTCTGCCGCGAATTCCTCCTGCAGACGCAGACCCTCTGCACGGTTTCCTTTATGAAACTCAGCCATTGCGTCTAATTCCTTCTGATTTCCTTCAATCTTCATATGTTGAATTTCCTTTCCCAGCCTTCATTACGGATTTTCTGCTTTACTTAAGATCTCTTTATGCGTTCTCTGCTCTTGTTCTTAATTTTTAATCCTGTTTATATTTCACAGCAGTTCCATATGCGATCACTTCTGCTGCCCCTGACATTACCTGGGAGGAACCGTATTTCACACCGATCACAGCATCCGCATTCATCTCTTTGGCTTCATCTACCATACGCTTGGTGGCAATCTGTCTTGCCTCATTGAGCATTTCCGTATAACCTGTGATTTCCCCGCCTACCAAGGTCTTCATCCCTGCCATGAAATCTTTTCCTACATTTTTTGTCTGTACAACTGTTCCCTTTACAATTCCCAGTGCCTCAAACTCTACACCCGGAATGTATTCAATACTTAGAAGCTTCATCCTCTTCTCCTCCTTCAATCTCTTTCATGCGTCCTGCAAGTGCTGCCAGGATTCCTCCGATGATCACAACCGGTATGGCGATCAGGAATATCAGCAGTCCGGTCGGTATGGGATCTTGTGTATTTGCCCACAGCATAAGCCCTATGGTAAATCCCATAAGCAAAATCATGACTACTGCTCCAATGATCGCTCCTGTCCTTCTTTTCTTACGGATATCTGTTTTCTTTATATCCATAAACCTTGCACCCTCTTTCTCCATCTGCTCGATTTCTTCCAGACAGTTCTCGGCATTCAAGGTATCCAGGGACTGATGCTCTGCGATCAGGCGCTCACACATTTCCTGCATTTTCACAAGGCCCTCCCTGCGGCGTTCCAGTTCTCCCAGGTGCTGTTCCAGACAAAACTGCAGGCTTTTCCTCTTTTCAAAAAGAGCTCTCATCTCTTCTATGGAAATATCCATCTTCCGGAATAATTTGATTTCCTGAAGTCTGGCAATATCTGCCGTATGATATTCCCGGTATCCGTTCTCTGCACGCTCCACATTCAGGAGACCCTGCTCTTCATAAAAACGGATATTCTTTCTGGTGATGCCTACCAGCTCTTCCACCTGTTTGATCTTCATACTGCTACCTCTTGCTTTCCTGACAGCAGATATAGCTGATCCGCTGCTCTACTGCCCTGTCTGTGCTTCCTTTATACTGCTTCCACAAGGAGGAAGGTCAAGTATTTTTTGAAAGAAATTGAAAAAAATATAGCTTCCGGCAGGGGGAATCTTTTAAGCTCCTGTACGGTCTGAACCTCTCATAATTGTGATCAGAGAGCTGAGCAACAATAACATGGGATAAAACAATTTCGGCATAATCTGAAATGCAGAAATCTCACCGCCCAGTTCGTTCACTGCTGAGATCGCAACCAGCATCTGTGCACCATATGGAATCACTCCCTGGAAAACACAGGAAAAAGTATCCAGTATGGAAGCTGTCTTTCTCGGTGTAATTCCATACTCCTCTGCCATTTCCTTTGCGATAGGGTTTGCCATTACGATCGCCACTGTATTATTGGCAGTGGCAATATCCATAGTTCCTACCAGAAGTCCCATTCCAAGCTGTCCGCCCTTTTTTCCGCGGAAAATTTTATGGATCCAGCTAAGAAGTGCATCGAATCCACCATACTCACGTATCAGCGCACACATGGCAGCTACCAGAATCGCCACCATACAGGTCTCAAACATTCCGGATACACCGGATCCCATATTTTTCAGGATCTCTACAGGTGTGGTATGTCCTCCGATCAGCATAATAAATGCTCCGGATACGATTCCTGTCAGCAATACCACAAACACATTGATCCCAACAATTCCTCCGATCAATACCAGCACATACGGTATTACCTGTGTCAGATGATAGGGCTGGATCACACGGCCCTGGATTTCTGTCTGAAATGACAGGATCAGGATTAAGATCAGTGTGGCAACGGCTGCCGGAAGAGCGATCCAGAAGTTCTCCCTGAATTTGTCTTTCATCTCACATCCCTGACCATTACATGCAGCAATCGTCGTATCTGAAATAAAAGAAAGATTGTCCCCAAACATGGCTCCTCCCATAACAGAAGCCACACAAAATGCCAGATCAAATCCTGATGCTGTGGAAACTGCTGCTGCAATCGGTGTCAGAAGGGTAATGGTTCCCACAGAGGTTCCCATAGCCACAGACACAAAACAGGCAACTATAAACAGCACAGACACTGAAAATCTGGCAGGTATCAGACTCAGCATACAATATGCAACACTCTCAGCACTGCTTCTTCCCACAACTCCTACAAAAGATCCGGCTGCAAGGAAGATCAGAAGCATGGTGATGATATTTTTGTCCCCAACTCCCTGTGCCATGATCTCCAGTTTTTTATCAAAATCCAGTGCTCTGTTCTGCAGACAGGCAACCAGGATTGCAGCAAGAAATGCTACTACGATCGGCACATTATAAAATCCCATGGGGATTTCCATCACATACTCAAACAAAATGCCCAGTCCAAGGTATAATACAAGAAATACACCAATGGGAAGCAGGGCAATTCCTTTTCCTTTTTTCATCTTTCATCCTCTTTCTACCATAATCTCTTTATGGTTATATAATCACTCTGCTATTTTAGCATACCCACAGCTTTCCTGCCATAATATTTCTCACAGCTTTGGCTGATAGCGCATATCCGATACATTGTAAACCGTCACAAAGGCCTTTGGATCTTCGTGATTGATATAAGCCATCAGCTTCTGATATTCTGTTTTGTCTACGATCGTGATGATCTCATTGCGTTTCTTCATATTATAGGCACCTGTCGCTTCATAGATCGTCGCTCCGCTGTGCAGATCTTCGATAATGAATTTACGCAGTTCTTCCTCTTTCTGAGTGATGACACAGACACGACGTTTAATATTATGGTCAAAGATAAAGTGATCCAGAACTATTCCATTAAAGTATGTTCCCAGAATACTCAGCACCACTGTTTTCTTATCATATACAAGCGCTGCGGAAAGAGCCACACACATACCGGAAAGAGACATTGCTTTTCCCAGTTCCATGTGGAGATATTTGTTCATGATCTTTGCCACAATATCCAGACCACCGGAGGATGCATTTCTGTTAAAAAGAATGCTCAGTCCTACACTGACTATCAGGATATAGCACAGTACATCCAGCTCCTGACTGTTGGTCATAGAGCCAAAATCCGGAAATACTTTCTCAAATAATCCGAGAAATAAAGGCAAAACGATGCTGGTGTAAACCGTTTTTACGCCAAATTCGCGTCCGCAGGTGATGAAGCCAATGATCAGAAGTACCACATTCAAAATCATGGTGATTGCAGACAATGATAAAGGTACAAAGTTTGATAACACGATACCAAGACCGGAGATACTGCTTACAGAGGTATGGCTCGGCAACAGAAAGAAATAAACTGCTGCCGCAATGATCGCTACCGCACCTGTCAGGATCAGCGCTTCCTTTATGATATCTGCATAATTTAGTTGTTTTTTCATAGTTAGGTTTCCTGTCTTTCTTTCCATATTCTTGTTCTATTGTAACATATGGGAAGAGAATGTCCATCAGCAATTACAAAAAGAGGCTGCCTTCCATGACAACCTCTTTATAAATCCTTATAACCTATAGAAATCTCTAAAATTCGCTTTTATATTTTAGAGCGTATTTGAAAATACTCTAATATTTTATCCTAACGGCTCTGTATGTTCTTCAGATAAATAAGCCTTCTGTTCTTCCTCCGGAGCTTCCCAGATTGTTGTTGTAGTTCCATCCTTATCTACATACACTTCTTTTATCTCATCTTTCTTCAGAATATCATGAATATGATCATATGGATAAAAAATACAGCTTACATATTTTTCCCACAAACTCTGTTCAAAATGGATAGTCATTACACCTGTTTTCCTGTCCAAAGATGTTCTCCAGCGATAATTTCCTTTTATATTTGTTCTATATGTTACTTCATCTTTATTATCCTCAACAATAGTTATCCCTGCATCTTTGTAGCTGATATATGTGACATGTTTATTCATGAACGTGAACACTGCCACAAAGCAAATTACGGTTGCTGCTATGGAAAGCAGAATAGTTTTTATCTTTCTTTTCTTTAAAAATCTCCTGAAGCTTTTCAGGTCATTTGCTTCATTGCTGCTTTCTTTTGTCTGTGCAGAGATTTTCATATCATTTTCAAGGTCTGTCTTTGTCTCATGGTATACCCGCTGGCAGATTTCGCAGTTTTGCAGGTGTTCTTCTACAAGTTCTTTTGTGTCATCACTTACCACATCATCAATGTATAATGGCAGAATATCCTGGATCACATTACAGTTTATTTTTTCCATGTTACTTTTCCTCCTGACTTATCTGTGCTCTTATCATCTGTCGTGCACGATGGCAGGTTACTCTTGCCCACCCTGCACTTTTCTGATAGCATTTTCCGATCTGCTCAAAGGAGAGCTCACCGTATATCCGCAGGTGAAATACTTCCCTGTAGGGTTCCGGTATCAGTTCTGCATAGCGTTTGAGATTCCGAACTGTCTCATCCTGCACGATCTGATCCAGTACTGCCGGGGATGTATCCTGCATGGAATCCTGCATTATTTCTGAAAATTCTTCGCCCACATAGATTTTATTTCGTCTGCAATAGCGGAAATATGTATTCTTCGCAATTACAAATAGCCATGCGCGGATATCCTTCCGGCCATCAAATTTCTCAATATTATTCATTGCCTTCAGGAATGTTTCCTGGGTGATCTCCTCTGCCAGACTTTCATTTTCGGAAAGTGCCCGGATATAGAGAAAGACATCATGGAAATACTTCCGGTAGATTGTTTCGATTTCTGATTTCTCCATTCCCACTCCTTGTGTTTTTTATTATCCAACTGCATCTTTCGGGATTTTTAATAGCCCGGTCTTCTTCCATTGAATGTCTGAACATGATCCTGATTTTATTTCATCTGCATTGAATATTCCAAAATATCGTTTCATGATGATCCTCCTGTCTGCTGTATCATTATTTTATCTGATGTCTTTCTATATAATTAAGTCACAGACAGAAGAAACGTTACAAAAAATAAAAAAGAATCCCCTGCAGTTTGCTTTTCGCAGTCTCTGCAAGGGACTTACCTGATTTAGTTAAAACAACAGCTCCATCTGATCCCCCACTTCAATTCTCGCAGTGACAAGTTCATCCGGTTCTTTCCCTCTTTTGTGTTCGGCTTTCAGGTACTGGGTACCGCCTCTCAGACTTGCAGCGATCAGATTCAGCACATATATATTGTCAAAACGATTATAGATGGACTCTCCGCCCAGACCGGTAAGGCAGATAAGCTGTGTGTTGCTCTTTTTTGCCATATCCATCAGCGGGATCAGCAGATGGGAGGCATTGGTCTGTGCGAACGGGTTGTCCATGATCAGAACCTTTCCCTCATTTTTATCTGCAAAAATGTCCGTATCATCCCGTCTCATATAATACAGAAGGCTGGACAGGATTACAAATGCAGACAGAAATCCTTCTCCGCCTGAGTTTCTGGAAACCTCTTTCCATGTAATCGGATATTCCCTCTGAGCTTCGATCTTATAAAGATGGATCTGTACATTTCCGATTCCTACCACCTGATCATAGAGATTTCTGGTAGTAATACCGGAGCCGAAAAACTCCTGTGCGTTCTCATTTTTCTCGAAAAGTTCCACGCCTTCCATAGTGATCTTATCAATAAAGTCTTCCAGACGCAGACGGTAAAGCCCTGCATTTTCTTCCCAGTCCGGAAGCTGGATCTTTAACATTTTGATATTTCTTTCCCTTATGGTGATGGTTGAATTATGGTCGATTTTTCCAAGGTTACTGTGGATTTCCCGGACATAATCCTCCAGAAGTTCTGTGATACGTTCCTTCTCCCTCTCTACTACAGAAATATCAACCTCCAGCTTCTCCATAAGGCTGTCATAGGACTGCACTGTAGTTTTTAACTGAGTCAGAACACGCACTGCATCATCGGAAAGCTCCAGCATCTGTTCCAGCGGTTTCCTGTAAAAATCATCCTGAAAGCTTTCCATACGGACAATCTTATTCAGCGTGCGCACCAGTTCTTCCTTCTTCTGTCCGGTATCCCGCATTTTCTGATTATAATCCCTGATCAGGATTCCCTTGCAATTTCTTAATTCTTCCGCAGACAGATTCTCCGAAACCGGCTCATGGTCTTCTGCATCCACCGGAATCAGTTCATTATACTCTGATAAAGCAGTCAGATTCTCTTCATAGCTGCGAAGCTTTCCGCTTAAAAACTCCTCCTGCTTCTTCTCTTCTTTCTTCTCATAAAGAAGCTGATTTTTCCTTGCCTGAAAATCCTGTCCCTGAATCTCATCCTTTGGCAGAGGTTTCTCCATACCGCAGACAGAGTGGATTCTTTTTGTCAGTTCGCTGATCTTACTCTGAGCCACTGCTGCCTTTTTGTCTGCATCATTCCACTGCATATCCTTTGTCTGGATCTTTCTGCGGAAATCTTCCAATACTCCCTCCTGATGTGACTCTTCTTTTCTGTCATAGATCACGCCGGACCACTGTTCAGGCTTTAAGTGATATTTTTTCTGAAGATAATCCAGATCTTCCTTTTCCCTCTGATAACGTGCGGCAGACCTTCTCTCCTGCTCTTCCAGATTCTTCAGTTCCTGTGAAAGAACAGAGGTGATTGCTTCATAACGTGCTTCCATCTGCTCCGTTGACATGCTGGCAAATCCAAATTGCTGGCTCTGCTGTTTCCTGACCTCATCTGACTCTCTGCTGCCTGCCTCATATGACGCATATCTGGTATATTTTTCATCCAGTTTGTCTTTTTCTCTCTCCAGCATATTCAGATTATGCTCCAGAGTCATTTTCTCCTCCAGAAGCTTTTCCTGTCTGTCCTTTGCAAGCTTCTGGTTTTCCCGGAAACGAGTTTCATCCTTTTTACATTTTTCAAGCTCATTTCGATTATTTTCATAGAAAGCATAATCTTTTTCCAACTGGGAAAAATCTTCCAGACGCTGTTTCTGACGGTCAATTTCCGCAGCAGATTTTATGAGCAGATTCTGCAGCTTTTCATGTGCTGTCTTCAGACTGTCAAGCTCCTGCGCTGCATCCCGGATATCCTTTTCCAGAGATTTTTTCTCTTCCTCAAGAGTTTTCAGAAGCTCCTGGATTTCTTCCCATTTTTCTTTTGTTACAGACTGGTTTTTCAGTGTTTCCTGACGCTGAAAATACTCTGCGTATTCCTTTTTGCGCTGATCTACAGCCTGATTTAGTTTCTCCAATTCTTTCTTTTTCTCCCAGATCATTGCCTGAAGCTTTTCTTCATCCAGGAGGTTTTCATTAAACAGAATATAAAAGCTGATTCCAGGGAAATTTACGATTTTGTCTGTGTACTTTTCCTGAAATTCTTCTATTTTCTCACGCTCTACAATAGGCACAGGGAAGGATGTGCAGACGTTTCTGTCGTTTCGTCCCAGCTTCTCAATTTCCTGTCGGGTAAGGATCAGGGCATATGGCAGAAATGGATTCTTACGGACCAGCATCTGGTTTTTCTTCTGGGAGTATCCGTTCTTTTTCAGCCATTCCATACCATAAACTGTGTGAATTCCCAAATCATCCAGTTCTTTCTCCAGTTCCTCAGGAAGCTCCAGAACCTTTCCGCTGGTAAGGCTTAAATATTCTTTTTCCAGGGAATCCTCTTCCTTTTCCAGATTTCGCCGCAGCTCCTCCAGCTCACGCAGCTTTCGTGCAGAATTCTCCAGTATCCTGTCAGTATCCAGAAGATGGCGTTCCTCCATGTCCAGATATTTCAGGATATTCTTCCTTATTTCCAGTTCATTCTGATAGAGCTGATAGGTATGTTCCTGGTTCTCTGTCTCTGTTTTTTTATGTATCAGAGCCTCTTTCTTATCCTCCAGACTGCGCTCCTGACGGCGGATCAACTCTTTGTCATCTTCCCATTTCTTCTGATTTTCTGTACGTTCCCTTACTGTTTTTTCCAGTTCCTGTTCGTACATCTGGCGACGGATTTCCAGTGTTCCGGCTTCATAGGTTCCCAGAATATTTCGTACTAATTCTTCCTGATACTTGGCATTATACTGGTTTTCCAGACGGGTATAGGATTCAATCCGGCTTTCCAGTTTTCCTTTTTTTCCAAAGCAGTCGCGGATCTTCTCTTCCAGTTCTTCGACTCTATTCGCCTCATCCTGTGCTTCTTTTCCCTTTTTCTGTATATTTTCAGACAGGTTTTCCTGCTGTTGTCTGTTATCCTGAATACGTTCTTCAAAAATGTTTTTCAAGGTCAGGCCAAGTGCTTTTCTCTCCGGTTCCAGATCAGCTCCCTGCTGTCTGGCAACTGCGATTTTCTCCCTGAGAAGATCCAGTTCCCCTTTTTCTTCTGACACAGAATCCTGCTGTCTGGCACATTGGAGGATATGAAGTTTCTTCTCTGTCTGTTCTGCCTGCACCTGAAGATTTTCACGCTCCATATCGATCATATCACGGTTTCCGATATGAAGATTCTTCTCTTCCTCATAGTCATAGACCTGGCTGGAAAGCTCCTCGTATTCTACTCTGGAAAGCTTTTGATCCAGACCTTCCAGCACTTCTTTTGCATGATCATGAGCTTTCTCAGTCTGGCTTAAGAGTCCATTTACATCATGGATAAACCAGGCAATTTTATTCTGCTGTTTTCCTTCCTCTGTCTCCGCATTCTGATACTCTTCTGCCTGAGTCTGAATCCCATTTGCTTCTTCCTTAAACTGACGGATTGTGTCTCTTCGCTTAATTTTGGAACGGTTATCCTTATACTGTCCTGCATATTTTTCCAGAATAGACTGGAACTCTTTAATGCGGTTTTTGTCCTTATTCAGTTTGCTCTCAATAGCCTCGAGAAACCATTTTTCTGTCAGCCCCTTTTCATCCTTGCAGTCCGCAAAAAGATCTGACAGTCCGGATTCCTTCAGATTGATTTTCTTAATAATAGTTTCCCATTCCTTATAATTGATCTGGTATTCCATCAGCTTATTGAAGTACTGGCGGGACTGAGCATAGTTTGTCAGATCATAATAAAAGAACTTCATATCCCTGTCTTTTTTGTAGGTTTCAAAAAGCTGTCTGCAGGAGTTAAAATTCTTCAGGATCATCTCTTTTTTGCCTTTTTCCACTACAGGAAGGTGGTGGATATCCTGAATACAGGGGCTCTGATATTCACTGACAATTCCAATAATATCCAGATTCTCTTTTCTGTCCTCTTCCATATCCTGGGATTTTCTGACCATAAGACCTGTGAGAACATAGCCTGCTCCCTGATCCAGTGCCCATTCCACCAGGATAAAGGATGGCTTATTGGTAGTAAAATAGCTTTCAAATAATCGGTCTTTGGTATTGCGGTATTTTGGATGCACAAAGGGCGCTGTCAGCATCTGGACAAGAACAGATTTCCCACCGCCGTTCTGCAGAGAGATCAGTGTGCTTTTTCCATTAAAGTGCAGAGTTTCATCGCTGATGCGATATGCATTGTTATTGTAATTCACGTTGATCAGACGCACTGCATTAATCTTACTCATCTTTTACCACCCCCAGTACTCTCAGAACCCGCTGGTAATTGTTCTGGTTCAGAAGATTCCAGTCCATAAAATTATCCAGCTTTCTGGTTGTTTTTATCATCTCATCCTGCACCACATACTCGATCAGTCCCTGTTTCTGAAGGAACATCAGAATATTGTAGATAAAGCCTTCCTTGGTTGTCTTCATCCTGGAACCTCTGTCATCAGACTTCAGCGCCTCGTAAGTTTCATAAAGGATTTTGAAAGAAATCCCAGCAGTATCTTTGGGATTCTTTCCATCTTCCTCCTCTTCAGTGGTAGTCTCTTCTGCTGCCCCTTCCTTCAGACGGGCGGAAAGACAGTTCATAAGCTCTCCCACGCGCATATATTCTCTGGATTTACTGCTGCTTCCCTGTCCGTCAAAGAATTCTACCAGTAGCGTAAGAATCACAAACTGTGACAGATAATAATCCTTGTCCGTTGCCCCGGATTTGCACAGTGTACCTTTAAGCTGCTGCTTGGAAAAGCCAAGGAAATTATTCTCCTCTTTGGGAATCAGATAGATTACATTTCCGTAGCGTTCCACATTGCTTCCCGCAATCTCTCCCTGGGATTTCACCAGATTCCGGATGGATTCTTCCTCTGTATATGCTTTATATAAAAGCTGATCGTCCTCTTCCCGCAGCTCATGATGCTCCAGAAGATAATAAAAAATCTCCTGGCTGGTGCGAATTTCCTCTGCTTCGTATGCCATATCTGTTATTCCTCGTTTCTCATGATTCGGATCAGGATATTGGAACAGCGGATGCTTTTTTTCACGCCATTTTCGCTGAAAACATTGTCAAAGGTGACTGTGCTTCCGTCTTCTATCCTGTATACCTCTATTTTACCAATCTTTTTGTCTGAAAATCTTTCTTCTGAAAGCTGGAGCAGCATTTCGTTGAGCTGAAAATCTGCTGTCTGATCCTGGATAAATTCACTTCGTTCCTTTTTCAGTACTTCCATATTGATCTCTTTATTCCGTATCAGCTCCACCATGATTTCTTTAAAAATTTCAACATTTGGGATCAGTTGCTGCTGCATTTCTTCTGCATTTTTCTCGTTCTCCTGAATGTTTTTCCAGATATCAGAAAGGGAAATTTCACCTTTTTCAGATGCCTGCTCCAGCAGAAATCCCAGACTGCTCTCATAGCGTTTCAGTTTCTGTCTGCGTTTCTCTTCCTGCTCTTTCAGATATGCATCTTCGTCAAAATCCAGCATCTCCTCAGTATCCTCATCCTCATTTCTGACAGACGGTTTCTGATATAATAAGGCTTTGTTCAGGTTATAAACCTTGTCCGGTTCCCGGTTGAACAGCGGTCTTAAAAAATAGTCCAGATTTCCCAGTGCTGACGGATTCTCCAGCACTTTATCATAGAAATCATTGCGCATGGAAAATCTCCGGATCAGGGACATCTGCGACAATGCTTCCAGTTCTCTGGTATAAAGTGCCTTCAGGTCAAAATGACTGCTCAGGATTTTCTGGTGCTCATCAATGGTTCTGTTCAGATAGCTCTCAATAATACGGAGATTCTCAAGGTTCTCCTCTTCCTTTTCGCCCAGACGGCGCACATTGATGTTCTCTTCTTCCAGCTTCTTTACCCTGCTTCGCACCAGTTCCCTGTATTTCTGGAATTTTTCTTTTGTGTCACTGATCGTATCCAGATTCTCCAGAAGGATTTCCTCGTAATCCTTTACTGAATAATTCAGGGCATTTCTGCGGATTTTTCCCATAGCTTCCTGAATCTTCTGAAGCTGGATGCGCATCAGGTTAAAAACATTCTTAATCTCATCCACAGCCTTATCATAGCTCTGTTTTTCCAGATGCATCTGGAAGATCATTTCATGGATGGTAAGCTTCATATTATTTTCTATTTCAAGGGTGGAAAGTATCAGATTGTATCCGTCGTCTGTAAGATAATAAGAAGTTCTGCGAACCTCCTGATCCAGATACACGATCCGGTTCGCCACATAGCTGATATGCATGACATGATAATCGTTCTCTTCAAAATCATAGCCGTCAAAATACATGGCACGGCCTTCATTTGATAAGATCACATTGACAACAAAATCTCCTAATTTTCTGCAGTCATCATAGGAGATTTCTTTACCCAGATACCTGGTATTGATGGTATCAATATAGGCTCCGATATCATCCATAGTACAGTTCTCTTCCCTCAGAGACTGCTCCATAATATAAAGCATTACTGCAAAAATAAGATTCATCTGTTCATCAAATTTCAGAAAGCCAAACTGTTTCCAGGATGTCTTCTGAATACTATTTTGGATAAGAACACCGTACAGGCCTACATTTTTCATTCGTTTTGGAAAATTTTTCAGAAATTCGTATTGCAAAGTTGCCTCCCTTGATTAAATATGGTTTTTACCCTATTGTTTATTTGCGTAACTGCACAAATCCTGTATCAGAAATCTGTAGATATCCCCTCCGAAGGATCGGCTACAGTGTATTCAGCCGATTATCTGCAGTATAGCCTTCAGAAGATCCCCCTGAAGATAATAGGTCGTCTCAAAATGAAGATATGATAACGATACTTTATCCCACAACAATAAGATCTTTGGTGGGAATTCTTCATCCCCATCCCAGAACTGAAACAACACAGAGAACTCCGGAAGAACAGGCATTTCAAATGTCAGATCTGCCCCAGCCAAACGTTTCGTCTGCTTTCCTCCCAGACAGATACAGGCCTGCTTTACCTCTTCCACTTTGCCGGAAAATGCTCTTGCATACTTTTCCACAAAGGGATCTGTTGACGGACTGCTCCCGGCAGTTACAAACCTGCCCACAGGCTGCCACTGCCCGGTAAGAGGAGGCAGTATCTCCTGCCCGGAACAGCAGAGAAAATCATAGATTGTCATAACAACTGTATATTCTCTGCAGTCCGTCCATTCTTCGCCTGTGGCATATTCAATAGCACCGTTTCTGCGATTGATCCGATATTCTGTTTCAATGTATTTCAAATACAGATATTCTTCATCATGTTTCAAACCATATTTCTCTATCAGCTTATCCTGATTATATTTTAAAAACAACTCTCTTCCTGTATATACCTGTTTTTCATAATTATCCATAGTATACTTTATTCCATTTCTTATTTTAATCGAATCAAGTGAGTCCCCTGCGGAGGTTGCGAAAAGCAATTATTCGTTATACCAGACATAAATACAGGAAATATGCGACATAACACAACAGCATAACCACACCACAGGGTTTTCTTAATTCTTTATGTCTGAATGTACCAATCCAGAGTATTACTCCGCACAGAACTGCAATTACAGTATCAATAATAAATTTACTCTCAAACGGCACAGTACAAATGAGTGCTGTTGTACCGATAACAAACAAAATATTAAAAATATTGCTTCCGACTATATTTCCAATGGCAATTCCTGTATTTCCTCTTCTGGCTGCTGTTACTGATGTGACAAGTTCCGGAAGAGATGTTCCCAGTGCAACAATTGTCAGCCCGATAAATCTCTCACTCATGCCAAAATAACGGGCAATCTCCGTTGCTCCGCTGACAGCAAAATCACTGCCCTTTACAACCAGAATTCCACCGATTACCATCAGGAGCATACATTTCCATACCGGATTATCCTTTGCTTCTGCTTCTTCCTGATCGTTCCCTTTCTTTGCCATCACAAACAGATATCCCAGATATATCAGAAACAGTATCCAGAAAATCACACCTTCAATAAAAGTCACCTCTGAACCTGTGATACCAAAAATCAGCAAAATAATTGTTATCACTGTCATAAACGGAATTTCGTAAAGAAGCGTGGATTTTTGAATTGCTACATTCGTAATTACTGCTGTGATTCCCAGGATGATGAAAATATTCAGGATATTACTTCCGACTACATTTCCAATGGTAATACCTGCATTCTTATTTATTGCAGCAGTAATACTGACTGCTGCCTCCGGCATGCTGGTTCCCATTGCTACAATGGTTAATCCAATGATCAACTGTGGAATTCCCAGCTTTTTCGCAATACTGGCTGCACCCTCCACAAACCAGTCTGCACCTTTCACCAGAAACAAAAAACCTGCCAACAAAATAATAACCTGTAAAAACATCATTTCTACCTCTCTTTCTTTTATTACGTACTCACAAAATCAAATATAAAAAGATTCCGGGAATACATTTATTTTGCAGTAGGTATAAAAAAAAGACTCCTACTGCATTCACAGTAAAAGTCTCGCAATTTCATCACTTTCCGAGTTATATGTTTCAATAACTGTCCTGACGAAGAAGTGAACCGAATCTACCCGGCAAGCTACTCCCTTTTCACAGGTATATTCTAACAGACTGTCTCTTAAAAATCAATTATTTTTTATCATAAGATTCTCCATAATCCATAATATGTTACTGTTCACACACCACTATCCCGCGAGGTGTTTTGGCATGAATATGCCAAAATCCCGAGACATACAAGCCAAAATTCCATTGCCGCAGGCAATCTGGAATGAATTTTGGCTACGTTACTGAGAACGGAGTGAACAGTAATGTAGCCTCCCCTCTGTGTCAGAATCTGCGTCAGAAATCTGCAGTATTTAAAATTTCCTGAGGGATATATCTGTCCTTATCCAGAACAGCTTCCATCTTTTTGACCATTATTTCATCAAAACAGGAGAAAAATTGTGTACTGATATTTCTGTTCTGATGCTCCTTTGTCTCCGGAAGTTCAATTATCTGTTCTGCTTTTCCAAGCATAGCCTGATATGCCGGCACAAAAGGAATAATTTTCCATCTGCTGCGAAATTTTTCTGCCAGATTTTCGTATATACCGATGCCCTCATAATCCATATCCCCGAAATAATAAATTGTATTCTTCGGATGTTTCATATAGGGTTCCGCACACAGATCAAAATCCTGAAAAGAACGGATAATACCTTTTCCTGCACCATAAATCAGAGTTCCGATTTCTGCACCAAAAATTTCAGTATGTCCATTCAGAAGATAATTACGCATACTGAAAAAAGGATCTTTATTTTCCAGAATCAGGATATTCTGCGGCGTATTTCTTGTATGTGTATAATATGAAAGGGGCTCTGTTGTCCTGTATACATTCAGAGCCTCCACATTGAGTCCGCAGCGTTTCAGAATCTTCTTTCCCTGCTCTCTGTCCAGAAATTTCTCTCTGTGCCATATTTCAAAGCTTCTTTCATTCAGAGATTCCGCTGTCAGTAAGGCATCTGCATGTTTTTTCAGATATTCATTCAGCATAAGTACCCAGATTCGGTCTTTCTCATATGTATCCGGATGCGCCAGATAATAATCCACGGAAATCATGGTAGAAAAGGTATATTTTATTTCTTCTATATAATTGCTGTAATCCTTCTGTTCTTCTACCATCCAGTATTCGCGATAAAGCGCCGGCTTCTTGCCATTGCTCTTAGAAGCCTTTACAGGTTTTATCTGACCTTTTTCCAGCAATTTCATTATGTATTCATACTGTTCCTGATAGTCAAGATCCTGTCTGGTATGAAGAAGGTCATCCAACGATATTCTTTTCATTGATTAATTTCTCCAGAGTGGGTGAATATTCGTCCCGCCCGCTTAACTTATTGTTTTTTTACGATGGAAGCAGCTTATCTTACAGTAAGATATTCCACTGCAAAAATCGCCAGCACGCCTACCAATACGCTAAGTAATACATAACATAGAGCTATTCCCATATGTCCATCCCGGATCAAATCCGAAGATTCCAGTGCAAAGGTTGAGAATGTGGTAAATCCACCGCAGACTCCCACCTTCAGAAACAAAATCATCCTTGGTGGAACAGACAATTTCGCCGCCAGTACTGTGATTGCTCCGATCACAATACATCCAATCACATTGATACAAAAGGTTTTTACCGGAAAAATCATGGTTTCTCCTGTGGGAATCAGCCCAATCAGGTACCGCAATACTGCTCCTGCAAAACCACCCAGCCCTACTGCCAAACAATTCATCATTTTATCTCTCCAAAATCAAGCGGATAAAATCATCCGCTTCGCTACGCGGCTCTATACCGAATAACTGCTTCGCAGTTTATTCGGTTAATATAAATTTACTTGTTTATCTACGAGTTTTTCCCCTTCATACTGCAATTTTAAAGAAAAAAATCGCTCATCTCCTGAAAGAAGCAAATCCAGAAAAACTCTGTCACCTTCCCATGTGGGAAGTGTCGGCACAACAGCTTTATCTATCCAGTAAAGTTCTCCTTCATTGCATTCTGTTAATTCACCGATATATTCGTTGGCCGTAAACACACACATAAGCTCCGGTTCACATTTATCGCTTATAAATGTAACCAGACCTCGAAGTTTATATGATGTCAGTGTTAATCCTGTTTCTTCTTTCACTTCACGCAAAAGACATTCCTCCGGGGATTCCTGGCCCTCTGCATGTCCGCCGACTCCAATCCACTTTCCCTCATTTATGTCATTGTGCTTTTTTATCCTGTGAAGCATCAGATATTTGCCATTATTTTCTATATAGCATAAAGTCGTTATTGTCATTCTTACACTTCCCTAAACAAAATTACTATACCAAATGTTCTGAGTACCGGGCAACGACACATCCCTGTTGCCAGACAAAACAAACTACTGCAGTGCGGCACGCTTTACCTGGATCAGTGCTTTTGACACCGCAGGTACTGAAATGATGATCACCGTGATAATGCCCTCTGCCAGCAGATAGCTGTAATTGTATAAGATCGGATATACGGCTGTCAGAGATTTTGGGAAATTGTCTGGCATATAGCTCATCCAATAAAGATAACCGCCCAGAGAATGAAAAGCTCCTCTGGCAATTACAGCTATTATGTATCCTTTCAGAAGTCCATGACTCTGTTTTGCAAATAATCCTGCCAGTCCAAGTGCCGCAAATGCAAGTATGTAATCACAGCACACCTGAAAAAATGAAAGTATATAAGGCTCCTGGATAAACTGCAGGATTCCGTAAGCAAACCCAGCCATAATACCAGTTCCGACCCCATACCAGTTTGCGATCAGAACAATAAAAAGCATACTGCAAAGAGTGACGCTTCCTCCCCACGGCAGTTTGAAGATTTTCAGATAAGACGTAATAAAAGCAAGTGCAATAGCTACGGCACAGAATACCAGTTGCCTTGTGGTAAGCTTTTTCTTGTCTGAATTCTTCCCTGCAAAATAAATCGCCAGAAAAAACAAAATGATTCCGGCAATAACTGTAATCACATATCCGGCAGTTGTAAGTCCACCATCAGCAGTTACCATAAAACCAAACATAAAATGACCTCCCTCTTGTTATTAATTTTTGTGTAATTGATTTTATCTGTTGTTCAGATACTAATTTATTATAAGGATTTTATCATTTTTCGTCAATTATTCGTCGCTTACGTTTTTAATTTATTCGCTATTCTTTACAGCCTTATTTTAAACTTTTTACTCAACAGAAAAACCCCGGAAACCTTACGGTTCCGGGGTATCTTACGTTTGGACAC
>OGOO01001002.1_pt1 | contig 27732 bp, 18 predicted proteins | sample 1552651 | NCBI WGS metagenome assembly OGOO01 (sample SAMEA2580118, study PRJEB22360) | human gut metagenome | biome: human gut; feature: human-associated habitat; material: faeces | place: Denmark | collected 2008/2010 | reverse complement strand
AAAATTTCAAGATATTTTAAAGATTAATGATTTATTGTCAATTACATTTCTTGATACAATAACTAATTGCCGTGATTGTATATTGTCACATGATAATGAATGGTACAATAAATTTCATGAGAAACAATCATATTTATTGATATATGAGTTCTTCATTACTTATAATAAACATAATACTTGCATAAACAATATAATAAGTAACGATTTTATAAATTTGTTAGATGACCAACGTCAGTCTTTGTCTGAGAAAATAAGATTATTTAAGAAAAAACATAAAATCGAGAATATAGGAAAAAAGATTAGAAATGATATTGCTGCACATATTAATCCTGATTTCGATGTATACAATAAAACTTTAAACTATTTGGATAGAAACGAAGTTATTGCAATGTTATCAGATTTTTTAAAAATAATCCAAGAAATGCAAGACTTCTTTTTTAAACTACTTGATTTATACTCTAAAAATATAGATAATAAAAGAGCAAATCTCAGAAATAATATTGCCAACTGTAAAGAAAAATATAAAAAGGTTATTACTCAAGAACAGAATTCAATATTAGATTCTATGGCTAAACAATTGCAACATTAGACACTGTCCAAAATTTTGCATCTCTCAAAATTACCCCCATAAAAAATCCCCCATGCAACCGCATGAGGGATTCCCACAAGTAAATTCTATTTCGAGAAATTTATTTTGCTACACGTTCCAGCCATTTTACCATGAACAGCATGACTCCCATTGAAATGAGACATACAATCATGAAAATAGCCCAGCAATATCCGATAGGAATGGCGTTATACATAAGTGGGCCAATCCACAACAGAAGATTACCTACAGCTGTTGCACCAAGCCACAATCCCTGGCAAAGTCCCAGAAGATGCTTTGGAGCCACCTTCGAAACGAATGACAATCCAAGTGGAGAGATAAACAACTCGGCCACAGTAAGCAGGAAGTAAAGAACAATCAACACCCATGCACCGGCTTTTACCTGCTGGTCAATAGGAAGTTCTCGATATTCTGCAGCAGAAGGATAACCCATAATGAGTGAATATGCAGACAAGAAGAGATAAGCCAAACCTGCAATGAGCATACCGATGGCAATCTTACGCGGAGTAGAAATTTCCTTGCCTCTTCTTGAAAGAGAACCGAAAATCATCATGATGACCGGAGTCAATGTAATCACAAAGAAAGGATTCACTGCCTGCCATATTTCCGGAGCAATTGTAGATGTATCAACGAAGTCTCTCGCAAAGAGTGAAAGTGAAGTACCGTTCTGATGGAATGAGAACCAGAAGAAAATAACCACGCCAAGCACTGCAAACAAGGCGTAAAGACGCTGTTTGATTTCCTTAGCCATGGCAGCCTTTTCTTCAGCTGTATAAGTAACAGCAGCTGCTGCTTCCTTTTTCCCCGGATTTGGGAACTGACTCTTGGTCACAAAGAAGATAATCAAAGAAATAAGCATTGCGGCAACAGATGCAACAAATGAATAATGAATACCTTCATTAAATACCTGCAAATACTGTGCGCAAGAAGCAGCCATATCGGAAGTTTCACCCACACACTGTGACATCAACTGATTCAAGTTACCCATAGCCTCAGCCGACATACCGTCTGCACCTTTTGCTATATATTCATGACACAGAGCAGGAAGACCCGCATTGTAGACCATATTGTGTGCACTCAGCCACCAGCTTCTCAACAAAGGAGCGATAAACGGAGCGATAAGTCCACCAATATTGATAAATACATAAAATATCTGGAATCCGGAATCTCTCTTGCTCTTAGCTTCAATCAGTTCCTTTTCCCCCTTCTTTGCAGCCTCTGCTTCAAGGTCATCGTACATCTGACCTACAATGGCCTGAAGATTTCCCTTGAACAGACCATTACCAAATGCGATGAAGAACAAGGCAATACAAGTAAGCGTAAGCAACCATGATGTATTACCTGCATTGGCAGTAATAGGAATAGATAATGCAATATATCCAATAGCCATGACCACGAGACCGGCCATGATTGTACCTTTATAATTCTGCTTTCTGTCGGCAATCAGCCCCCCCACAAGACTTAACAGATAAATACCTGCATAAAAGAATGAATAGATAAGTGTACTTTTTTCCTCACTTATACCAAATTTAGAACAAAGAAACAATACCAGTACGGCATTCATGATGTAGTAGCCAAAACGCTCCCCCATGTTAGAAAGTGCAGCTGGTATCAGACCTTTAGGATGCTTGTTAAACATAAATAATGAAGATTTTAATAATTAATAGTGTTAATACTCGTATAAATTCTGTCTCTCGTTCGCAAATATACAATTATTCAGATAAATATGCAAACTTACCTCACTCAGCACCTTGCGGAAGTTTTCCTCTGTACGTACGGCTTATCACGCGTTCAAAGCTATGAATAATCTCCTGCCCCATGTTCACACGCGTGCTGTCCACTTTCCGGATTTCCACAGGTGTAACAGCATCTTTATACTTCGCCTTGCCGATACGGATTTTCATCTTGTCCAGGTTTCCGGTAATGTTCACTCCCGCCTTGAACGGCAGCGGCGATTTCAGCACAGAGATGTGATAGTTAAAGTTCATGTCCAAACCCTGGGTTCCTCCCACAGCCGCCTTGTAACGGTCTATCTGAAGTAAGAACGGATATACCGTCACATTGCCGTCCTGCACGGTCAGGTTCACTGAAATACTGTCGAACACATTCCGTTTCTTGTTCTTGAACATCAGTGTCTTGGATATTTCCGCAAAGGTTTCTCCATCCATCAGTACCAGACTGTCGCCTTTGATATGCATGGCCGCTTTCAGACTTGGTATCTTCACGTTCAGATTGGAATCAAGCACAGCCTCGGCCGTAGCATCAAAATCGACCATTCCCTTGAAGGAACGGAGCATCGGTACAATCGTATCAAGCGAAGGAATGAAATCGACCAGCTTACCGATATTTACTTTGCGCAAACGGAAATCAAAACCGGCATAGCCTCTTGTTTTCCTTCGGGCACGATATACCAACGTGGTTTCCAGGTCTGCTTCCAGTCCGCGCATGGTCAGCTTTTTCAGATAAACGGCCTGATTGCGAATGTCTACCGCTCCTTGCACATTTTCAAACACCATATTTCCGTAAGTCACCTTTTTCAGGTTGGTCTTCAACTCGAAATCAATATTCTTCGGAATGACAAACAGCTGCATCGGTTCTGCCGACGATACTGTATCGGTCTCTGCCTGAAGCGTATCCTGCGGGAAGTTCAGTGCATTAATCAACTGATTGCAATCGAGGTTACGGGAAGCGATTTCCAGGTTGGCCTTCAGCATTTTTCCTTTCTTCATTGCCGCATACAGACCGTAAACCGATCCACTTGCCGTCAAGTTGGAACGTCCGATACGCATGCTGGCATTTTTCAAAGTGATGACTCTATCGCCTACCGTTACGGCTGTTTTGCGCATTCTCACCGGCAAAGCCAGTTCAGGGGTTCTTAAAGTCAGTCGGTTGAATCCGACAATTCCTTTGGGAAGCCATACTGAATCGCGTACCTTTTCAGCCGTCAAGTTAAAGCCTCCCTTGTCCATGCCCATTTTCATATCGCCCATACGGCAAAAGAGTGTATCGGTCTCCAAGGCTACCTTTATATTCGGCATGGCCGGATTCAGTTTGCCCGGCTGCAGGTGCAAGGAAGCCTTTGCCTTTTTACTGAACACCTTCAACGAATCACCCATCTCTCCTTTCAGACGACTCATCTGCAATTTACATTCCACGTCAATCAGACGGGTCGTATCCTGCGGATTCGTAGACCGGACGGTGGCATTCAATTCATCCAGATTGGCAGAAATAGCCGCAGTACGCAAGGAAGCCTTGCGAATGTTCATTTGTGCGGCAAGATTATCTTCTCCAATAAAACGGAGAGCGGCCTGGCTGGTAAATTCAAAATTCTTCTTGGTATCGCGCAAGAACATGTCCTGCATATCCAGCTTTCCTTTCAAACGAACACGCCCCCAGTCCTGCTTCTGAATAGTCGACAAGCGACAATGCAAGCGGAAGTCGGCTCCCACCCGACCACCTATCGACACTCCTTCCTGCAAGGGGAAAGTCTTGGCCAGTGCCGTAAGGTCTATTTCCGAACGGGTATGAAAAGTGATGTCAGGGTCACCCAACAAATCTTCCACTTTTCCGTCAGCTAATATATCGGTATGAGCTCCCTTGAAACGGAATATCTTCAAGGGAGCTCATACAAGGGCTTGTGGCGCATAAAATCAACGTAGCCGCTAAATTCTGCTGTCAGGTCGTCAATACCGTAGGGCAAATCGGCATACTTCGCCGAAGCCTGATTAATACTCATGTGAAGTGTGGCTTCCGGCATCTGCTGTTTGCCATAAAGCCCCTTCAAGGTTCCCTCTAACGTAACCTCTCCCTTGGCAGTGAGTTCCTGACGCTTCAGCACACTCTCCGGAATCATATTAAACACGGTTTCCAGCGACGGGGCATGCAACTTATAGGTCAAATCTACCGAAGCCGGTCCGCCAATCGTATCCCGCCCAAGGGTACCCGACAAGTCGAGGGCTATTCCATTCAATGTCAGTCCCGTATCCTTCAGCATAAGTCGTCGGGAAACACGGTCCAGTTGCATATCCGCATTCAGTCCTACAGCCAGGTGATTCACCAATAGCTGTCCGTCCTGCCAGAAGAGCAGATTCTCGTTGTCATACTCCAGTGCCAGCATGGAATAATCTTTCTTCAAGGAAGCTTTCAGACTCATGTTCAGGTTCTGCACACGAGCATATACCCTTGTATCCCTGTCGTCGAACGTCACGTTCGTACACTTCAAGGCCACACGGTTTATGTCTATTTCCTGAATCTGAGGCTTCTGAGATGTGGTATCCTCTTCTACCGTCTCTTCCGTACTCTTTACGATGTCCCAGTTGCTTTTTCCTTCCTTGTTCTTGAAGGCATATACCGATGCATCCTCCAGTCCCAGATAACGCAGACTGATTTTATCATGCAGCAGATAATCCATCGGATTCACCACTACCACACACTTCTTGAAAGAAACCAGCGAATCGGTCTTCTGCCACAACGTGTCATTAATGGCTTTAGACACCAATACTCCATCCGTCACCTTCAGTCCGAATCGCGGAAAGGTGGAAAAGAAAGTCAGCTCCACGCTTTTCATCTGCAAACGGGCATTCAATGACTGATTGGCCACATTCAACACCACTGGTGTCAGTTTCTCCGGTGTAAAAATAAAATTCACCACGATGGTTACGGCCAACAAGAATATAGTCAGTAACGCTCCTAACGAAATGGCCGTCAGCCGAATTGTTTTACGTAATTTCTTGTTCATCTTTTTTCTTTCATAAACAAACTTATCTATTGTTTGTTCTATCAGTCTCTGCATTCAGGCAATAAGTACAGACAAAATCAGGATGGATCAGATAATAAATCAGGAAACGAGTCTTGCTCGATTTTCGATACGATTCACCTATAAACGTTCCAAAGGAAGATAATCTGAAAGAGCATACCTTCAAATGTTGCAGGAAATCTACTTCTTCCGTATCCAGTACTTTGTACATGGTTTCTTTAGCCGACCAGTGCAAGAGCAACTGATACAGTTCCTCATGTGACTCCATCCGTGCCCTTTCCGGCATCTCGTCTTCTCTGATAAAACGGGGTTCTACTTTTCGTACCCGCTCGCCATAAGCCTCAATATCAATGCCGGGCTGGGCAGATTCATGCAAACCGACAGCCACATATCCCTTCGTATGAGAAATGGATACATGATACTCCCCTCCTGTCAGAAACGGCTTTCCGGAAGGTTCATGTCCAATCCGCACTTCTTTCCCCAACATCGTTTTCAGCAGCACACGGACTGCCAGGTATTCTAATTTCCGGGAAGAAGCCTTCAGGCCTTCAAGTTCCTGCCGCACCACATCGTCCGACAGACAGGTACAAAGTTCCTCCATCGTTTCCGTCACCTGCCAGATTCCCCATCTGCCATTCTCCTCCGTCCAAGTCTTCAGCAGCGGCATACTTACTTCTCCTTCGACTCGTCTTCTTCCTGAGCCACAGGCAAGATGGTCACTTTCACCTTCTGGATACGACGCGAAGTCATCTCCAGAATTTCAAAACGGTAATTCTGGTAATTGATAATCTCATGTAATACGGGGAACTCTCCCTTCAGTTCCAGCAAAAGGCCGGCCAGTGAATCCGCATCCCCAGAAACATCCTCAAATACCTCCTCACTATCCTTGATAATCTTATAAAAGTCCGACAACAGGGTTTTTCCTTCGAATACATACACGTTTTCCGTCAGTTTCACGTACGTGCGTTCTTCCTCATCGTATTCGTCATTGATTTCTCCGACAATCTCCTCGATGATGTCCTCCATCGTCACGATGCCCGACGTACCTCCAAATTCATCCACCACTACAGCAATATGAATCTTATTCGCCTGAAAATCACGCAGCAAATCGCCAATCATCTTATTTTCAGGTACAAACAAGGCAGGGCGAATCAGGTTCTGCCACTTGAAGTCCTCACCTTTGTCCAAATAAGGAAGCAAATCCTTGATATACAATATACCTTTAATCTGGTCACGCGTTTCTTCATACACCGGAATACGCGAATATCCGTTCTCATTGATACACTTCAGAACCTCAGAAAAAGTAGAATGTATTTCCAAATCCACAATATCCAGACGGGAAGTCATTACTTCCTTCGCGGTTTCTTCTCCAAAACGGATGATTCCCTCCAGCATATTGTTTTCTTCCGGTGTTTCCTGAATATCTGTCAATTCCAATGCCTGAGAAAGTTCATTAACCGACAAATTCCGGACTTTCCGCTTCTGTGAAAAACGGTTGATAAAGAAAGAAGACCGGACCAGCAATGAAGAAATAGGCCAAAATACGGTGCGCAAAACCGTCACTACGGGAGCAGCCTTACGGGCAAAAGGTAAAGTGTGCTGTGCCGAATAAATTTTCGGCATAATTTCGCCAAACAGCAACAGCAGGAAGGTCAATACGACCGTTACAATCAAGAATTCCAGAATCTTTGCCTCTCCAAAATCAATCACACTGGCAAACACATAGTTCAACAGCATAATGATGGTCACATTGACAAAGTTATTCGAAATCAGAATAGTGGCCAGCAGGCGCTCTGAATCCTCCAGTAAAGCCTTGATCTTGGAGTCAGAAGGGTGATTCTCCTCCTCTATATCGTTCAAATCAGAAGGAGACAACGAAAAGAAAGCTATTTCAGAAGCAGAAACGAAGCCCGAAGTATATAACAACATAAGGGCCAGCAGCAAAGCAAAAGCAGCCCCTAACGAAAGGGGCATTACGGTAATTCCGTTACAAAGCTCCGTCCAGCGGAGCAAACACGAGTCAGGGTCCATTCTATCTACCTGTAGTTAAACATCAATTTAAGACCGCCTGAGATTAAAACGGCAAATCATCCGAAGGATTGTTCTCAGGCTGAGCAGCAGCGGCAGCCGGTGAAGCGGCCTGTGGTTGTGCAGGAGCAGCAGGCTGGGCAGCGCGCGGAGTCAGCATTTCCATATTGTCACCGAAAATTTCCACCACATAACGTTTCACCCCATTCTGGTCGTCGTATGAGCGTGAGCGGATTTTTCCTTCGATGTACAGCTTATCACCTTTGTGTACATATTTTTCGGCTGTTTCAGCCAGTCCGCGCCACAACACGATGTTATGCCATTCCGTACGTTCAGGCACCTGTGTACCATTGGCCAGCGTATAGGCACGGTCTGTGGTAGCCAGCGGGAAAGTAGCCACAGCCACTCCACTGTCCAAATATCTTACTTCAGGGTCTTTCCCTACATTTCCAATCAATTGTACTTTATTCAATGACATAATTTTATTTTTTATAATTTGGTTTCAAAAGTAACGAAAAAAAACGAGATATCAAGCGCGACACGGGGAATTTATGCAAATCGTCAATCAGAACACGCTGAAATCCAGAAAGGACAGCATCCTCCTCTGCCAGTTCCACTTCATAGCATCGGGCATGGATTACCCGGTGCGACAACACGTGTTTCACCTCAGGCGATACCACGCGAAACATACGTATGGAGCGGTCACCTACCAGTTCCCGGAATGCCGGAAGAGAGAAAATTTCTTCTTCTCCTACTTCCTGTTCCGTTTCAATCAGCGGAAACTCATACAGATTCTGCCAGATGTCTCCGGCTTCACGCCTTTTTATAAATGTATGCACGCCTGCACGCACGTAAATATAGGAAAAATAACGGTCTAACACCTTCGTTTTACGAGCTTTCCAGGGAAGTTTGTCCACTAAATTCTTTTGCAATGCCACACAACTGTCTGAAAGCGGACAGAACAGGCAGGAAGGCGATGACGGCACACACTGCAAGGCTCCGAAATCCATAATGGCCTGGTTATACAATGCCGGACGAGATTTATCGATCATCTCATCTGCCAGCGAAGCATACAGCTTTTTTCCGGCTCCTGTATCAATCGGTTCTTCCACGCCCAGCCATCTGGACAATACGCGATACACATTTCCGTCGACCACCGCATACGGCATGTCGTAGGCAAAAGAACAAATGGCTGCAGCCGTATAGTCTCCCACCCCTTTCAGTGCCCGGACATCTTCATAACGCACGGGAAAAGCACCTTTTTCAGCAATCATACGGGCAGCTTCGTGCAAGTTACGGGCTCGCGAATAATAGCCCAGCCCTTGCCAGCACTTCATCACTTCGTCTTCCGAAGCCTTTGCCAGTGTTTCCACATCCGGGAAATGCTCCATAAAACGGCAGTAATAATCATACCCTTGCACCACACGGGTCTGCTGAAGAATGATTTCCGAAATCCATATCTTATAAGGGTCTTTGGTATCACGCCAAGGCAGGTCACGCTTGTTCTCCTTGTACCAGTCAATTATTGTAGTTGCAAACAAATTCATCCAATCTATAATTTGGCTGCAAAAATAATACATTTGCCCGACATATCAGAAAAACCACGTCATACAGCTGTATAAAAGACTCGTAACCCTCAAAAAAGCACGAGTTTTCTAAAAAAATATTCTCAAGAAATTTTCGAAAGATACAGAAAAGCTATATATTTGCAGTCCAAAAATTTAAGATAACGTATAACAATAATTATTAGCGAAATGACTAAAGCAGATATTGTAAACGAAATTGCCAAGAACACAGGTATTGACAAGGCAACAGTATTGGCAACCCTTGAGGCGTTCATGGGATCAGTAAAAGAATCTTTGTCGAAAGATGAAAATGTCTACCTTCGTGGTTTCGGTAGTTTCATTGTAAAGAAAAGAGCGCAGAAAACTGCTCGTAATATTTCTAAGAACACTACCATTATTATTCCGGAACACAATATTCCGGCATTCAAACCTGCAAAAACATTTACTCTATCAGTAAAAAAATAATTAACATTTAGTATTAACCCATAAAATTTTGAAGCTATGCCAAGCGGAAAGAAAAGAAAAAGACATAAAATGTCTACACACAAACGTAAAAAAAGACTAAGAAAGAACAGACATAAAAGCAAAAAATAATTGTTAGTCTGTCCGACTTCAATAAAGAACAAACTTGCAAAGCTCAACAAAAGTCTTTCAGGTTTGTTCTTTGTGTAATTAGCAACCTAGTAAAAACAAAAAACCAAGTAAGAAAGTGACAAGCGAATTAGTAGTAGACGTACAGCCCAAGGAAATCTCTATTGCCCTCATGGAGGACAAGAACCTGGTAGAGTTCCAGAAAGAGGAACGAAACCTCTCCTTTTCCGTAGGCAACATGTACGTAGGAAAAGTCCGGAAACTCATGCCCGGCCTCAACGCCTGCTTCGTAGACGTAGGCTTTGAGAAAGACGCTTTTCTTCACTACCTGGACTTGGGACCACAATTTCATTCTTACCAGAAGTACCTCAAGCAAGTAATCAGCGACCGGAAAAAGCTCTATCCCATGTCGAAAGCTTCCATGCTGCCCGACATTGAAAAGGATGGAACCATTTCCAGCGTGCTCCAGCAGGGACAGGAAGTCATCGTACAGATTGTCAAGGAACCGATTTCCACCAAGGGGCCGCGACTGACCTGCGAATTGTCGTTCGCCGGACGCTATCTGGTACTGATACCTTTCAACGACAAAGTATCCGTTTCACAAAAAATCAAATCCAGCGAGGAAAGAGCACGCCTCAAACAACTGCTACAGAGCATCAAACCAAAGAACTTCGGAGTCATCGTACGTACCGTGGCCGAAGGAAAGCGCGTGGCAGAACTGGATGCGGAACTGAAAGTCCTGCTGAAACATTGGGAAGAAACCATCACGAAAGTACAGAAGGCCACCAAACTGCCCTCACTGGTTTATGAGGAAACAAGCCGCACCGTAGCCATGCTGCGCGACTTGTTCAACCCGTCGTACGAAAACATCTATGTGAACGACGAAACCGTTTTCAACGAAGTAAAAGATTATGTAGCACTCATTGCTCCCGAGCGTACGGGCATCGTGAAGCGCTACACCGGCCAGCTCCCTATTTTCGATAACTTCGGCATCACCAAGCAAATCAAATCCTCTTTCGGGAAAACCGTTTCCTACAAGAGTGGAGCTTATCTGATTATCGAACATACGGAAGCACTGCATGTGGTGGACGTAAACAGCGGAAACCGTTCCAAATCAACCAACGGACAAGAAGCGAACGCACTCGACGTGAATTTGGGCGCAGCCGATGAGTTGGCACGCCAGCTTCGTCTAAGGGATATGGGAGGTATCATTGTGGTAGACTTCATCGATATGAACCTGGCTGAAAACCGGCAGAAACTTTACGAACGCATGTGCCAGAACATGCAGAAAGACCGGGCCAAGCACAACATCCTTCCTCTGAGCAAATTCGGACTTATGCAAATCACGCGCCAGCGTGTGCGTCCGGCCATGGATGTTACTACTGATGAAGACTGCCCCGTATGTTTCGGAAAAGGAAAAATCAAACCTTCCATCCTGTTTACCGATACATTGGAAAGTAAGATTGACTATATGGTCAACAAGCTGAAAGTGAAGAAATTCACGCTACACATTCATCCTTATGTCGCTGCCTACGTAAATCAGGGACTCATGTCCATGAAGCGCAAATGGCAGATGAAATATGGATTTGGCATCAAAATCGTTCCGAACCAGAATCTGGCGTTCCTGCAATATAAATTCTTTGACGTGAACAACCAGGAAATGGACATGAAGGAAGAATTCGAAATTAAATAATCAGAAGGCCGTCTCCCATCGCAAACAAGGGAGACGGCCTTTTTTGTCTCCCAGCACAAAGGCCTTTCATCCTCTCTTTCCTGATTGACAAACGCACAGCAGATAAAAGCATAACTATTCCACATTATTTAGGTTTCCCTTGGCAGAACCTTATGTTTTTCGCCTGAGAAACCTAGAGTTCCGTACCGGGAAACACAGGTCTCTCAGGTGAAAAACGTAATTGCCATGAAAGCATTGAAGCGAAACAGTACCGGTGTTTTCTCTTATCCCATCCCGCACGTTGCACACCGGAATTCTGTTTTTATCCGCTATGCCCTTGTTGATTTCCTCCTTTTTTTACTACCTTTGCAATCAAGTATCATTTTAATACAAAAACATGAAAATACGTAGCATTTTATTTATTCTTGGGGTTACATTCTCTCAGTTTTCACTGGCACAACAGACTTTGCCGCGCGATCCGGACTGCTGTACCAGCATCATGGTGGGGAAACTGGCCTCAACTGACGGCTCTGTCATGACAAGCCACACCTGCGACAGCTGGTACCGTACGTGGGTAAACGTAGTACCGGCAGCAGATTTTGCCAACGACACAGTGATGAACATTTACGACGGACGCATGCACACGGAATCGGTCAACGACCAGACGAAACTGACCGTGAAAGGACAGATTCCGCAAGCCAAGCATACCTATGCTTTTCTGGATACGGCTTATCCGTGCCTGAACGAGAAGCAGCTGGCCATGGGAGAAACTACCATCAGCGGACGGGATACCTTGCGGAACCCTAAAGGAATGTTCATGATTGAAGAACTGGCCCGCGTGGCATTGCAACGCTGCACTACGGCCCGCGATGCCATTCAGCTCATGGGCAAGCTGGTGAAGGAATACGGTTATGGCGATTCGGGCGAATGTCTGACCATTGCCGACCCGAAGGAAGTATGGCACTTTGAAATCTTCGGCGAAGGCCCCGACCAGATTGGCGGTGTATGGGCTGCCGTACGTATCCCCGACGATGAAGTGGGCGTATCGGCCAATATCTCACGTATCAGCACACTCAACCTGAAGGATACACGTAACTATATGGCTTCTGAAAACGTATTCAGTGTGGCCAAGAAACTCAAGCTGTGGGACGGCAAGGAACCGTTCAAGTTCTGGAAAGTTTACGGAGGTCCGAACTATTTCGGCAAGATGCAGGCATTCAGCATCCGCGAGTTCTTCATTCTGAGCACACTGGCTCCGTCGCTCAAGCTTAGCATGGACGACGAGGAACTGCCGCTGAGTGTAAAACCGGAAAAGAAAATCAGCAATGCCGACGTGATGGCTTACCTGCGCCAGACGTATGAAGGTACGGAATGGAGCGTAACGAAAAACCTGAAAGTGGCTGTCAAGGACAGAAAAACCGGAAAGACCGATACCATTACCAGCCCGCGTGCTAACCCGTGGATGCGTACCGACGAGGTACAGCTGTTCAATGCCCTGCAAAAAGGTGCCGTGACAGCCAACCGCAACGTGGCCGTGCCGCAATGTGCGTACTCTACCGTCATCCAGTTGCGCGACTGGCTTCCGGATGCCGTGGGAGGTGTCTGCTGGTTTGGCATGGACAACCCCGGACAGAGTCCGCGCGTGCCCATCTTCTGCGGTACGACCGACCTGCCTGAAATGTTCAAGATTTGCGGCAACCACCGCTACCGCCTGGATGCTGCCTTGTGGCACTATCGCCAGGCCAACAAGCTGGCTACCGTGAGATGGGGAAATGCCCGGAAGATTTTGGAAAAGAACCTGCTCCATTTTGAAAGAAAAGGACTGGAAGAACTGCCGATGGTGGAACAACGCTATGCCGAGCTGGTCAAGAGTCAGGGAGAAGAAGCTGCCAAGGCTTATCTGACCGACTATACCAAAGACTTTATCGGAGCTACCCTTCTGCGCTGGGACGAAATGACCGCCAAATACTGGAATGACTACCGTTTCGGATTCTGATTCCTTATTAATACACACGTAAAAAACACATAGAAAAGATATGAAAACAGTTACATTTATCTCTGCATTACTTCTTGCTTCGGCCACCGTTCAGGCACAGCCCAAGGCCGAAGGCTACCAGTTTACTACCGTAGTCAACCAGAAAGTGACTCCGGTCAAGAACCAAGCTGCCACCGGTACCTGCTGGTGCTTTGCCACTACTTCTTTCATCGAAGCCGAACTCCTGCGCCAGGGAAAAGGCGAATTCGACCTCTCGGAAATGTACATTGTCCGTCAGAAATACATGAACCAATTGAACGACAACTACCTGCGCCACGGAAATGGCAACATCGGTCAGGGAAGTATCTCACCCAGCTGGTTTACGGCTTTCACTCAGGTAGGCATCGTGCCGGAAGAAGTGTACAGCGGTATCAATTACAACTCTCCTACCCACAACCACAAGGAACTGGCCTCTTATATGGAAGTCATTGCCGAAAAGGCCGTACAAATGCGCCAGCGCAGTCCGGAATACGACAAGCTGATCAAGAGCCTGTTCGACATCTACATGGGCGAATTGCCTGAAAAATTCACCTACAAAGGCAAGGAATACTCCCCGCAGTCCTTCGCACAGAGCCTGGACATCCATCCCGAAGACTACGTCATGCTGACCAGCTTTACCCACAAGCCCTACTACCAGGCCTTTGAAGTAGAGATTCCCGACAACTGGGAACATGCCAAGATGTACAACCTTCCGCTGGATGAGATGATGGAAGCTACAGACTATGCGCTGAAAAACGGCTATACCGTATGCTGGGACGGAGACGTCAGCGAAAAAGGTTTCTCTTTCAAGCACGGAGTAGCCATCAATCCGGAAACCGGAAAGACAGAAGACCTGAAGGATACTGACTTTGCCCGCTGGCAAGGTATGGATGCACAGGAAAGACTCAACGAAGCCTTCAAGTTTGAATATCCTTGTCCGGAAGTCAAGGTAACTCCCGAAATCCGCCAGAAAGGATACGAATCTTTCGTAACAACTGATGACCACCTGATGCACCTCACCGGCATCGCCAAGGACCAGAACGGCACGAAATACTACATCACCAAAAACTCCTGGGGAACCGACCGCAATGATTTCGGCGGTTACCTGAACATGTCGGAAAGCTACGTACGTGCCAAGACTATCTACGTGCTTGTACACAAAGATGCCCTGAGCAAGGACATGAAGAAAAAGCTCGGACTGGCCGACTAAAAACCTGCCTGAAAAACAACCAGGTTACCAAAATGGATGCTTATCTTTGCTGCTGTCAACAGATAAGCATCCATTTTTTTATGAAAACTGAAGACTATACTCCCATTTTAGAATCGGCCGGCATCCGTCCCACCTCTACCCGACTGCTCATCTATGAAGCCATTGCCCGAAACAGTGACACGTTCAGCCTGAGCACATTGGAAAGACAACTCGACAGCATCGACAAGTCGGTCATCTTCCGCACCCTCGTGCTCTTTCACGAGCACCACCTGATACACAGTGTAGACGACGGCAGCGGCTCACACAAATACTGCATCTGCCACAACCACGGACACTGCCACGAAGAAGAGGCCCATTGCCACTTCTATTGCGAAATCTGCCAGAACACCTACTGCCTGAACGAAGACCTGATACCGCACATCGACCTGCCCGAAGGATTCATTGCCCGAAAAGTGAACTACATCGTGAAGGGTATCTGCGCCAAGTGCGCCGCCAAGCACTCCGTTTAAAGCCGTTTTTTTGATTTACATCAATAAAACACCGGAAAATCAAAATTTCATGTTATAAAACATATATTCTATTCAAAAAAGCCCTATCTTTGCAGCGTAATCAAGAACGAAAGTTCAACGGTTACCAGGAAAAAAGATTGTTATAGGATTTAAAAAGATTGTTTTTACCTCGTCGGGATGACGACGTATTTTTAGATTAGGTTTTAGATTTAAGGTATTAAAGTTTTTTATTCACTAAAAAGAAAGGGTAACAACATGAAAACGATGAAGAATTTCATTCAGAAGGTCTTCAAGGGAGACCCGATGATTTGGGGTTACGTAATGCTCAGCTAATGAGTGTGTAACCCCTTTGTGGACCGGGGATGTTCGGTCTTTTTGACAGAAAGTTGTAAAGTTTACTGTATACAATACCTTTCACAGGTATCATAAAAAAACGAGTGTATCTGCTTCGATACACTCGTTTTTTATTTGTCTAAGCCAGGAGGAACTCAGAATTTTTCTTTTCTTTCTTCAATCCACCACTGGAAATTCAATGGTTTCGGTTGCTTCATTCCAGTTTTCGATGGTAAAGTTTCCGGTTCCTCCCCCCGAAAAAATATTACCAATCACCACATTTAATGTTAAACGGGTATTTGCATCCAAGGTAGATGACAAATTACGCGCCAGCCGGTGCACCGTTCCATCTTTCAATGTGATGAACAATTGCAGCAAAGGATTATTCGTTGAAGGGAATAACATGATCATGGCATTGCTCATTTCCGTATTGTCGACAGACCGAACCAGGTCAAAAGCAACGGTCTTCTCTTTATTCTCCGGCTCAGCCGTATACAGATTCAGTTTTTCTGCAATTCCGCCAATATGCACCTTTATACTCTCCACATTCGAGCTGATGACTCCATTGTTCGCTGTCTTTACAATCACTTTCAAGCCTGCCACTGCCCTGCGCATATTGGCCTGCAAGTCTTCTTCACCAATGTTCACATTCTGTCTGCCATACACCAGGTCGAACACAGGAATATAAGTTGTATCCGAAGAATTCTGCCTTAATTCAAAATACAGATTAGACAAATCACTCCCTATCGACAAACCCGGTTCCCTGATAGCCGGTGTAGTATGAATAGGTTCTTCATATTGAGGAGTTCCCCAATACACCATATTATACTGCCCGACAGGAAGTGAAATCTCCCGATTATTATCCCCATAAATACTTCCATCCTGAATATGGTAAAAACCATAAAACGTAGATAACTTATCGTTTACATAGTTTCCACAGAAAATAGAAGTTCCCGCATTACACGGATATGCCTCCAAAATACCGGATAAGGGACTCTCATTATCTGCAAGTCGAGATTCCAGACGAGGAGTGACAAGACCCTCTTTTTCTTCGTTAAGAACACAATCATCTTTCACACATGAAACAGTTGCCACAGACAAAGCTAAAACTCCAAAAACTATTTTTTTCATAATTAATAAGATAAAAACATTAAAAAAGAATCAAGCCATAAAGACATCAGAGAAACGAATAGAGATAAAAACCAGAACAGGTTCAGAGATATGTTTATAGTTTCATGCTTTTCTATTATAAATAACAACTAAAAACAAAGAATGTTTTTGAATCTGGCACAAATTATTGCCAGTTCCGAATCTTTTCAATAACTTTCCTGCAAATTTCTAAAAACGATACAGAAATGTCATTAATCAGAGTGATTCTCTCCATTATTTTTCCGCCTCTTGCCGTAATTGACAAAGGCTGCGGATCGGTACTGATTGTCTTCATCCTTACCCTGTGTGGATGGATTCCGGGCGTAATCGGTGCCCTGATTATCCTCAACAAGAACTAAATCTAACTCTATTCCTAAATAAAGAAACATTATGAAAGAATTACATGTACATGAAATTACGGGACATTCGCTTGTCCCCGCAAAAGACATTCCGGCATTGCTCGATGAAAACCATATTGAATTTCAGGCCATCGACTGTGTAAACTGGAACGCCTATCCTTACCGCCCTGAGGTGGAATTCCGCATGGCTCACACAGGAGAGGCCATTTTATTGAACTACCGCGTCAAGGAAGAAAGCGTACGTGCCGTAGCAGCGGAAGACAACGGCAGAGTATGGGAAGACTCCTGCTGTGAGTTCTTCTTCCAGCTTCCCGAAGACCAGGAAGAAAATATCTACTACAACTTTGAATGCAACTGTGGAGGTACCTTGCTTATCGGCGGCGGAAGACCGGGCGACAGACCTCATGCACCATTGGAAATCACCCGAAAAGTAGACCGCTGGACCTCGCTCGACAAAGCTCCTTTTGAAGAACGTATGGGCGAATGCAGCTGGCAGCTGGCCCTTTGCATCCCGAAGGAAGCATTTTTCCGTCATCAGCTTAAAGGTTTCAAAGGAATGATTGCGCGTGCCAATTTCTACAAATGCGGCGACAAGCAGCACACCCCACATTTCCTGTCATGGAACAAGATAGACTTGCCGGAACCTTGTTTCCATTGTCCGGAATTCTTCGGCAAGATTCTGTTTGAATAAGAAACTGACCCAATAAAAACAAGAACGAATGTCCTTGACTGTTTTCCTCTCAGGGTATGAATACAAAAATGAATATAAGTATGAGAGAGAGAAAAGAGGAAAAACAGTCAAGTAACATTCGCCTGCAAACACAATAGAAACTAAAAAAAGAGAACTAAATATGCTGTCCTCCACCCAGCGCCTGATACAAGTTGATAAGGCTTTGTATCTCCTTGAAACAGTTAGCGGTTTGAGAGAGCTGGGCATTTAACAACGTCTGCCGGGCAGTCAGCACTTCCAGATAGGTAGTATTGCCATGCTGCATCAGCAGTGACGTACTGGTGAAGGCCTTTTCCAGGGCAGCCACCTGATTTTCGTAATTATCTTTTTTCCTTTTGCTTATCTGATAAGACACCAGCGCTTCGTTCACTTCCGTACCGGCATCCAGCAACTTTTGCTCAAAAGCCAGAAGAGCCTCTTCCTGCTGTGCCTTGGCAATGCGCCGGCGGGCAATCAATGTCCCTCTGTTAAACAGCGGCTGCGTCAGTGAAGCCAAGGCTGAGGTAACAAACTTGCCCGGATTGGTAATCAGTCCGCCCACCGAATTTGTCCATCCGGCACTTCCACTTAAGGTTATGGACGGATAAAAGGCTGAATTGGCCTGATTAGTCACATAAAACGCTTGTTCCAGGTCACGTTCGGCCATACGCACATCCGGACGGTTGGAAAGCATCTGAAGTGGAACTCCCACAGACAGACGTGAAGTGAACTGTTGACCGGAAAGTTTTCCCCTCGCTATCTTATGCGGTGTTTCTGCCAGCAGCAAAGACAGACTGTTTTCCACCTGGTTAATCTGTTCTTCCAAATCCATCACTGAATTTTCCACCTCATAATAAGTAGCCCTCATCTGTGAAACGGCAGCCTCATCGGCCTGTCCCGCATCCATCAGAGCCTGCGTAGACTCCACGGTTTCCTTCCACGTATCGGCTGTTTGACGGGAAATCTCCAGTTGCTCATCGAGCATCAATAACGTGTAATATGTATTCGCGATATTGGCTATCAGGCTGGAGTATACTACCTGCTTATAATCTTCACTTTGCAGATAAGCAGCTTTAGCCTGACGCTTGGCGTTACGCAGTTTTCCGAAAATGTCCAGCTCCCAACTGGCCGTCACCGGAAGCGTATAAGTGTGTGAAGCCTTGCTGCCTTCCACCGTATTGACGCCTCCTTGCGGAGAAAAAGCAAAGGAAGGAAGAAAAGCCAGTTTGGCCGAAAGCAAAGAAGCCTTCGCTTCTTCCACACGCAGACTGGCTGTCTGCACATCTGTATTCTGTGCCAGTCCCTTTTCAATCAGATCCTGTAAATAAGGATCGGTAAAGAAATCCCGCCAGTGGATGTTTCCGATACTTACCGTATCGGAAACAGTGACCTCTTCACCGTACAAGTTCTCGGGAACCGAGGTCTGCGGTTTATAGCTGGTATATATTCCGCAACTGCTCAGCAAGAGCGTTGCGCCACATGCGATTATCTTTGATGTATTCATATTGTTCATTTACTTTTCTGTGTTAAAGGCACTTTTCTCAATCAAGGTCTGTTCCTTCTCATATAGAATCTGCTGGTCGGGTTCCTTCTGCATAGGGCCACGCAATTTTTCCTGAAGGTATTCGAACACCACAAAGAAAACCGGAACCACAAAGAGCAGGGCCAACGTACCAATCAGCATACCTCCTACTACACCCGTAGCCAATGAACTGTTTCCGTTTGCTCCGGCACCGGATGAGAACATCAACGGAAGCATACCGAAAATCATACACAAGACGGTCATGATAATAGGACGGAAACGGGCCTGAGCTGCCGAATAAGCAGAAGAGATAATACCCATACCCTTACGACGGCGTTCAATGGCATACTCTGTAATCAAGATGGCTGTTTTAGCCAGCAAACCAATCAACATGATGGCACCGGTCTGCAGGTAGATATTATTCTCCAACCCTGCCACACGGGCAAACAGGAAACTTCCCATCAGTCCGAAAGGTACGGACAGAATCACTGCCAGCGGCACCAGGAAACTTTCATACAAGCAAGACAGAATCAGGTAAATCAATACCACGCAGAGGGTATAGATAAACACGGTCTGTGCTCCTCCGCTGCTGGCTTCCTCACGTGCCATACCTCCATATTCATAACCGTAGCCGGAAGGAAGTACCTGTGCTGCAACCTCCTTAATGGCTCTCTGGACTTCACCAGTAGAATATCCCTCGGCCACGTTCACATTCACATCAATCGTATTATACAAGTTGAAACGCTTGGCAATTTCCGGACCTAAGACAGAACGCAGCGTCACAAACTGACTGACCGGCGCCATCTCCGTTCCATTACGCACAAACATGTTGTCCAGCGCATGCTGATTCAAACGGGCATCGGGTGAAGCCTGAATCATGACACGGTATACCTTTCCATACTTATTGTAATTAGATACGTATGAACCTCCACAATAGGCTCCCACCACATCGAGCACATCACTCGGACTGATTCCGGCACGCTTGCATTTAGCTGCATCTACATCCACCGCAATCTGAGGAAAGTTCATGGCGTATGAACTATAAGCCATTGCCACTTCCGGACGTTCGTTAAGGGTCATGATAAATTTCTGTACGGACTCATAGAACGGCTGCATGTCGCCTCCCGTTTTGTCCTCCATATAAAGTTCCACCGCATTACCGGTACCGTATCCCGGAATCATGGCCGGCTGGAAACAGAATACCTGCGTCTCCTTTATCTCGCTGAACTGGGCATTCAGGCGCTTCATGACAGCTTCTACCGAATGTTCCTTTCCTTTTCGTTCATCCCAGTGATACAAGCGGATGATGACCGTACCGTATGACGTTCCCTGCCCGGAAATCAACCCATATCCCGTGATACGCGAATAATGCTCTATCTCCGGAGTGGCTTTCAATATATCCTGCACCTTGTCCATCACCTTATTGGTTTCAGCCAAAGAGTTACCAGGTGAGGTACTGATATTAATCATCATGGTTCCCTGGTCTTCCTGAGGCACCAGTCCGGTCTTGGTTGTCGACATCAGATATACCAGTAATACAGTGGCAACACCCAGTGAAGCCCATACGGTCCACCGGTGATGGAAGAAGAACATCAGTCCTTTCTTGTATTTGCCCAGCATCGTATTAAATGACACGGTGTAAGCCGTACGGATACGACCGCTGAAGCTCTTGATGCTTTTCTCCGTGTCAGAAGCTTTCATCATCATGGCGCACAAAGCCGGACAGAGCGTCAAGGCATTAATACAAGAGAGTCCTACAGCCACCGCCATCGTAATACCAAACTGAGTGTAGAACACACCGGAAGTTCCTCCCATGAAAGTCACCGGAATAAATACAGCCATAAAGACAAAGGTACACGACACAACGGCCATCGTCACATCACTCATGGCATCCTTTGTAGCAAGATAAGACGAGCGATACCCCACATCAAATTTGGCCTGTACGGCTTCCACTACAATAATCGCATCATCCACCACAGTACCGATGGCCAGCACAAGGGCAAACAAGGTCAGGATATTGATACTGAATCCGGCTACCGACAGGAAGGCAAACGTACCAATCAGTGATACAATGATGGAAATGGAAGGAATCAAGGTACTCTTGAAGTCATGCAAGAAGAAGTAAACCACCAACACTACCAGGATAATGGCTATCACCAGGGTTTCAACCACATTGTCGATAGAAGCAAAAAGGAAGTCGTTCACACTCATCATCTGAATAAACTCCGTTCCCTCCGGAAGATCTTTTGAAATATCATCCAGCAAGTCGGAGATTTCCTGGTTTACAGCCGTAGCATTGGCACCAGCCACCTGGAAGACCATGAAAGTAACTCCCGGAACTCCATCTGCTTCGCCATGGAAACTATAGGACTCACGCCCCAGTTCTACTTCCGCAATATCTTTTACCCGAAGCACGGACCCGTCTTTTTGCGAACGTATGACCATGTTTTCAAATTCTTCCACGCTCTTCAGACGACCTTTGTACTTCATGGTGTACTGAAACACATTGTCCGAGCTTTCACCCAATGAGCCTGTAGGTGCTTCCGTGTTCTGCTCACCCAATACGGCTGTCACATCAGAAGGAACCAGTCCGTATTGTGCCATTTTGTCGGGTTTCATCCAGATACGCATACTGTAAGTATCTCCCATCAGCTGCACGTCGCCTACACCCTGAATACGCTTTACCTGAGGAATCACATTGATGTCAAGGTAGTTGGCCAGGAAGGTTTCATCATAACGCTTGTCGGGGCTGATAAGACTGTTAATCTGAAGGAAGCTGTTCTGGCGTTTCATGGTACTGACGCCAATAGCAGTTACTTCGGAAGGCAGCAGACCTTGTGCGGCAGACACACGGTTCTGCACATTCACCGCTGCCATATCCGGGTCGGTCCCCTGCTTGAAATACACCAGGATTTCGGCTGTACCCGCATTGGTAGCCGTAGAGGTAATGTATATCATGTTTTCTACCCCGTTGATACTCTCTTCCAGCGGCATGATGACACTGTTCATCACCGCATCGGCATTGGCACCGGTATAAGTGGCTTCCACACGCACGGTAGGCGGAGCAATGTCAGGATATTGTTCCACGGGAAGTGTATAAAGTGATATAAATCCCACTATCAGAATCAAGACCGATATGGAGAGGGCCATCACCGGCCGTTTAATGAATATATTTCCTTTCATAATCGTCTGTTATTTTACTTGCGTTCCTTCACGAATCATTCCAGCTCCGTCGGCCACAATCTCATCTCCAGCTTTCAGGCCATCCAACACAATGTATTCTTTCCCATCGTTAACCGGAGCTACTTTTATCAAAGTAGATACCGCTTTCCCGTCTACCACCTTATAAGCCAGAATCTTATCCTGCAACTGTACGGTAGCTCCCTGCGGAATCACGATACATTTCTTATAGACACTTGGAATCAGCACGTTGCCCGATGCCCCACTGTGCAACAAACGGGAAGCATTCGGGAATACCGCACGCACACCTACCGTACCCGTCTCCTTGTCAATCACGCCACTGATAGATTCTATCTTTCCCTTTTCTTCGTACACAGAGCCATCGTTCAACTGAAGCTGAATGGCCGGCATATTTTCTACCGCTTTATCAATCGTACCGTATTGACGTGCCAAAGCCAAAAGCTGATTCTCAGTCATCGAGAAATAGACATACATGGTAGCATTATCTGACACAGTGGTCAGTGGCTGCGACATATTGGAACTGACCAGTGCTCCTACCCGGTAAGGCAACATGCCAATCACCCCGTTGCTGGGGCTTTTTACTTCCGTATAAGAAAGGTTATTCCGCGCATTCACCTCCTGTGCCTTAGCCTGTGCAAGCTGTGCCTTGGCAGTCAGATACTCATTCTCTGTTGTTTGCAAGTTAAAGCTGGAGACTACCTTCTTGGCGTACAGTTCCTTTGTACTTTTATACGTAAGTTCAGCTGTAGCCAGACTGGCTTTCGCTACTTCCACATTGGCAACTGCCGTTTCTAAAGCCGCCTTATAAGGAACCTGGTCAATCACAAACAAGACTTCTCCCTGTCGTACGACATCTCCTTCGGATACATTCAACTTTTCAATATATCCTGACACTTGCGGATAAATATCAATATCCTGCATACCTTCAATGGAGGCAGAATACGAAGTCATGATTTCCTTATCCGTATCTGCTGTAAGCGTTACAAGGTTATAGCCTTTCTGAGTGTTTTCTTTGGTTTCCGTCTTACAGGAAGTTATCCCCATCGCACAGCCAACCAGCAACATCAGCCATACGTTTAATTTTCCAATCTTTTTCGTCATATTCGTTTCTTTTTTTGTTCGCGCAAAAGTAGCAAGCAAGGGAAAAAGGAAGGCAACCGATTTTCGCACAGAGATGTTCAATTTTCTCCAACCTTCCGTCAAAATCATGAAATATGGAAAATAAGACATTCTTGAGAGAAAATAAGACATAGCACCTTAACCAAAAATCTTCATCTTTGCAAAAAAGAATTATGGAAGAGATTATTAGACATATTCACATGGAAATGCTTCAGGCACATTGCGATGCCCAAAGCTATATTGACGATTACATGTTTCTGACTGAACGCCTGGAGAATGTGTTCCCGGAAAACCGGAATGTCAAACTGGAAGTTTTTCTGATGCTCTATTGCGAGGAAGGAGAAGTAAAACTGGAACTGAACAACGTGACCCGGCACCTCCAGGCCAACGACCTGCTGATCAGCCTGCCCAATACGATTATAGGTCAGGTAATGGCCAGTCCCAACCATAAAGTAAAAGTCTTCTGTTTTTCCAACCGCTTTATCCAACGGCTGACCCAGACTCAGAAATACAGCTGGAAATCAATATGTTACATACAGAAAACCCCATCAAGCATTTTGGAGAAAACCGGAACGAAACGTTTCACCAGTACCTGAAACTGATAGAGGACAAGATACAGACTCCGCCCGACAAATACCAGAAAGAGATTCTGCTGCACATTGCCTCAGCCTTTTATGGCGAGATGGTGGCCGAAACCACCCGCAAGTCTATTGAAAAAGAAAAGCAAGGATATCACACTCCTGTCAAACAACCCGACTTCATCTTCAAGCAATTCATGGAAGCGCTGACAGCCGACAACGGCAAACACCGTACATTGACTTATTATGCCGACTTATTCTGTTACTCGCCGAAGTATCTGTCGCGCATCGTCAAGCAAATCAGCGGGAAAAATGCATTGACGCTGATTCATGAGAATGCCATTGAACATATCATTCCCGAACTGAGACATTCCAACAAAAGCATTAAGGAAATTTCTGTGGATTTTGAATTCCCCAATGTGTCGTTTTTTGCACAATACGTAAAAAAATACTTAGGAATGACACCTACAGAATATCGCAACAGCAGTCAAGATGAGAAATAACATAGACTAAAACTTTTTTACTTATGAAACGCTACATTTTATACAGTCTGAGTGGACTGGCAGCTTTATCAGCTCACTCACAAAACACATCTAACGAGAATGTTTCTCCCAACATACTACTCATTGTAGTAGACGACATGGGATTTTCAGACACACAACCCTTCGGCGGGGAAATACAGACACCCCACATCAACCGTCTGGCAGAGCAAGGCATCCGCTTTACCCGGTTTCATACCTCTTCTTTAAGTGCTCCCACAAGGGCCATGCTCCTGACGGGAGTGGACAATCACCAGAACGGACTGGGCATCATGCCTCCCCTGCATGCCGAGAACCAGTATATGCAACCCGGGTACGAAGGAGGTATTAACCAGCGCGTAATGACACTGGCCGAAGTACTGCACGAAAACAATTATTACACTTGCATGGCTGGTAAATGGCATCTGGGTGCACAAAAAGGAAACATCCCTTCCGAACGCGGATTCGAACAGAGTTTCACCATGTTAGGGGGAGGTGCCGGTCATTTCTGCCACTCATTTGCCTTGTCCGACAGCGAACAACCGGTCACTTTTTACCTGGACAACGGAAAGAAAGTAAACAAGCTTCCCGATGACTTCTATTCCACCCGCTACTATACTGACAAAATGATTGAATATCTGCGCAAGTGTCCTCAAGACAAGCCGTTCTTCGGTTATCTGGCTTTTACAGCTCCCCACGACCCTTTACAGATTATCCCTGAATGGAAAGACCGGGAAAAAGGCACATACGACTGCGGATACGACAGCATCCGTTCTGCCAGACTGGAGCGCCAAAAGCAGATGGGGCTCATCCCTGCACAAACTCCTGATACCGACCTCAGCAATCCTAGTATACAATGGAACAAACTGAGCAAAGAGCAGCAAGAAGAACAAAGCCGCAAAATGGAAATCTATGCTTCCATGATAGAATATGTAGACTACAGTATCGGACGGGTGCTTGAGGAACTGGAAAAAGAGCACAAACTGGACAATACGCTGGTCTTGTTTATGAGCGACAATGGAGCTAACCCTAAGGAGCCGGAATCATACCCGGGCAATACCAAAGAAGTGATTCAGGAGCGATATGACAATCAGCTGGAAAACTATGGAAACTCCAACTCATTCATTTCATTGGGAGAAGCCTGGGCCGAAGTGTGCAACACACCTTATTCTCTTTATAAAATGACTACTCACGAAGGAGGAATCTGCGTACCACTCATTATTTCGGGAAAGAATATAAACCAGAAAGGAAGCATAGACCATACCACCCTGCTGCATGTGACCGACTTATTTCCTACAATTCTGGAGTATACCCACACCCAACGGCCATCCTCCTATCGCCACACTACACTAGCTCCTCTTTACGGAAAATCATTTGCACAAAGACTCACAGATGCAAACGCATTGCCTATACGCACTTCTAATGACGCACTCTGTTTTGAAATGAAAGAAGACAAAGCCGTTATTCAAGGGAAATGGAAAGCCGTACAGCTCACTCCTCCTCATGGAGACGGCACTACATGGAAATTATATAACCTGGAAACAGACCTGGCCGAACAGAATGACCTGTCAGAAGTTTATCCGAAAAAACTGAAAGAACTCATCAAACTCTGGAAAGAGTATGCGAAGTCTGTGGGATATATCCCATCCGACCAATCCATGACCATTAAAAGAATTGGTGCAGAAGCATTCTATCAATACCAGCAATCGCTGTCACATTAGCTTGTAACAACAACCCTAATCATAAGGGATAGCAATAAATTTATATTGCTATCCCCTTTTTATTTTATCATTATTCAGTTTATTATCAACAATATGCACAGATTACAACTAAAAAAATATTACACAAAAGAAAGAATTATTGAACAAAACAAGAAATATTTCGTTTAAGAAAAGGAAATATTAATGACATAAACAAACTAGACTATAAAATCATTAATTAGTTATTTTTCCAACAAAAAAAGTTATAAGCATTAGTTTAAAAAGATTGTAATTATTGAGAAAAGGACAACAAAATGAGAAAACTTACTTTTATTGGTTTTTTATGTATTTTGCTGCTGGTCTCCTGTAGTCAGGAAAAATATCCAGAGACATCTTCTGAAACAAACAAAGCAGATGTGGTTTTCAAACTGCAAAAAGAGGATTACGAAGGTAATGGCTCCCGTAGTTCAGAAAATGAAACTTCACTTTATGACCAGTTATATTATTTCATTGTAGACGAAAATGGTGAAAAAGTAAAAAACATCAAAAGCTATTATGAAGCTTCCACTTCGGAAATCTATACCGAAGGACTTCACAAGGGAGATTATCGTTTGCTCGTACTGGGAATCAAAGGAAATGCAGCTGAAGACAAGGCCGTAATCTATACCCCTGAACGCATACAAGATGAATGGCTCGTTTTTCCCGAAGATTTGCAAAAGCCACTGGAAGCCGAATATTTCTATTCGCAGACTCCTTTCTCTATAATAGAGGAACAAACAGCTGACGGAATCAAGGAAACAGCTTCCATCCCGAACGAAATAGCCCAAAAACGAATTATCAGTCGGGTTGATTTTGATTTCTCCTACCACAACCCTTATGTGCGGAATGCGGTAACAGACAAGAATCTGTCGTTTGGAAATGTACAATTCTATACGACTCTTGCGGGCAACGGAGAATTGAGCGGCGAAAGTAACGGAACACTTGACCCGGTTTCTTTGAATCAGAAGACTTCTTACTTCTTCATGCCTGTATGCAGTGGTTCCAGCCTGAACGGAAACATTACCATTTCTACACGCAACTACCGCAAGGAAGAAAGACGTCAGGTGTATGGATTTGAACATACCACACTGAATGGGAATCATATCCACCATATAGAAACCACCGTCACCCATCCGGATGATAAAGATATAGTGATGTTCATTACTCCTGCGGCATACAATGCAGGCGGACATAAGGCTATCTTGCAAGACGATGAAACGAAAGAAGTATACACCAATCCGTCACTCCGCAAATTCAATACTGCACAGCCGCTACAGGCGTCGGTTACAGAAGAAGGAAAGCTGCATGCCCGCTTCTACTCTCCTCGTAAACTGAGCAATGTATTGATAAAAATGCAGTTACCGCAAGTAAGCAGTGAGTATTTTGACCTGGCCTATTTCGATTCAATCCCGGGATTCTGCGATTTCTATGAAGAGATTCCATTGATAGAACGTTCGGTAATGTGCCGCACAGAATCAGGAAAAGTCATTGAAATAAGCAAGAAAACGGCTGGCGGACCTTCGGGGGCTGTACTCCAAAATGATTGTTTGTTG
>OGOO01001001.1_pt1 | contig 27744 bp, 27 predicted proteins | sample 1552651 | NCBI WGS metagenome assembly OGOO01 (sample SAMEA2580118, study PRJEB22360) | human gut metagenome | biome: human gut; feature: human-associated habitat; material: faeces | place: Denmark | collected 2008/2010 | reverse complement strand
AATATATATTGGTTTACAATTTATCTCTCTATGTATTTTTGAGTGTGCTATTATATATGTATATTAAAAAAATAATAGTACATAATAATAATAAATTTTTTTGTATAAATACTTGCAATTATTAAAAGTATGTAGTATAATACAAAATGAATTCAGTTATAGTAAGTAATGATGTTTAACATCTTACAATACATTTCTGGTGATGATAACATAGAGGAAATACCTGTTCCCATCCCGAACACAGAAGTCAAGCTCTATCGTGCCGAAAATATTTACGGGTTACCCTGTTGAGAAAATAGGTTGTTGCCAGATTATATATTCTCCGTTAGCTCAGTTGGTAGAGCGCTCGGCTGTTAACCGATAGGTCGTTGGTTCAAGTCCAACACGGAGAGCCATAAGAAAGAAGCAATGGTAAAAATGCTTCTTTTTTTTTGCGTTAGTCATTTTAGAGTCACTTTACAATGTTAAAATAATTTACAAATATAGAGATAGGATTTTCTTATCTAATTTTTATAGGAAAGGATAATAGTATGGAAATATTAAAAGTAGAAAATTTAGTAAAAACATATGGCAAAGGAGAGACAAAAATAAATGCAGTAGATGATATTTCATTTACAATTAATAAAGGAGAATTTGTTGCCATTGTTGGTTCAAGTGGTAGTGGAAAGTCTACCTTGTTGCATTTGATAGGAGGGGTAGATAGACCAACCTCTGGAAAAGTATACATAGACGGAAAAGATATTTACGCATTAAACAATGATAATTTAGCAATTTTTAGAAGGCGACAAATAGGGTTAATATATCAATTTTACAATTTAATACCAATTTTAAATGTTGAAGAAAATATAACTTTGCCATGCGATTTAGATGGCTGTGAAATAGATAAAAAAAGATTACAAGAAATGTTGAAAACACTAGGATTAGAGAACAGAAGGACTCATTTACCAAATCAACTATCAGGTGGGCAGCAGCAAAGAGTATCAATTGGAAGAGCTATGATAAATAATCCAGCAATAATGCTAGCAGATGAGCCAACAGGTAATTTAGATTCAAAAGCAAGTGAAGAAATAATTGCATTACTTAAGCTTTCAAATAAAAAATTTAACCAAACAGTAATAATAATTACACATGATTTAGAAATTGCAAAGGAGGCAGAAAGAGTAATTACAATAGAAGATGGAAAGATTATTAAAGATGAAAGGAATTAAAGATGAATATATTAAATAAATTTACAGTTAAGAGTTTAAAACTTAACAAAAAAAGAACCATTGTTACAATTATTGGTATAATACTTTCTACAGCACTTATTTGTGGTGTTGCAGGATTGGTGTCTAGTTTTCAGAATTCACTTATAAATTGGACAAAATATAAAGATGGTAATTATCATACAACATTTTATGGAGTAGAGAAAGAAAAAACAAAATATATAACTGAAAATCAAAAAGTTGCAAAATATTTTTTTACAAATCAAGTTGGTTGGGCTAAGTTAGAAGGCTGCAAGAACGAGAGCAAACCATATGTGAACATTTGGGAATATGACAAAACAGCACTAGAAAACTATGGAATAAACTTAAAAGAAGGAAGATTACCACAGAACGCAAATGAAATACTTATACCAGAGCATATAAAAACAAATGCAAGAGTAAATTTGAAAATTGGAGATAAAATTACCTTCAACGTTGGCACTAGGCAAACTTCTGACGGATATGATCTAAATGGCAATAATCCATACATAGATGATACAGAAGAAACTTTAGTAAATGTAGAAGAAAAAGTATATACTATAGTTGGCGAAATAGAAAGATGGAACTATGAAACATACACTTCACCAGGGTATATAGTTATGACTTATATGGAAAATATAGATGATAAGGTAAACGTATCGGTATTATATAATGAACCAAAAGAATATATAGAAATAAATAAAAATATTTGCACCAATACAGGATTAAATGAAGAAATAGATACATATGTAAACAGTCAACTATTAAGATACCAAGGTGTTATGAGCGAAATTACATTAAATGTGTTATATACAATAGCAGGAATAATAATAATTATTATTGTTGTAAGTAGTATATTTGTAATTAGAAACAGCTTTAGCATATCTGTTTCGGAAAAAAACAGACAATATGGAATGCTGGCAAGTATAGGAGCAACATCAAAACAAATAAAGAAAAACGTAATATTTGAAGGAATGCTTATAGGACTTATTGCGATACCATTAGGAATTGTATTTGGAATAATAGCAATAATAATTTTATTGCAAGTTGTAAATTATTTATTAGTAGATATGTTAAGTGGAATGAGGTTTATGTATAGCATTAATTGGGTGGCAATTTTAATATCTATAATAATTTCAATTATAACAATATATTTGTCATGCTTAATTCCAGCTAGAAAGGCTGCTAAAATTTCTCCAATAGAATCAATTAGAGGAAACAATGATATTAAGATTAAGAGTAAGAAACTTAAAACATCAGTTATAACGAAAAAATTATTTGGTGTAGGTGGAGTAATTGCGAGTAAAAACTTAAAAAGGAGCAAGAAGAAATATAGAACAACAGTTATTTCACTAGTTGTAAGTATATTTATATTTATATCCTTATCAAGCTTTTTGACTATAGGTACAAAAGCAAGTACTTTTTATTACATGGATTTTAAATTTAATATGTTCGTATTAAATGGAAATGCAGATATATATGAGGAAATAGCTAAGTTAGATAATGTGGACGAATATGCATATTATTATGAAACTAGTTTAGACTTTGACAAAGCAAAATATGCTTCTGATTTTGGAAAGAATAGATTTGAACAAAATCCATATGACAAAAATAGTATAGCAATAATAATATATAATAATGAATATTTTAAAAAGTATATAAAGGAACTAGGAATAAAAGAAGAAAACTATAAGTCTGCAGTAATTTTGATAGATGAAGGAAGGCAAAGCAATGATGATGGAAGTAAAACAATAGAAAGACTGTATAAAATAAAAAATGGTGATAAAATAAATGTAGCAAAGGACGAGAAAATAAGAGAAATAACAATTACAAAATGTACAGATAATTCACCAATGGGGCAAGAAACAGTATATCATGACAATGGAAAAATAATAGTATCTGAAGATTTTATGAGAGAAGTTTTTGATGAAGTACCAAATAATTCATATCGTATTAGTAACTTGTTAATAGAATCAAAAAAGGCACAAGAACTAGAGAGCAGAATAAATGACCTGATAAAACAAAACGAAAAGTATTTTGAGCTTGAAGTACAGAACTATGAAACATATATAAAACAAGAACAAAGAAGTTTGTTAGTTATAAAAATATTTCTGTATGGATTTATAACTGTAATAACACTAATAGGAGTGACTAACATATTTAATACAATAACAACAAACATGATTTTGAGGAGCAAAGAATTTGCTATGTTAAAATCAATAGGAATGACAACGAAAGAATTTAACAGAATGATAAGACTAGAAAGTATAATGTATGGAACAAAATCCCTACTAATAGGAATACCATTAGGAATATTGGGCTCTTATGGAATATATAAAGCATTTGCACAGGGAATAGATTTGGGATACATGTTTCCATATCAAGCAGTAATAATTTCAATTATTTTCGTATTTATAATAGTGGGAATAACAATGAAATATTCACTAAATAGAATAAATAAGCAGAATATAATAGAAACAATTAGAAAGGACAATATCTAAGACTAGATGAGCTGTATCGAAGTAACCCAAATTTGCTTTGTGATTATTTCAACCAAACAGCTCTTTTAATTTTACATAGGAATATGTTATAATATGCGAAAAGGAGACGTTTATGAGAAGTATTCTAATAGTAGAAGATAACGAGGTTATAATTAAAGGATTAACATATTTGTTAGAAAGAGAAAACTTTCATGTTATCATATGCAAAAATGTTAATGAAACAATGAATGTTATAGGAAAACAGGAAATACATCTAATTGTATTGGATATAGCTCTTCCAGATGGAAATGGCTTTGAGCTTTGTGAATATATAAAAAAATATACAGATATACCAATAATCTTTTTAACAGCAAAAGATGAAGAACAAGATGTAGTAAAGGGGCTTGATTTAGGAGCAGAGGATTATATTATTAAGCCATTTAGAAACAGAGAACTTCTTTCAAGAATTAATAATGTATTAAAAAGATTTAATAAAGAAGATAATAAAATAGTATATGGAAGTATTAAAATAAATTTAGATGAAAAAACGGTATATGTAAATGAAGAAAGTGTTGAATTTACAGCATTAGAATTTAAAATATTAGTTTTAATGTTTACTAATATTGGAAAGGTAATAACAAGAGAACAGATTTTGGAGAAGATATGGGATGTTGCAGGAAATTTTGTAAATGACAATACACTTACAGTTTATATAAAAAGAATAAGGACAAAATTAGGTAAAATGGATTGTATAAAAACAATAAAAGGGATTGGATATCAGGTACAAGGGGGACAAAAGTGAATTTATTAAAAAGAAAAACATTAATAAAAGTATTACTGACAAATATTGTAATTGTATTACTATTTATAATTATATTCGTAGTAGTTATTAAAATGCAAAACAAAGTATATTCGAAAATTGTAAATGAAAAAATAAACGATATTATTAATAATGTAATGGAAAAATATCCTGAGGTTAAAGAAGAAGATATACTAAAAATAATAAATAATCGAGACGATTCAAGTGAAAATATTCTAGAAAAATATGGATATGATGATGAACTTTCATACATAAAAGAATTAAGAGAAAATATCAATAAAAATTTAATCAATACGGCAGTATTAATAGGAATATTTGGAATAGCAAGTTTAAGTATATTTATGAGATATGTATTAATTCAAGAAAAAGAACTTAAAGAAATAAACGAATATATAAAAGAAGTAAATAATAAAAATTACTCTTTAAAAATAGAGGACAATAAAGATGGGGAATTATCAAGACTTAGAAATGAATTGTATAAAACCACAGTTATTTTGAGAGAAGCGGCAGAAAATAGTGAAGAGGAGAAGGAAAAATTAAGTATAGCTATTGCAGATATATCACACCAACTAAAAACGCCATTAACTTCAATCAGGATAATGTTAGACAATATTAGTGATAATCCAGATATGCCACAAGAAATAAGAGAAGATTTTATACAAGATATAAGTAAGCAAGTTGAACATATGAGCTCATTGGTTATATCCTTATTAAAAATTGCAAAATTTGATGCGGGAACAATAAAGATGGAAAACGAAGAAATAGATGCAAAAAAATTAATAGATAGTGTAATTAATAACTTGGCAATATTAATAGAAATTAAGGAAATAGAAGTAATAACTAAAATTGACGAAAAAGCTATATTTATAGCAGATTATAAATGGCAACAGGAAGCATTAACAAACATATTAAAGAATGCGATAGAACATAGCCAACCGAAATCCAATATATATATAATTGTAGAAAATACAAGTATTTTTCTAAAGATAAAAATAAAAGACGAAGGGCAAGGAATAGAGCAAAAGGATTTGAAGCATATATTTGAGAGGTTTTATAAAGCAAAAAATTGCAATGAAGATAGCATAGGTATAGGATTGTCTTTGGCAAAAACAATAATAGAACAAAACAATGGATACATAAAAGCAACTTCAGAAGTTGGAAAAGGTACACTATTTGAAATAAAATACATAAAATAAATGTCAATGAGGACAAGTTTTTTTGTCCCCATACAAATTCGTTATTGGTGCCTTTCCGCAACAGGTATGCGAAAAATTGCACGTTTATTTATCATTTTATTAATTCAATTTACTATTACTAATTTAACATAATTTTTTATGTTTGGCAAGGGAAACTATTGGATATTTTATTTTTTTATTGCCAAAAAAACTATTAATATGATAGAATTACTAAGGTAATATTTTTGCTATAAGGAAAGGAGGAGGCTTGTGAAAATATTAACATGGAATGTAAATGGATATAAATCTGCGTATGAAAAAGGAGATTTAAAAAAAATCTTGAATTCAGATTATGATATAATATGTTTGCAGGAAGTTAAGAATTCAGACATTGATGCAATAAAAAGCACTATTCCGAATTCATACAATGCATACTTTAATGAGTGTAAAAGAAAAGGGCATAATGGAGTTATGGTTCTTTCAAAGAATATGGCAGAAAGTGTGGATTATACAATACAATATGAAAGATTCGATGAAGATGGAAGGTTAATCAAATGTGAATTTAATGATTTTATTTTATTCAATTTATATATGGTCCACGGTGGAAGACAAAAAGAAAATCTTAAGTATAAGTTAGAAGTTTGCAATAAAATTGAGAAAATTATAAAAAACGAAAAGAAAAATATAATAATTGCTACAGATTTTAACATAGCTCATAATGATATCGATTTGGCAAAACCTAAACAAAACCATAAAAATATAATGTTTACGGATGAAGAAAGAAAAGTTGTGGATGATTTCATAAACTTAAACCTTATAGATGCATATAGAACACTTAATAAAAATGGAGAGGAATACACATGGTATCCCTATGCATTTGATGCTAGAAACAGAAATTTGGGATGGAGAATAGATTATTTCTTTGTTAGTAAGTCTATGCAAGAGAACATAAAAAACGTTAAAATATACAAAGATATATATGGTTCTGATCATGTTCCAATGGAAATAAATATAAAGGAGACAAAAAGATGAGTAACGATATTGAAATAGAAATCAAAATAAAAATAAAGGAAGAGAAATTTAATGAATTAAAAAAATTCTTTAATTCAAATGCTACATTTGTAAAGGAAGTTGAACAAAAAGATGAATATTTTACAAGCAAATTTGAGGATTTTACAAAGGAAAAATATCCCTACAAGTGGCTAAGCATAAGAGAACGTGGAGAAAAGAAAATATTAAATTATAAACATTTTTATCCTGAAAAAGAAGAAATACATTTATATTGCGATGAATATGAAGTAATTATTGATGACATAGATAGAATGAAGAAGATATTTAATGAATTGAATATAATTTCGTTTGCTTTGATACATAAAAATAGAAATATATACATGTACAAAAATGATAAGTATGAAATAGCATTGGATAAGGTAGAGAATTTAGGATATTTCATTGAAATAGAAGTTAAAAAAATAGAGCTGGATATTGAGAAAGAAAGAAAGCTACTTGATGATGAAGCAAAAAAATTAAACCTTAACCTTGATGATGTCGATCAAAGAGGATATCCATTTTATTTCATAAAGAATCAAGATTGATTCTTTATGAAATATTTTTCTATAAATTTTCTAGCTGGAAAAGAGATAAAATTGTCAATGTAAGCTAGTTGCAGTTGAATTTCAGGCAGTTCAAATGTTGTAGGTACATCGTATAGTATTTTATTATCTAACTGATATTGTATAGAATCCCTTAAAAGCCATGCTATACCGAAGTCTTCTTTTACAAATTGAACTGCCATTTCAGTTGAATATGATTCAACTGATGGCAATATTTTTATTTCTTGCTTTGATAGCAATTCATCAAACATTAATCTATTTGATGTAGATTTATTTGGCAATATGAAATCAAAATCCATATAATTTTCTTTGCTAATTGATTCCTTTAAATTGTTTTTCGAAACAAAACACGTTTTACATCTATTTAAATTCACAATAGTTATTTTGCTAGTGTTCTCAATTGGAAAACTATCAATTATAAAGTCAAGCGAATTATTCTCCAATAAATTTATCATAGAATTAGTTGATTTACTCAAAATGTGAAATTTAATATTTGAATGCAATTTATGAAATTCACAGATTTTTGGCATTACTAAGGTAGTTCCTATATGCGTTGGAACTCCGATATTAATATCTCCAAAAATCAAATTATGAGAATCTTGTATAAGTTTTTCGCCAATAAGTATATTATTATAAGCTTTCTTTATATGAGAAATAAGTATTTCTCCTTCTTTTGTAAGAATGCTTTGGTTATATTTTCTTATAAAAAGTTTTGTATTCAAGTTTTCTTCTAAAGTTTTAATTGCGTAACTTACAGCAGGTTGTGTTATATATAAATTATTTGCTGCTTTTGAAAAGCTTTTATAGTCTGCTACTGCTAAGAAAATTTTATACAAGTTTAAGTCTATTTCATTAGATTTCATAATTTTTTTCTCCATTTGTAAGAGATTTTATCATATTTAGTAAAATATTGCAACACTATTATAAAGCTTATTTATAATAGTATAAAAAATAATAATTTGACTTTATTGATTATTGATATTATTATATAAGTACAAATTTAAGGAGGTAAGAGAAATGTATTATCAAATGGATCAAAAATTCAAAGACTACTACAAAAAGAATTTAAGGCAGGTCTTTCTATATCTAGTAGATGACTGCAATTTAAGATGTGTTCAATGTCTTTACAAATTAGAAATCGGATTTCAAGTAAAAAAGAAAGAAATTGATATTGAAGATGCAATCAAGTTAATTAGTGACTTCAGAGAAATGGGTGCAATAAAACTTACACTAATGGGTGGAGAACCAACTTTGTATGGAATTAAAGAAAACAACGAACCATTATTGAGATTAATTAAAACAGCTAAAGAATTAGGTTATGAGTATGTTAGAATTGATACAAATGGTCAATTTAATAGTGAATTATTATACAAACCAGAATTTAAAATGCTTGATGAAGTTACTTTTAGTTTAGATGGTCCAACAAAAGAAATAAATGACAAAATAAGAGGTGCAAATTCTTTTGATAAATGCGTTGCTAACATAAAGTTAGCAACGGAACTTGGTTACAATATAGATATTACTTCATGTATAAGTAAATCTATGATTGAGAGGGATGAAAATGGTGATTTATATTTAGATAGAATGATAAGATTTGCAGAAGATTTGGGAATAGAAAGAATCAATTTTCATGATTTGTTTAAATCAGGTGTTCCAAGAGATTTCTTTAGTGGAAGTATTGATATAAGCATTGATGAATGGTTTAATGTATGGGGAGAAATTCAAAAGAAAGTTGAAAATAATGAATACTCTATTCCAGTTAGAATACCTCAATCATTTACAACAAAGGAAGAATTTGAAAGCAATCCAAAATACTATGGTTATTGCTCATGTAAATTAGGAGAAAGAGCATTAGTCCATCCTAATGGCATAATTCGTGTTTGTTCATTAATGATAGGAACCCCATATGGAATAGCTAGATACTATGATGATAAAATAGAATGGGATAATTCACCAACAAATGAATTGTTAGGACATGAGATGGATAAAGATACTCCTTGTACAAATCAAAACAAGAGAAATAAATTTGGAAAATTTGTTCCTACTTGCGTATCTTTTAAGCCAAAGCAAAATGAATTTATATGGCAGAATCAACTAGAATGGGAAAAAAGAAAAAATAAAGAATAAGTTATTTTAAAAAAATTAAAACACAGTAAAATACTAACTTACTGTGTTTTTTAATGCACTTAAGATATTGAAAGAGTACTTACAATATACGAAATTTATTGTAAATTATGAGACTATCGTAAATGTTGTGTAAATCGGATTTCCTTCCGATTGATAACTTGAAAAAATTTAATATTTTTATTATTAACATTATTTTAATAATATTTTTCTAAAAAATCAATACTTTAGAAAAAGTTGTGTAAGTTTAATAGGGCTTAAGAAAAATCCTTCTTAAGCCTATTATTTTTAGGCTTTATTTTATATTCTGCCTTCATGCATAATTCTAAATTGAGATAAGCATAAATTCCATTTATCAACCATTCTTGACCATTTTTTCTCTGCTTTTAATGTTGATAGATATAACACTTTTAATAAAGACATGTCTGTTGGAAATACATTTCTGTTTCGATTTATTCGTTTATAGGTACTGTTTAAGCTCTCTATCGCATTTGTTGTATACATTATTTTTCTTATTTCAGCAGAAAATTTAAAGAATACTGAAAGTACATCCCAGTTATCTATCCAACTTTGAATCGCACCAGGATATTTATGTTTCCATTTTTCTTCCAACTCTAATAAGTTAGTATGCCCTAATTCCTCTGTACTTGCTTTGTAAACTGTTTTTAAATCATTAGCAAGTTCTTTTCTATCTGTATATGGTACATACTTTAAAGAGTTCCTTATTTGATGCACTATACATCTTTGATATTCCGCCTTAGGGTATATTGCTGATATTGCATCTTTAAGCCCTGTCAATCCATCTGCACATAATACTAAAATATCTTGTACTCCGCGATTTTTAAGCTCGTTTAATACAGTCATCCAATATTTTGCACTTTCATTTTCTCCAATGGTTATTGTTAAAACTTTTTTCATTCCATCTTTATCAATTCCTAACACAACATAGGCTGCTTTTTTTACTATCTGTCCATTATCTCTAACATGAAAATGAGTAGCATCAATAAATACTATAGGGTATACACTTTCTAATTTCCTTTTTTGCCATTCTTGTACTTCAGGTATAATTTTATCTGTTATATCACTTATCATATCTGGTGAAAGATTACAGCCAAATATCTCCTTTATTTGTTCTTGAATGTCCTTATCAGACATTCCTAATGCATACATAGATATTACTTTTTCATCAAAGCCATTTGCTGTTCTTGAATATTTAGGCACTAAATCGGAATCAATTTCTCCGTTTCTATCTCTAGGAACTTTTACTGGAATATCTCCCATTTCTGTTGCTACAGTTCTTTCTGGATAATATCCATTTCGATAATTATTATTATCTGTTCTTTCGTTTTTGGAATAACCAATTTTTGCTTCCATTTCAGCATCCAACAATTGTTGAAAAGCAGGGGCAAAGAAATCTTTCCAGGCTGTGTACATATCATTCATAGATTTAATATTTTTTGGATCATTCCTTCTAAAAAATTCCTCTACTATTTCATTTTTTTCTTTTTCTACTTTTTTACCCATAGAAAAATCCCTCCTTGATATTTTATATTTTATCACGGAAGGATTTATTTACACAACTTTTTCTATACTCTCATAAAATACATAAAATAAATGTCAATGGGGACAAGCTTTTTGACCCCATTGACAAATTCGTCATTGGTGCCGTTGACTATGAAATTCCATATTACTTTTTCTTCAATCCCTTTTTATTTTCTTTTTCTAATTGCTTTAAACTTTTCTTTGGTGTTGGTAAATTTTCTGGCATAGTTCCACCAGCCTCTTTGATTGCTTTTCTAACAATTTTTCCAATTTTATTATGTGTATTGCAAGCATCTTTCTCTGTTTGTATATTATCTTTTTTTAATTTTTCCTCAGTTTGAGATATTCTAAATAAATTAGCACTTAATTCTGTACTTCCCATATTATCTAAAATATCTTCTCTGTATCCTAATCCTTTTCTTTTTGCAATATCATCAGCAGTCTCGCCATTATATAAGCCTTTATAACCAGCATTATGAAATTTATCAAAATTTTTAACTCCTGCTTTTTTGCTGCTTGATTAAGAAAATAATTTCCTTTTCTTGTAAGATTTCTTTGATAAAATCTTTTTTCATCTTCTGTTAATGAAGTATACTCTTTTTCACTAATTTCTTGCTTTCTAGTTTGAACTGCAAAATATGTTTGAGCAAGAGCAATTACTTTTTTTCTGCTATCTCCATTTTGTGCTATTAAATAACAAGCATAACGAGTTAATTCATAATCTTTGATTTCAACTTTTGCATTGTTAGCACGTTTTGACAACTTATTGACGTCAATAAAATGTTCAAACACACTAATGCCACTATTTTCACAAGATATTTTAGCTTTATCAATTATTTTTTCAAAATTTTGCCAGTTTGAATATTGTAGAATAGGCATAAGTTCTCTAGCATACCAAAATTCAACACCATTTTCATCAATATGTTTTATATCTTCAAATGATTTATTAGTATTATCTATATCACTCAATAATATCATCTCCATTTCGTAATATTTTATTTTTAATTATTCAAGCGTTATTACAAAACAACCGTTTGCGAATGTCGATTGCTTTTTCATCTTTATTGAATTTTCATATTTTCCATAAGCTTTGTCATAGTAAGATTTATAATAAAATACTTGCTCTGTCCAATGCACAATTAGTGCTATCAAGTTCATTTTGCAAACTCATATATAAACTCTAGTCTTTGTTATTGTTTTTAAACAACAAAAAAATCAACCAGATTTTATTTTCTGATTGATTTCTGTATCAATTCTGTTCAACTTAGTTCGAACAGATTCGTTATTGGTGCCCTTTTGGTGGAAGTATAACAACCACTAAGCATAAATTTATAGGTAGTAATAACTACTAACTAGTTAAATTATACTACATTTTTTATATTTTGTGTTAAAAATTCATTATTTTTAGTTAAAAAAGATAAAAATAATAAATTTCATGTTATAATAGCTGTGAAAGGAGGTGGATAAATATGACTTATGATGAAAGACTAAAAAAATTATTAGGAAATAATGACCCATTTTGGTGTATTACAATAGATAATTTTATTAAAGCAACATATGATGATAAAGAACAAGGAATTAGTGATTTAGAAAATCTTGCAAAAGATAATGTTAAATTTAATGATTTCACAAAACAAATTATTCAAAGACGAGATGATTTAAAAAGTGTTAAAGATGAATTTTTTAAAGAAGAAAACATTAATGTTGAAGAAATTTCAAAAAAACTAGTTTTTGATATTCAAAATTTAGAAGATAATATGAAAACTTCTATATCTACATTATTAAATAGAAAACTTGATTCCAAAACAATGTTTGATATTTATCGTTTAGTTATTGAAAAATTACAAGAAATTGGATTATATTTGAATTTTGGAAAATATGAAAATCAAAGAGCAGGATTACCTTTTAATATTCCATTTAAAAAAGGTTATATTTTAAATATTGTAATTTCAACTAGAATATATAATGGACACTATGGAAAAGGTAGTATTTTTAATGATTTTGTAGAGTTTAAATTAACAGGGGAAAATGCAACTAATAAAACTTTTATAAGTTTTTGCATCGATGAAAAAATAAAAGATGAAGCAACCTTAGAATGTTCTATTCCTTTTATTCTAAAAGAAGAAGAAATTATTGATATTAATAATTTGATAAGTGAAGTAAAAAGTAAATATCAACCAGATGATACTGAAGCACCACAATTTTCAATTCCTGAATATTTAAAATATACAGATATAAATATAAATGGTATTGATTATACCATTAACTCCGATGATGAAATTTTAACAAAATTAAGAAAGTTAATTAAATGTGATTTAGTAAATCAAATATTATCTAAATCATATGATGCTTTGATAAATAATCAAAAAAAAGAAAATGTTGATACAACAACAGAAAAATGCCAATGCGGAAATACTTTCGAATTGATTTGGAATAAAAATCAAAAATTTCAAATGGTAAGATGCCCTCAATGTGATAATGAAATAAAGTTTAAAAACCCAAAATTATCAATAAATGAAGAACAAAATAGTTTGGCTCAAGAATTATACAAAAATAATGATGATGATAAAATATAGTGGGTTGATAATAGAGATAAAGTTGGAGAACGTATTTTTACATTTGATAAGCAAAAATATTATAATTTATTTAAAGATTATCCACACAATTTAACCCAAAAAGAGCAAGAAATTTTTGATAAAGAAAATCCATATTGGACTAATTTCTTTGCAGATAGGAAATAAAAACATAATTTTGCTTGGCTTTATACCTTGCTAAAATTATGTTTAAAAGGGTTTAAAAAGGAAAATTCCCTTTTTCACACCGTTATCGGCTTTGCCAATAGCGTAGTGTGTTACTAAAATGGAATTTTAGTTTTATTGGACGAGCTGTAGCTCGTTTTTTAAATGTCAAAATCTTTATCATCATATTCATAATTTTTTTTATATAAATAATCATTTATTTCTTCTTCTTTTGATGTGTTATCTGCTATATCGTGTAAATCAAAATTGTCATATAAATCTTGCTTGTGGTATTCTTTTATTTCTGATATTACTTCATCTTTAGCTTTTTCAGTCCATATTTTAAGTAGTCTATGGAAGAACTTTTTTAAGGTTTGTAAAATATTGTGTAAAAAGTTATGTAATCGATTATTTTCTTCTTTTAGTTTTTCGTTTTGATATTCTAGTTTTCTAACTTCAACTTGAATATTTCTTTTTTCATTTTCTAAATCTTTGTAACCTTTAGTATAATCAGTAAGTTCTTTAAACAATGCTTGATTATTTGGCATATCTTTTATAACTCTTTTTGATGCATTCATAAAATTATTTAATGTATCATAAGTATCTTTATCAATTTTAACTTCTTTACCTGTAATTGTTGGCTTAGAAGTTTTTAGTTTTTCTTCTAGTTCTTCAAAATCTCTAGTCATTAAATAATTTTGCTTTTCTAATCTATTATCTAGTTTTTTAGTAATCTTTTTAAATTCTTTTATAGAAATATGCTCATTATCACTGTTTTTAATGCCTCTTTCTAGGTCAAAACCATTATCTATTAGTCTTTGATAGTATTTATCTTGAAGAGTGCTTAAATGGGCTTTATCTTTGATATATTGTTTTTTACTCATACCTTTAAAGAAATCATTATCACTAGTAAATAATAATTCATCTGCAACTACATTATTTGAGTCATCAACCATTTGTTTAAAGGTTTTCTTTCTATCATCTCTCATTGGTTTCTATTGTCATATATAATCACTCTCACCTTCTATTTTGAAATAACAAAAAAACTAACATTTCTGTTAGTAATTTATTACTCTCAAACATAAAAGTTCGAGTTTCCTATCAATCTGGTGGAGATGAGGAGAGTCGAACTCCTGTCCAATATTCCATCCATAAAAACTTCTACGAGTGTAGTTTGTTATAAAAATTCCTCTAAAATTAAATTAACAAACAAAATTAAAATTAGAGTAGCCATTAAAATACCCGCTATTTCTATGGCAAGAAATAGGTTTGTTTCCCACTAAATGACGCCTTATTCTCTAAACGTGGGCATTCAGAGTAAGACGAGCTACCTTAATTAGGCAGCGTATGCTAATTCTCTATTATCAGCGTTTATATTTATTTTTCGCCTTTTATAGTGGCCAGGCGAATCCACTACTCGCTATTTTTACTTCTAAAATACTGTCGAAACCAAATACATCCCCATAAAAATAATACAATACTATTATACAACAATTTCAAAAAAATAACAAGAATAACTATTGAAATAATTAAGGTAGTATAGTAAAATTTTCTTAAAAATAGAACTATGTAGAAGGCTATAAAAAGGAGGAAGAATTTTGAAAATTAAAGATATAAATAAACTTGAAAAGATAGCAAATAATATAAGGATAGGAATTATAGAACAGGTATATAATGCACAATCTGGACACCCAGGCGGTTCTTTATCAGCAACAGATATATTAACGGTATTATATTTTAACCAAATGAATATAGACGAAAATAAACCAAGTGCTCAAGAAAGAGATAGATTTATATTATCGAAGGGGCATTGTAGTCCAGCGTTATATGCCACTTTAGCAGAAAAAGGGTATTTTCCAAAAGAAAAATTAAGTACTTTTAGAAAATTTGGAGGAGAATTGCAAGGACATCCAGATATGAAAAACATTAGAGGGGTAGATATGTCAACAGGCTCATTAGGGCAAGGACTATCAGCTGCTGTTGGAATGGCAATTGCCTCAAAAATGGATAGTGCAGGATGTAGAGTTTATTGTTTATTAGGAGATGGCGAAATAGATGAAGGGCAAATATGGGAAGCAACAATGACAGCAAGTAAATACAAATTAGATAATTTATGCATTATCTTAGATAACAATGGATTGCAAATAGATGGGAAGATAGAGGAGGTAGCAGGACTAACAAATATAGAAGGTAAATTTTCTAATTTTGGATTAAAAGTAATAAATGTAGATGGTCATAATATACCCAACTTAATAGACGCGTTTGACACGGCAAAGCAAACTAAAGGAGTACCTACTATAATAATTGCAAAAACAATAAAGGGAAAAGGTGTATCTTTTATGGAGGGCAAAGCAGAATGGCATGGAAAAGCGCCTAAACAGGAAGAATATGAGAAAGCAATTGAAGAATTGAGAAGAGGAGTTGAGTAAGGTGGAGGAAAAATTGAAAATAGCAACACGTCAAAGCTATGGCGAAAAATTAGCAGAATTAGGTGAGAAGAATAGAAAAATAGTAGTGCTAGATGCTGACTTGTCAGGAGCTACAAAGACAAATATATTTGCAAAAAAATTTCCAGATAGATTTATAGATGTGGGTATAGCAGAACAAAACATGTTTGGAATTGCTGCAGGACTGTCAACATTTGGAAAGATACCATATGCAAGCACATTCGCAATGTTTGCAGCAGGTAGAGGTTATGACCAAATACGAAATAGTATATGTTATCCTAAATTAAATGTAAAAATATGTGCTACACATGCAGGAATAACAGTGGGAGAAGATGGAGCAACTCATCAAATGATAGAAGATATTTCTTTAATGAGGACTATTCCCAATATGACAGTTATATGCACATCAGATGATACACAAACAAGATGGGCAGTAGAAGAAATATCAAAATTTGAAGGGCCAGTATATTTAAGGCTATGTAGACTACCAAGTGAAGTAATATATAAAAAAGAACATAAATTTGAAATAGGAAGAGGAGTGCAAATAGGAGAAGGAAAGGATGCAACGGTTTTTGCAACAGGAATTACCGTACAGGAAGCGTTAAAAGCAAAAGAAAAATTACTAGAAGATGGAATTGATATTAGAGTAGTGGATATACATACAATAAAACCTATAGACAAAGAATTAATTATAAAATGCGCAAAAGAGACAAAAAAAATAATTACAATTGAGGATCACAATGTAATAGGCGGGTTGGGAAGTGCAATATGTGAAGTATTATCAGAAGAACATCCAACAAAAATTATTAGAATGGGAATAAAAGATGTATTTGGAAAATCTGGAAATGCAGAAGAACTAATAAGATGTTTTGAAATAGACTCATTATCAATAGTTAAAAAGATAAAAGAAAACTAAAACACAAAAAGTACCAGAATAATTTGGGTACTTTTTGTGAATTTCTTGTGAAATTTATGAAAGTATATAAAATAGAGAAAAAGGCTATAAATAGTAATAAATACCTAAAAAAGTACATTTTTTTATAAAAAAAACTATTGCAAATAAAGGATTTTATTGTTATGATAATTACGAATAAAAACAAAATGTATAAAACGTTAAGGAGATACACATGATTGAATTTAGAAATGTTAGCAAAACATATGATACAGGAACAGAAGCAGTTCATAATGCAAATTTTGTAATAGACAAGGGGGAGTTCGCTTTCTTAGTAGGAAGTTCGGGCTCTGGCAAATCAACACTTATTAAGTTAATACTTAAAGAAGAAGAACCAACTAAGGGTAATATTATAATAAATGGAAGAGACACAACTTTCTTAAAACCAAGTAGGGTTCCATACTTAAGAAGAAGCATGGGAGTGGTTTTTCAAGACTTTAGGCTATTACCAGATAAAACAGTATATGATAATGTTGCCTATGCAATGTACATAGTTAGAGCAACACCAAAACATATAAGAAGACAAGTACCAATGGTGTTATCATTAGTAGGACTAAGTCATAAAGCAAAGGTTTATCCAAATGAACTTTCAGGAGGAGAACAACAAAGAGTAGCTTTAGCAAGAGCTTTGGTTAATAATCCATCAATGCTAATAGCAGACGAACCAACAGGAAATCTAGACCCAGAAACTGCTTGGGATATTATGACTCTTTTAAATGATATAAACGCAAGAGGAACAACAGTTGTAGTAGCAACGCATGCTAAAGATATAGTAGATAGAATGAAGAAAAGAGTTATCCAAATAGAAGAGGGTAACATCATAAGAGATGATAAAAAAGGTGGTTATAATAGTGAAATATAGTGTACTAGGGTATTTAATAGGAGAAGGATTTAGAAACTTTTTTAAGAACAAAAAATCCACAATGGCATCATTAATAATTATGTTTGCAACAATGTTTGTGTTTGGTATATTTTTTGTAATAGGAGAAAATGTTAATCATGTTATAAACGAAATAGAAGCACAACAAGGTATGCAAGTATTTATAAATAAAAATGCAACCCAAGAAGAAGAAAAGGATTTAGAAGCCAAAATAAGAGGTATAGAATATGTGAATAATGTAACATATAAATCTAAAGAAGAGGCTTTAAACCAAATGAAATCTGTGTTTAAGAAAACGCCAGGCTTGGTTAAATCATATGAAGAAGATAATCCGTTTCCAGCATCTTATGTTGTTACTCTTACAAACTTAGAGAAAAGTAAAGATGTTCGAGAAGAGATCAATAAATTCGAGAATGTATTAGAGATACAAACAAGTGATGACACAATAAGTGCATTAATTAAGATAGCAAATGGAGTAAAAACTATTTCTGGTGTAATATTAGTAATATTAATATTTGTATCTATATTTATAATTTCGAATACGATAAAATTAACGGTACATGCAAGAAGAAAAGAAATATCTATAATGAAATATGTGGGAGCAACAAATGGATTTATTAGATGGCCATTTATGGTAGAAGGTATTTTAATTGGCATTATTTCATCGTTTATAACAGTATTAATTTTAGGGATTACATATAATTCTGTTGCAGAAAAAATAATTACATCATTAGCAGGTGTGCGCGTTAGCTTGAACTTATTAACATTTTCAGATATGTTTAATTTATTAATTATAGTATATTTAGTACTAGGAATAGGAATTGGAACAATTGGTAGTGCTATATCGATGAAAAAATATTTGGAGGTATAATCTATTTATGAAAAGAAAAATGTTATGTATTATTTTAATTTTAATAATTACAACGCTTTTCTGCGGAGTTTCATTTGCAAGTAGAGAAGGAGAACTAAAAGAAGGAATTGGACAGAAGGAAAACGAAATAGAGCAAATAAAAAAAGAAAAAGATGAAGCGCTACAGGAAATACAAGATTTAACAGCCAAAATAAGTCAATATGAAGACGATATAAAAGAGTTAAAATATAAAATAAACAGATTAGAAATTTCAATAAAAGATAAACAGGAACAAATAGAAAAGCTACAAAAAGAGTATGAGGAAAAAGAAAAATTATTAAAAGATAGATTGGTTGCTATATATATGGCAGGAGAAACTACATATTTAGATGTTTTATTAGCATCAGAAGATTTAACTAGTTTAATATCTAACTACTATTTAGTACAACAATTAGCACAAGCAGATAATGAATTATTAACTTCAATAGAAAATCAAGAAAAAACTATGCAGGAAGCAAAGACAAAATTTGAAAACGAAAAAAATGAAGTGAATACTGCCAAAACAGAAATTGATAACAAAAATAATGCATTAAAGGCAAGCAAACAAGAAAAGCAAACTAAAGTCGATAATCTTAATTCTGATCAAAAGAAAATACAAAATGAAATAGATGACATGGAGGCAGAATTACAAAAAATATATGATTCTGGTTCAAGAACAGATGGAGATGTATATTCGGGGCAATTAAGATGGCCACTTACTGGATATGGAAAAGATTGGATAACTTCACCATTTGGATATAGATGGCATCCAATATGGGGAACATATATAGGTCACAAAGGTGTGGACATAGGTGGAGACTATGGAGCTACAATAGTTGCGGCAGAAGATGGCGTTGTGGTAGATACCAATAGAGGTTGTACACATAATTATGGAAAGAGCTGGTCATGTGGATGTGGCGGAGGATATGGAAACTATGTTCAAATAAATCACAGTGATGGACTAACAACCTTATATGCTCATTGCCAAGCAATAAATGTAAGCATAGGACAACATGTAAAAAGAGGACAAGCAATTGCAGAAATGGGATCTACTGGATCTTCAACAGGAGCACATGTACATTTTGAGGTAATAATAAATGGAGTGCCTAAAAACCCTATGGATTATGTATAAAAATGTGAATATATATAATAAAAGGAATGGAAAATATATGAAAAAAAGAATAATTGTTGTAGTATTAATAATTGCAATAATACAAAGTTTTGGTATGTGTGTATTTGCAAATACTATAGATGAATTGAAACAGCAAAAAAAAGAAACAGAGGAGAAGCATACAGATATTAAAGAAGAATTATCAATAGAATTAGATGCAATTTGTGAATTAGATGCTGAAATATCAGAATATGAAAAGGAAATAGGACAGTTAGAAGGAAAAATAGAAGAACTTAATGCATCTATAAAAAATAGCGAAATAGAGATAGAAAATCTACAAAAAGAACATGCGGAAAAAGAGAAACTGTTAGAAGACAGATTGGTAGCTATATATATGGCAGGAAATACTACATATTTAGACGTGTTATTATCTTCAGAAGACATAACAAGCCTAATATCAAATTATTATATGGTACAACAATTGGCAGAAGCGGACAACAAGTTACTAGAAACAATAGAAGAACAAGAAAATAAAATTCAATCTACAAAACAAAAAATGGAAAACGAGAAAAAAGAAATAGATACTGCTAAAAGGGAAATAGAAGATAAAAATAATGAATTAAAAAGCAAAAGAGCAACAAGACAAGAGAAGGCAGATAATTTATCAGCAGAAGAAAAATCATTAAAAGATAAAATAGAAGAATATCAAAATTCAATAGACAAAATGGAAGAAGAATTAGCAAAGGCATTTGAAAATAGTAATTACGAGTCAACATATAGCGGTGGACAAATGGAATGGCCTATTCCAGGAGAGTATTATATAACCTCTTATGTAGGATGGCGCTGGGGAAGAATGCACAAAGGCATAGATATTGGTGCAGATGAGTATACACCAGTAATAGCAGCAGAAGCAGGAGAAGTTATAATTTGTACATATGATACAGGTGGTTATGGATATTATATAGCAATAAATCATGGAAATGGATATATAACGTTATATGGTCACTTGAATGAGCAATTAGTTAGTGTGGGGCAAAGAGTTGCAAGAGGGGAAAGAATAGCACTTTCTGGAAATACTGGTGGTTCAACAGGACCGCATTTGCACTTTGAAGTAAGGTATCTAAGCTCAGGAAGGGCGGATGCATGGAATTTCTTTTATAATGCAGAAGTTAAAAATCCATTGGATTTTGTATAAAAAAATGATATAATAATAATAGGGTCAGTAAAAACCACTGACCCAATTACATTATATAGTGGATTGTAACAACCAAAATATAACCACTAAATAAAAAGATAGTGTAAAAGTAATCCATGAAAAATGTAGGGGCGATTTTAATCGCCTGCACTTCGAAGAAATTACTAAAAATAAAAAGAACGGAGGAGAGAGATGAAAGAAACTTTGAAAAGAATACTTTTAATAATAAGTATTTTGATGTTATGCATGATGTTAATAGGTAAAAGTATTGCCATAAACATGGTAGACTTAGATAAACAAAAAAAAGAAGTTTCTGAAAGGTTAAACAAAAAAAATAAACAATTAGAATATGTAAAAGAAGAATTAACAACCGCGCTCTTAGAAATACAAAAGCTAGAAGATGAAATATTGCAATATGAAACAGACCTAACAAAGTATGAAGCACAGATAAGCAAATTGCAAAAATCAATAGATAATGCCATAGATAAAATAGAAATAGCTCAAGAAGACTGTGAAACAAGAGAGGAAATCTTAAGAGATAGATTAGTGGAAATGTATAAAGCTGGAGATGTAACATATTTAGATGTATTGCTTTCATCAAAAAGTTTAACAGAATTTATTTCTTCATATTTTTTAATGAGACAAATAGTGGAATATGATAATTTATATATAGAACAAATAGAACGAGAAAAAAATGAATTAGAAGAAACAAAAACAAAATTGGAAAAACAGCAAAAAGAAATAAGAACAGTAAAGGCAAAAAAAGAGCAAACGACAACAATACTGACCAATAAAAAAATATTACAAAAAGCTCAAGCAAGTAAACTAACAAAAGCAGAAAAAGAATTACAAAAAGAAATAACAGAGTATAAAAAAGAAGTTTATAGAATACAAGGTTTAATAGCACAAGCATCAGGAGAAGAATTTTTACCAATTCAATATACTGGTGGAAACATGATATGGCCAGTAGCAAAAGAAGGAACGGCTATTACTTCTTACTATGAACAAAGAGAACATCCAATTTCTGGAATTGTACACTATCATTCTGGAATTGATATAGGTAATGCATACTTTGGTACCCCTGTTGTGGCAGCAATGGATGGATATGTTTCATATGCCGGATGGCTTGGTGGATATGGAAATTGTGTTATAATAAACCATGGCGATGGTGTATCTACTCTTTATGGACATGGTCAAGCAATATTAACAACATTGCACAAACAAGTAAAACAGGGAGATTTGATTATGGAAGTAGGTTCTACAGGCAATTCAACTGGACCACATCTTCACTTTGAAGTTAGAATAAATGGCTATACAGTAAATCCACTTTTGTATGTAAATGAACCAACGTAATTACTTAGGCCAATTGAGCAATATTTGACTTCTATAAATTTTTGTAAAGAGTATAATAATAAAAAACAGTTTTGGGAGGAAAAAACTTAATGAAAGAAGAAAGAGAAGAAAAAATTTATAAATCGTTAATGTTAGTTGTAATAACTGTAATAATTACATTTTTGATAACAAGTGTTACAGTTTATAAAGCGATAGCTAAAAATGGGATTAAATATGTAAAAATAACAGACGGAGAAGTAACAGGTCTTGATGAAACTTTGGCAAGTTTTAGAAAAGTATTGGAAAAAGAATACTTAGGCGAAATTGATGACGAAACATTAGTAGAAGGAGCACTAAAAGGATATGTGGAAGCTTTAGGTGATCCATACACAGAATATTATACAAAAGAAGAAATGGAAAAGCTTATGGATACAACAAATGGCAATTATGTTGGAATTGGAATATATATGTTGGTTGACAAAGAAAAGCAAACCATAGTAGTACTAAAACCTATGGAAAATTCACCAGCAGAGCAAGCTGGCATATTAGCAGGAGATATTATTACAAAAGTGGATGGAGAGGGTTATACATTAGATACAATAACAGAAGTTTCTAACAAAATAAAAGGAAAAGCAGGAACTAAAGTTAAATTAGAAATAAAAAGAGGAGAAAAAGAGACTTTTGAAATAGAGGTTGAAAGAAAGAAAATATTAATAAGTCATATAAATACAAAAGTATTAAAAGATAATATAGGATATATTTATATATCTGATTTTGATGGTGGCTGTGCTGATGAATTCACACAAAAATATAAAGAATTAAAAAAACGAGGCATTAAAAAGTTAATAATTGATATAAGAAATAATGGTGGAGGCATAGTTGATGAGGCAATTAACATATTGAAATTGATTACAGATAAGGGAGACACTTTATTAATAACAAAAGACAAAAATGAAAATGAAAAAATAACAAAGAACGATAAAAATCCCATAATAAATATGCCAATAGTAGTTTTAACAAATGAATATTCAGCAAGTGCCTCTGAAATAATGACTGGAGCGTTAAAGGATAATGAAAAAGCTACAATTATTGGAACAATAACTTATGGAAAAGGTGTAATTCAAACTATACACACTTTGGCTGATGGAAGTGGTTTGAAAATAACAACTAATGAATATTATACACCAAAGTATTACAAAATAAATAAAGTCGGAATAGAACCAAACATAAAAGTTGACGTGCCAGAAGAATACAAGAATAAAACAACTATTCCAGAAGAAAAAGATACACAATTACAGAAAGCAATAGAAACATTAAAATAAAAAATACAATCAAAAATATTAAAAACGATTTTGAAGTGAACTGATGAGGTTCACTTCATTTTGTACAACTTTACTTACAACAGTAATAACAAATATAATAATTATTCATATAAATCTTTTAAATATACATCTCTTTCTTCAACCTTGTCTACAAAGCCGATTTTGGCAATATTATTGCCATCAATTTCTTGAATCCAAACAGGACGATTATCATAAAAAACATCATACTTTTCTTTACTTTTTAAAATCTCGCATACTCTTTTTTTATTCATAAAAACCTCCTATCAATAATATATATTTTTAATATACACACTTGGCAAAGGAAATATACAAACATAATTGATAAATTTTTCAAAATAGGTTGATATTTTTAAGATTTTAATATAAAATCTTAAAATAAAGGAGGAGACTATGATAACACTACAAGATGTGAAAAACAACAAGGAGATAGAAGCCCTTATAAAAAGTGGACAAAGGCAATTAGACGCATTAGGATATACAGAACATTCAGAGAGGCATATAAATATTGTGGCACAAAGAGCAGGCGACTTATTAGAAATATTGGGATATCCAAAAGATAGAATAGAATTAGCTAGAATAGCAGGGTATATGCATGATATAGGAAATTGCATTAATAGGGTTGACCACGCACATTCAGGTGCAATATTGGCATACGAAATATTAAAAGAAATGGGAATGCCAATAGAAGATAGAACAGAAATTATGACTGCGATAGGAAATCATGATGAAAATACAGGAAATGCAGTAAGTGATATATCAGCTGCAATAATATTGGCAGATAAATCAGATGTGCATAGAGATAGAGTTACAGATAATAATATATCTAGATTTGGAATACACCACAGAGTAAATTATGCCGTAACAGATTCAAAGTTTATAATCAATAAAGAAGATAGAAAAGTTACCTTGGATTTAACAATAGATACAAAAATATCTCCAGTTTTAGATTATTTTGAAATATTTATGGAAAGAACTATGATGAGTAAACATGCTGCTAAATATTTAAATATATGGTTTGAATTAATAATTAATGATACAAGATTATTATAAAAAGAAAGGTGAAAATGGAAATGAAACTAGAACAAAAATTTAAAATTATTTTATTAATATTAATTATAATATTAATTAGCTTAATGTCATTTGGAGGACTATTTATACAAAAAAATGGTAGAATGGCGAATTTATTACCTGAATATATTAAGGGAATGGATCTAAAAGGAAATAGGTATATAACATTTGAAGTAGTTGATGATACAGAAGAAAGTACAGAACAAGGAAAAGAAGAAACAACAGAAAAAACAGAAAAAGAAAGTGCAAACACAAAGGAAAATTTTATAAAAGCTAGAAAGATAATTGAAAAAAGACTAAAAGAAATGAATGTTGCACAATATACAATTGCACAAGATGAGGAAACTGGCAAAATAGTTGTAAATATGGTAGAAGATACTGCAACAGATACTGTAATTCAATATGCTTATGCAAAAGGAAACTTAACAATAGAAGACCCAGATAAAAACGTCTTATTAGATAGTTCAAAAATAAAACAAGTAAAAACAATGTATGCTAATACAGATAATGGGACAAGCATATATTTAAACATAGAATTTAATGAAGAAGGAAAAGAAATATTAAAAAATATAAGTAATGAATATAAAGTACCAGAAAAAGTAGAAGAAAATAATGACGACAATGAAGAAAATACAACAGATGAAAAAGAAGAAAATAGTGAAGAAAACGAAAAAGAAAGCAAAGAAGTTACTATAAAAATTGATGGTTCTACGGTTCTTTCTACACAATTTGAAAAAGAAATAACAAATGGTTCAATACAATTATCTGTTGGAGGAGAAACAAAAACACAAGCAGAGTTACAATCATATGTAAAAGAAGCTGGATATGTAGAAAAAATACTAAATTCTGGGGCATTGCCTGTAGAGTATAAAGTTACAGCAAATAGATATATGAAATCTAACATTACAACAGATATGTATAATTTAGCAATAATAATATTTGGAGTTTTAATATTAATTGCATTAGTGTATTTAATAATTAAATATAAGAAAAATGGTCTATTAACTGCAGTAGCATATATAGGATATATAGCAGTATTGTTGCTTGCAATAAGATACACAAATGTGATTCTTACAATAGAAGGCATATTGGGATTAATAGTTGCATTAGCAATAAATTACACATTTAATGTTTATATATTAAATTATATTAGTAAATCAGAAGATAAAGCAGAGCTAGAGACAAACTTTAATAGAGCATTTACAAAAATATCAATAGCACTTATCCCAGTATTAATACTATCAGTAATATTAATTTTAACAAGTTGGTTACAAATTTATAGCTTTGCTATGATAATATTCTGGGGTCTAGCAATTACAATAGTATGGAATATAATCTTAACTAAAACATTAATAGTAAATTCTATAAAAGAATAAATTATTTATACCTTAAGAAAGGAATGAATTATAAAAATGAAAAAAATAGTTTTAATATTATTAATATGTCTAATATTTGCAGGAACAGTTATAGTATGTTTTAAAGGTTTTAATGTAGGATTACCTTATAAAAGCAATATAAATATTAGCGTATATGTTGGAAAAAAAATAGAAGACAAGGATATGCAAGAAATTACTAAGGAAGTATTTAAGGGAAAACAGGCAATAGTGCAAAAAGTAGAATTATTTGAAGATATGATTTCTATAACAACAGAAGAAATGTCAGAAGAAGAATTAAATGAAAAAAAGACAGAATTAATAAATAAATTAAATGAAAAATATGAAAAAGAAATAAAAGACGAAGAAATAGAAATAGTGCATAATCCAAAAGTTAAATTATCAAGTTTAATAAAAAGATATATATTGCCATTTGGAATTTCTACAATTGCGATAGTGATATATCAAATGATTAGATTTAAAAAATTAGGAGCAACAAAAACTTTACTTACAACAATAATTGTATTAATGCTAATAGGATTAACATATGCATCGTTAATAGCAATAACAAGAATACCTATAAATAAATTTATAATACCAATAGGTATGGCAATATATGTAATTACAATAATAGTATTAAATATGAAATATGAGAAAAAATTAGAAGAAAACAAATAAAGTAACATAAGAGAACACTGCTAATATAATATATTAGTAGTGTTTTTTTTGCGATGGGGTGAAAATGATGTTTAAAAAGATAAAAAGAATATTATATAGAGGATTTGAGGGAAAAGACATAACTTACGAAACAGCTAAAAAAATCATAAAAAAGGAAAAAGAATGCTATTTAATAGATGTAAGAAGTAAACAAGAATATGAAGAAGAACATTTAAATGAAGCTATAAATATTTGTTTATATAACTTAGAAAGAAGTATAGAAAAAGAAATAAAAAATAAGCAAGCAATAATAATACTGTATTGTGCAAGTGGTATAAGAAGTAAAAAAGGAAAAGAAATATTGGAAAATATGGGATATAAAAATGTATATAGTTTAAAGCATGGCATTTCAGGAATAAATTGAAAAATAAAACAAGTTGCATATTTAGTTTTTTTGAATAAAATATGTATATCTAAAAAGTATTTAGTAGATAATATAAAATAATATGGGAGGAGAATTTTGCAATGAAATCTTTTTGCATAAAAACAAATAATAACGCAATATTGGAATATCTACTGGATAAGTTAGATTATTTAGAACTTGAAGAGGTAAAGTATTCTAAAAATAAATTTAAAATATACTCCAATATAATTGTACATTATATTGGAGAAAAAATATCTTTTTTTGATGAAAAATTAAGCAGTATTATAACAGATACAATATTAAAATTTTATAAAGAAAAAATGATAAAAAAAAGAGAAAATAAATCCGTTATTTGTTG
>OGOO01000999.1_pt1 | contig 27760 bp, 21 predicted proteins | sample 1552651 | NCBI WGS metagenome assembly OGOO01 (sample SAMEA2580118, study PRJEB22360) | human gut metagenome | biome: human gut; feature: human-associated habitat; material: faeces | place: Denmark | collected 2008/2010 | reverse complement strand
TCGGTGCTGTCCCCAGCCGATCTTCGGTGCCCTGGTCAAACAAGACATAGGCAGCGCAGCCCAACCATGACAAATACCTGCCTTGACGCGACAGTTCGCCCGGCCCCTGAACATACCGGCCGGGACCGCCGTAAACCATAGGAAGCGCCATACGAGAATCCGCCCTTCATCAAACAACGATTGGTGCAAAGTAACCTTACCCCTTTGCACCATAGCAAAAAGGGGCAAAGCCATCTGTCGGCTTTGCCCCTTCCTTACCTTAGTTTAGTTTACTCATCCATAAGGTAATAATGACCCAGTGCGTCGGCACCCAGGATGGCGTTTGCGACCATCTCGGGCGTCACCTCAAACGGCATGTTGCACATGGTGTCATCGGGCGCGCAGGCGGCCTCGGCAACAATCATGGCCTGCTCGCGCGTAAGCTCGGCAACGCCAAGTTCCTTCATCGTGACCGGCAGGCCCAGCTCAATGCAGAAGCCCAAGACTTCCTCGAGCTTCTCGGTCGGGGCATCCTCGAGTACCAGTTGGACGATGGTGCCAAAGGCGACCTTCTCGCCGTGATACATGCCGTGGCACTCGGGCAGCATCGTCAGGCCATTGTGGATGGCATGAGCAGCAGCAAGGCCCGAGCTCTCAAAGCCAATACCGGAGAGCAGCGTGTTGGCCTCGATGATGTGCTCGACGGCAGGCGTCAGCGCGCCCTTCTCCAGCGCAACCTTGGCCTTGACGCCATCGGCCATAAGCGTCTCGTAGCAGAGCTTGGCGAGCGCCAGGCCGGCCATGCCGCCCTTGCCGCCAGCGCAGGTGCCGCCGTCGGCATCATGCGTCGCCTGGGCCTCAAAGTAGGTTGCGAGCGCATCGCCCATACCGGAAACCGTCAGGCGCACCGGGCTCGCCGCGATAACCGTCGTATCCATAAGGACGATATTGGGGTTTGCCTTCAGGAAGAGGTACTTGTCGAACTGGCCGTCATCGGTATAGAGCACCGAAAGCGCCGAACACGGGGCATCGGTCGAAGCAATGGTGGGACAAATGATAACCGGGGACTCCAGGTAATAGGCGACGGCCTTCGCGGTGTCGAGGATCTTGCCGCCACCGACGCCGACGATGATGTCGCAACCGTTGTCGCGAGCGAGCGCAACCAGGCGATCGACCTCGCCCTTGGAGCACTCGCCGTTAAAGTCCTCAAACAGCAGCTCGGCCTTGGCCTCGGCAAAACCGCCCTCAATCTTGGCACCGACGCGCTTCTTGCCCGAAGGCGTCACGATAACGAGGGCCTTAGCGCCGAGCGGCTCGACATAGGAGCCAAGCTTGGCCAGCTCGTCCGGGCCCTGGATGTACTTGCTGGGGCTATTGAAGATAGCAGCCATTTTTATCCCATTCTCTAATAAGTAAAAAGAAAGGGGCTCCGTACGGATACGTGCGGAGCCCCTCGTTACGATAACAAGAGTCGATTAGAAATCGATGTCGGTGTCGTAGTAGCAGGCCTTGAGGATCTTCTCGAAGTCGGCAGCCTTGGTCTCACGCGGGTTCTCGGGCGTGCAGGCGTCGGTCTCGGCGTTCGCGGCGATCTCGGGCAGCTTGGCGAGGAACTCCTCCTCGGAAACCATCTGCGGATTCTCGGCGTCGACCTTCACGCCACCATTCGCGTAATCCTTGATGGACTGCGGAATGTTGAGCTGGTCGTTGAGGTCGCGGATCTTCTGGACGAGCGCAGCGATGAGCTCCTCGTTGGTCTCGCCGGGAAGGTGCAGGATCTCCTTGGCCACGTAAGCGTAACGCTCGGCAGCACGCGGGTCCTTGGAGTTCCACTGGATGACCTTGCCCAGGTACATGGCGTTAGCAGCACCGTGGATGATGTGGCCGTTCTCGAAGGCAGCACCGGTCTTGTGAGCCATGGAGTGAACGATGCCGAGCAGGCCCGAAGAGAAGGCGATACCGGCGATGCACTGAGCCTCGTGCATGTGCTGACGGGCCTCATGGTCGCCAGCATAGGACTTGGGCAGCCACTCGACGATCTCGCGGATGCCGTGCAGAGCGTTGGCGTCGGTGAACATAGAGGCGCAGGTGGAAACGTAGGCCTCCATGCAGTGGGTCAGAGCATCCATGCCGGTGTGAGCGCACAGCTTGGCGGGCATGGTGTAGGTGAGCTCGGGGTCGACGATGGCGACATCAGGGGTGATGTTGAAGTCGGCCAGCGGGTACTTGATGCCCTTGGCGTAGTCGGTAATGACGGAGAACGCGGTGACCTCGGTAGCGGTGCCGGAGGTAGAGGAGATGGCGCAGAAATGAGCCTTCTGACGCAGCTCGGGGAAGCTGAACGGCTGGATGATGTTGTCGAAGGACTCCTCGGGATACTCGTAGAAGACCCACATGGCCTTAGCAGCATCGATGGGCGAACCGCCGCCGATAGCAACAATCCAGTCGGGCTCGAAGTCGCGCATAGCGGCTGCGCCCTTCATGACGGTCTCGATGGAGGGATCGGACTCGACGCCCTCGAAAAGCTTGACCTCCATGCCGGCCTCTTTGAGGTCGGCCTCGACGTCCTGCAAGAACCCGCCGCGGCGCATAGAGCTGCCGCCAGAAACGATGATGGCCTTCTTGCCCTTGAGGTTCTTCACCTCGTGGCGAGCGCCCTCACCAAAGTACAGATCGCGAGGATTGGTAAAACGTCCCATACTGTGCCTCCTAAACAAGCCCCTCTTAGACTTGCGTATATAACGGAGCACCCGATTGGCTCCGTTAGGACCGTTTGCGCGTTGCCGGCGATGACAATGCGCGATGTCTAAACGTCTCAACGCTCAGACAAACACTATTTTACCGTTCTGGTTGGTCAGTTATTCACCTAAAGCCGCCAATGATGAAACGTTTTTTCTATCCTTGGAACCTCTTGCGCTGCGGTTATTGTCCCAAGCTGGGCAAACGTTTTATCAAGGTTGACTACATACCCCGAGCAGGACTGCGCCCCTCCAAAATATGCACCGTTCGCCGCCAAAAATCGACCGTTTGCGGCACCGTGATACCACTCGCTCGTCCAAGGTGCCGACATTTGTGCGACATCCGTCTTCGTGGTGCAAAGGTGCAAGTCCAAGTGCGGCACCCCCGGTGTGCCACATGCGGGTAAACTAGAACCTTATATAGAAACATTTGAACCCTAACCGCAGCAAAGGAGGCCCCATGGCATTCGATCCCATTCAAGAGGATTGCCATCGCCTCGTTCTTGAGGCTTTGCGCCGCGACAATATCCCACTCACCGACGGCCCCGCCGTCGAACGCCTGATGGAGCAATTCACCCGCGACCCCGCGCCGCTCATCGTGCACGACCGCGACCGAGCCGGGCACCTCATTGCCAAGGTGGTCGAGGCCGTTGACTACCGCATTCCCTTTATCCCCGACGATACCCAGGCCGAGCAGGAAGAGGCCGCTGCCGAGAACATGCTTCGCGAGGCAGCCGCGCTCGACCCCACCAACTGGGATGCTCAGCGCATGCTGACCGCCCTCACCGCCAACTCCAACGAGGAGTACGTACAGTACTTGGTATCCAAGCGCGATGAAGTCGAGCACGACCTGGCACTCAAGATCGCCTCGGCGCAGGACCCCTACGAGCGTGAGGCCGCAGGCGACCTTATGCGCCGTCCCTACCTGCGCTGGCTTGCCGCCTTGGCATCGCGCGCCCTCATTAGCGGCCGCTATCGCATGTCGCTCGAAGCCGCGAATCGCAGCTTGGACTTTGCGCCCAACGACCCCGCTGGTGTCCGCCACACCGCGATGCTCGCCATGGCAAAGCTCGAATACCCCGCCGAGGAGCTCAAGCGCTTTCGCTCCGCACACTCCGTGCCGTACCTCGCGAATACCCCACTGCGCCGTCGTCCCAAGGATGCGGAGCGTGACTTGGACCCGTGGACGCTCATCGCGCTGATGAGCGCTGCCTGGCGCGAGCTGGACTACGAAGGCGCCGAGCACTACTTGCGCATCCTTGCGCGCTCGTGTCCGCACGCAGCCGAGGCGCTCTACTTCCAAACCGAGTTTCCCGATGGCGTCTATGCCCGCGTCAACGTGGGTGTGGGCTCCACCGACGAGCTTGTCCTTGCGCTGTCCGAGGCGACGCCGGTACTGCAGGAGGGCCTGGGCGCCCCCGACAACGCCAGCTTTGCCGCCTGGGTCGCCACCAACGATATCGTGCGCTCCCAGATCGACGAGCGCATCCTGCGGGCGGCCGAGCAGGGCTTGCCGTTTAAGGGAGGAGACCTCTAATGGATCCGAGCGTCTACATCCCCGCCTACCTGGAGCGCGCCTACCTTGCGTCGCACCCCGAACTCACCGATGCAGCACGCGATCTTGTCCATAACGACGTGAGCGTCAACCCTCATAAATATGCGCAGACCGAGCATGCCCAGGCGCTGCTGTCCTATGCCGGCGTCCACCGCCACCTGCTCGACGAGCTCCATCGCATCGAGGACATGGGCAGCGACGAGGAGTTTGAGCAGACGCGCAATCGTCTGTTCGACGATATGCGCGATGAGCTGCTCAAGATCGTCCGCGTCGATGCGCATGTCCTCGACGCCCAGCTGCTCGCCATCATCCTGGCGGACACGCCCGTCGATGCCTGCCTGGGCGACTTGATGAAGCTCGAGACGAGTACGGCCGACTACCTGCAACAGAGCGTGCCCGGGTTTGATATGGAGGCCCCGCACTACTGGGCTAATAATGTTTTGGCCGACGGTGTCACCGCAGCAGACCTTACCGTGAGCGAGCCGGCGCTTATTGGCTGGCTTCACACGCTCGAGGCCATCTCGCAGCTGTGCATGGCGAGCGCTCGTTACCGTGCTGCCGCCAACTATTCTCGCCGCGTCCTTAAGGCAGAAGGCTATCCCACCCGAGCTGCCGGCACCGTCCTGCTCGCCCTCGCCCGCTTGGAAGACCAGGACGGCTTTTTTGCCCTGGCTCACCAGCTCGAGGAGCAGATGGGGGCCGATACCCTCGAGAACTCCCCTTGGTACCTGCTCGCCCGCACGATCTTGCTGTTCAAAACGAACAAGATGCGCCCGGCGACACGCGCGCTGCGTGAGTTTGCCAACCGCTGCGAGGGCGGCGCGTTCTTTTTGCTGAACCCCATGTATCAGACGCCGTACCTTCCCTGCCGGCCCGAACCGCACGACCCCTGGGACCTTTCGCATCAGGCAGTTTGGGAGGCCGACGGCATCATCTCGGATACTCCCGACTTTGCCCCCTGGGCCAGCGCTTGCGAAGACGTATCGCAGCTTGCCCAGGAATTTGCGCGCCGCTACGGCTTTTAACGGCACAAACGTCACGACCATGTCATTCACGTTAGGAACGGCTTCATGAACTTCCGCTCATCTCTCGCCTGCACCTCGAGCGATATCGCCCGCTGGGGGCTGCGCTCCGTCCTTAAGCGCCAGGGCGGCGTACTCCCCGGCCGCATCGCCATGAAGATCGACCCCGAGCTGCTAAGCGACCTCGCGGGCCTTGTCGACCGCAGCGTGGTGATCACCGGCACCAACGGCAAGACCACCACCTCCAATCTCATCGCCGATGCCGTTGCCGCCAGCGGCGCCACCGTGGTATGCAACCGCGCCGGCAACAACATGGAGCCAGGCGTGGTGGGCGCGTTGCTCGAGGCGCGCGGCAACCTTAAGCGAACCGCCAGCAGCAAGCGCGTAGGCGTCTTTGAGTGCGACGAGCTCTACACGGTGCGCGTCCTGCCCAAGCTCAAGCCGACCTACTTTGTGCTGCTCAACCTGTTCCGCGACCAGCTGGACCGCTACGGCGAGATCGACCACACCCAGGACGTCATCGCCCACGCGCTGGAGCTTTCGCCGGCAACGACGCTCATCTATAACGCCGACGATCCGCTGTGCGCCTCGATCGCCGCACGCGTCCCCAACACGAGCATCGCCTTTGGCATCGACGGCGCCACGGGCACCGAGTCCGATCGCATTAGCGACTCGCGTTTTTGCTCGCAGTGCAACGCGCCGCTGGAGTACGACTATGTGCAGTACGGCCAACTCGGCGCCTATCATTGTCCTTCGTGCGGTTGGGGTCGTCCCGCGCTGGTCCGTCGCGTGACAGGCGTTGAGCTCACCTGCGGTGGCTACGGCTTTGACCTGAACTTTGGACCCGATACCGACGCACCTGCAACGCACATCGTCACGCGCTACAACGGCCTGTACATGGTCTACAACGTTGCCGCCGCCTTCTTTGCGGCGCGCGAGCTGGGCGTGGACGCAGCTCACCTACAGCCCACGCTCGATGCCTACGTCCCCGCCGGCGGACGCATGGGCCGCTGGGAGATCGCTGGCCGTACCGTCGAGGCAAACCTGGCCAAAAATCCCGTGGGCTTCGATCGCCAGATCCAGTCCATTAAAACGGCGGGCGGCAGACTCTGCGCCTTCTTCCTGAACGACAACGACGCCGACGGCCACGATGTCTCGTGGATCTACGACGTCGACTTCGAGCGCATCGCCGATACCCCAGGGCTTGTCGCCTTTGCCGGCGGCACGCGTGCACACGATATGCAGGTACGTCTAAAGTACGCCGGCATCGACGCCGCCATCATCTCGAATATCGAGCAGGCGATCGGCGCCGTGGCAGACGAGATCGCCGATGACACCTTCTACGCCGTCGCCAACTACACGGCCTTCCCGCCGCTGGTCAAGGAACTCGACGAGCTTAAGGGCACCGATGCGAGCTCGGTTGCCTCCCACGCCGCAACGCGCGCCGATGGCAGCGCCGTCCCCACCGATATTGCGCCGGTCGAGCTCTCACGCCCCCTGCGCATCGTCTACCTGTATCCCGATGCCCTCAACCTCTATGGCGACGGCGGCAACGTCATTGCCCTCGAGCGCCGCTGCGCCTGGCGTGGCATCCCCGTGCGCGTGGACGAGGTCCGTATGGGCGAGTCGCTCGATCTCACCGACGCCGATATCGTCATGATGGGCGGTGGCTCCGACCGCGACCAGTTGGCTGTGGCACATGAATTGCTCGCTCAAAAAGACAAGGTCGCGGCCTATGTTGAGGACGGCGGCTCGCTGCTCGCAATCTGCGGCAGCTATCAGCTGCTCGGCCGTTCGTACTACATGGGCGACGATCGCATTGAGGGTCTGGGCGTCATTGCCGCCGAGACCGTGCGCGGCTCCGACCGTCTGATCGGCAACGTCGCCGTCAAAACCGACCTGGCACCCGAGCCCTTTGTGGGATTCGAGAACCACGGCGGCCGCACCCTGCTCGATGCAGAGGCCACGCCGCTCGGAACGTCCGTCGTCACGGGCACCGGCAACAACGGCGACGACGGCTTTGAGGGCCTCATCTACAAGGGCGTCATCGGCACGTACCTACACGGACCGGCACTGCCCAAGAACCCCGAGCTCGCCGACTGGCTCATCGCCCACGCCCTCGAGCGCCGCGGCGATGCACAGGCCAACGCTCTGCTGCCGCTCAAGCCCCTCGACGACACCTACGAGCACGCCGCCCACGACGCCGCCATGAAGCTCCTCCCCTAGCACCCTGCCACTACAAAGGGGACAGGCACCTTTGTGGTGGTTTTGACCTGCCACGGCAGTTTGTCTCGATCTGTAACATTTAGACCGATAAAAGTCGTCTTGCTGTTACAGAATGAGATGTTCGTCTCGACGCCCGCCGTCTGTCTCGATCTGTAACAGATAGAGCCGGTTTGCCTGCCCAGATGTTACAGATTGAGATGTTTGAAGATCGGGATAGAGAGTCAGCTCCTGTGTGGTGGTTTTCCAGTTTGCCAACGATATACGCGCCGGCAAAAAAGTCTGCTATACTCTTTCCCGCTGTCCCCATCGTCTAGCGGCCAAGGACGCCACCCTTTCAAGGTGGATATCGCGGGTTCGAATCCCGCTGGGGGCACCACAGCATTTGAGCAGGTCAAGGTGTGTTTTTCGTCTTGGCCTGTTTTCGTTTTTAGGGGCTTGCCGCAAAATGCGCCGCAAAATCGCCGCAAAACTCCGCCGCAAACGCGCCGCAAATCTCGGGCGGTATCGCCTCGGCACTACGCCGAATCTCCTTTTTTAGAGCTTCGCATTGTTCGCATTGAACGCACCACCCCGCCCTTTTTTGGGGCGTGACATTCTTGACATTGAACGCACCGCCCCGCTTTTTTAGGCTTATGAAAGTTATGGTTAACGGCATGAAAAGGCCCCGCCGTGGCGGGGCCTGATGTTGTCTAGGGGACGGGAACCTCTTTAGCCTCCCCCATCTCAAGCTCGATAGCAGATGGACTCTCGCCTCTGAGGAAAAATGGAATCGGGAAGAAATCAATCCTCCCCGTTTCTTTGTCGATCGCATACGGAGTGTCGCCCGGGGTCATCTTTCCATCGAAACCGAAACCTACGAACCAATGGTATTTGCCCTCGTATGCGCACACTGGGCCGTATCCGTCTACGGCCCCCTCTTCCAGAATCGGCTTTATAGCCTCTTCCAATGTGAGCATAACCGCCAACCTCCCCAATCGCCCGCACTCGGCACGGCACGCCCGAAACGTCCCGCAGGTAGTGAACGGAGGACCTGCGAAGAGACGTGCCGCCTCGGGAACGGGCGCGCTTGAGCGCCCAAACCCCTATTCCTCTGGTAAGGCTTTGAGGTTCACGCCCCTCACGGGTTCGTACACCTCCACCAGCGTACCCACGAACATTATACCGCCCTCGCCTGCCCGCTTCTTTCCTAGGGGCCTCAAATCGTCTTTATAGGACCTATTGTCGTGCGTTAGCAGTACACGCCCGCCCTCGGCCTCAAACGCCTTAATTCGAGCCAATCGTTGCGTCCTCGGGCTATATGGCGGCAACCTGTAAAGCCCTATCTCCCCAACCTCGGGTATGCGAGGAACCCAAACGCCCATCATCCCCGCCGTTAGCGTCGGCTCCATGCAATCGCCCGTGAGCCACGTAGAGAACGCCCCGTTCCCTCGTCGTGCGGGGATAGACTGCCCTGAGCACCCCCCCCCGCATCGTTCGGCGTTTCCCGTTCTCGTCCATGTCGGCCTCTTTCCTCTCGTGGGGTTGTCTCCGTTTCGCCCGTATCGAGGTTAGAGCAGGGAACGCGCCCGTTCCCCCCTCCCCGCCGGGAACGCCCGAACCTACCGAACCCCCACATATGCCGCGCCGCGCGGGTTGATACACCGCCCCCCGTTGTTGATCGAGACGAAAAGCGGGGCGCACCCGTTCCCACAGTGCGCCCCGCCTCACATCTCGGGCATTTTCCAATCGTCGAGCTTTTCCAGCTCACCCGTAAAATCGAACTCGCCCATAGCAGCCTCACCTCCTAGCTTTCCTCTGCCTCGTGGCCTGAGCCTCGCCCAATAGGTCGTTGACCCGCTCCATGCCCTCACGCGCCTCGGCTATGAGGCGTTGACGCCTTCCCGTTGCCTCGGCCTCCGCTTCCTCGGTCTCTTTGAGGGCGTGCGCAGCGCTCCACCGTGAACGGCTAAGGGCATCGGGCACCCATTCGGCATGGATAGCGGCTCTAGCCCTCTCCATGCCTAAACCCGTTAGACGACAGTTCTACCGCCCCTGAGCTTCGCCGCCAATTCGGTATCAATCGCGTACCTATCGCCCTCCGCTCCTTTCTTTTTAATCTCTTTATCCTTTAGGCTGGTGCCACCGCACCACCTAACTTGCCCATTCGTACTAGCTAACTCGTCCGTTCGCACTACCTTTCTTTGGCTGATAGGTAGTACGCCCGCACCAGCTAACCGCGCTATCGTCGCGGCGTCTGGGGGCGTTGGCGTCCCGTCCTTTGCGTTGAGCGTGACCGTCTGCACCGCCCCCGGTTCGTTCTTCGCCCCTATCACGTAGACCGCCGCGCTACCTCGCCTGCCCTCATGCCCCGGCATAGTTTCGAGCAGCGGGGCGCTCGTCCCGTCCGGGAACCAAACCGTATAGCGTTTGAGCCTCTTCACCGCGTTGTTAACCTGTCCCTCGGTTATGCATAGCTCCGAGGCAATGGCGGATACCGGGGCAGACACGGCCCGCCCCTCGAATGGCGTACCAACTGCCACGCTTGGCGAATATCGCGGTTTGCCCAGATAGCGTACAAGAACGGATAGAACCGCCGCCGCAACACCCGAGCTTAGCCTCGCCGAAACCTGCAACATGCTGGGGTAAAGCGTTGTGAACGTTCCATCTCTCCGTTTCGTAGCCACGCGGCTACCCAACGCCCACACCCGCCAATGCTAGAACCGAGCTACGGGTTACGAATACGCGCCGCCCAACCCTCGCCGTCGCTAGGGCACCCGTGGCGATGAGCCGCCTAACGGTGCGTTCGCTCATGTCGAGCACGGCCCCTGCCTGCGATACTGTGAGCAGCCGCCCCATCTTGACGGGTACGGCTCTAACGTCCTCGTTCCACATCGCCGCCACCTCCTAGGCGCTTGCGGCGCACCAGCTCGCGCCCTATGGCGTGGAACCTGCCCATAGCCCAGCGGCGATATAGGGCACCCTCGCCAATGCCGCACGTTCTAAACGCCAACCTGTCGCACTCCGCCGAAATCTCGGCTTGGCTCATGCCCTGAACGTCTAGGTTGGCTACATGCCTGATAGCGGCAAGCGCCGCCTTTAGTGGCCTCATGTCCGCCCCCTAGATGAGCGCCGCGTATGCAAGCAGCGAATCACGGTTGATCTTCCAGCGCATACCCGTATTAACGGCTTTGAGCCTGCCCGACTTGCACGCCCTCGTGATAGTTGGCTTTGAGCAACGGGCAATCGCCGCCGCCTCGGGCGCTGATAGCGGGTTGGGCAGTTCCTCAAAACGCCCCTCCTGCGCGATAGCCGCCAACCTGTCTAGCTGTTCCTGAGTACACATTGTAGCCCCTCCGTAGGTAGTTACTGAATCATTCACGCGCGTTTGATTCAGTTTGTACCGCGCATAACGCAAACAATCCATAAGGCCGTTTACCTGCGGAAACGCTGAAACATTCATTTTGCTGTTCATTTTTCGACGCATAAAACGAACGGTAGACGCACCGTCCGCGTCTACCGTTCATCTCGTAGCTATTTCGTTCGGTTTAGCGCTCTCGGATTAGGCCCCAAACCGAATCAATTTCCCCGACGCGTGAGGTCAAAACGTCGCTATCTTCACCGTTTGCCAACAACATTGATCGCACCACCTCGGTTAGGGCTGATAGCTGGGCATCGGTGAGATACCAACAGGCATCGGCTATACCAGCTATATCCTCGGCCCTGTCCTCGTTGGCGGTAAGCTCCCCGCTTGCCCTGCTGGGCACATCGAGCAACCCGACTATAAACTCGTTGAACGTCTGGGCGCTTTCGCCCCCACGCCCTAGCCGCTCTGCGAGGTCAATTATCTCGCGCACGTGTCGGGGCTTGGCTTTGCATGGCTCCTTAGCCCATGCTGAGACGGTGGACGGCTGGATACCGCACGTCCTCGCTATAGCCGCCTGCTTTAGGCCGTATCTCTCGCATATGCGCTTGATCGCGTCCGAATCGGCGGCGAATCTTGGTCGGCTCTGCATATCGAGGCCATGCGAGCTGAGCCACTTAACCGCATCATCGGGGAACGCCGCGCGGTACCCATCCACCTCGCGGTAGAACTCCCCCGCCCGCCTCGCTCTAGCGTGGAACTCGTTCAGCCCCTCGGCACCTGCCCCCATCACTCGCCGCCCCCTACGGTAAGCGCGTTCTCAACGGCTAGGGCGGCGCGGCGCTTGCCCTCGCGCGTTGCGTCGGCGTAGGTATTGAGCGTCATAGCCGCGTTTGAGTGCCCGAGCATGGCAGAAACGGCCTTTACGTCAACGCCGCTCTCAATGGCGATGGTTGCGAACGTGTGGCGTAGGTCGTGGAACGTAGGGCGCGTGCCCTGAGTGCCCTTTATCTCGATAGCGCCTGCAAGTTCGCGCCACTTGTTGCCCAGATACTGGGGCCTGAGAAAACCGCCGCGCATGTCCCCGAGAACGAAGAACCTATCATCAAACGGAACCCCGGCGGCGCGGCAATCGGCCTCCACCTGCTCTCGCCTCGCCCTCAAATCATCGGCAAGGGCGCTACCGAACGTGACGTATCGGGCGCTATCCGTAGTCTTTGCGTCTTTGAGGTAGTATGCCGCGCCGTCTCTGCCCAACGCCTCGTCAACGTAGAGCGTACCGCGCTCAATGTCCACGTTCGACCATCTGAGGGCACATATCTCCGCCTCTCGCATCCCAGTGAACAGGGCAATTTTGATACCGAGCAGCCGGGGCGTGAGGTCGAGCGCGTCGAGTACTGCGAGGACGGTGCGCACATCCTCGACCGTGAGCGCGTTCGGCTTGGGCCTCGTCCCCTTGGGCGCTTTCACGCCGCGCGTAGGGTCTTTGATGAGCAAATCGGAATTAATGGCCTCGTTCATGGCAGACCTGAGCAGGGTGAGCGACTTGCGAACGGTAACGGCACTGTATCCCTCGGATAGCTTCGCTACCCACGCCCTCACCGTGTCGGGGTTGAGCTTGGATAGCTCCATGTCCCCCAGTGTCGGGGCTATCTGCTTATCGAGGTAGCGCGTATATCCGTTGAACGTGGACGGCTCTATCTCGTGGCGCTTTCCGTCCAGATAGCGGCGAACGTAGGCGCTCACCGTGAGCGGCGCGTCGGCATCCAGCCCGAGCACGGCAAGGGCGCTCGCCTCCTGCTGTTTCCTCTGCCACTCGGCCTCAATCTCACATAGCCACGCCTCGGCCTCTTTCTGGGCCGCACGCTTGCCTGTGGCCTCCAAACCAGTTGAGACCTTGCGCCATTTTCCCGTTGCCTCGTCCTTGTATGAGGCCTCAGCAATCAGACCGCGCCCCTTGCGTTCCCTGATCCGTACGCTCGTGTAGTGCATCGCGGTATCTCCGTTCACTCGCCGCGCCGCAAAATGCGCCGCAAAACCGCCGCAAAATGTAGTGTACTACTTTGCGGCGCTTTGTATCGCGTTGCATCAAAACACCAGTTGAAGCGTTCGCCTTTGAACTGGCCTTATCTGCTTGCACGTTCGGGTGCAGCTCTTTCAAGGTGGATATCGCGGGTTCGAATCCCGCTGGGGGCACCATTTAAATCGAGAAGCCCGTTGCCCTCGCGGTGGCGGGCTTTTTGCTACCGATATGCCGGGATTCGAACCCGACAGGGTGCGGAGCTAAGGAAACGCGCAAGCGTTTTCCAGCGCAGCACGCAAGGAGCGGAGCGACGCAGCGGAAGCGAGCGGCGGAAGCCGCACGCGGACATCCCGCTGGGGGCACCAACTTTAAAATGTTCGAACCCGCCGGATGTAAGGTCCGACGGGTTCGTTCTTTTTGCCGTTATAAGACGAAAAGTACTCAACGCCCCTGCGCTAGATGAACAGCTCGCACTCCTTCCGCTCGGCACAGACTTTGCTCAACATCTTGGTAGCCGCAGAGATCATGACGGGATTTACCGCGCGAGCGCCCCACGGACATACGGCAACGCAGCGCATGCAGGAAATGCAGGCCTTTTTGTCCACCCGCTTGGGATCGTCTTTATCGATAGCGCCAACGGGACACACTGCGGCGCAAGCCCCGCAGGCGGTGCACTCCTTTGTGGCCTTAGGCACCATACCGGTGCCCCCGGTCTTCTTATAGGGACGATTGCCCGGAATAGCCGGCTCAGAAGCATCTCCTGCAGATATCTTTTGCTGAATCTGATCCGCAAACCCAGCGAGCTGCACCGCGTCCTGTGGGTCTGGCCGACCGGCGGCAAACTGGCGAACAATAGAATGCTCGGCGATGGCAGAAACCGCCGCGATCACCCGAAAGCCCGCATCTTTCGCCGCATCCTCAAGCTCGACCAGCGTGTCCTCATACGCGCGGTTTCCGTAAACACAAACCAGAACCGCCTGCGCACCGTTTCCCCGCATCATACCCAAGCGCTCCGCAGCCACAGCCGGGACTCGCCCGCCATACGAGGGCACCGCGATCACGGCTACATCCTCTTTTGTCATCGCAACCGTGCGAAAACCAAGCCCGCTATCGGTCAGATCTACAGCAACGGCTTCCCCTTCCAACGCATTGGCAATGTAGCCAGACGCCTTTTCCGTTCCGCCGGTCGGGCTAAACACGATATCGAATACCTTCATCGGATAATCCTCCCCTTTATGAACAAACGCCCGAAACGTCCGCATGCCAAAACTGGTTACAACTTTTAAGATGCCCCGCGCGAAACGCCTGCTCGGCTGCAAGTTCAGAGCAGGTCCGAGCGACATAAAGAGAAGGGGCCTCGCACAGGCGAGGCCCCTTCACACACAAAATCAATCGTGTCTGTTACACATAGAACAGAATGTCATCGTAGGTCGGAACCGGCCAGTAGTCGGCAGCCACGATCTCCTCCATGGCATCCACGGCGGCGCGCAGCGTATCCATAGCGGGAACGACCTCGTGTGCATACACGTTGGCCTGCTCCTGACCATCGAGGGCTTCGGCCTTCTGATGCACGGCGTCGAGCGCCTTGATGGAGTCGTTGATGGTGGTGATGCCGTTGCAGAGCTTGTTGAGCGTGTTCTGCTCGCACTGCATGGCGGCCTCGGCACCGGCGGCACGAATAGTCTCAAGGCCCTTAGCGACCTTGGTGGCATAGGCGGTAATGACCGGGCGATAGGTACGACGCGCCTCGCGAACCATCGTGGTGGCCTCGATGTTCATGAGCTTGTTGTACTTCTCGAGCTTGCAGTCGTAGCGGCACTGGGCCTCGGCCTTGGTCAGGACACCCGTCTCCTCAAAGAGCGCAATGGCCTTATCGGAAACAAAGGCGGGCAGGGCGTCGGCCGTGGTCTTGTTGTTGGCAAGGCCGCGCTTCTCGGCCTCGACGGGCCACTCGTCGGAGTAGCCATCGCCGGAAAAGAGGATGCGCTGGTGGTCGGTCAGGACCTTCTTGCAGTACTCGAGCGCGGCGTCCTGGAACTCATCCTCGGGCGTCCCCTCAAGCGCGTCGGCGAAGGACTTGAGCGACTTGGCCACGGCGGCATCGAGCACCAGGTTGGAGTCGGAGACGTTCTGCTCGGAGCCGCAGGCACGGAACTCGAACTTGTTGCCGGTGAAGGCAAACGGGGAGGTGCGGTTGCGGTCGGTGTTGTCCTGCATCAGCTTGGGCAGGGTATCGGCGCCCAGGTCGAGCACGCCGCGCGTGGCATGGACGGAAGCCTTGCCATCGATGATCTTCTCGACGACCTCGGTAAGCTGGTCGCCCAGGAAGATGGACATAATCGCCGGAGGAGCCTCGTTGGCGCCCAGACGATGATCGTTGCCGGCCGAGGCAACGGAGGCACGCAGGAGCTCCTGATAGTTATCGACGGCCTCGATCACCGCGGTGAGGAAGACGATGAACTGCAGGTTGTCGAGCGGGGTGTCACCCGGATCGAGCAGATTCTCGGACTCGGTGCCAAGCGACCAGTTGTTGTGCTTGCCCGAACCGTTGATGCCCTCGAAGGGCTTCTCGTGCAGCAGGCAGACCAAGTCGTGGCGGGAGGCGATGAGCTTCATCTTCTCCATCATGACCAGATTCTGGTCGATGGCCTCGTTGACCTCGCCATAGACCGGTGCAAGCTCATGCTGGCAGGGAGCAACCTCGTTGTGCTTGGTCTTGGCGGGAATGCCAAGCGCCCACAGCTCATCGTCCAGATCCTTCATATAGGCCGAGACGGTGGGGCGGATAGCGCCAAAGTAGTGCTCCTCGAGCTCCTGGCCCTTGCAGGGAGCGGCACCAAAGAGGGTTCGGCCGGTGATGACCAGGTCCTTGCGCTTGCGATAGGCGTCCTTCTTGATCAGGAAGTACTCCTGCTCGTCGCCCACGGAAGGAACGACCTTCTTGGGGGTCTTGCCAAACAGCGCCAAAACGCGCTTAGACTCACGCGAAAGCGCAGTCATGGAGCGCAGCAGCGGGGTCTTCTTGTCCAGGGCCTCGCCCGTGTAGGAGCAGAAAGCCGTGGGGATGCACAGGACATCGTCCTTGATAAAGGCGGGGCTAGTGGGATCCCAAGCGGTGTAGCCACGGGCCTCGAAGGTAGCGCGCAGGCCGCCGTTGGGGAAGCTGGAAGCATCCGGCTCGCCCTGGATGAGGTTCTTGCCCGTAAACTTGGTAATGGCGGTGCCGTCGTGGTTGGGCTCCAGGAAGCTATCGTGCTTCTCGGAAGTAATGCCCGAAAGCGGCTGGAACCAGTGCGCGTAGTGCGTCGCGCCCTTGGAGATGGCCCAGACCTTCATGGCATGGGCAACGGCGTTGGCCACGTCCAGGTCGAGCGGCTCACCGCCCTCGAGGGTTGCAGCAAGGCGCTTCCAAATGTCCTTGGGGAGGTAATCCTTCATGACTTCCTCAGAGAACACCATGGTCCCGAAGCGGTCAGTAAGTTCGGCCATACGGAACTCCCTTCGTATCGGCACCGCGTGAGAAGCGGTGTTGATTACTAACGAACGAGTCATAGCTTAGACTCGCCGTGTTTCCGCGACATTACCGTTATGTTGCCGTCGCGAAACCAATCAATGAGGTTACCCTATCGAGGCGGCGTTGCCACCCTCAACAGTCAATCAACTGCATAAATTGCAGACCTCTCCCCATGGTTTAAGGGTAGTCAATGTAGAATGGGCTCTATTAACTGGTATTTCGCATCAGATACCATTCAATATAGCCCCATCCTACATCGACCGCTCTGTTATAGAAAATGCCGATAGCAAGGCATCTTTGATTGGTATCCCCAAATAGCGAGTGAAACTCCACCGTGGCACAGTGGTGCAGTAGAATCCTTACAACACATCACACTATTACGTATCTAGAGGAGCACGATATGCGCGTCGACGAGGTTTTTAAGCAGGCAGCATCCCAGGGCACCGCGCCCGTTTCGTTTGAGATGTTCCCGCCCAAGGGCGAGCTGACCCTCGATACGGCTCGCGAAGTGGCAGGCAATCTGTGCAAGCTTTCGCCGAGCTTTGTCTCGGTCACCTGCTCGGCCGGCGGCTCGGGCAACGGTGCCACCACCGCCCCCATCGCGCATATGATTACGAGCGAATTCGATACGCCCTCGGTAGCGCACCTCACCTGCGTGGGCCGCACGCATGCCGATATCGCCGCCAAGATTGACGAGTATCGCTCGGCCGGTGTGGAAAACGTGCTAGCCCTGCGCGGCGATCTTCCCGCCGGCGCGACCGAGGATGACAAGCCCGCCTCGGACTACGCCTACGCCCGCGACCTCATCCCTGAGCTCGTCGACGCCGGCTTTTGCGTGGGCGCCGCAGCCTACCCTGAGGGCCACATTGCCTGTGAGGATCTCAACGCCTCGGTCGAATACCTCAAGCAAAAACAGGACGCCGGCGCGAGCTTCTTTGTGACGCAGCTCTTTTTTGATAACGAGTGCTTCTACCGTTTTCGCGAGCTTGCCGACAAGGCCGGTATCACCGTGCCCATTACCGCGGGCATCATGCCGTTTATGGGCAAGTCACAGATCAGCCGCATGGTCTTTATGTGCGGCGCGTCGCTGCCCTCCCCCGTCATCAAGATTCTCGCCAAGTACGAGAACGACCCCGAGAGCCTGCAGGCAGCCGGTGTAGATTATGCCGCCCGTCAGCTTTGCGACCTCAAGGAGCACGGCGCCGACGGCCTGCACCTGTACACTATGAATCGTCTTGCGATCGCCGCAACCATTATGGAGCGCCTGGGGTAATGGAAAAACCGCACATCGATACAGCTTTTGTTGAAGTGCCGGCCGATCTTGCGTCGCCGGCGCTTTATCGTATCGATGATGCCCACCATCCCCGCGTCGACCGTGTCGAGATGCTGCGCTACCTGGGCTACGGCGGCCAGCAGATTGAACCCGAGTTGTCGCAGCGTATTGAGCTTGTGGTCGAGCGTCTGGAGCTAGACATTGAACCACGTGGCGTGCGCCGCGTATTTGCCGTCGATGCCACGGGCGTTGACGAGCAGGGCGAGCCTTGCATCCGCCTGGTCGGCACCAACGTTGAGCTGCGCGGCCGCGATATCTATCGCCACCTCAAAGACGCCCGCTTTGCCGCACTCATGGCATGCACCCTCGGCATGGACGCCGAGCGTCGCCTGCGAACCACGGGAGCCCAGCAGCCCCTAGAGGGAGCCGTGCTCGACGCCGCATGCTCTGCCTATGTAGAAGCCGCCGTCGAGCAGATGGACCAACAGGTCAAGGCTGCGGCCGCCGCACACGGGCTCGCCGGCAACTGGCGCTTCAGCCCCGGCTACGGCGACTGCCCGCTTACGGCCCAGCACTCAATCGTAGCTGCGCTCAACGCCACGCGGCTCATCGGGCTTACCGTCACACCTACCAGCCTGCTCATGCCCACCAAGAGCGTGACCGCGGTGATCGGCCTGTTTGACGGCGAGGTCCACGACGCCCAGAGCCGCCCCACCTGCAATATCTGCCGCATGCGCGAGCACTGCCGCTTCCGCGCCGCCCAAACCACCTGCTATTCCAGCCATTAGGAGCTCATTGATGTTTACTCCGCTTGTCACCCATGATCTGGACGGCGCCGCGCTGGCGGCGCCCGTTGATGCCGCACACCGTAATGGCACTGCATACAAGACGCGCACAATCGACGACCTTCGCATTAAGGACGATCGCCTGCGCGCCGCCATCGAGGGCACGGGGCACCTGCTGTTCGACGGCGGCATGGGCACCATGCTGCAGGCTGCCGGCATGAAGGCCGGCGCCCTGCCCGAGCTGCTCAACTTTGATGAGCCCAAGGTCATTACCGACATTCAGCGCCAATACGTCGAGGCTGGCTGCGACGTGATCACCGCCAACACCTTTGGTGCCAACGCCCACAAGCTCGACGGCGCCGCCACCGTGGCAGATGTCTTTGCCGCCGCTGTCGCCTGCGCCCGCGCGGCCGGTGCCCACTACGTCGCCGGCGATATCGGCCCCATCGGCGCGCTGCTTCGCCCCTTGGGCACTCTCAGCTTCGACGAGGCCTATGACCTCTTTGCCGAGGAAGTGCGCGCTGGCGTCGACGCGGGCGTGGACCTCTTTATTATCGAGACCATGACCGACCTTGCCGAGATCAAGGCGGCCGTCCTCGCCTGCCGTGAGAACTCCGACCTGCCCATCTTTGCCACCATGACCTTTGAGGAAGACGGTCGCACGTTCCTGGGCACGAGTCCCGAAGTGGCCGCCATCACCCTCGACGCCATCGGCGCCGACGTCCTGGGCATCAACTGCAGCCAGGGCCCGGCCGAGCTCCGAGGACTCGCCGCGCGTATGCTCACCGTCACCGACAAGCCCGTTATGGTGCAGGCCAATGCGGGACTGCCCCGCGTGGACGATGACGGCAATACCGTCTTTGACATCCAGGCACCCGAATACGCCGAGGCCGTCGCCGGCATGATTGAGGACGGCGTGAGCGTCGTGGGTGGCTGCTGTGGCACCACGCCGGCGCACATGGCCGCCTTGCGCACGCTCATCGACAACCACACGCCCAGCCCGCGCCGCCGCAAACCCAGCATGTCGGTCACGAGCGCCCAGACGGTCGTAGACCTTCCCTGCGATGGTCACAAGATCGCCGTCATCGGCGAGCGCATCAATCCCACCGGCAAAAAGCGCCTGCAACAGGCCCTGCGCGACGGCGACCTAGACTACGTCGTGAGCCAGGGCATCAGCCAGCAGGAACAGGGCGCCGACATCCTGGACGTCAACGTGGGCCTGCCCGAGATCGACGAGGTCAAAATCATCCAGCAGGCGACCGAGCAGCTCCAGGGCTCCACGCTGCTGCCGCTGCAGATCGACTCCACCGACCCCGCAGCCGTCGAGGCGGCCGTTCGCCGCTACGCCGGCAAGCCCATCATCAACTCGGTTAACGGCAAGCAGCAGATCATGAATGAGATTTTTCCGCTGGTCGCCCACTACGGCACCAACGTCGTCGGCCTCACACTCGACGAAGGCGGCATCCCCGATACCGCCGAGGCTCGCTTCGCCATCGCCGAGCGCATCGTGACCGAGGCTGCCCGTTACGGCATCGGACCGGACCGTATCCTCATCGACTGCCTGGTCATGACTGCCTCGACCAATCAACGCCAGGCCGAGCAGATCCTGCGCGCCATGTCCCTGTGCAAGGAGCGTCTGGGCGTCAAATGTGCGCTCGGCGTGTCGAACATCAGCTTTGGCCTGCCTGCCCGCCCGCTGCTGGGCTCGGTCTTTTTGGCTGCCGCCTTCGGCGCGGGCCTGGACGCCCCCATCATGAACCCGGGCTCCAAGCGCTTTATGGATACCGTCTACAGCTATCGCGTCTTGAGCGTTGAGGACGAGGGCTCGACCGGATACATCGAGCGCTATGCCGGCTGGACCGATCCGTACAAAATCGCCGCGAACCCGGCGGCAGCCCAGACGGTATCGACCGACGCCGCGCCCGCTGCTGGCACCGCCGGCACCGACGGCAACGACGACCCGATCCGTCGCATGGTCGTCTCGGGCCGCAAAGGCGAGATCGCGGCCGAGACCGAGCGTCTGCTGGCAGATCACGACGCCATGGACCTCATCAACAATCACTTTATCCCCGCCCTTGACGAGGTTGGCGTCCTCTTTGACCAGGGAAAGTTCTTCTTGCCGCAGCTCATGGCCTCGGCTGAGGCAGCGCGCGTGGGCTTTGACACCATTAAGCGGCTGATGCCCGCCGGCGAGATTGCCGATAAGGGCAAGATCTGCGTGGCCACCGTGAAGGGCGACATCCACGACATCGGTAAGAACATCGTCAAGATGCTGCTCGACAACTACGGCTACACCGTCTTTGACCTAGGCCGCGACGTCGACCCGCAAGAGGTGCTCAAGACCGTACAGGAGCGTGACATCAAACTCGTCGGTCTCTCGGCGCTTATGACTACCACGGTCGTCGCCATGGAGGAGACCATCAAGCTGCTTCATGCCGAGGTGCCAGGCGTCAAGATCATCGTAGGCGGCGCCGTACTCACCCCCGAATACGCCAAGCAGATCGGCGCGGACTACTACGCCAAGGACGCCGCCGAAAGCGCTCGTATCGCCGAAGAGGTCTTTGGGCAGTAACACAACGGAAACAACCGAGCACCAAAACGTGCCGCATGCGCCACTTGGCACGTGCGGCACGTTAGAATAGATAAGACTATGCTCGTTTTGGCAGATAGGAGCGCAAGGATGGCGATCACGCCCGCAGAAATCGCGGAAACCCGCGGCATGGTTGAGGAACAGAACCTCGACATCAGGACCATCACCATGGGTGTTTCGCTCATGGGTTGCGGTGACGAGAACCTCGACCGCATGTGCACGAGGATCTACGACCACGTGACGCACACGGCTGAGCATCTGGTCGAGACCGCCGAGAACCTCGAGCGCGAGTACGGTATCCCCATCGTCAACAAGCGCGTTTCCGTCACCCCGGTGGCGCAGATCGCCGCATGCTGCAAGGATGAGGACCTCACCCCCATTGCGCATGCCCTCGACCGCGCGGCCGAGACCCTCGGCATCGATTACCTGGGCGGCTTCTCCGCACTCGTCCAGAAGGGCATCGGCGACGCCGACCGCCGCGTCATCCAGTCCATCCCCCAGGCGCTCGCCACTACGAGCCGCGTCTGCTCCAGCGTCAACGTCGCCAGCCTGCGCGCCGGCATCAACATGGATGCCGTGCTTATGGCCGCCCAGACCATCATCGATGCAGCCAAGCTTACGGCCGACGAGGATTCCGTTGGCGCCTCCAAGTTTGTCTGCTTTGCCAACATGGTCGAGGACTCCCCGTTTATGGCGGGCGCCGTCCACGGCGGTGGCGAAGCCGACGCCGTCATCAACGTAGGCGTCTCGGGCCCCGGCGTTATGGCCGCAGCCCTGGAGACACTGCCCGATTCCGCATCGATGATGGAGGTCGCCGAGAAGATCAAGCAGACCGCCTTTAAGATCACCCGTGCCGGCGAGCTCATGAGCCGCGAGGCCGCCCATCGACTGGGTGTCGAGAAGGGCATTGTCGACCTGTCGCTGGCACCTACGCCTGCCATCGGCGACTCCGTCGCGCGCATCCTCGAGATTATCGGCGTGGGCACCTGCGGAGGCCCCGGCACGACCTGCGCACTCGCCATGCTCAACGATGCCGTCAAGAAGGGCGGCGTCATGGCCAGCTCCAGCGTGGGCGGTCTCTCGGGCGCCTTTATCCCCGTGTCCGAGGACGCCGGCATGATCGCCGCCGTCGAGGCCGGCGCGCTTTCGCTCGAGAAACTCGAGGCCATGACCTGCGTGTGTTCCGTTGGCCTGGACATGATCGCCATCCCCGGCGACACCCCGGTCGAGACCATCGCCGGCATTATCGCTGACGAGATGGCCATCGGCGTCATCAACAATAAGACCACGGCCGTGCGCGTGATTCCCGCTATCGGCAAGGGCGTGGGCGACTGCGTTGAGTACGGCGGCCTGTTTGGCCGTGCACCCATCATGCCGGTGAACCCCAACGCCGGCACCGTGCTTGCCCACCGTGGCGGACGCTTCCCGGCGCCGCTGAACTCGCTCAAGAACTAGCTGAGGGTTCGGGCGAGGAGCCCCGGGGAGGGCAAATATATAAGGTCGCCTGCTCGGACAGTCCTGACTCGCACGGAGAGCACATTAAGTGCTCTCCGGCTCGTGCGGAACTCGCGATCGACCTTATATATTTGCCCTCCCCGGGGCTCCCGCACAACGGGACCTCGGTTGGGTTCTATCCCGGTTGCAGTTGCTTCGCTCCTGCACCACTTGGCTGGTACGACGGTTTGGCGTTGGATCGGTTCTTTCTGATATATGCTGGTTGCGGCTCTTCTTTTTGGGAGAGTCGCTTTTTTGTTGCTAGGAGGTTGGCCCGTGGTTGATGGGGATGCTCGCTCTGAGCTTCTTTCTGCTGATTGGAATGGCGAATGGATGCGCCTGCAGGCCGCTCGGCATCGGGCTGATGATTCTTTTGAGTGGGATAAGCGGGCTCGGCATTTTCGTCCACTGGAGACTGCCCCATATGCTCGGGATTTTATAAAGCTGTTGGCGCTTGAGCCTGGTGAGTCGGTGCTCGATATGGGGTGTGGGGCTGGGTCGATTGCTATTCCGCTTGCTCAGGCTGGGCATCCTGTGATTGCTGCTGACTTTTCCCCTGCTATGTTGGGCACGCTTGATGCTGGCATTGAGTACTATGGGCTCGAGGATCGCATTACACCGCTTGAGCTTGCTTGGGATGATGATTGGGATTTGGTTGGACCGGTCGCAAAAGCGGTGGATGTTGCCTTTGCCAGTCGCTCTGTCACCACGACCAACCTAAAAGGCGCACTTGCCAAGCTTGATCGAACGGCTCGTCGGCGTTGTGCCGTTACGATGGTCGCCAACTCGAGCCCGCGTTATGACCTGCACTTGATGAATGCCATCGGCGCCTCGGTTACCTGCAGCAATGGTTTTGTGTACGCCTTTAACATCCTTATTCAGATGGGTGCACTGCCACAGGTCACGTATTTTGAATCACCCCGCCGCGACACCTTCGATAGTCTCGAGGCAGGCGTGGCAGACTTTTCTCGCATGCTCGAGCACGGCAACGAGGACAAGATCGACCGCCTGCGCAACTATATCGCCCACCACATGATCGAGAACCCGCATGCCGGTGAGCCGGGATCCAAGGGCGTACCGCAGGGACGCTACATGCTCGACCACATCCGCAAAGTCCGATGGGCGTTTATCGCCTGGGAGCCGGTCTCCGTACCCCGCCCGTAGCCCATCTAAAGCTTGCATCGTCTTCCCGCCCGGCATCCGCATTCTTTGCGAACTGGGCAAACATGCCCCACACCGCGCCGTTCCTGCGCTATCGTGGGACAGCTCACGTAGATTAAGGCCCCATTGCGGGGCGCCCCATACATAGAAAGCGAGAACCCATGGCACTGACAGGAGCCCAGGTCAAGCAGCTTCGCAGCATGGCCCATCACCTCAACCCCGCCATCATCATCGGTAAGTCCGATGTCAACGAAGGCACCGTCGAGCAGACGGTCGCCTACCTGGAGAAGCACGAGCTCGTTAAGTGCTCCGTGCTGGACGGCTCCAGCCTTTCTGCCCGCGAGGCCGCCGAGGAGCTCGCCGAGCGCTGCCACGCCGACGTCGTTCAGGTTATCGGCCGCAAGTTCTCGCTGTATCGCGAGTCCTCGCGCAAGGATATCGAGAAGATCAAGCTCGTCTAAAACCGACTGGCCATACCGAGTAGCCTGCGGTCGTCCGAGTGATTCGGGCGCCCGTTTTTTATCGCTCGACAAGCACGCGCTTGAGCCTGCCTTCGACCAGGCGCTCATACAGGCGCCTTGTCTCGGGCTCGGGCACGCCTTGAACCTGCTCTCGCAGGTGGTGCATGTGGCCGCTGTATAGCTCGACAACATCGCGGCGTCGTCCCGCCGCACCGTAAACGCGCATGGCACAGCGAACCATGTCCTCGCGCGCAGTCTCTTGGCGAAGCCCCGATTCAACGAGCCAAATTGCCGATTGCAGGTCATTTTCCTCGAGAGCGGCATTCGCTCCCCTAATCATGCAGTCGATGTACTTGGATTGCATAATGTGGCGCATGCGCGTAAAAAACGTGGGATTGCAACCGGTGGGAACATACAGCGGCCCCGCGTAGAGCTGCTCAACCTTAAGACAAAGCTCAACCAGGTGAGGGCCTCTCGCGCCCATACGGTTTCCCAGGATCTCGCGGCTCAGCTGGTCAAAGAGCCTTACATCGGTCTTAACGTAGTCGCCGTTGAGCCCTATGCACTCGTTTTGGATGAGCACGCACGACTTGCCATCCGGCGTTGGACCCAAAGCCGAGCGCAAGCGCGATACCGTCGAATACAGATTGTTGCGCGCCGCGCTAAACTCGGCATGGGGCCACAACTCCATGGCGATTGTCTCGCGGTCGACCATGGCATCCATGCCCAACGCGAGCCGCTCGGCAAGTGTTGCCGCCTTTTTGCGACGCCACATCTTATCCGTGATGGGAAAGCCGTCGCGCTCGGCGCGAAATGTGCCAAACATGCGCATCTCAATATGGCCGATCGTATCGACAGCCTCAACCTCGCCCGCCTGGAACAGGTGCTCGCTTTCGCCCTCAAAATCATCGCGTAGTGAATACCGCGACAGCTCACGCACCGGAAGCTTCTTGCGAATCCTGACGGCAGGCTCGCCCAGACAGTGCATCGCAAGACGCGCAAATAGCCGATACGATGGGTCTAAAATCCCCGAGCGATTCATAGACATCCAGGCGGCAAGATCGCTATCGCGGCCCGCAGCGGCCAGGTGCAGCGCCACGATCCAGGCTTCTGAGCCACCGACCTGCGTCTTGCTAATGTCGAGCAGCTCCGCCTCTTCGCGAACCGATACCAGCGACGTATTGCGCAGGTACGCCACGCGCTCCAGCAGCAACGCGTTTTCGCGCATGTACGTAATCGATTCGTCGGCGAGCTTGAGCACCTGAACCGCGCGGAACTTCGCGTTGACCGGCCGCCCCTCCGCCAGCGATTGCCAACCCTCCAGCAATAACCCAAACAGCTGAATTTGATTGTCACGAACACGCACCGCAAAGCGGTCGAGCTCGCCAAACGCCACATCGTCGGTCACGGGCAAGCCCGCGAGCAGGCGCCGCGCCGCGAGCACCATACGCAGCCAAATGGATGGCGCCTTAAGCCCGCGGATATCGAGCGCCTCGAGTATCTGCGCCATCTTGTCATCGCGCTCGTCGGGTTTAGCAAACGAGCCGTCGAACAGCTCCACCAGCATATGGTCGGCCTGTATGAGAATCCCCGCGATGTCGAGCTCGCAATCATAAGCTTTGCACGCCTTGAGCTTCGCGAGAACATTGCCGTCTTCCGCTCGCTCGGTTAGGTGGCGCTTGACCTCGATATGCGCGGACAGCATGTCGAGCACCTCGCAGGATGTCTGTTCTTGCACAACAGGGTTGGCGGGAAGCCCCAGGTCATTGTCGCCGTAAAAGGCGATAGTAAGCGCCTGGGCTATTTTCCAGGTAGCGGGGTCGACCTCGCGGGCCGCCTGGTCACCCGCACGTTCGATAACGGACGCCATATACCTTGCGAGCTTTGTATTGCACACGCTGACAGCCGCCAGATACACGCCGAGTGCCTCAGCGGGTGCCGGCTCTTGCTCCTGCTTTTCTGCATTGATCATCGCCGACGCCGCACGGCAAATGTCCCCTCCATGCCCGGTCAGGGCAAGATCGGCCCCATACTGCCCGGCTAGCTCCAACACCACACGGCGGTCCAAGAATGCATCGGCCAGGTCCATGGCCAAATCGCATCGGGCCGCCTTTATCAAAATGCGAGCAGCCCGCGATACTAGTTCGGGACGGATCTCGGCAACAAGCTTTCGCAGCCTCAGGCGCGCGTTGTCCTTAGCGCCCAAACACCTAAAGGTGCGATCAGACGGATCCACGCCAAAAATCGGATAATCGCGCACAAAGATAGACTGGTCGACCATCGAAAGCCTCACACCGCACGCCTCTAGCTCCGCAATGCGGCCCTCGCCCATCAATACCATCAAGCAGGCAACGGTAAACAACAGGTTGTTCTCGAGCGATGCGAGATCGGCCAGCGCCGCACCGTACACGTTGACGATTTCGTTTTCGAGCAACCCGGCAACATCGCCCTGTCCATACATCCCCGTCTGCAAGGCAGATACCAGCTCTGGCACACCTTGCGTGAGCCGATAAAAATCGAGCGATGTGCTGATAGAGAACGCCGTGGCCCATGACGAATACTCATAGGCGTGCACCTTGAGCATCTGCGCATTGACTTTTACAGAATCGCCCAGCCCGTGGATAAGCAATCGGTTGGAGGGGCGGCAGGCAATAAAGACCCCCGTCCCCGTAGCACGTAAGCTGCGGATTCGATCGATGAGGTCCTCGGTTTCGTGCTGCTCGAGATTGGGCACGTTGTCGATCGCAACGAGCGAATGAGGTTTGTCCTTAAGCTCATCGGCGACAACCTCGAGCTGCATAAAGAGCTCGCGTCCAATCGCGCGGTCGGCCTCGATAATCTGAACCGGCCCTCGCGTGGGGTCCGATTTAACCTCCTGCACGTATTGCAGCAACACCGACGTCTTACCAAACCCGTCGGGCGCGTAGAGCAAAACAATTCCCGCCTTGCGCCCTTTAACGATGAGCTCGTTCATCAAGCGATCGCGCCGCACCATATAGCCGCCGCCCGTCGGCATCAACTCGAGGTCGTCAGTATTGCCCAGATCGTTTACCATGCTTGCTCCTCAACTCGACCATATGGACACCGTAGCTGCAGGACCATATGAGCCGCCCCGTGAATAGCGCGACTTAGAGTTTTTAATTGTCTGCCGGTACGTGTTTGGCAAGTTTTTGTACAGCGAGGCCCGATGGTAACTTATCCCCCGACCAATAGGTCTTTGCGCAGGTCAATGCGCTTGCCAGCATGTCCCATCCCATTTGCAGTGTAGCGCAGTCGGCTATTTTTATTTGAGTTGCGCAACTCGCCTACTCCTCGCTACCGCCTGCGACTCAATGGTGGTAAATGTGCATAGAATCTGCTATGGAATGAATCGACTGATTTAGAACCCTCCAGTCAAGCATGCGGCAAGGTTTTCGTCATGCATGTGCCACGGCCTATGTCCACTAAAAAGGCCCCCGCAAAGCGAGGGCCTTTTGAAAAGCTCTGTAAGATCGCTTGGTCGCGTTACTCGCAGAGCGAAAGAGCGGCCTCATCAGCAACGACGACGCAGTTGGTGTGCAGCTGCAGGATCGAAGCCGGGCACTTGGGCGTAACCGGAC
>OGOO01000996.1_pt1 | contig 27853 bp, 23 predicted proteins | sample 1552651 | NCBI WGS metagenome assembly OGOO01 (sample SAMEA2580118, study PRJEB22360) | human gut metagenome | biome: human gut; feature: human-associated habitat; material: faeces | place: Denmark | collected 2008/2010 | reverse complement strand
ATAACTAATTATAAAAATTTTATTAAAATATATTTTCCTACACTACTATTTTATATTGATTATTGTAAACTGTCAAGTAGTTTTGAGGGAAAATATAATTTATTTTGACTGCACAATGTCCACAATATCTGCTATATAATCTCCAATAACTGGAATATTAAGGGTCACAATTTTTTGAAGAATTATTATCAAAATTGCAGTTAATACTGTAAAGCCTATACCTATCCCTATTCCCTTTGAAATTCCAGAAATAAAGTTCCTAACAAACAATTTTCTTTTACTTCCCAACAGTTCCATTAAATCAAATATGTTGCTTTTTTCCAAAGAATAATTTAATTTTTCTAGGTTATTATTTAATTTTTCTTCTAATTTATCTTTATCCAAAATAAAATCCTCCATCTATATTAATGATGGAAGATTTTATCATTTTTTATTCATTATTTTCTTGATTTGTTAAATTTTCTACAAGATTACTACTTTGCACCTTTTGGTTTTGTTTTTGTAGTTTTTCTAATTTAGTAATAAGTGCTTGTAGTCTTGTCATATCTTTTCCCGCCATTTCCCAATTATTGTTACTATTAGACTGCCTTAAATTGTTATTTGCTTTTACTATAGCTTGTATTAGGCCTTCAATAGTTTCAGTATCTTCAACTTCAATATCAACAGCAGATTGAGAAACAAGATTTTTTAATGCCTCTGTAATATCATTTCCAATAGCTACTTTATTTCCTGATGCAACTATAACTTTCTTTAATATTGGAGTAGAATTTTCTTCGTTCATATATTGTTGATAAATTGGTTCTACATATAGCAAAGTGTTATTTATAGGAACAACTACCATATCTCTAATAATTTTAGTTCCTGTTATATTTAAAGTTTCTAACTCTTTAGATATAGTTTCATCTTGCTCTATTTGTGTATCTAGTTGAATTGTGCCTAAAACGTTACTATCAGAAGGATATCTATATAAAGAGAGTTTTGCTTGACCTTTCTCATAGCTTCCAACTAGATATGATGTTAAATTTTGCTTATTATATGGTGTGTATGGTAAAACTAGTCCTAGTGTGGTATTTTCATTGTCTACAGTTTTTACTATTGTATAATAAGGATCTATTTCAATTCCTGATTTGTTTAATAGCTTTGTTGTATTACGTGTTGCTATTTTCCAAATATCGTCTCCACGATATAATACATCAGTTTGAATATTATGGTATCTCTTCATTATTTCTGCTTGTATTTTATATAAATATTCAGGATATATAAATTGTTTGCTAATGTCCTCTGGTATTGTTTCGTCCTTATCTACAAATAAATCTTTATACATTTTTTGATATGCCATAATTATTGGATCATTTCTATCTGTAATATAGAATTTAACAGTGCCATCATATGCATCTACTAAAACTTTAACAGAATTTCTAATGTAGTTTATTTGCTTTTTATTTATAATTCCATCTTCTAAGGTTAATTTTTGAGAATATGGATAACATTCAGATATGGTATAACCATCTATTACCCATACTAATTTTCCTTCGTTTGTAGTTACTAAATATGGATTTTCGTCATATGAAACATATGGCATTAAAGTTTTTGCTCTTTTTATAATGTTACGATTTATCAATATTTTGCTTTCTGAATTTACTTTATTTGAAAATGCTAATTGTAAGTCATTTTCTTTTATTGCTAAAATTAATCTGTCAAAGAAATTTAAAGAAAGTCCTGCTTGTCCATCATATGCATTTTCTGCATTTTCAGCTTTTGTTGAACTTGTAATAGGATAATCAAATTCAACTTTGTTACTATTAGTTACAGCTGTATAATTTGTTTCTAATCCAAAATATATTCGTGGTTGAGATATGGTTACTACTTCATTTGAATTAAAATCTTTTTGTAAATATTCTATGTTTCCAGTTTTGTCTGTTGATGTTACAGAAGTAATAATTGTTCCATAACCATGAGTATATTCATATGTTTTATGGTTATATGTACTTGATGTATTTGAAATTTCTCTTGGAGCAACATATACTAATGTTTGTTCACCATTTACGTTATATGTAGCTGGATGTACTGAATTATATGTATAATATCCCTTGCTAGTTTGAACTATATTTAAATTTTTCAGAACAATATCTTTATTTATTAATGCTATGTTGTCTATTACATTTCTATTTTGTTGTATGATTTCTGATGTTATTGTTTCATTTCTAGACAAATTAACTTCTTCTATATCAATTCCATAAGCTTGTTTAGTTGCATCTATATTAGCTTTGATATAATTTTGTTGTTTATCTAATTCATTTGGATTAACAAAAATTGTGTTAAATCCAACTAAAACTATAAGCATTGCTATTAAATATGTTGGAACTATTGCTAAAGAAATTATGGTTTTTTTAGTTGATTTTTTCTTTAAATAGTGTATTCCCATTGTAATAGAAATAATTACTAATACTGATAATATTCTATATCCCCATAATTTAATAGTAACTTCAGAAATTCCAGCTCCCCAAAGTACATATGGCTCCTCACCATTTTGAAGAGTTAAAATCTTTTGAAGTCCAACATTTTGTGTTTCTACAAATATAATCATAGCTATAAATATAGCAGCAAACATTATATTTGTGCATAATTGTTTTAACAATGTTCCTTTGCTTAATACTTCTCTGTCTACTCCTTCAAAGCATAAATTGAATACTGCAATATAATATAACACAGCATAGGCTGTTAAACCAACTATAGCATATACAATGTAATATAACACATATTGTATTAATGGTTGTACAAAGATAAAATATCCTATGTCATATCCTAGTACAACATCTGTAACTCCAAAGTTAGTAGCATTGATGCATAACATAAATTTTTCAAGTACCGTTCCACTTATTACAAAACTAACAATTATAGCACCAATAAATGCTATTGATTTATTAGGCATTTTAGGCATTGTTTTCTTTTCTTTTTCAAAAAATGGTATTAAACCTTTTTTTATTCTTTTGTTTGTAATTCGAATAAGTAAATAAATTACTATAAAATTAACTACAAACGTAATTAAGTAATTAGTTGAATTTTGCCAAAATATGCTTAAGTAGTTCTCTCCTAATTCTAATATTTCTAAATACTCTCCTCTATAATTCACATATGTAACTATTAGCACTAAAGCAAGAAATATTATGACCACCCATTTTTTAGTTTTGCTAATTTTTTTATGAATGTTTTTATCTTCTGTTGCATTTGTTTTTACTTGTTCTTCCATTTAAACCTCCATTAAATTAAAGCATTTACAAAGTCTGTACTATTAAAAATTTCCATATCGTCAATTTGTTCGCCTACACCAACAAATTTAACTGGCATTTGATTTTCTGCAACTATACCAACTACTACTCCACCTTTAGCTGTTCCATCTAGTTTTGTTAATATTAAGCCATTTATATCAACTGTTTCTTTAAATGCTTTTACTTGTGAAATAGCATTTTGCCCTGTTGTTGCATCAAGAACCATCAAAACTTCTTTTGAACTTTCTGGTAGTTCTTTATCTATTACTTTTTTTATTTTTACAAGCTCGTCCATCAAATATTTTTTGTTGTGTAATCTTCCGGCTGTATCACATATCAAAACATCTGCATTTTTTTGTTTAGTTATTTGAATTGCATCAAAAACAACTGACGCAGGGTCTGTACCTTCTTCTTTTTTTACTATATCGCAACCAGCTCTGTTAGCCCATATTTCTAATTGTTCTACTGCTGCTGCTCTAAATGTATCTGCTGCGGCAATTACTACCTTTTTACCACCTTGTTTTAAACGATTAGCTATTTTACCTATAGAAGTAGTTTTGCCTACTCCATTTACCCCTACTACTAAAATAACAGAAGGATGAGTTGCTAATTTCAAACCATTATCAACTTCATCTAAAATAGCTTTTATTTCTTCTCTTAGTGCATTTCTTACATCTTCTTCATTTTCAATTTTCTCTTTTTTTATTCTATCTCTTAAATTAGAAATAATTTTTGTAGATGTTTGTGCTCCCACATCAGACATTATTAGAGCCTCTTCCAATTCTTCTAAAAGTTCTTCATCTACTTTTCTAAAATTACTAAATACATTATTTATCTTTTCATCAAATGAATTTTTGGTTTTACTCAAACCATTTTTTAATTTATCAAAAAATCCCATAAAATCAACCTCTCTTTTGTTTAAATCCTTTTATATTTTACCATAATATGCAAAAAATGGCAACCTTTTATTGATTACCATTTTGGAGCTGGTAGGCGGAATCGAACCGCCGACCTACAGGTTACGAATCTGTTGCTCTACCAACTGAGCTATACCAGCATATTTTTGTGGAAAAGAAATTTTTCTTTTCCACATTATATTTTAATTTGAGTGTTTACCACTTTTTACTTTTTCTTTTTTAGGTTTTATATCTGTATAGAGGTCTATCATATCATTATCTGTTTTAGTCTCTTTATAATCTACTTCATTTTTATTTTTCTTTTTATATATTGAAACGATTATTCCAATTACTACAATTGCTGCTAATATAATAGTTCCACACATTAGATAAAATTGAATATTATTTTGTGGTGAACTTGCTACTTCTGATGGTATTGTTACTTTTATTTGATATGTTGCTGTTTCTTTGTTATCAGCTGAACTAACTAATATTGTAACATTATTCTCCCCTGCTTCAAAATTTTCATTTCCTATTATTTCAACTTTAGCATCTGTTTTATTAGCTTCTGCTGTGATATTTAAGTCTTTTACAAAGAAATTTAATTTTAAAGTGTATGAATGTATTGAAGGGTCAAATCCTTCTGAAAAGTTTACTCCTGCAATTTCTAATTTAGATAGTCCTAATACTGCATTTGTATTGTCTGTGTTAGAATTATCAACTTCATTATTAACAGGTTCTGTTGTGTTATTAGTATTCTCGTTGTTTATTGTTTCATTATTTGTAGTTTGATTTGTTGCTGTATTGCTTTTTGGTTCTTCTGTTTTTGGTTTATCTTCAGCTGGTTTAGTTTTAGTTAATAGTGAACTACTAATGTAGGCTGTTTGACCATTATATGTAATTTTACTCCAACCATTATCTCCTATTCCTACTCTAGTAATTTTAGTTCCTTTTTCTACTGTTTTTATTATTGCACTAGATGTTGAATAGCTTTTTCTTATATTTACTTCTCCTGTTGTATACATTGTTTGATTAACACTTGTAAATTTAGGTTCTTTTTTAGTACTTCCACTATTTGAAGTTGAGTTTGAATTAGAGTTATTCTTAGTAGAACTTGATGTTGATTTTGCTTTTACTGTTACACTTATTGTTTTAGTAACTGTTGCCTCATTTCCATCTTTGTCAGCTATTGTACCAGACACAGTTATTTTTGCAGTTCCAGCTTTTTTGGCTGTTATAGTTACGGTTGTAGAGTTATTTTCAAGCCATTTGCTACTTGAACTAACTGTTGCAACACTTGTATTAGAAGATGTAATATCTACTCTTCCTGTTGCATTACTTCCATTTATAGTAAAACTATCTGTTTTACCTTCTGTTATACTCGAACTAGATTTACTTAATGAAAAGCTTCCTGCAGCAAAAACTTGTGCTGTACAAGATATAAATATAAATAACATTATTAAGCATAAATTAATTTTTAATATTTTCTTATTCATTTGTTTTAATCTCCTTTATAATTATAATGAAAATTCAGTACCTTTCATTATATAGTTTTTTATCAATACATAGTCACCTGCTGAAATTTTACCATCTTTATTTACATCGGCTGCATTTTGATTTGCAGAATCCTTTATCAAGTTAGTTTGCATTATGTGATTTTTGATTAATACATAATCACCTGCTGAAGCCTTTCCATCTCCATTAACATCTCCTAAAACTACAATTGTGTATGTTTTTCCGTCTGATGTTAATGTATATCCTGTTCCTACATTTGCTGTATCTGCTATTACAGTGTCACCTTTTTTGATAATTGCATCTTTTGCTACTGCTTTTATATTAGCTACTGTAATTTTAGGCTGACAGACAATGTTTGTTCCACTAGTTTTAAATCCATTTCCTTTTATCTCTGAAGTAGTTTCTCCACTTCCATTTCCTATAACTTCAGCCCAGTCTTCATTATTTTTTATATCTCTTGTTGCTATATATCCTGTAATTCCACTAGATGTAATTATTTTATCCCATATATAGTTTTTGTTTGTGCTTTTTACATTTCTTTCTGTTCTTGTTACTACAGCTCCTTTATATAGTGATGCTAGTGCTGATGAACTTGTGCTTGGTGACTTTCTGACAGTTAATCCATCAGTACAGATTATTCTTAATTGGTCAACTTTAGTAGGATCATATGCTTCAAAACTATTTGATGTAACATATCCATAAGTTCCATCACTTAATTTAATTCTACACCAGTCATTGCCATCTAAAGATTTGTATTTATCTTTTTCCACAATTGTTACTATTTGCCCTGCTGATAATACTTTGAGAACCGTTGTTTTTGATGTGCCTGGACCGTTTCTAAAATCTGTATATCTAGTAGTAATATACTGTTCATTGCAATTACTTTGTAAATCTATTTGTTTCAAATAAGTTCTTGCAGCATATCCCTTAGTTCCGTCTGCTAATACAACTTTATCCCAGTAATATCCCCCTGTTTTAGAATTGTCTAATTCAATTCTTAAAATTTTAGTTCCTTTGTTTAATGTTGTAACTATATCATAGTTAGTTCCTTTGCCTTTTCTAACTCTCACGTTATTTTCAGTTATCTCAACATCTTGTGTAACAGGTTTTTCTGTTCCTGGTTGTGGACATATTTGCTCAGGCATATTTTTATATACTGGAATTTTAAATTTTATCTTAGACTCTGATGATAATAATCCCATATCTGTATATGTATTACGAATTGTATATCCCTCAGTTCTAGAAGCAGATACATTTGTCATATATTGGTGTGAATAATATCCATCTCCACCATTTACAACGTCAAATTTCTCTAGATATAATGTGTCTTGTCCTATTGAAATATATCCTGATGCTAATATTTTAGCTCCACCTTTAATAGATTTCTCTGGATTTGTCCATCCTTGTGATTTAGCATACTTTAAACCGTTTTGTACAATGTTTTTTCCATAAGCACAAATATTAAAGAAATTGTATAAACCTTTGTAGTTTCCGTCACCGCCTGTCCAAGTTCCAGAAATCATTGAGCCTGCATTTCCAGCTCCTTGTTCTTGTCTTATTCTAGAAGCCAAGTGATATGGACTTATATTGTATTCTTTTGAAGCTTCCATTATTACATCTACATAAGTTTTGTCTAACGTCTTTTTGTTGCCTTTTGAATCATAATATGTAACTTTACCTTGTGCATAATTACAAGGTTTAAGTATAAGTTCTACTCCTTCTTTTGTTTGATTTTTTTCGTCATATGTCAATTGTTCAAATTGAAATATATAATTTTCATTTAATGAATTCCTTGGATCCATATAATATGCTACTGCTGCTGTTGAAGCACATTTCCAAACATCTTCTACAGTTTTGTTGCAAGCACATTTCCAAGCATCTGCTCTTGTTGATGGTACAACATTTCTACCGTGATATCCTGTAGATTCAGCAATAATTACTTCTGACCAATCCAAACCGGTTTCTAATATTTCAAACTCCCAATTTGGATGAGCTTCTTGTAATTCTTTTAATAGTTTTTCGTATCCGAGGATAATTTGAAAACTTGCTGCTATATGTAGCCTTTACCTCGTTATTTATAAATAGTGTAATTAAACTAGATAATGTTAAAATTATTAGAATAATACTTACAATTCTTCGTATATTTAAAATGTTTTTCAATAACATTTTTTCCTCCTAAAAAGTGATAAATTTCTACAAGCTTAGTATATCATTCTTGCTATTCTCCGTCAAGACAAAATAGAAAAAAGGCAACATTTGTCAAATGTTGCCTTTAATATGTTGTTATCTGTTGCCTCCGCAATTACAAAATAGTAATAAAAATATTATTATAAAGAATAAAATACTACTATCACCACATCCGCAACCTCCAAATAAGTTACCTAAGCAACCACAACCATTATTACGGCCACATCCACAATCTCTAGATTCTTCTGGCATACTGTTCTCCTCCTTTTTACTTTTCTATATAATATTAGTATGCAAAAGACAAAAATTGTGTTACAATTAATAAGGTTAAATTATTTGGAGGTTAATATTTATATGACAAAAGTAGAGCTCTTGGCTCCTGTTGGAGACTGGAATTGTTTAAAAGCAGCTGTGCAAAATGGCGCAGACGCAGTATATTTTGGTGTAGAGCAGTTTAATGCTAGAATGTATGCTGCTAATTTTAATGTTGAAGATATGAAACAAGTTATAGATTATTGTAAATTAAGAAATGTAAAAACAAACTTGACTTTAAACACTCTTCTTGAGAATTGTGAATTTGATAATGCTGTTGATTTAGCTAAAGAAGCTTATAAAGCAGGAGTTGATGCAATAATTGTTCAAGATTTAGGCTTGGCAAAATATTTAATTGATAATATTCCTGGATTACCTATACATGCTAGTACTCAAATGACAGTACACAATTTACAAGGAGTATTGAAGCTTGAAAAACTTGGTTTTGACAGAGTAGTTCTTTCAAGAGAACTTTCTTGTGAAGAAATTGAGTACATTTGTAAAAACTGTAAAGTTGAAATTGAAACTTTCATTCATGGTGCATTATGTATTTGCTATTCAGGCCAATGCTTATTTTCAAGTGTTGTTGGTGGTCGTTCAGGAAACCGTGGTAAGTGTGCTGGTCCTTGTAGGTTACCTTATGAACTAATTAGTGAAAATGCTGAAACTCATGAACGTAAATCAATTGATAAAGGCTATTTGTTAAGCACTAAGGATTTATGTGGTATTGCCTATCTCCCACGTTTAATACAAGCTGGTGTTAAATGTTTTAAAATTGAAGGTCGTATGAAAAGTCCTGAATATGTTGCCACCGTTACCAGAATTTACAGAAAATATATTGATATGGTATTAAATAATGATAACTTTATTATTGATGAAAAAGATATAAATGACTTAATGCAAGTATTTAATAGAGGCGGATTTTCAGATGGACATTTAGATTCTAAGCATAATAGAAACTTAATATTTCCTGAAAAACCAAGTAATATGGGAATTTATTTAGGAACTATAAAAAAATATAATTCCAACAAAGGTCATATCACCCTGCAACTAGAAGAAGACTTAGAACTTGGAGACTCTATCTCTGTTTCTAATGAAGCATCTAAATACTTAGTATCAGAGCTTATGATTAAGAATGTAAATCAAAAGAAAGTTTCAGCTAATACTGAGGTTACAATTGGACGTATGAAAGGCAATATCAAAGTTGGAGATAAGGTTTACAGAATTTCTAGTAAAGCTTTAAGCGATTTTGCTAAAGCCTCTTATGATAATTGTGAAAATAAAAAAATACCTCTAAATTGTACTGTTACAATTAAAAAGAATACGCCTATTAGTATGGAAATCTCTACAAATAAAAACACTTGCTATAATGAGCTTTATTCAAGTATTTATGTTAAAGAAATTTCAAATATGATACCTATTGATGCTTTAAAAACACCAATTAGTGTTGAGCGAGTTGTAAAACAAATTTCTAAAACTACTAATACTCCATTTTCTTTTGAGAACATCACTGTTCTTTTGGATGATGGACTTTATGTTCCAAGTATTAGTACATTAAATGAATTAAGAAGAACTACCTTAGAAAAAGTAGAACAAAAAATTTTATCTAGAGCAAAAAGAACTTTGCTAGATTTGTCAAGAAAATCAAAAGAAAGTATAACATATACTCCTAATGTGAAAAATCCTGAAATCTCTGTTTTGTTTAGGCAACTAGACTTAGATTTTGATTATACTAAACTAGACAAAGAAAAAATTACTAATATTTATGTATCTTTAGAGTTATTTATTAGTAAAAAATATTCTAAAGTAATTTCATATTTTAGTGATAATTATAACTTATACATATATGTTCCAAGTATAATAAAAACGAATTATAAAAATATAGCTTTAAGTACCATAGAACAAGCAGTTATGATTTACAATATAAAAGGCTTTATAGTGTCGAATATCGGAGACTTTGAACTATTAAAAAAATATAGCAAAGATTATGAATTTATTGGAAATTATACTCTTAATGTATTTAATAATAATACAATGGAAGAATACAGAAAATTAGGTCTTTCACGAATTACTTTGTCTAGAGAACTTAATCAAGAGCTTATAAAAGAAATGTTAGCTAATGCTAACATCAACACTGAAATGATAGTATATGGCAACCTACCTCTTATGGCAAGTAGTTATTGCTTTTTAGGTGAGACTAATAAATGTTATCCAGATTGTGGAACTAATTGCAAAAAAAATAATAAATATTATTTGAAAGACAGACTAGGCTTTAATTTTAGAGTTGTGCCAAATAGCATTGAAACTGTAACATTGATTTGTAATAGTAAAACTCTTTCAGTTTCAACTAAAGACTTACCTGTAAATTTTGTTAGACTTGATATACTTGATGAGAGTATTAATGAAATAAATGAAGCTGTAGACAAAGCTTATAACAGAGAAAAATTAGAAGGATTACAATATACCAATGGAAATTTATATAGAGAGGTTTAAAACCTCTCTATTGTTTTGTAGTCAACTCAATTATTAAATCCATATTGTCATCCTCTGCTGCTTTGTTTTTGCGTATTGCTCCACATTTCTTGCATTTATAGATTATGACATAACCCTTTTTACTATCAAGTTCAACCCTAATAGGTTCTAAGTCTCCATGACACTCTTCTTCCCTATCACCCGGATTTATATCTACATGTTTTGAATGTAAACAATAATTGCAATGATCTCTGCAAGTATATCCAAGTGGGTTTATTTGCTTTCCGCAATTTTCACATACAAATGCTTCATCTATTTTTGTAAATTTTCTTCCCATATATTCTACCTCTTAGTATTCAAAAATACTGCCTCCAATAAATTCGCGAAGCAATGAATTTTGAGGAACATACTTATCTTCAATATCTTCAAAATACTTTAAAAATTCACATAGTCTCTTAGCTTCTGCATATTCTACATAAGAATTATCAATTTCTTGTAACATTGGTAATGCATATTTTTTTAATACACATAGTTCATATATTAAAGAAGTATTAAACATACTATCTGCTTCATCTTGGAATGGGAAAATATATTGATTTTCGCCTTTATTTACAGAATCCCACATTTGTAAGGTATGCATAGCAGTATAGCCTCTAAAATTATGGTCTCTTACCATTCTTCTAATTAATCTGCTATCTGTTGTAGATATTCTATTATAGTAGTCAACATTAAGAACAGTTAACGCACTAATGTAAATTTTGTATTTTAATTCTTTTGGAATTGATTCTGTTAGTTTATCATTTAGACAGTGAATTCCTTCAATTACAAGAACTTCATCTTCTGCTAATCTCATTTTCTTGCCTGTATACTTTTTGCTTCCTTCTTTAAAATCAAAGGTTGGGCAAAGTATTTCTCCACCATTTAATAAAGTCGTTAAATGTTCATTCAATAGTTTTAAATCAATTGCTTCTATACATTCGAAATTATATTTTCCATTTTCATCTAGAGGTGTTTGTTCTCTTTCAACAAAATAATCGTCAACAGATATAGTCACTGGTTTTAGACCATTTAATCTTAATTGAATTCCAAGTCTTTTAGCAAATGTAGTTTTTCCAGATGATGATGGACCTGCAATTAGAATTACTTTTACATTCTTTCTTTTTACAACATTATCTGCTATATCGGAAATCTTTTTTTCGTGTAAAGCCTCTGCCAATAGTACAAGTTCAGCAGACTTTCCTTCTCTGATTTGTTTATTCAACTTATATATTGTGTTTACATCTAATACTCTATGAATATCTTTGTATTCATCTAAAGTTGAAATCATTTTTTTACTTACTAGCCCAGGCTCTAATACCTCTGGATTTTCTTTATCCGGATAACGTAGTAAGAATCCATCATTATATGGAATAATATCAAATACATTTATATAACTTGTATCTATAGGCATTACTCCATAGAAATAATTATAATAATCTTCACAAAAATATAAAGAAACTCCTTTTTTTTGCTCATTGTCTAATTGTAATATTCCCCTTAAACTATTTTCCTTTTCATAGAATTTTATAGCCTCTTCTTTTGTCATTTCAACTTTTTTTATTGGCAAACTTTTAGCTACTAATTCTTTCATTTTGTTATTAACATTTTCTATCATTTCTTTTGTAACTTCTAAATTATCTACTTCGCAATACATAGCATTTGTTAATTGATAATTTACTGATAGAAAAGCTTCTGGATAGCATTTATTAAAAGCCATACTCATTATGAATAAAAGCCCTCTAATATATGTTCTTCTTCCGTCCCTACTAGTAACATCTACAAAATTAACATTGTCATCTTCCTTTGGAATAAAATTCAAAGATTTAATTTCGTTATTTATATCACAAGCAATAATCTTTTTGTTTTCTCCAATTTCTTTATCAAACAATTCTATAATCGACTTATCCTCTTCTACTTCTAATATTTCGTTATTTAGTTTTATATTCATATTAGCAACATTCCTCTCTAAAATTCTTTAAATTTAACACTAGTATTTTATATCTTATATCTATTTTAGTCAACTGGTTATTATGAATACTTTACAAAGAAACGAGCAGACCACATTTTAGGACTGCTCGCCAGTAAAATTCATCACTTCTTCTTGTTTTTAGGCTTTCTCGGATCCACATAGTTCCTACATTTATTCTTGGAACATTTTCTGCCTCCCTTCCAACTGAGCATACAATGCTCTATTTTGAGACAAATAGAGGAATTTCCTTTTCCACCTGTTTCACGTTTCCGTGCCTCTGTACCCATTGTGTGAATTCTCCTTATAATATATTTACTAGCATTTAGCCAACTAGTTCTTATCATTATACACCTTTTCTTTATTTTTGTAAAGTTTTATGTTAATCTTATCATATAAATATTTCATTCCAATTGGTCCAAATACTCCGAGTAGTAAATATCCAATTTGTAATGGAATCTCCCAACCTAGTATTTGGTATCTATATATCCATCCATTTTGAAAATTCGATAAATCAAAATATGGAACATTTATTAAATATAGTACAAAGTTAAGTATAAATATATAAAATAAATGATGTGACATTATTGAAAATGTATTATTACTAATGTAATTTACTAATTTATTATTTCCTATCCATTTTTCAAGAATTTTAGAAATTCTAAGCCAGAACAAAGTTCCTGTTACAAATGTTAATATTGGCAAATAATATGCATTTTGTATAAATCCTGAAAATTGATGTAAATCATATTCAATATCTTTAAAAATTGATATTAAAATAATATTTATTATTATCACTATAGGTATGCATATCCAAGTTTTCACTCTTTCTTCATGTTTTTGCCAAGTTGTTTTATACAAATATCCCATTTGAAAAAATGGCAAGAAGAATAGTATTCTTAATAATAAAGACCCTATATCTTCTAATCTAGCAATTTTCTGATTATACACTGCTATCATATTTCCAACTAATAGTATTAGCAACAAGATATATTCATTTAGCTTTATTTTTGATGTTAGTTTATGTATTAGCAAGTAAACGATATATGTTGTGAAAAATGCTGGTATAAACCATGATGGAAAATTAAAAATAAATTGACTATTATTTATAAATGGTTGTATAAATAATGTGTATAAGCTAATATCTCTTCCATAATTTACAATCCCTGCATCTCTTAATATTGTATTTATTATTCCATAACATAAATTTATAATCAAAAATGGTAACATTATTTTCTTAAATTTTTCCCATATAGTTTTAAATATATGTTCTTCCTTTTTTACCGAATAAAAATATCCTGATATAAACACAAACATAGGCATAAAAAACGAAGTATATGGAAATATGTATCCAGTTAATTTTACGTCTGGTGCTAAATGGCACATAACCACTTGTATTATACCTATTGCAGATAAAATCATAAATTGCTTATTTGATTTTTCTTTCATTTGTTACTCCCTATTTCATTTTTTCCTTCATATTAACCAAAGTATTCAATGCTTCTATTGGTGTTAATTCATTTAAATCCACTTTATCCAATTCGTGTGCTATCTCAGCCAATTTATAATTATATAAATCTAATTGCCCTGTTGCGACTTTTTTATTTTCTTTTTCTTGTGCCTTTTCTCCGAGTACACTTTTTCTTTCTAAAGTCTTTAAAATTTCATTTGCACGTTTTGTTACAACTTGTGGAACTCCTGCCAATTTTGCAACATGAACACCATAGCTTTCGTCAGTTCCACCGGGTACAATTTTTCTTAAGAAAATAACATCTTCTCCCTTTTCTTTTACAGCAACAGAATAATTTTTAACTCCTTCTAGTTTTTCTTCTAGTGATGTTAGCTCATGATAATGTGTTGCAAATAGAGTTTTAGCTCCACATTTTTCTTTATCTGAAATATATTCAGCTACTGCCCATGCAATTGAAAGTCCATCATAAGTAGATGTTCCTCTGCCTATTTCATCTAAAATAACTAAACTATTTGATGTAGCTTCTTTTAATATAGCTGCAACTTCCATCATCTCAACCATGAAAGTACTTTGTCCCATACTTAAATCGTCCGATGCTCCAACTCTGGTAAATATTTTATCAACTACGCCAATTTTTGCATAAGATGCTGGTACAAAACTTCCAACTTGTGCCATAAGTGTTATCAATGCAACTTGTCTCATATATGTAGATTTACCTGCCATGTTAGGACCTGTAATAATTGCTAGGCGATTATCATTTTTGTCTAAATACGTATCGTTCTCAACAAAGCTTCCACCTGGCAATATTTTTTCAATAACAGGGTGACGTCCATCTTTAATATCTATCATTCCACTATTATCAACTATTGGCATTACATAGTTCATGTCATCTGCCACTGTTGCTAAAGATGTTAGAACATCTAATGTAGCTATGATACTTGCTGATTTTTGAACTCTTAATATTTGCTTTTCTATTTTTTCTCTTATTTCACAAAAGGCATTGTATTCTAAATTTACAACTTTTTCTTCTGCACCTAAAATTTCATTTTCAACTTTTTTTAATTCTTCGGTTATATATCTTTCACAGTTTGCTAAAGTTTGTTTACGAATAAATCTATCTGGAACCATTGATAAATTAGATTTTGTTACTTCAATAAAATATCCAAATACTTTATTAAATCCAACCTTCAATCCTTTTATTCCTGTTGTTTCTCTTTCTTTTGCTTCTATTTCTAGAACCCAACTTTTACCTTCTGTTGTTGCTTTTTTTAGGTGATCTATCTCTTCATCATATCCTAATTTTATTATTCCACCTTCTTTTACACTTATAGGTGGATCGTCAATAATTGAATCTTCAATCATTTGGTAAACGTCTTCTAAGGTATCTAAATTATCATATAATTGAGTTAATAATGGAGATTTTGTTTGTGAAAGTGTTTTCTTTACATCAGGTAATTGTTTAGCAGAGTTTTTTAATGAAAGTAAATCTCTTGCATTTGCACTACCATAAGATATTTTTCCTGCTAATCTTTCAATATCATACACTTTTTTTAAGCTGTCAACAACATCTCCTCTTAAAATTATATCTTCTTTCAATTCTTTAACAGCTTCTCGTCTTTCATTTATCTTGCATACATCTATTAAAGGATCATTAAGCCATCTTCTTAATAATCTTCCTCCCATTGATGTTGAAGTTTTATCAAGAACCCAAAGCAAAGTCCCCTTTTTGCTTTTATCTCTTAACTTTTCTGTTATTTCTAAGTTTCTTCTTGCATTTATATCTAAATTCATATAATGTGTTGTATAATATAACACAATTTTATGAATATAGTCTAAGTTGCTTTTTTGAGTATCTTTCAAATAATTTAATAATCCATTACTTGCTGCAACACATAATACACTATCAGATATATCTTCAACTTCTTGCTCATTTTCATTTAATATGTCATATTTAATTTTAAATTCATTATAATCAGTATCAAATTTTTCATCATCTAGTTTTGATATGTATATATTAAATCTTTCACGTATTTTACTAATTTCTTGAGTTGATTCATACATCATAGTATTCACAACAATTTCAGCTGGTGAAAATCTTGAAATTTCATCCATTAAGGTGATAAAATTATTTTGGTCTTTAATTTGTGTGGTTTTAAAATCTGCTGTTGTCAAATCACAAACTGCTACTCCATAATAAATTCCATTTTTATATATTGACATTATATAGTTATTTTTCTTTTCTTCCAGAAGGTTGCTTTCCATTACAGTACCAGGTGTTACGACTCTTATAACATCTCTTTTTACAATTCCTTTAGCTTGTTTTGGATCTTCAAGTTGCTCACAGATTGCAACTTTGTATCCTTTTTCAATTAATCTTGCAATATATGTTTCTGCAGCATGATATGGTATTCCACACATTGGAGCTCTCTCAGCTTGTCCACAGTCTTTGCCAGTCAGTGTTAGCTCTAATTCTCTTGAAGCTGTAATTGCATCATCAAAAAACATTTCATAAAAATCGCCCAAACGATAAAATAAAATGCAATCTTTATATTCTTCTTTTGTTTGTAAATAATGTTGCATCATAGGTGAATATTCTGCCATGTTTATTTCTCCTTTTCTGTTTCAGTTGTTGGCTTTGTTATTTGTTCATCTAAAACTTGATTTATCTCTTTTGGATTTACTTTTATATCTTCCTTAAAACCTTTAATTGCATTATTTTGAATTTCCATGCAATAGAGTTCGTCTAGCAATTTATATACTCTATTGTATGTATATCCCATTGCCTCTGCTGCTTTTTCCTTTGACATTATTCTACACAATTCGTTATAATTTTTCTCTATTTGAAGTAATTGTTGTCTTCTTTTTTCTTTGTCATCTTGTTTTATTTCTTCTTCTTGTATTTCTAATTCATCAATCTTTCTTTGAAGCTCAAAATTCATCTTTTTTCCATGAGCTCGGTTATAAGCTGTTTGTTTACAAATATCATGTAACTCTCTGTCTTGAGGATCATCTGATTTTTTTAATGCATCTATTTTTCTTCGTAAAGTCCTTTCACCTATTCCATATTTATCAGCCAAATCTTGCATTCTTATTCCTGTTTTTAAAAATTCTACTAGCATTGTCTTTAATGGTATTGCTGTTATTTCTTTTGGCTTATATGGATATTTTTCGACAAATTTCTTGTATAATTCTGGGTTAGTCATTGATAATAATTGAATTTTTTTATTTAAAGTTCTCCAGTCTGTTTGTAATTCTTCTGCAAGCTTAACTCTAGACTTTTTACCTTCTATAACTTCTAACATCAATTGTTCGAATTCACTATCTTTTATCTCTTTCATTTTATACCATTTCCCCTTTCAAATACCACATATGTTCTGAAACTATCTTTATTTCAACCATTTTGCCTACCAGTTCATCACAACCTTCTAGTATTACTACTTTATTTGAGTCAGATCTTCCTGTAAGCATATTGTCATTTGTTTTGCTTCTTCCTTCTACGAGAATTTTTTGAACAGTTCCCACATACTCCTTATTTCTTTCTGAAATTTGACTTTCTACTAACTGTTTTAATCTGTCAAATCTTTTATGTTTAATGTCTTCTGGAATTTGATTTTCCATCTTATCGCCCGGAGTTCCAACTCTTCTAGAATAAATAAACATATATACCTGCTCAAAGTTTACTTTTGAAACAACATCTAAAGTATCTTCAAAGTCTTCTTCTGTCTCACCTGGAAATCCTACTATAATATCTGTAGAAAGAGTAAGATTTGGAATTTGATTTTTCATTTTCTCTACTAAACTTAAGTATTGGTCTTTAGTGTATTTTCTATTCATTACTTTTAAAATTCCACTACTTCCTGATTGAAGTGGTAAATGAACTAATTTACATACTTTTTCACAGTCTCTAATTGCTTCTATAACGTCATCTGTAAAATCCTTTGGATGTGGAGACACAAAACGAATTCTTTCTATTCCATCTATTTTGTTTATAGCTCTTAGTAAAGTTGCAAATGAGTTAACTCCTTCATATTGTTCAAATTCAATACCTTTTTCTTTTTCATTTCTTAAATATGAATTAACATTTTGACCTAAAAGAGTAATTTCTTTGTAACCTTGTTCTGCTAATTTTTTTACTTCGTTTATAATATCTCTTGGTTCTCTACTTCTTTCTCTTCCTCTAACGTAAGGTACTATGCAATAGCTACAGAAGTTGTTACATCCGTTCATAATCGTTACCGATGCTTTTATTTTATCTTCTCTTGATATTGGTAAGCCTTCAATTACATCTCCATCTATATCTAATACATCTTCTATTCTTTTTTTATTGCATAACACATTGTATAAATCTGTTGGAAATTCTTGAAGCGTGTGTGTACCAAATACAATATCAAAAAATGGATAGCTTTGTTTTAATTTATCTACAATATGTTTTTCTTGCATCATACATCCACCAATTGCAATTATAGTGCCTTTGGCTTCTTTATATTTTTTTACTTCGCCTAATTTACCAAATAACTTATCCTCTGCATTTTCACGAACACAACAAGTATTAAATACAATTAAATCAGTGTCAGATAGTTTATCAGTTTTAGTATAATTCATACTTTCCATCATTCCACATAGTTTCTCTGAATCATTCTCATTTAATTGACATCCCATTGTCAAAATACAATATTTTAAGTTTTTTCCTTCATTTAATGAAGCTACTTTTTTTATATCTTCTAATTGTTTATCTACTTCTATTTTTGCCACAATACTTCCTCCGATATTTTCTTTATAAATCTAATATATTCTACAATAATCGAGCATTTTTTTCAAGTGCTCCACAAAATAAAAGTGCTGTAAATTTACATTTACAACACTTTTTATGTTTCTATTGAATTCCATATTTTTTCTTGAATTTATCTGCTCTACCACCAGTTGTCTCTCTTTTCAAGTTACCTGTCCAGAATGGATGGCATTTTGAACAAACATCAACTTTCATATCTGCTTTTGTTGAATTTGTTTTCATTACATTTCCACAAGCACATGTAATTGTTGCTTCTGTATAATTTGGATGTATTCCTTCTTTCATTTTGTATTCACCTCTCCCTTAATATCTATTAACAAACTGTTATTTATTGTAACACAGTTTAAAATTTTTTTCAAGTTTTTATTATTATTTTTGTTCATTTGCATTTTGTCGTTGCTCAACATACTCTGCCGAAGCCTCTACTTCTTGCTTCATAGATGCTTTGTGAACAAGTTTATTTACTATATTAAATAAACAAGCTATTATTAAAACAAATAATAATATTTTTTTCCATGTTTTAGCTAACATAACTTTCTCCTTTTATCACTATATATCTATTATAGTCTTAGTTTTAACAAATGTCAATACATTATCCTTTTGCTATTGGTTCTTCCATTTTTTCTTGTCCTTCTATTTCATTTACGTTATTTTTCATCAAGTCTCTAATTTCCTCTAACAGCAACACTTCGGCACTTTTTTTAGGAGCTTCTGGTACTGGTTCCTCTTTTTTGTTTCTATTTTTAACTCTCTCAAATATTCTTATTACTGAGAATATACAAATAGCTATGATTAAAAAGTCTATAACTGTTTGTATGAAATTTCCATACATAATTTTAGCTTCACCTATTTGTATGCTTAAGTTGCTAAAATTTAGACCTCCAATTATTATCCCTATTGCAGGTGTAATTATATCATTTACTAAACTTGTAACTATTTTTCCAAAAGCTCCACCAATAATAACGCCGACAGCCATATCAACAACATTACCTTTTGAAATAAATTTTTTGAACTCACTCATTTCTTTTTTTGCGTCTTTTTGAGCTTTTTTCATTTCATCTTTCATTTTTTTATTTATTTTTTCTTTTTCAATTTTTGCCATATAATTTGTCCCTCCATTATTTCAACAAATATATTTTAACATATTTACACTCATTTCTCAAGGTTTTTGAATATTTTTTCTTTATTTAGTCAATTATATATTTAGGAGGAATTTGAAAATGGAAAATCAAAATTTGAATATTTTAGATGAAGTTAATAAAGGTGCAACTATGGGTATGAACGCTATTTCATATGTTTCCGAAAAAGTTACAGATAGTAAATTTAAAAATGTTTTAGATATAGAATATAACAAATACAAGGATATTTCTAATAGAGTTACTGACTTATATGCAAATTACAGTAGCAAAGAACCTCATGAAACTAATGCAATGGCAAAAATGATGACATGGTATGGAATTCAAATGAAAACTATGAATGATGATAGCACATCAAAACTTTCTGAACTTTTAATGCAAGGCACTAATATGGGAATTATTGAAGGAAGACGTTTACTTAATCAAAACGAAAATGCTGCAACAGATGTAAAAAACATCTTAAACGATTTTGTAGTTATGCAAGAAGACAGCGTAGAAACTTTAAAGAAATATTTGTAGTTAAAAAGAATGTAGGTTTTGCCTACATTCTTTGATTATTTTTATTCATTTCCTTTTAAACTGCTAACCATGTCAATCTTTGATATTTTTCTAGCTAAACATTTAGAAACCAAATAAGATACCAAGAATGTTCCAACAGTTGCTAGTATGTATGTACTAATATTTATATGAACTCCAAAGTCATACCTATCGTCTAAACAAGCTTTAAATAGCCATGATGTTAAATAGTAACCTGTTGGTAATCCTATTATTATTGATGCAATTGTAATCCATATATTTTGAGTAATAAAAATATTCTTTATTTTTTTATCTTTAAATCCTAACACTTTTAATGTTGCAAATTGATATTGTTTTTCACTATATGACAAAACTCCCATGTTATAAATTATAACTGCTCCAAGTAGTACCGCAAATACAATTATAAGTGATACCATTTCTTTAGTCATTGATAACATTGATTCCATTCCATCTTTTAAAGCTTTTTTATCTTGTATTAGACTAACATTTTCTATTTCTTTTACATCTTTTAAATCACTATTTGTATATAATGAATCTGGCTTGTATTCTATATTTAGGCTTTCTAAATACTTCTTTGTCATTGTTATGTTTTGGACTTGTGGATCTCTGTTAAACCCAATTATTTCAGACTCATAATATTTATTATCTCCATATATGTGCCAAGTTATTTTATCTCCAATTTTGTAACCTTTATTTTCTGCTAGTTTACTTGTTATATATACACCTTTATCTGAATCTATTTTTATATATTCTTCTTTTGCATTTTGAAATCTTACTAATCCATTCGAATTGTCTACAAATATTGAATTTGTCTCTCTATTTCCCTCTTTATCTTTTATTTCAATTCCAAGTGTTTGACTTGTTGAATCTCCATATTTCTCAATTAAACTATTCAATTCTTTTTCATTTATATTTTCTTTTAATGTTAGCTTATAATCAAAAGCATATAATCCTTCAAATTGTAAATCTATAAAGTGGTTTATACTATTAAGCATTCCAACAGCACAGACTATTAAGGTACAACATCCGACTACACCAGCAATTCCAGTTATTGTTCTAACTTTATTTCTAATAATATCTCTCATATTCCATTTACTAGAAAAGTTTAAGCTTTTAAATATTCCTTTTGTTGTAATATTTAAGCTACCAGCTTTTACTTTTGGAAGCTCTGTTCTAAGAGATTCTGCTGGATTTTTTCTTAATTCTTTATAACATGTTATGTATGTAACAACTGATACTGCTAAAATTACAAGTGCTGCCATTGTATAGCTTTCATTTATAATTATTGCTGTTCCATTTGGAATTTCGAAAAACGACATTTCAAGCCCTATAAATACATTTCCTATAAAATATCTTCCTAAAATTATTCCAAATACAGCCGCTATAAGTGATACCCAGAAGCCATATTCAACATAATGTAAAACTATTTTACGTTTTTTAAATCCTAATGCTTTTAATGTTCCTATTTGTATTTTTTGCTTTTTTATTACTCTTGTCATTGTTGTAACAACTGATAATAAAGCAATAAATAAAAATAGTCCTGAGAATATTCCAACATAAGATTTGCCTTCATCTATTTCGCCTTGATACATTAAATATGATGCTGTATCTTCTATTTTAATGATTGCCAAAGCATTTTTCACATCATTCTCAATATCATCTTTTACTTGGTTAACATTCTCTTTTTCATTTACATCAACCATTATATAATTGAATGGTATATACTCTTTATAGTCAAAATCTTTCATATATGAATCAAATTTTCTTTCATTTGATATATTTAGTTTTTGCATAACTATATTTTTTATATAACTTTCTGGAATTTCATTTATTGAAAGATATATAAATCCAAATGTTTTTCTATTTGGTACAATTTCAGATTCGTCTTTTCTATCATATATATGGTCTGGCACATTTATAAGTCCTAAAATTTCTTCTTCAAGTTCAAATGTATCATATTTAATTTTTATTTTGTCTCCCACTTTCAAATTATTTTCATTTGCATAAAAATTATCTACCCATACACCTTTTTTATTGACATCAAAGCCCTCTCCACTAAATACATAAAACTTTGATATATCATTCGACTCTATAAAACTTGTCAAATATGTTTTGTCCTTGTTGTCCGCATCTATTGCAGTTACTACCAATTTTCTTTCAGCATTATTTACATTATTTATGCTCTTTATTTTTTCTAAATCATCTTTTGATAGATTTGCACCAAGTACATTTAAGTCTTGTAAATTATTGTCTTTATAAAAAACTTCTGCTGTTTTAGTCATTCCATTCATATATGACTCTATTCCAACATATACCATAATTCCAATCAAAACCATTAGGAATATAGTAATAAATTGTGATTTGTTTTGTAATATATCACGAAACATCTTTTTCCTTAACATTATTACCACACCACCTCATCTATATCTTTTGGATTTTTGTTTATTTCATTACTTTCAATTTTACCGTTTTTTAATCTGATAACTCTGTCAGCGATTTCAGCTATTAGTGAATTGTGTGTAACAATTACAACTGTATTTTCTCCATTATTAGCATCACATTGTTGTTTTAATAATTTTAGAACTTCCACACCAGTTTTTGAGTCTAAAGCTCCTGTTGGCTCATCACACAAAAGTAGTAATGGATCTTTTGCAATTGCTCTTGCAATAGATACCCTTTGTTGCTCTCCACCAGATAATTGGTTTGGAAATTTATTATAGTGTTTTTCAAGTCCAACCTTTTTTAATATTTCTTTTGCACTTTTAGGTTTTTTAACTATATCATTTACTATTTGTACATTTTCCAAAACAGTAAGTGTTGGTAAAATGTTATAAAATTGAAATATAAATCCTACATTTTCTGCTCTGTAATTAGTAAGTTGTGAATCATTATAATTAGAAATTACCTCTTCTCCAACTTTAATTTCACCACCCGTTACTTTATCCATTCCTCCAAGTAGGTTTAATAATGTTGACTTTCCTGCACCGCTAGGTCCTAAAATTACAACAAATTCTCCTTTGTTAATACTGAAGTTTACATCATCTAAAGCATTAAACTTTTTCTCACCAACTGTATAGGTTTTCTTTACATTTTTAAAACTAATTAGTTCCATACTTCCTCCTTTTATAAATATGATACTTTTTTCACATTTGCCGTAATTATACAATTATAATATAAAATAGTCAATAAAATATGAAATATTTATCATATTTATTGAATTTTTATTATAAAGGCTATATAATAGGTTTTGTAAGGAGTGATTATATATGTCTGAAATTAGAATGCCTGTTCAAAAAAGATCAATTGAAAAAAGAGATAGAATTATAGAAAAAGGTTTTGAATTGATGTGTAATAATGGATATTTTAATACTAATACAAGTGACATCGCAAAATATGCTGATGTTTCTACTGGTATTATATATCAATATTTTAATGATAAAAAAGACATTTTTATTGAAGGTGTTAAAAATTATTCTGATAATATAATGTTTCCAATGTTAAGTGTTTTAGAAAATAATAGAATAGAATTTAACAGCTTAGAAAAGTTACTAAGTGAAATGTTAGATGTCTTTATTAAAAGACACACTCTTTCTGAAAAAGCACATGAAGAAATGATTGCTCTTTCGCACTTAGATAAAGATATTGCTCAAATTTTTCATGACAAAGAAATTGCATCTACTGAAGCAATTGTAAATGTTTTAAATAAAAATAATATTTATTCAGATAATTTATTTGAAAAAGTCCATATAATAATTGGAATTGTTGAAGATTACTGTCATGAAGTAGTTTATCATAAACACTCAAGAATCAATTATTCTGTAATGAAGCAAGAGGTTATAAAAACAATAAGCACTATTTTAAGTAAATAGTGCTTATTATTTTATACATATCTTTGTATTACTTTCTATATTGTCTAATAGAAATTTCATATTTCTACTTTCTATGGCAACACATCCCAATGTTGGCGTACCTACACTGCAATGTAGAAAAATTGCACTTCCTTTACCTGGTATATTTTTAGGATTTGTTTTTATTTCTATGGCATATTCATATTGTTTTGGATATTCTATTAAATGTTCACTACTATTCCAGTCTCTTTTTACTTTTGTAATATCTACCAGCTGATTATAAAATTTTGAATTCACATCATCCACCCAATATAAGTTTTCATTTATTTTAATATAATTGCTAAATTTAACTTCATCATGCGTTCCAAATGCTACTCCTAAATTATATTTACCAATTGGTGTTTTCCCATCCCCCTCTCTTTTATCATTTGTAATTCCATTTTTGCCTATAAAAGCTTTTGTACTAAATACTTTTATATTGTTTTCCCAAAAATATAATGTTGCTTCACTTCCATTAATATTAGTCACCTTTATAACTTGATTACTCACTCTTTACCCCCATAAAAAAACAGTCTAATATAAATATATTAGACCATTTGAGTTTTTATTTCTTTTCTTTATTACGTTTATCTTGTATAATTTCCATTTCCTTTTCTGTAATCAATGTAACATTATTTTCTTTTGCCCATGCCACACATCCCTTTAATACAGTACTTAAAAATACTCTTGGTACTTTTACAAGTTTAGCACAAGCTTCATCTGTAAATTTTACATCTGGATCAATTCTTGAAGCTGCATATTTAACAGTGTCTAAACTAATGCCTTTGCTTGCTGGTATTGGTTCTGATACAGGTCTTTTAAATTTTGTATACCAGAAGTTTTTATTATCTCTGTAGCCATAATCAACTGGTACTTGTGGGAAATTATATGAATTTACTCCATTTATTATAGTATCATAATATTGTGGTTTAATTAAAATATTATCAATTTTTAAAATAAAATGCGCACCATATTGACTTGTAATACCATTAAATTGATGGTATGGTGGTAGGTATTCATCTTTAACCACATCATTTTCTGCTCCATCTAACTCTTTTACCCAAGTACATTCAAATACTTGAAATGCTTCTTGAATAATTTTAGGATATGCTTCATTTTGATTTTCTCTAGCTCTTTTTCCATCTACTAAAGTAAATATACAATCCTTCATTTTTTCTTCTGTTGTTTCTCCTGGGTAACCTAATCTTACCACTTCTTTAAAATACTTTCTCTTATCAGTTATAAAGTTTATGCTACACTTACCTGTTCTTAGAATGTTTTTAGCGGTATTTGAACTGTTTCTGCAACAAAGAAGCATTGCATAATAATCCTTTCCTGCAATATAGTATGGAAAACATAGTGAATATGAACCTAAATTAGTTTGACCTGATTCACTTAATGTTCCAATTTCTGTTGTTGGCATTGGAAAAAAGCTTGATGTTTGATAAAAGTTATCAACAATTCTTAAATTTTTAAATCCATTCAACTCTTCTAATTTCTTTTCCATAAAATTCAACCTCTCTTTTTCTTTTGATTATATTTATTATATATTAAATAATAATTTTTGTATACAATTTATCTTTCAAAATCTTCTTTCTTTATAGATTTTTCTAAATATACTCTTTTGGAAAAACCTCCTCTTTTATTTCTTTTATCCTCTGCTAATTTTATTATATCTTCAAGGCTCTTTCCTTTTACATTTGCAATAGTTCTAATTACCTCTAATACATCTGCTAATTCCTTACAAGCCTCATCATTATCTTCAGCTCTGTAAACCTCTTTACATTCTTCTGCTAGTTTTCTATATAATTCTCTTTCATATTCAGCATCTGTCAAAATCCTAGTGACAGGTTTTTCATTATCACTTCTAATAATATCTGGTATATTGTCTCTTACTAATTTATTATATATCTTTTCCATATCTACCTCCCAATAGCTTCAACTGAGTATTCGGTTTGTTTCTTATCTTTCATATTTTTAATCTTTTCTACAAATTGTAATTTGTATAGTACATAATTACTTTATTAAAAATTAAAATATGATGTATTATAATCTAAGTCAATTCCTTTTATTTGTGCCATTTCTTCAATCGTAACAAAAGCATATCCTTCTTTTTCAAGTTCTTCCATTGCTAATAAAGCTCCTTCTACTGATTCTGTATATATGTCATGCAATAATACAATAGAGCCATCAGATACATTTTTTAAAATTTCTTTTTTTATTAAATTACGATCTTTTAATTTCCAATCAATAGAATCTACATTCCACAAAATAGTGTGCATTAACAGTTGATTTTTCATATGAGAATCAATATTTCCATATGGTGGTCTTAACAATGTTGGCTCTACTCCAATAATATTTTTTATCTCAATTATACTGTTATTAACTTCATATAAAAATTCATCATTACTCAATAATTTCAAATTTTTATGATTTTGAGTATGTGTTCCTATTTGGTTTCCTTCTTGATATGCTCTTTTTAAAACCTCTTGATGATATGCAACTCTATTACCAAGTACAAAAAATGTAGCTTTAGCATCATATTTTTCCATACCATCTAAAAGTCGTGTAGTTGTTTTTGTATTTGGCCCATCATCAAAAGTAAACGCAACTAACTTCTTATTTTTATATTTTTCTAAATCACGTTTTTGAGTAGTTAAGTTGTTGCCATTTTCTTCTTTTTGGTCATTGTTTTGATATTCATTTCTTAATAGTGAATTTACCTGTTCATAAGAAAGATTTATTTTTATTTCTCCTATTGCTCCATATACTACCTGATAAGGTGGGAATATAATTGTCATGCCCTCTTTATCTAAATAAAAATATTTGTAATTTTCTTCTATTGGATTTATCCCTTCATTTAACCATTCTTCATCGAATTCGAATTCTTTTTCCTCTGAATATTTTAGTAATTCATGCTTAACAATCAATGTCAATTCATTAAATGAATTATTATCTTTGACTATATCATTTATAGTTTCATATTTCCCTTTTGCTTTATTATATATATATGTTTCATACTGTCTATTATAATGAGCACCACCTGTATAATCATTTGTCATAATATTAACAAATATTAAATCATTATATTCTAATGTGTGAGCTGTTAAAATAAAATCATATCTAAAATCCATAATATCTTTAGAATCTTCAACAGTTTTTAAGAATTCATTTTTTTGTGTTTCAATATATGTTTCGACCTTTTTATCTATCTCATCAATATCTGTTTTATCATAATCAATTTTCAAATCATAGTATTCTGTTGTAGCAATTAAATGATTTTCTTCTATTTCTTTGTTTTTTGATTTGTTATTTATTATTGATTTACCAATAATAAATAATATAATTATAATAAAAATTAGAATTGTAAATTTTCC